>Ga0181520_10004116_pt1 | contig 24719 bp, 25 predicted proteins | sample PEATcosm2014_Bin_29_FD_132451 | JGI IMG/M metagenome (GOLD analysis project Ga0181520, IMG submission 132451) | Peatland microbial communities from MTU Mesocosm Facility, Houghton, MI, USA - PEATcosm2014_Bin02_30_metaG | ecosystem: Environmental > Terrestrial > Soil > Wetlands > Peat | place...
ACCCGGATCGCGCTCCAGCGCTTTGAGCACGACTTCATCCAGTCGCACATCAATGACGACCTTGCGGCTCGGCGGCTCGATCGGCCGGGCGGGCAACTCACCGGTGAGCATCTGGTAGAACACCACGCCCAGCGCGTAGATGTCGGCGCGATGGTCGACAGCGCCGGGATCATTCGCCTGTTCCGGCGCCATGTACTGCGGCGTGCCGACCACTTTACCGACTTCCGTAATCACCGTACCACACGAACCGCCCGCCTGCCCCGAGGCTCGCGGCTCGCCCTGACCCGTGATCTTCGCCAGCCCGAAATCGGCCACCTTCACCTTCCCCCGCCGGTCCAGGAGGATATTCTCCGGCTTGATGTCGCGATGGACGATCCCCTGATCGTGGGCGTATTGCAGGGCATCGCACACCTGCGGCACGATCGCCAGGGCCTCCCGCGGCGCCACGCGCCCGCCGTCCATCAAATGCCGGAGGCTTACGCCGTCCACGTATTCCATCAGGAAGTAATACAGGCCGGCAGCGGTGCGGCCGAACTCGTAAAGCGTGACGATATTCGGATGATTCAGCCGGGCCAGCGCCTTGGCCTCGCGGGCGAATCGTTCGGCGAAGGCCGGGTCTTGCCCGATATCCGGCGGGAGAATCTTCAGCGCCACAACCCGGTCAAGCTGCTTCTGACGCGCCTTGTACACCGCCCCCATGCCGCCGCGCCCCAGCAACTCGATCACCTCGACATCGGCGAACTGCCCCGCCAGTTCCGCCGCCGTCGGCGGTTCCCATCGCCGCCTCGGTTGGCCGCTTTCAGTGTACCCGGCCGTGTGACTTTCCATGCCGCGTTTGAGCAGGCAGCGAGGGCACAGGCCGCCCGGTTCGCCGCCGGTCAGGGGTGATCCGCAGGATGGGCAATATTGGGCTTGCGACATAGAGGCGACTCCGTTTCCGTGGCGGAAGAATTAAGATTCACCGCAAAGACGCAGAGGACGCTGAGAAATCAATTGAACGGCGTGCGCCAAGGCCAATTCAACCGATTTGTCTTCTTGGCGTGCTTGGTGCTCTTGGCGGTTAGATTTCTTCTCATTGTCTTTTCTGCGTCCTCCGCGTCTCTGCGGTAAACAATTCGGTCCGTCGCGACCAAGAGAAGCAAAACCCCGGAAAGCTTACAACGAATTCAGCAATTCCCGCAGTTCTTCATCGACAAGGGCAGGATCGGTCACGGTTTGTGCAACCTCATCCCGCAAAAGCTCGCGGTAGCGCTTCCGCATCCGATGGGCCGCCACCTGCAACGCTCCCTCGGTCGTGCCCAGCCGCCCGGCCAGCGTCGCGTACCCGGCCGTGATCTCGCCGGTCAGCGTGCCGTGCAGGGCCTCAAACAGCGGCAGTTGATCGCGACGGCGGTATTCGGCTTGGAGACATTCGATGACGCGAGTCAACACCGTCAAGGCCCAGCGACGGTTGAACACCTGCTCGGGGGTCAGCGTATCGACGGGATCGAGGCTATAGCCCGATTCGGCCTCGCCGGCGCTGAGGCTGATGGTCCGCACCCCGCCGCCGCGTTTTTGTGCCCGCTCCTTGTCGCGCTGGTTGGAGACGAAGTGCCGCAGCGCCGCCAGCACGAACGACCGGAACTTCCCCTTGGCCGAGTCCACCGACCGCAGATCATTGTGCTCGATGAGCCGGGCGAAAAAAGCCTGCGTCAAATCCTCGGCCTGCTGAGGCGATTGGCCGTGCCGGCGCAGATAGGCGTACAGGGGAGGCCAGTAGGTCCGCGCCAGTTCCGCCATCGCCCGTTTGTAAGCGGAGCCTTCACCCCCCTCCCGCGCGGCCGCGATGATGCTCCACCGCGTCTGGGCAAACTCGCGGCGTGAACTGGGCGAAGATCGGCTGGTCTTGGTCAAGGTGAAGCCAGTGTACCCGCAAAGACCGCCCGCGGATCAACTTCCATTGTCTTCCCCCTTACGGCGGCTATGCTCCACATACAGGCGTCCCATGGCTCTTCTCTTTCGTTGCGATTCCCTCGCCAAATCGTTCGGCACGCGCCAGTTGTTCAGCGGGATCTCCATCTCGTTTGACGAGGCCGACCGCACCGGGTTCATCGGACCCAACGGGGCGGGGAAATCCACCATCCTGAAAATTCTGGCCGGAATCGAACATTCGGATGCCGGAACAATAACCATGCGGCGGAACCTGACGCTGGGGTATGTGGCCCAGGCGGATGAGTTTGCGGCCGGTTCGACCGTGCGCCAGGCAATGATCGATGCGGTGGATGATCCGCATGTCGAACCGCACGATCGCGATGCGCAGATCGCCATCCTCCTGACCAAGATCGGGTTCGAGGATTTCGATCAGCCGACCGGTTCGCTTTCCGGCGGGTGGCGCAAACGGCTGGCGATCGCGCGGCAGCTCATCCGCCGGCCGGATGTGTTGCTGCTCGACGAGCCGACCAATCATCTCGATCTGGAAGGAATCTTGTGGCTGGAAAAGCTGCTGGCCGGGGCGACGTTTGCGTTTGTCGTGGTCAGTCACGATCGTTATTTTCTTGAGAACGTCACCAATCGCACGGTCGAATTGAACGCCGCGTTTCCGGATGGATATTTCAGCATCAACGCCAAATACAGCGAATTTCTGGTCAAGAAGGAGGAATTTCTGGCGGCGCAGGCCAGCCTCGAGCAATCGGTCGCCAGCCGTGTGCGACGCGAGATCGAATGGCTCCAGCGCGGGGCCAAGGCCCGCACCACCAAAGCCAAGGGCCGTATCCAGCAGGCCAACCGGCTCATGGGCGAACTGGACGATCTTCGCACGCGCAACAACCAGACCCAGGCCGTCGGCGTCGATTTCGTCGGCACCAATCGCCAGACGCGGAAGCTGATTGTGGCCGATCGCATCGGCAAATCGCTCGGCGGGCGGCTGCTGTTCAAGGATGTCACGTTCACGCTGACGCCGGGAATGCGCCTCGGCCTGGTCGGACCCAACGGATCGGGAAAGACGACGCTGATCCAGTTGCTCGCCGGCCGGTTGGAGCCGGATTCCGGAACCATCCGCCGGGCCGATCAGCTCAAGGTCGTGCTTTTTGACCAGTCCCGCGCCACGCTGGATCAGGAGCAGACGCTCAAGCGCGCCCTCTCACCCGGCGGCGAAAACATTGTGTTCCGCGGTCAATCCATGCACGTCTCCGGCTGGGCCCGCCGGTTCCTCTTCCGCACGCAGCAACTGGACATGCCCGTCGGCGATCTGTCCGGCGGCGAACAGTCGCGAGTTCTGATTGCCAACATCATGCTCCAGCCGGCCGATGTGCTCATCCTCGACGAGCCGACCAACGATCTGGATATTCCATCGCTGGAGGTTCTGGAGGAAAGCCTGGCCGATTTCCCCGGCGCGCTGGTTTTGGTGACGCACGATCGGTATTTGCTGGACCGTCTGGCGACGGATGTTCTGGGTTTGGACGGCGCCGGCGAGGCGCGGCTGTTCGCGGAATATTCGCAATATGAACAAGCCCTGACCGAATCGCGTCGCAAAGTCGCGCAATCGCAGAAACCCGCCGCCAAACCGCAGGTGGTCGAACCCGCCAGAGACAAGCCCCGCAAGCTCACCTACATGGAACAGCGTGAGTGGGAGCAGATCGAAGAGAAGCTGATGGCCGCCGAGGCCGAACTGGAATCCAGGCAGCGGCTGCTGAGCGATCCGAAAATACTGGCCGATCACGTCAAGCTGCTGGAGGCCTCGCATCAGGCCGCCGCCGCACAGACGAATGTCGATGCGATCTATCAGCGCTGGGAGGAGCTTGCCGCCAAGCGCGGGGAAGGCTGATCAGCATTTCACGACTGAAATTGCTTGCCCTCAACCAGTTCGTAAAACCCGGATGTGTCGCGTTTGAGCAGACCCTTGTCGGCCAGTTCTTCCCAAATCTCCGTCCCAAACCCGGCCGGTGGGCGGATCGACATGATCTTGCTCTTTCCCGCGCCGGTGAGGGGGCTATGGCCGAGTTTGGAGTCATCGTCCAGACGCATAAGTTTCAGCCGCTTCTTGAACGCCTGCATCGCCTTTTTCAATTCCTGATCGGTACTGGGCATGTTGGTCTCCTGTGGGTTGTGTGGCCGAATTGTACCGCCGTGTGAGAAAATACAAGGCCGCCGAGGCGCAAAGCCACAAATGCCGGCCATTTTGGTGGGTTCAGACGCCAGGCCTGGTGATCCTGATCTCAAGTTGTTGTAAGACATGAAGATGCGATCCATTGCCGCACCAATCGGCCGACCATTCTAGATAGCCCATCGAGCGTGCCGCGCGATGGAGATATGCGCATTTTCGTCCTTAACATGTCTTTCTGCAATTAGTTACAAGCAATGTGATCAGCATGATATCTTCCGGAACGCGATTTGCTAGCTTGTTAAGGTGACGAGAGTGCGTCCAGTTGGTGCAAAGGCCAGCGTTGTCGCCTTCTGCATGAGGAAACGCGCCTCGACCTGACTTGGAGGTGGACAAGATCTCAAACGGCCTCGGTTTCGCGTGCGTCGATGTGGAGTGCCGCGACGAAAATCGGCCTTGATGGTTCCCAGCACGCGCTGCGCCCTGGCATATCCCCCCAACTTGGTAGGTGCGCCTACCATTTTGGTAGGTGCTGCGCATAAAGCTTGTGAATACAAGTAGATGCGAATAAGTTCCCTCCCCATTCACCCGCCATCGTGGTAGGTCCGCGCACTTGATTCGCGACGTCTCCGCAAGCTGAGTATTTTCCACAAGTTATTTATTATTAAAGTGTTACGCGCAATGCGATCCGCACCGTATTTCGCGGCGCAGATTTTGCTGTTTTCTCCCCCTATCGGAGAACCTTGTTCTCCACGTCACCGTGGCACGACTGCGGTTGCTGTTCCGCACGAATTTCACGTGTTTGCCTCGTACGTCTCAGGAGAGGAGATCAGACAATGAAGTTGTGGAAAGAAATTGCGGCCGTCGCCGTAACGGTGGTTTTGTGGCAAGGTGCCGCGCGGGCGCAAGTCCAGCTTCCTGTTCAGGATGCGATCTTTTCCAGCCCGCTGGTCGCCTACACCGACCAGGAAGCCATGCCGTTCGTTTACACCAGCGGAACCGGCTGGACCGCCAACAACGCCGACGAGGTCATCTGGCAGAATCCGCCGCCGGGTGCTTCGGACTATATCGACAACCTGACCCCCGATTACAGCGTCAATCTGAGCCAATGCCTGGCCGTTGATCCGAATCCCGGCCAGTGGTCCTTGCAGTATTCCCCGACGTTTCCCTATGAAGGCGCGGCGTCAATCGGAATTACCGATGGAATCACACTTCCGCCGACGCTCACCCTGTCCCAGACGCTCGGCTCGAAGTTCCTCGCCAACGCCAGCTACCAACTTACCGTTGCCGTTGGCATTCCTTATGTCGGGGACGTTCCGTCACTGCCTGACGCCACCGCCGACCTGCAACTGGCCCTCATCTACACCGATGGCAGCAGTGTCCAGCATATCGTTTCGTCCGTCGACATCCTCAACACTCCCGCGACCGGCCTCAGCGGCACGCATATGCTCGATTTCTCCACGCCCCTGCAGTTCATCGCCCCCGCCAGCGGGGCCGTCGGCCAGGACATCGGCATCCTCCTGACCACCTCCGACCCCAACAGCGGCGGCAGCTTCTTTAACGTGAGCGATGTGCAGGTCACCGAGGTTCCCGAGCCGGCGTCAATGAGCCTGCTGGTTGCGGGCTCGGTGCTGTTGCTGTATCGTCGCCGTCGATCACCCGCGGCGTAACGGGCCGCCCAATGGCGACGCCGCCGTGATCGGGACAGCGTGGTCATATGCGCGTATCTCTGCACCGATCCCCCAGAGGCTTCACCATTGTCGAGCTGCTGGTCGTCATCGCCATCATCGCCCTGCTGGTCGCCATACTGCTCCCCAGCCTCTCCCGCGCCCGCACCATGAGCCGCCGGCTCCAGTGCCTCTCCAACGAACGCCAGATCGGCGTCGCCATCTACAACTATGCGCAGGATAACCGCGGATTCATTCCCTACGGCCCCCCCAAGGCCCCGCCCTTCACCACCACTAACTTTTACCCCGTTCCCGGAACTGTCACCAGCCTGATCTCCCTCCAGAGCGGCGCCCCCGTCGGACTGGGACTCATGCTCAACAGTCAACTGGCCAACTGCAAACACGTCCTCTTCTGCCCCGATGCCGATCAGGATTCCCTGGCCGATCAGCAACTGGCCAACGTCGGCGTCACCCAGGCTCAATGCGACTATTACTACCGCGATGCCTCCGGCGGCAGCATGCTCGTCAATCCCGGCACCGGCCACCTCGCCCTGGCCGACCTGGGCCTCAACAGCCAGGGCCTGCCCATCCGCGCACTGGTCGTCGATGTCGATTTTCTCTGCTACCCCGGCCTCTCGGTCTTCGGCGTCTACACTCGCACCAATCATAACCGCGAGACCGTCAACGCCCTCTTTTCCGACGGCCATGCCGAAGTTTTCGACAACCGCTCCGGAATCTACACGGTCAATGCCCAATCGAACGTGGAGAATTCCTTCGCAAAGATCCTCACCGTCTTCGAAACCCTCGACGCAAACGTGAAATGAGCCGCCCGCACAACCCGCGCGATCACGGCGGCCCGCTGCCGCGCATATCGTCGATGGTGTCATCCAGCACCTGGCGATATCCGGCCGCATCGCATATATCCGGCTCGGGCGTGCAGCGGATCGCGTATAGCCATCCGTCGCCGTAGCAATCCTGCGATATGGCATCGAGATTGACCGCCAGAACCGGATTGGCCGCGACGAACGTCCCGGCCGCCACGGCGCGAATCTCCGCCACCGCCTTGAACGCCTCCAGCGTCCCCAGCGCCTGGTCAAGTTTCACCGTCGCACCATCGGCCACGTCAAACGTGTACTCGACGAAATCCCCCAGCATGCGAACGGCCCACGGCGTCAGTCCCACGCGCCACTCGCCCGGCGACTGCTCCTTCATCCAGTAATGATCGCGCGTGTAGACCCGATCACCCGGAAGCCGGGCCGTAAAGCGGCAACGCTGATACCGCAACTCCTCATCCGGCGTTTTCCCGCCTTCGCTCATTGCCCCTCCAGGCAATACAGCGTGCCCCCCGCATCGCCCATCACCAGCACACCCCGCCCGATGGCCACTGGCGCCGCCACCGCCCGCGCCACCTCGAACGTCCACAGCAATTTCCCATCGGCCAGATTCAGCACGTACAGCCGCCGGTCCTTCGAGGGCACATACACGCGCCCGTCGGAAACCACCGGCGAGGCGTCGATATCGGCCCCGGTGGCAAACGACCATTTCCGCGTCCCGTCGCCGGCGTTCAATCCGTACACGTTGCTGTCGCGAGCAGCGATGACCAGCGTATCGCCCGACAGGGCCGGCGAGGCGTATACCATCGCCCCGTCGGCGATCTTGTCAAAACTCCACTGCGCCGAGCCGTCCTTGATCGACACTGCCAGAACGCGACCCTGATCCGTGCCGATGAAGAGCGATTTGTCCGACGCACACGCCGATCCCGGCGCGACATTCCCCAGGTCCGTCGTGAACACTTCCTTTCCATCCTCGATCCGTAAGACGTGCACGTGTGCATCGCACGATGTAAACGCCGCCTTCCCATCCCAAATGGCCGGCGGCGCGTTGATCCGCCCATCCGCCTGCGCCGTCCACAGCGTCTTGCCCGCGCGGTCCAGACAGAGAATCAACCCTGCATCGGTGCCGATGAGAATCCGCCCGCCGTCGATATTCGCCCCCGCATGCACGGCCGATTGCGCATTGACCGACCAAATCTGCTTTCCCGTCCCCGCATCGACGGCAAAGAACGTGGTGGACATATCCCCGATATAGACCACGCCGCCATCGACATACGGCGTGGCATCAAACCCGCCTTCGGAATGAAACGTCCAGCGTCTTTGCCCGCTCACCAAATCCAGCGCCATCAAATCCCCGGACGCATCCGCCGCATACACCGCATCCCCCACGATCGCCGGCGCTGCATTGAACCCGTCGGTCGCCGCCTGAAAAGTCCACCGCACCTTCATCGGCGGCCCATCGATCGCCGGCGCGACATTATGCATCGCCCCGCCCCCGCCAAACCCCGCGAAATCCCCCACCGGCGCGGGCCGTGCCGTCACGGCCGGCTTCGAGCACCCGCCGGCGAGAACGACGAACGAAACAATAATGACACCACAGAAGATGCCGCGCATGATCCACTCACCCCAACAATTGCGGTCGACCGCCCTTCGATTCCCCCTCTCCCTGTACTCAAGGGAGAGGGTTCGGTGGGGGTTCTTTCCGTGCCGCTCGATCCAGCCTGAACTGGCATCGTATCCCGCCACTGCCGCCCGCCGCAACCGCCGTTTCATCGCCCGCGTCGGCGGCCGGTGTGGCGTTTGGATTTGCCGCGACCCGGGCCGCCGCCGCGCGGGAGGTCTTTTTGCTTGGGCGACTTTTTCCCTCGGCCGGACTTGGCTTCATGTTGGGCGGCGGATTTCTTGCCGCGCGGATGTAAACCTTGCTGGCCGATCCCCGGCGACAACGCCGGAAGGGCCGTTGCGGCCTTGCCGGGGCGGCCGAGGTGTTCGGTGATTGACAATCCCAGGTCGCGGCGCGGGACATCAACGCGAACGACGCGGGCGACGCACAGGTCGCCGATGCGGATGGTGCGGCCGGTGCGCTGGCCGCGAACAAGGCCGCTCTTCTCGTCGATCTGCCACCAGTCGTCCATCAAATCCTCGAAGCGGATCACGCCATCGATCAGGTATTCCTGAATCTGCACAAAGATGCCGAACTGCGTGATGCCGGTGACGACGGCCTGGAAATCGTCGCCCACGCGATCCGAGAGCAGTTCGAGCAACTTGATCTTCCGCAGTTCGCGCTCGGCATCGTCGCCGCGGCGTTCGGTGAAACTGAGATGCCGGCCCAGTTCGGTCAGGGCATCGGTCGGAACCACCGCTTCGATCGGAATCTTGTTTCGCTGCCGCCCTCCGCTGTGCGATGCAGCACCATGCGCCGCCCGTCCGGGGCGCAATCCGCCGCCGGCCTGGAAGTACGCATCCAGCAGCCGGTGGATCGTCAAATCCGCGTACCGGCGGATGGGGCTGGTGAAATGGCAATAGTGCTCGCTGGCCAGCGCGTAGTGACCCACCACCTTGGGCGCATATTCGGCGCGGGTGAGACTCTTGAGCACGGCCAGATTGATCGCAAACGCCTCCGGCTTTCCCACCACCGATGCCAATAGCGCCTGCAGCGACTTGCGATCCATCAGTTTGGGAACCTTGTGTCCCGACACTTGGGCAAACTGTCGAAGCCGCTCGGCGTTGGCCAGTTCCGGCTCGGGATGGATGCGGCGAAGGAACGGAACCCCGATCGAATCCAACAGCCGCGCAACCGCTTCGTTGGCTTCGACCATGAACATCTCGATGAGCGTGTGCGTGAAGCTCTGGTCCTCGGCTTTCGTGCCGACGACCTTGCCGTTTTCGTCCAGCACGAGATCGACCTCGGGGAGATTGAGCACGATCTGCCCCGCCGCCAGCCGACGCTTCTGTATGGCGCGGGCGAGGGTATTCATCTGATGCAGCAGCTCGACGACGGCCGGGTTGTATTGGCTGATCGGCCGCGCGCCGGCCGGATGCGGGATCATCGCCTGACCATCGATCAGCGCCTGTGCCTCGCGATAGCGCAGCCGGGCCGCCGAGCGGATGAGGGTGTTGGCGAAGGATGAACCGACGGCCTGGCCATGTTCGTCGAAGGTAACGAACGCGCTCTTGCATAGCCGCGGCACGTTTTCCTGGAGCGAGCAGACGCCGTTGCTGAGAACTTCCGGCAGCATGGGAATCACGTAGCCGGGGAAATAAACGCTGTTGCCGCGTTTTTTCGATTCCTCGTCCAGGGCGGAATCGGGAGGCACGAAATAGGACACATCGGCGATGTGAACGCCCAGTTCCCACAGGCCGTTATCGAGCCGGCGCAGGCTGATCGCATCGTCGAAATCGCGGGAATCGTCCGGATCGATCGTGCAGATGGTGCGTGAATCCAGTTCCAGCCGGTCCGGCCAGCCGCCCTTGTGGGCGCCGAATCGATCGACCGCTGCGCGGGCTTCATCCAGAGATTCCCGCGAGAATTCGCGCGGAAGATCGAACTGCACGATGACGGAGCGCAGATCGACGTCCTTTTCGCCGGCCTGGCCGAGAACTTCGGTGATGACGCCCTGCGGCGGCTTGACGCCGTCGCCGTAGCTGGTCAGCTCGACGACGACTTTGGCACTGGGGGGAATCTGCCGGGTGGCGGCGTCGGGAACGAGAATCGGCTCGATGAGCGTGTTTCCATCCGGCAGGACAAACCACTGGTTGCCGCGTTTCTGGATCGACCCGACGAATCGCTTCTGCGTGCGCTGGAGGATCGAGGTGATCCGGCCGTGGTACATGACCTTGCCGTCGCGCTGATGCTGGTTGGTGATGCGGGCCTTGACGATATCGCCGGTGAGGGCATTGAAGTTTTCGCCCTGGGGGATGTAGAGGTCTTCATGGCTGCTGGGATCGGTCGGGCAGACAAAGCCGAATCCGCGGCGATTCTGGCGGTAGACTCCGGTGATTTCGTTGCTGGCGGCGCGCTCGGTCGGGAGCATGATGACCCCGCCGGCCCCCATGACCACGCGCCCGGCGTGCATGAGTTCGCGCAGGGCGTCGCGGAAGGCCGGGTAGGTCTGGTCGTCGTGCAAATCGAGTTCGCGCGCCAGCTTCCGATCCGGCCGCGGGCGATATTCCTGCGACTTGAGGTGGGAGAGGATTTTGTCAGTTATTGGTGATTCGATCATGTGATTGTGTGAAATAAGTATCAATTAGAAAAGGGGAAAAAGTAGGAAACGAGAAAAAATGAACAATGTGTGCGAGATGGCATCCGTTTTCCCTCGCCCTGTACTCAGGGAGAGGGTCGGGGTGAGGGTTTTGAACTGTCAGCCACGCAAGCGATCCCATCGATTCGGCCGTGCAAGAACCCTCACCCTAGCCCTCTCCCTGAGCACAGGGCGAGGGGACAAGAGAAGATCATTCGCCGATTGTGCCAGAGCCGTCACCCCTCTATCACGCTTTTTTCGATCGGCTCGACCGTCACGCCCTGCGAACGCAGGAACGCGATGGCGGCCAGGACCTGGTCCTCCCGGCCGCTCAGCAGCACCGCCATGATGCCGATCGAATCCTGCACGCTCGCCTGGCGGATGTCGAATACGACCTCCGGGAAACGGCGGCTCATCTGCCAGATGATCGGCTGCTCAACCTGCTGGCGCGTGGGGAATGTAAACCAGCAGCGGCGGGAATAAGTGGTTTGGCTCAAAGTGTGGACCTCACGATACGCAGCCACCTGCAATGGCCGGGATGATGCTCAATTCATCACCGCTCTTCACCGGCGTCTCCAGGTTCTTGAGATGGCGAATATCCTCATCGTTCAAATACACGTTCACGAACCGGTTGAGCTGACCCGGACTCTTGAACAAACGGGTCTCAATCCCGGCCGCCTTGGTCTTGAGGTTGTTCAACACATCGGCCACGTTGGCGCCATCGGCTTCGATGACATCAAGACCCTGTGTGAAATTCCGCAACGGCGAGGGGATCCGAACTTTAACGGGCATGATCACGTTCCTGTCTGTAATGTGAATTGTAATCCTGAATTCAAACTCCGGCCAGTTGGGTTGGCTTTGGTAAAGTCGCCGGTGGCGCAGCGGGCGCGGCGGCACTCTGCTTGTTGTGCTCCAGCAGACGATCGAATTCCGACAACCTGGCCTCGATGACCTCCGGCTGTGGCAGATCGGCCGCCACCGCTTCCAGGGTCTTCAGGCCGTTGCCGGTGATGCAGATCACGATGCTTTCATCTCTGGGGATTCGTCCCTGTTCGATGAGTTTCATGGCGACGGCCAGAGTGGTTCCGCCAGCCGGTTCGGTCCAGATTCCTTCGGTCTGGGCCAGGAGCTTGATGGCGGAGATGATCTCCGGATCGGTGGCGCTTTCGCCCCAGCCGTTGGATTCCTTCACCGCCTGATACACATAATATCCGTCCGCCGGATTGCCGATGGCGATCGACTTGGCGATGGTGTGCGGCTTCTGCGGCTCAATAATATCGACACCTTTGTGGATCGCCTTAACCACCGGATTACAACCCGCCGCCTGTGCCGAATAAATCCGCGGCTTGTTGTCCTCCACCAGCCCCAGCTCGATGAACTCGCGATAGGCCTTGTAAATTTTCGGCAGGATCGTCCCACCGGCCGTCGGAACAATCGTATGCTGCGGCAACCGCCACCCCAGTTGCTCGGCGATCTCGAAGCCGTAGGTCTTGGCGCCTTCGGTGTAATACGGCCGCAAATTGACGTTCACAATGGCCCAGCCGTATTTGTCGGCGATCTCGGTGCATAGGCGGTTGACATCATCATACGTGCCGCGGATGCGAACCATCGTCGGACCGAAGATCAGCGAGCCCAAAACCTTCCCCTGCTCCAGATCGTGCGGGATCATGACAAAGCAGCGAATCCCGGCCTGTGCCGCGTGTGCGGCCGTGCTGTTGGCCAGGTTCCCCGTCGAGGCGCACCCGACGGTATCGAATCCGAATTCAATGGCCTTGGAGACGGCGACCGAAACGACCCGTTCCTTGTACGAATAGGTCGGATAGTTGCAAGAATCATCCTTGATCCACAGGTTCGAGCATCCCAAAAGCTTCCCCAGCCGGCCGGCCTTTCGCAGCGGCGTGTGCCCGGAAAAGAATCCCGTCCGCGGCACGTCGACCGGCAGCAGGTCTTTGTAGCGCCACAAACTATGCGGCCCACTGGCGATCGACTCGCGCGTCACGTGCCCGCGCATGGCCGCATAGTCGTATTCGACTTCATACGGTCCGAAGCAGGCTTCGCACACGTGCAGGGGCTTGACGGGCGCCCGCTGCCCGCACTCTTTGCATTTCAATCCCAATACGTAACTCATCGCCGCTCCACAAACGCCTTGCCAGCCAGATCCACGACCCGGCCAAATTGCCTGCTCCCCATGTAATCAGGGGGAGGACTTCAGGTGGGGGTCTTCGCCCGTCACCGACGCAATCCCGCAAATCAATTTCGGATAAGAAGAAGCTGGCCGAAGGCGATGTGCATGCGTCCTCTTATCTTTCCCACCGGCATTCGTAAGTCAGCCAGCAGGAGGGAGTTAGCACCAAACCGGCCATAAAGCTCGCCGGACGGTTGCTGTGGTGTCATCGGGCCCGACCCTCGACCACTCTCGATAAGAAACCCTAACAGATTGTCACCACATCCTATTCCGCGAGTGCGAAGTGTCAAGTGATTGGCTCTATTTCATACGTGATTGACCCCCCGCGGCGGCGTCTCTATGATCGTGGCTCAAGAGTCAAGGAGACGTTATGGCCAGTCAGGATGTGGTTGAATTCACGGATGCGAATTTTGACAGCGAGGCGATCAAGTCCAGCCAGCCGGTCTTGGTGGATTTCTGGGCCGAATGGTGCCCGCCGTGCCGAATGCTCACGCCGACCATCGACAAGCTCGCCCATGATTACAAAGGCGCGGTCAAGGTCGGCAAGGTGAACACCGACGATAACCGCGATATCTGCATCAAATACGGCATCAGCAATATCCCCACCGTCATTCTTTTCAAGGACGGGCAGCCGGTGCAGCGATTTGTGGGATTGCGGCCGGAACGTGATTTCAAAGCCGCACTGGATGCGCTGACCAGCAAACCGGCGGTGTAGGTGGCGCCCGGAGTCGCGCTGCGGTGGTCCCATCCGCCAGCAGATCATGACCCAGCCCGCGGATAGCTCTCCGCGGGCTTTTGTCATGTGATCGAGCGTCCGCCATCCAGCCGGATGACCTGCCCGGTCAGATATGAATCGCTCTGACAGAGAAACGCCACCGCGTTGGCGACGTCGCGCGGCGTGCCGGACCGCTTGAGGGGAACACGCTTGAGATAGTGTTCGCGCTCCTGGGCCGGGGTATCTTCCGGCCATTCCACCACGCCCGGCGCGATGCCGTTGACCGTGACTTCCGGGGCCAGTTCGCGGGCGAGGGAGAGAGTCAGATTCCATAACCCCGCCTTGCTCGTGCCATAGGCCATGTACGCCGGCACCGGCCGCTCGACCATCAGATCGAGCATGTTCACGACGTGCCCCCGGTTTTCCCGAAGCAGGCTCGCCAAACGCCGGCACAGCAGCAGCGGCGATTCGACGTGAATGGCCCACATCTGACGCAGGCGTTCCATGTCGGCGTCGAACAAGCCGCCGGGTGCGTAGATCGAGGCGTTGTTGACCAGCACGTCCAGGCGACCAAAGGCGACGTTGATCCACCCGGTGATGCTGTCCACGGCCATTGCCGACTGCGCCAGGTCAACCTGCAAAATCTCCGCCCGCCGGCCCAGGGATCGCGCCTCGTCGGCCATCCTCTGTGCTTCATCATCACTGGCGAAGTAGGTGAAGGCGACGTCGAATCCCTCCTCGGCCAGCTTGCGGACAATCGAGGCCCCCACGCGTCTGGATCCGCCGGTTACCAATGCCACGCGGTTTTCGGTTGCCATGACGAGATATCCCTATGGCGAGACGATCTGCTGGTCGGGGGGAAGCTGGTGGACGATCAATCCCGGCATCCAGATGGCGGCCAGGAGAACGAGGATCGCCAGGATGAGCACGGCCGCCAACGCCGCCGTGAGAATCTTGCGTGCGGTGAGGATTATCGGCGAGGAATTCATCATCCGTTGCGGGCCGGCCCGCCTCCAAAAGATTCATCGGATTCTAACCTGCGATTGCTTTCTCTGCGCGGGTCGGGCGGATATCTTTAGTCTGGAATTTCATCCACTGACAGGAGATGAGCACATGGGCCTTTGGAACAAGCTGACCAACGAATTGATCGACATCGTGCAATGGCTCGACGACACGGGCGACACCATGGTGTGGCGATTCCCGCGCTACGAGAATGAGATCAAGTACGGCGCCCAACTGATCGTGCGCGAATCGCAGGCGGCGGCGTTCATCAACGAAGGGCGCCTGGCTGATGTGTACGGGCCGGGCACATTCACGCTCATCACGCAGAACATGCCGATTCTGTCGACCCTGCGCGGCTGGAAATACGGGTTTGAAAGCCCGTTCAAGGCCGAGGTCTATTTCGTCTCCACGCGCACCTTCACCGACCGCAAGTGGGGAACCAAGAACCCCATCATGATGCGCGACGCCGAATTCGGCCCGGTGCGCCTGCGGGCGTTCGGCACCTACGCCATCCGCGTGAAAGACCCGGCCGCGTTTCTCCGCCAGATCACCGGCACCGACAGCCGCTTCGTCATCGACCAGGTCGAGGATCAGCTTCGCGACCTGCTGCTGGCGCGGTTTGCCGATGCCCTGGGCTCGGCCAAGATTCCGGCTCTCGATCTGGCCGGGAATTACGACCAAATCGGCAAACTCATCGCGACGAAGATTCAGGGCGATTTCGACGGCTTCGGCCTGCAGATCGTCAACCTGCTGGTCGAGAATATTTCACTGCCGCCGGAAGTCGAGGCCGCCATGGACAAGCGATCGAGCATGGGCGTGATCGGCAACATGCAGCAGTTCACGCAATACGAGGCGGCCAATTCGATCAAGGACATGGCCCAGAATCCCGGCGGCCTGGGCGGAGCGGCGGCCAGCATGGCAATGGGCTTCGGAGTCGGCCAGCAGGTGGTCGGAGCATTCAATCAGCAAGGCGGCATGGCGGCGCAGGGTGGCCCGCCACCGATTCCCGGCGCACTGGCGTTCTATGTCGCACTCAACGGCAAGCAGGCCGGTCCGTTCGACGCCGCCGCCATCAGCGCCAAGATTGCCTCCGGCGAAATCACCCGCCAAACGCTGGCGTGGAAACACGGCATGGCGACCTGGACGGCCGCTGCGCAGGTTCCCGAATTGGCGGCGTTGTTCCCCGAAGCGCCGCCCGAATTGCCCAAGACGTGACAAGAAACTGCAGTCTGCATCCGGTGCTATCAACAACTATCGCGGCACAGGTTGAGTGGCAGGTATCTCAACCCGTGACGACTCGCAGACAACGCCTTCGTACTTTCCATCGGGAGTAAACTCGAATGTTAAGTCCATCCAGTTCTCCTTTGTAAGCCATGAACCGCGACGCAGGTTTTTCTGTCCCACGACGTCGATATGCGCGGGTTGTCCAAGATCGCCGCGCGGACCCTTATACTCTCTTGCAGTGAAACCATCACTCACGTACGGATCCCAAATGATGACGCGGAACTGGTTTTCTTCCAGCCACTGCCGCGCGTCTTGAAATGTGAATCCAGCCGATGCGTTCGCCGACGCAAGCTGTTTCGCCCGGAACACCTCGCGCGATGCGCGCCAATCGTCGATAAACTGATAAGCGTCAATCGCCAGGGAGCAGGCGACGCACGCGGCGATTAGGAGCAGCAGAGATTTTTGCGAGCGCTTTGTCACCGAGGCAAACTCTTTTCGATCATCTTATCTTACATCGCCGAGGCAGCCATGACACACGAAGAATTGAATATCAAAATCACACGCAAATGGGCCACAAAGCAGGCGAGACTTGAGACCGAGAGCGGCGTCACATCAGTCGGAGGGCTTGCGCATCGCATCGGCTGTTTGAAGCGGGTGAATGGCCCTTCCGCGACCGGCCGGCGCGGAGAGAAGAAACGCACTTGACGCGGTAGGCCAAGCCCAAGCCGTAAGAACAAAGCAGGCCCCTGGATCGCAAAGGTGGAAAGCTCCCAGGGGCCCGCGGGTTGCTGGCTTGTTGGCCCGCTCGTGGATGACTTGCGAACAAGCGGGTCGTTGTTGTTGTGCTGGCGCGGTCAGGCGGCAAGCGGGTACGTGCTCAGGTACAAACTGAACATGCCCCGGCTGCATTCGTTCATGTCTTCCAGACGACCGGCGACCTCGACGTAGCCGCCCTCCACCGGCTCAACACGGGTGACCTTGATCCAGCCGACCCATTGGCTGGTCGGTTCGAGATGGCCATTGTCGGCGGCGATGAAGGGGCTGATGCCGGCCGAGTTGGGCAGCTCCAGGCGGATGCGGATGTTTTGTTCAGGACGGACGTTTTTCTGGCGGGTGCGGAGGCGGATTCCGCCGGCCGAAATATCGAGGATCGTGCCAAACGGGCGGGGGTGAGATTTGTCGCCGTCCCAGCGTTCGACGGTGAGGTTTCTGGACTCGACATCGTGGCGGCAGAATTCACGACGTTCGTACCCTTCCGGTTCAACGGCGATCTTGAGATCCATGCGTGAATCAGTCATTGGTCCGGTCCTCCAGTCTAAATTACCCATATTAACACCCACTTCATCGGCAAGCTGATAAGAAGACTTTTGTTAAAATGGGTAAAATTTTATGGTTGAATGGGGAAGAACCTGCGTTCAAAAAATTCCTCTTGACAAATATCGTTATAACGAATATTGTCCCGGCGTATGAGTGAGTCCTTGAAGCATGAACTCAAGAAAGTCGCCGGATTCGACAGCCCCCAACAGGAAGCCTTCCTGGGAATCGTGCGGACCGCAGAGGTTATTCAGCGGCCGTTCACCGAACTGTTCAAGTCGGCCGGCATTTCGCTCGCCCAGTACAACGTGCTGCGCATCCTGCGCGGGGCCGGCCCGGACGGGCTGGCGTGCCAGGAGATTGCCCAGCGCATGCTCACCCGCGACCCCGATCTGACCCGACTGCTCGATCGCCTCCAATCCACCGGCCTGCTGGGCCGCCAGCGGGCCGATGTCGATCGGCGGGTGGTCATCACCCGTATCACCGAAGCCGGCCTGGCGCTGCTGGCCCGCCTTGATGCGCCGGTGCGCGAACTGCATCTCCGCCAGTTCTCGCATCTCGCTCCCGAACAACTGCGAATGCTCAGCGATCTGCTCGATCTGGCGCGAAACGGCCCGCTGGTCGCGCCGGCCGGTGCGGACAGGCCCGCCGCAGCCGAAAATGACCCCGAATAAACTCAACACCAAACAGGTTTCATGTGTCGTCGTATCAGTTTTTCCCAACCCAAGGAGGTCATGTCATGAAGCGTTCGATTTTGCTCGCGTTTGTTTCGGCCGTGCTGCTGATCCTCAATCAGTCGGCGCGGGCCGATTCGTATAAGATCGATCCCGACCATGCGACGGTGTTGTTCGCCAGCCAGCATTTTGGCGCGGGATACGTCTGGGGCCGGTTCGACAAGGTGAGCGGCACGTTCACACTCGATGCGGCCGATCCGACCAAAGACAGCGTGCAGATAACCATCGAGGTGGCGAGCATCGACACCAACAACGCCGCCCGCGACACCCATCTCAAGAGCGCCGATTTCTTCAACGCCGCGCAATACACGACCATCACGTTCAAAAGCACATCGGTCAAGAAGACCGGCGACAAGACGCTGGAAATCACCGGCGACATGACGGTCCATGGCGTGACCCGGCCGATCACGCTCAAGGTCGATCTCACCGGCACCGGCAAGGATCCGCAGGGCAACACGCGGTCGGGGCTGGAAACCCAGTTCACCATCAAGCGCAGCGACTACGGCATGGACAAACTCCCCACCGTCGCCGGCGATGAAATCCGCCTCATCGGCGCCATCGAGGGCGTGAAGAACTAAGACTAGCGGTATCGTCATGCCCGGATTGACTCCCGACCAGATCGTGATCGGCCTGCTGCTGCCGGCGGCAATTGCCGCCGTAGCCATGATCGCCGCGTGGCGGCCGTGGCAGAGGGGCGCGCCCGACGGCCGGTGGATCGGCGGGCCGGCCCTGGCCATCGGGTTCTACATCGCCTTCGCCAAACTGGTCGACAATCCGCTCAAGACAAATGACTGGAGCCGCTGGACGCCGCTCCTGCTGGTTCCTGCTGCGATAGTTGCGCTGATCGATGCGCTCTGGCGGCCACGGCGGATGTGGATTCGTCTGCTGCCGCCGGCCGTGCTGGGCCTCCTGCTGGGATGGCTGGAGCTGCCGCCGGCCGAAAATGGATCCGTCGCCGCCACGGTTCATCTGCTGTCGATGATCGGCGTGGGGGCGTGCGTGCTGTTGATCTGGTGGCTGTCCCTGGAGCGGGTCAGCCGGTCCATGCCCGGATTGACCGGGCCGTTGGCGCTATGGCTGGCGGCGGCGGGCGTGTCGGTGACGATGGCGACGGCGGCGACTTTGTTCGAAGGGCTGGCGGTGGCCTCGATCGCCACAATGGCCGGCGCGGCGGCTTTGGTCGCATGGTGGTCGCGCCGCACACTGGCGCTGGACCACGGCGCTGTCCTGACCGCATCGGTGGCCGTCGTCGGCGCGATGGTCACGGCGTTCACCCCCCTGTTTTCACCTGGCAACTCGCCGGCCAACATGATCGCCGTCGCCCTGGCTGCACTGTCGCCGCTGGGAATCTGGATAGGGGAGATTCCGCTGCTGAATCGCGGCGGCCGATTCCGCCGCGGCGTCACGCGCCTCGCCCCGGTGGCCACGGCCGTCATTGCCGCCATCGCCCTGAGCGCCTGGTTCGCCCGTCAGGCGTCGCAGGACATGTGATCCAGAAGCTTGTTGGAAAAGAACATCGCGTCGGATGTGATCTGGCTGGCTGGGCGATCACGGAAACAGCCCTTTGAGCCGGCACGCCTCGGCCACCCGGCTGATGGCGATGGTGTACGCCGCCGCGCGGTAATCGCAGTCGGCTTCATCCGCCTTGGCGTTGACCGCATCGAACGCCCGTTCCATCACGCCTTGCAACTCATCCTGCACCCGCTTGATGTCCCAGAAAAAATTCTGCAGGCCCTGCACCCATTCAAAATAGCTGACCGTCACGCCGCCGGCATTGGCCAGAATATCCGGCAGGACGGTGACGCCGTTGTCGCGGAGGATCTCATCGGCGGCCGGAGTGGTCGGGCCGTTGGCGGCCTCGACGATGACCTTCGCCTTCACGTGCCCGGCCACGTCGGTGTCGATGGTGTTTTCCATGGCGGCGGGAATCAGCACATCGCAATCGCAGGTGAGAAGCTCCTCGTTGGTGATCGCATCGCCGTGCGGATAATCGTTGAGGGTTCCGCGTTCGCGATAGAACGAACCGGCGGCGACGACATCGATGCCGGTATCAACCGCGATGCCGCCGGCGCGTTCGGTGATGGCGATGACCTTGGCGCCCCGTTCGTCCAGCAGGCGGGCCGTGTGGAAGCCGACATTGCCGAAACCCTGAACGGCAACGCGACAGCCCTCGATGGTCTTGTTCTGCGTGGCCAGGAACTTGCGCAGAATGTTCATGACACCGCGGCCGGTGGCTTCCTCCCGGCCGACCGAACCGCCCAGGTGGACCGGCTTGCCGGTGACGACGCCCAGTTCCTGGTGGCCGACCATCATGGAATAAGTGTCCAGTATCCACGCCATGACCTGGGCATCGGTACCGGCGTCGGGGGCGGGGATATCCGTGACCGGGCCCAGGATCGGCATGATCTCGCTGGTGAACCGGCGGGTGAGGCGTTCCTTTTCGGCCATCGAGAGAATTCTGGGATCGCAGACGACCCCACCCTTGGCGCCGCCGTAGGGGAGATCGACCAGCGCGTTCTTCCACGTTTGCAGCATGGCCAGAGCCATGACTTCGTCGCGTTCAACGGATGGGTCGTAGCGGATACCGCCCTTGAACGGCCCGCGGGCGTTGTTGTGCTGGGCGCGATAGCCGGTGAAGACCTGGATTCGGCCGTCGTCCATGCGCACGGGGCAGGAAACCGTTAGCACACGTTTGGGCGTGGAGAGGACGGCGCGCCAGATGGGGTCGAGGTCCATGGTCTGGTAGACGCGGTCGAAATAGGAATGGGAGTTTTGCCAGAACTTGGAATGCTGCTCGGGCTTGGGAAGAAGCCGGTCGGTGCTGTCATCCATGAAGCAAACGTTACGCCAGGAGGGAACCGGGAGCAATGCGCGAATCGGGCCGGAGAGCAAGATATTGCGGCCGGCGCTTCTTGCCCCCATTTTGGGGAGGTCGGGTCGTAAGAATTGCGCAGCCTAGGGACTTGCGCAAATCTCGCGCTAACGGGGCAAACGAAATAATAATATAGGTTCTCGCACGGAGAATTTCGCATAACATATTGATATTAAACACGTTAAGGCGATTTTTGTCCAGAATCGCCAAATGTGGCAAACGGCAACTTTTGCCTTGACGGCGACGGGTCCATGTGGATACTTTATGACATCCCGTCGTGCGGTGAGACTTTTTACCGGACGCGATGGGAAGTCGGCAAGTCGGCGACATGAAGGCTGGAGGGCCTGAAAATGCGCGAACCGGAAATTGCTACACCCCAACTGGGTGTGCTATCGCCTCCAAAAACTGATGACTTCATCGGCGAGTCGGCAACAGTCGTAGCGCTCAAGACGGCCGCTCGCGCCGTGGCCGTGCGCCGATCCACCGTTCTGCTCACCGGCGAAACCGGCAGCGGCAAGGAAATGCTCGCCCGCTACATTCATAACCATTCCAATCGCGCTGATAAACCGTTCATTCCCGTCGATTGCTCCACGTTTTCCGAGACATTGTTCGAAAGCCAGTTGTTCGGCCATGTGAAAGGCGCCTTCACCGGCGCCGTGCGTGATACTCTGGGCTTTGTGCGCGCCGCCGACGGCGGAACGCTGTTTCTCGACGAAGTCGGTGAACTGACACAGAACCTCCAATCCAAATTCCTGCGCGTCTTGCAGGAACGGGCCGTGGTTCCGGTCGGCGACTCCATCGCCGTTCCAGTCGACCTCCGCGTGATCTGTGCGACCAATCGCGACCTGCGCAACATGATCACGGAAAAGACGTTCCGCCAGGATTTGTACTTCCGGCTGAACGTGCTGCCGATGCAGGTTCCGCCGCTGCGGGAGCGTACCGACGACATCATTCCGCTGGCTGAGTTCTTCCTGGCACGCCAGGGTGAACTGGACGGTCAGCAATCCAAGACCCTTTCCGAGCATGCGGCCGAGGCCTTGGTGCGATATTCGTGGCCGGGCAACATCCGTGAATTGTTCAACGTATTGGAACACGCCCATGTGCTCTCGGCCGGGCCGGTGATACAGGTCAACGAGCTGCCCCATCCGCTGCAGAACTTTGAGTTTATCGGACGACGGGTGGACGATTTGAACCTCGAGAGCGTCGAAAGACGCACTATTCTCGAAGCGCTGAAGCGCACGCACAACAATCGCGCCGCTGCCAGCCGTCTTTTGGGGCTCGATCCGCGCCGGCTCAATCGCCGCATGGTCGCCCTCAAGCTCCCCCTGGACGGACGAGCAGAATAGTTCCTGGCATCCCTTGCCAGCACCAACCGCCGCGCCTTATCCCCATTGAGCTTGTTCGCCCCCATTTAGGCACCTGCCCCAACCATCCATCTTGGCATGCCCGCTGCTATTTTGGTATGTTTGCCAGCGCAACTCCAGCGATATTCAACAGATATGAACGTTCTGTGAGCGCGATCGGCACACCACACTGGCAATACGTGATACAACTGTTGTCCGATATGCCGTGCGGACTATGCTAAGCAACTCGTTGTTTTACATCATGTTATGAACAAACCACACCGCATTGAGATTCTTGGCCCATGCTTTGCTTATCTGTCAATTGCGAGCAGTTTCTTCCAAACTGCCGGACCGCATGCGATAATGAAGCCTAATGGAGGCCTCCGATTCGCCGCGGCGTGGTCTTATTGACTGTGGGAGGGACATTCTATGATGTCCGGCAAGATTGGCAATTGGTCCAACGCAACGTGCTTCCTGGGCTCGTCGTTGGCAGATCGTTACGGCGTTGCCGTCCGCAAGTTCGCCATCGGCATCAAGCCGGTGCAACCAATCGCGGCTGAGAACTGGTCTATCCTCTGGGTCGGACCGTCGGCCGACGACGAACCCTATCTCCAGAACCTCACCTACGCCGCCACCGGCTATGAAGCCGTGGAACTGCTGCGGGTCATGTCGTTTGAAATCGTCCTGATCTCGCGCGATGTGTTCGACATGGGGCCCTGGGATCTGGCCGAATCGATTCGCAAATACTGGCCGTGGCAACGCTGGGCGCTCTTGGCGCCAACCCCCACTCCCGAGGAAGTTCGCATGGCCGGTGAACTCGGGGCCATCGGGATTTTCGGCAGCACCAGCGAATTGATCGCCTGCGGGCCGCAGCAGGCCCCCAAAGCTCCGGCGTTCCCGATATAGCCCGGCTTCCATCCTCGTTCCAAGTCTCACCGCCATCGCGCGGGCATGGCTCGCTTCTGTGCAAGCAGCCACTTCGGCATGTCCGGATCGGCCCAGGCCTGCTGGGCGATCTCGTGGCCGCCGCCGGCGTATTCCGTGTAGCGTGGATGCCCGCCAAGTTGGCGCAAGGCGGCGACGATCCCGCGCGATTCGGCCACCGGCACCTCCGGATCAAGTTCACCATGAAATAGCCACGCCGGAATTTCCCCAACCGCCCTGGCCAGTTCCATGTGCGGCGATGGGGAATCCACCAGTCGCAGCAATTCCGCCGGCGCCCACTTCCGGCCGGCTTCGTGGCTCGGTGTTGGAATCAGCCCCCCGCTGACTGTAACCACGGCCGCGAAAATATCCGGATACAGTGCCAGCAGGTGCCACGCGCCATAGCCGCCCAGGGAATTGCCGACCAGGTAAAGCCGCCGCTCGTCGCCGCGATATGCATCCACCGTCGTCCGCAACGCATCCAGCGCGATGCGCACCGTGTGGCCCACCCAATACCGATCCGGCGGGCATTGCGGAAAAACCACCAGCGCCGGCAATCGGGCCGGGTTCTCGATCAGCATGCGGGCAAAACTCGATTGCGTCTGCCTGAGATTGTCGGTGCCCATGCTTCCGGCGCCATGCAGATAAAGAATCACCGGCCAGGCCGATCGCTCGTCCCGCGTTGGCGGCACATACAGCCGAAACGGCGCCCGCTCGGGGCCGCTGGTCGTCGCGGGTTGAAAGGGCGTCTGGCTCATCGCAATCAGTATCCACCAGTGCGTGCCGATGTTCCATGACCCGTACCGGCCGCAGCGCGCATGCTCCGATAATACATTTACCCTTTGCATGGAAAATTGCCGAAAAGGGAAATGTGCCAGTGCAGGCCGCGGTCGCGGTCTTGGCGCGCGAGGTGTACATGGATCTGGCGACAATGATCGGCCTGGTGCTGGCGTGGGGCGTCGTGCTCTATTCCATGTACCACGCCTCCGAAGGCTTCATGGGGGCGTATTTCAAGCCGAATGAAATACTCCTTGTCCTGGGCGGATCCATCGGCGCCGCCATGCTCTCCATGCCCATGCACGCCGTCAGCGGCGCACTCTCCTATCTCAAAAAATGGGCGCTCAATAAAGAAGAACATGTCGATCATCTCATCCAGGAAATGGTCCATTACGCCGAAACCGCCCGACGCGACGGCGTGCTGGCCCTGGAATCCGTCGCCCGCGAGGCCCCCGATCCCTTCCTCCGCCGCGGCCTGCAACTCACCATCGACGGCACCGACCCGGAAATCATCGAACGCATCCTCCGCATCGAAATCGACGCCATGGCCGAACGCCACAAACACGGCAAGCACTTCTTCGGCACCCTGGCCAAGTTCGGCCCGGGCTTTGGACTCATGGCCACTCTCATCGCCCAGGTCGCGATGTTCCGCAATCTGGCCGGCGATGCATCGGTCATCGGCCAGGCCCTTGCCATCGCGCTGACCGGAACTTTGTACGGCTGCATCCTGCAAAACCTCGTGGCCGGCCCCATCGCCGAAAAACTCGGCATGCGCAGCCGCGAGGAACTGTTCATCAAGGAGATCATTCT
>Ga0181520_10004117_pt1 | contig 24718 bp, 19 predicted proteins | sample PEATcosm2014_Bin_29_FD_132451 | JGI IMG/M metagenome (GOLD analysis project Ga0181520, IMG submission 132451) | Peatland microbial communities from MTU Mesocosm Facility, Houghton, MI, USA - PEATcosm2014_Bin02_30_metaG | ecosystem: Environmental > Terrestrial > Soil > Wetlands > Peat | place...
CAAACGGCGCTTCTCGCGCAGTAGGGAACTGCTGCTGTTCTCCCCTCTCCGCTGTGCCGCGCTCTGCGCGGCCCGGAGAGGGGCCTACCCGCTGTAGGCGGGTCAGGGTGAGGTTGCCGTTCGCCCGGCAAACGGCGATTTTCAGGGCAGAGACCACAGGGGACACAGTGAACAACACCGTCCTGCGTCTATCATGGGGTAGGCGGGCCGTTTCCCAGCCGTTCTCTGTGCCCTCTGTGTCTCGGTGGTTCAACGCCGTTCGCCTTTCATCTTGACGGTCAGCATCTGACAGAATTCCGAGCGCTTCGTCTGCCGGTTGTCAAAGCGACGTAGCGATGGTAGGTAATCGGCGGTAGTCGGGCCGTATTTGACGGCCCAGGTTGTCAAGCCATCCGGGAGTACCATAGCAGCCGAATGCGAAAGCCCCGCCGGGCGCGGGATGATTGGCAACACAGTCCAGGTGGTCTTCACGCGTACGGTCGCCGAGGTAAGTCAGGCTGTTTGCACTGATGTACACGAAGCGGAACTGGCAGGTGAATGCGAAACGACCGGCATCGGCTTGCACCAGCAAGAGACGCTCGGGCGGGAGCGGAACGGTGGCATCGGGGGCCCCGTGGACAGTTGCCTCACGCAGAAACTGAAGGCTGTGGGTCAAACAAGCAGCGTATTCGTCACGGCCGCGCCAAAGGGCTTCCTGGTCTATCCCACCCCGAACAGCCTCGTTTCCCCCAGCTTCATCTCGAACGTGTGCGACTTCGCCGCAGGCATCGTCTGGTCGGTGATCAGGTCGCGCAACGTCGCCGCTTCCGGCAGGACAAGTGTCTTCAGCCCGGCAGAGGCCGCGTGGATCGAGACGAATCCCGAGGTTCCGCTGATCACATCGTCGGTGTCGCAGTAGATGTGCACCCCCGCCTGGCGCGCCAACTCCCGTAACACCGGGGCGCTCACCTGCAGTCCGCCGCAGAACACCGACGTCCATTCCGGCGTCCGCTTCATCGCGAACGCTGTCTCTCCGGTCCCGGCATACGCCCCCAGCGGCAGCACGCCCGCCTGTCCCGCCGTGACTGCGAACAGTGGAGCGGGCTTCTTGTCCGGTCCGAAGCGGTAGCCTTGCGGCAGCTTCGACAACCACGCAGGCCGGCTGTCCAGCAGGCTCACCGCCGCCGTCGGGGCGTCCACCTGTTTCACCTCGAATCCGATCAGGTCGCCAATGTTCGCCGCTAGAGCGTCTTCCTTCACGAACCCCGGCGCATACAGCCACACGGCCATTTTGCCGTCTCTGGCAATGTGCGTCCTGATCTGCTGGCGCTGCGCCTCGGTCACCCGGTAGGCGTTCAGGAACACGTACATCCGCGCCGAGTCCGGCACGCGGCCCTCGCATAGATCGGCCAAGAGATAGTGCCCTATCGGGCAGCCCATCCTGTTGACCTGCAGGCGCATCTGCGACACCGTCTCGGCCGTGATCTCGTTGGAATTGCGCAAGTAGAGGAAGCTGTCCTCATCAGTGATGACTGCCACCTGCGGTCGGAAGGGCTGTGGCCCGGATGCGGCGGGTCGGGAGGGTTGGCCGCTGCTGCCTCGCAGGCGAGACGCCTGCGCCACGCGCGAGGCCTGTGCCACGCGCGAGGCCTGTGCCACCCAGATGTCTCGCTCCTTCGCAAAGGTGTCGAAGATCGTCTTGTCGGCCATCCAGCCGGTGCCGAAGTCCATCCACCACGTCCCGCAATGCCGCTCGAACTGGTGTCCGAAGTTGCGCCGGTAGACACCCAGCGTTTCATCCATCGTCGAGGTTCGTCCATAGCCTGCGTCCACGGGGGCAAGATGCGTCCGCGCGTCGTCCTCGTTGACCCAAAGCTTCCCGTGCGCCATGACCGTATCGACCGCCGACATGAACGGCCCGCAGCCGCCGGCCTGCCGATCGTTGTACGAGATCGGCGAGCAGAAGATGTCGACATCCGGCGAGTCGAGCGCCTTGCGCATCCGCAGATGCCCACTGACGGCCCCGCCATACGCGAACCCCGAAACATCGTAGAGATACCCGTAGAAGGACACGACCAGCTTCCGCCGTCCGGTCTCCTCCTTCACCAGCTTCGCGAAGCCGAGGAGGTCGTCGCACAGGCAGTCTTGCATGTACTCGGCAAAGTCGATCTCAAACCGCTGTGTCTTCGGGTCCCGGAATGCCCCCAACTTCCCGTCCGTGCGTTCGGCGAGCGTCGGCACACGGATACTCTCGAACGTGGCCCCGACAATCTTGTCGGGGTAGCCCCACGCCGCTCGCAGCGCCTCCACTGTCTTGTACTTCGCCTTCACCCAATCCGCGAACGCCGCCCGGAAGGGTTCCTCGAAGCACGGCATGATCGGCTCCCACGTCCAGTCGTAGAACCACTCGCCGGCGCTCTGGGCGCTGATATGATAGCCCAGTATGTGATCGCCGTACCTGGCCTCCAGGTGTCGCACGAGCAACCGCAGGTTTGTCGCCGCATCTTGCTGCCACGGCTTGGAGGCCGGCGAGGCCTGCGTCCGTGGGCCATAGTCGTACACCATGATGTGGCCGGGGTGATCTTTCTTCCACCAGTCGGGCGCGTCCAGGTGAATGCGGGGGATGATGAGCGCGTTCGGGTCGATACCCACGATGTGCTCGACCTGGGCATCGACGCCCGCGTAGTCAGGCTGCTCGCCGGGCTTGGCCCAGGGCAAATCCATCGGCATCGTGCCGATATGCAAGCCCCTATCGCGTCCGAGCGCAAGAAGCTCGTCCGAGGGGGTGCCGCCCCCACCGTAGATCGTCCACGGCGGGGCCTGGTGAATCGCCTGGGTGTCGACGTCGCGGTTGTCCGAGGCCCGCAGCCACAGGCTGACGGTATATGTCTTGCCCTTTTGGAGGCGCGTATTGTGGTAGATGTGGATCTGGTAGCCGACCGTGCCGGCCTTGGCGATGTGCACGTGAAGACAACTTTTCCCGCTGTGCGGGTTGTCGGTGTCCAGTGAGAATTTCGCGTCGGCCCCGGTGGAGTTGTTGAGGAAGTAGGTCCAGCCCTTCGGAAGCTCCGCGCCCTCGAAGTCCCCGCCGTCGAGCAGATTGGGCGACAGGGGCCTGGCCAACGTGCCTTCGACCATGACCACATCATCAACCCACCAGTCCCCAGCCGGTGTGCAGTTGCGGATATGAACGGCCACATTGTCGTCATCGCACGGCGCGACGAAGCTGTAGGTGAACTGCCGCCATTGCGGAGTGACGTGGCAGACGAGCGGCGAGGCCCCGGCTCCGGCGGTGTGGAGAAAGATGAACGGCGGCATGGGCTTGCCGTTGACCACCATCGTCGGCACGCCATTGCGGGTCTCGACCCGTGCCTCGAGGGCGAGGGCCGAAACGGGGAGAAGCGTGATGAGAACGAGGAGCAGGAGGGGGTGATAGGAGGGCATGAGAGGGCTCCTTCAGTGCGTCCAGACGGTTACCCATGATACCGGGGGCAGACCCTGCGGCCTGCCCCCGCGATGCCGTTACAGCAGTTCCCCCGAGTCCCATCCCCATCTCTCTCTTACCCTTCCTTCCGCTCTTCCCACGGCGCCGGTTCCGGGATGTTGAACAGTTGGCGCTTGCGCTTCAGATAGTACTTGTAGTCATCGAAGCTCACGTCCGGCGGACAACGATGGTTGACGTAACGGTCAGTTCGGCATCTATCGCCCATCACATACCGATCACATTGCCCCGGCATATCAGGCACCGCGTCGCCCTCTGTGAGGCAGCCAGATAGCGCTGGCACCATCTCCGAGCAGCTATCTGCGGGTCATGGGCCAGACCCACTGGGTATGCGTTCCTTCCCCTCCCAGTCCGCTTGCATCAGCGCGGCAAGAGAGAACGGCAGCGCCTCATCGCGACTCTCGCCACGGTCGATCAGTCGACCTCGGTCGGCTGTGATGACGGTGATGCTGTGATCCTTCGCCTGCTCGACAAACATGCAGGGCCGAAGATCGGTCCCAAGGTGTCTGAGGCTCGGGATGATGATGCCTTCTGCCTCGCCCGCCATCACCCGCGCCACTACGTCGTCGATGGTGCTCTCATCCGCACTTCGCACGATCTCAACGAGGCGTACGTCGCAGGCGCGAGCCGTTATCCGAATGCGCCTGACCGGCCCTGCAGCACCTCGCCGGGTGATGGGGGCGTCCCAGATGTAGCCGATGAACTTGTCCGCTCCCGTCTCGAGTCGCTTCCATAGTTCGCGCTGTTTCCTCGTGCCGCGAGGCCTTCCCATTTCTCTTGCGCCTTTCGGTTTTCGCTACCCTTCCTTCCGCTCTTCCCACGGTGTCGGCTCCGGGATGTTGAACAACTGGCGCTTGCGCTTCAGGTAGTACTTGTAGTCATCGAAGCTCACATCCGGCGGGCAGCGATGGTCTACGTGCGGGATGAAGCCGCCCTCTTCGACCAGCGGGGCGAGGCGATCCAGCTCGCGGTCGATCGCGTCCGGGCCCGCGGCCAGGGCGCGCTTGTTTACGCCGCCCATCAGCAGGCACTCGCGGCCGTGCTTCGCGCGGATCGCCACCGGGTCGCTGCCGCCGGCGACCTCGACCGGGAACATGCAGTTTACGCCGCCCTCCAGCCAGCCTTCCATCACTTGGGTGATGTTCCCGTCGCAGTCGACATAGAAGACGCTTGCGCCGGCCTTCTTGACGGCATCGGTGATGCGCTTGTAGCCCGGAGTCAACCACTGCTTGAACATTTTCGGGGAGATGATGCACCCGTGGTTGAAGCAGATGTCCTCCCAGAAGGCCCCGCCGTCGATCTTGATGTCGCGCACCGCCGGCTCGATCATCTTCAGGCAGAAATCGGTGAAGGTGTTGACCATGTCCTCGATCAGGTCCGGGTAGTCCATGCACAGGATCGCGATGTGATCGAAACCCGTCCAATTGCGGAAGGTGCCGAAAAGGCTGCCGAGGTTGATGATGACCGGAAGATCGGAGTTATTCAGGTTCGCGACATGCGTGTCCCAGTCGGAAATCACGCGAGCCGGGTCGTCAGGGTTGAGTCTCTCTTTGAACCGCTTCCAGCTATCCCAGTCTTTGATCGGGAACTCCAGGTACCTGGGGATCGTGGAACCGCCGTCGGTGCGGACCATGCAGATGGCGCCGTCGCCATCCTGGATGATCCGGTGGTCTTCCTTTTCTTCGAGCACCTTGTACTCGAAGCCCGGGATGATCCCCAGGTGCACCGGCACGCCGGCGGTGGGCGCAAAGCCGAAATACTGGTCGGCGATCCAGTTGTTGTTGATCTCCTTCGGCAAGCCCTCGCCGTGCCAGCGGGGGAAGGTCTCCTCCCAGTAGCCGAACTCGATGTCCGGCACGTGATCGACGGGTTTGTAGTGGAAGGTGTTGAGCCAGCGTTCTTTGTGAGTCATCGTGGGCTCCTCGGAAAGCCAATGTTGGCAGGGTTGACGGGCGATGGAGCGGGTGATTCGCCGGTGCGGGTCCGTGTACCTGCGTGAGAATAGATAACCCAACCGGAAGGCAGTCATCATCTCGGGTTCCGGCACTCTGAGGTGATGGGAATGGTCTTGCCCCGCCTGCTATACGACACCCCTCCCGTGCCGGGAGGGGACAGGCCAATGGCGTTTTCACGGCAGCTTTCATGCCGGTTGCCGGCACTCTGAAATGATGAAAATGATCGCGTCTCTTGCCTCCGACCTCACCACCATATAGCATCATGTGGCCGCGCCGTTTATGGCGCGGATCGCGCGGTGAACCGCGCGTCCACAGAAATGGGTGGGAGGGGGGAGCCGCCCAAACGCGCTTTTTGAGACAGCACGGCCGACGACCAAATAGTAAGAATTTGGTAAGCCGATCATAAGAGCAGGTTACGAGACATCGGAGCGGAATCATTGACGGACGTGAAGCGTTACAAAGCACGACATTATGAGGGAGGCTGCCAGTGAAACTCACAAGAGACTTCGCGCTGCTCACAGTGGCGTTGTTGACATTTTCATTCTTTGGCTGTGCCAGGCCGAATAAGACGGTCATGGGGGAGGCCAAGCCTGCAGCCACAGCGCCGAAGGCGGACACTGCCGCCGCGACCGGGGACCTGACCGTCCTCGCCGCCGCCTCGCTCAGCAAGCCCTTCGATGACCTGGGGGCGGAGTTCGAGAAGCAGAACCCTGGCATCAAGTACAAGGGCAGCTACGCCGGCACGCAGGAACTGCTCGCGCAGATGGAGAGTGGCGCGAAGGCGGATGTGTTCGCATCGGCCTCCGAAGAGCACATGTCAGCCGCCGTCGTCAAGAAGCTGGTGCGCGAGCCGAAAGCCTTCGCGACGAACAGCCTGTGCATCGCCGTGTCGCCTCACGCGGCAAACGTGACATCGCTGAAGGACCTCGCGAAGCCGGGTGTGAAGGTCGTCGTGGCGGTGGAGAAATCGCCAATCGGCAAGTACACGCGCAAGGTCTTGGACAAGATCGCCGCCGACAAGGGATTTGGGCCGGACGTGGTGAAAGGGATCAAGGCGAACGTCAAATCGGAGGAGACCGACGTGAAGTTGGTGCTCTCCCGCGTGTCTCTGGGGGAGGCTGACGCCGGCTTCGTCTACAAGAGCGACGCAGTCTCCGCCGGCGACAAGGTTCGCCTCATCGAGATACCGGGGGAGTTGAATGTCACCGCCTCGTACCCGCTTGCGGTGTGTGCGACGGCGCCGAATCCCGATCCGGCGGCGAAGTTCGTGGAACTGGTCCTGTCGCAGCAAGGGCAGGACATCCTGCGCAAGTACGGTTTCCAGCCGCCAGGGCCGAAAAAGTAGAGTGTGAACCAGTTTGGCAGCATCCCGCGAGCATCAGCACTCTCCCCTTTTCGGAGCAGTGCTGATTCTCTTTGTCTCCATCTTCGCCGCGTTTATCATGCTGCCTGTGGTAGCGATGCTCTTGAACGTGCGCTCCGCCGATGTCTGGCGGGCCGCGCAGTCGTCCGAAGTGCGCGAGGCGCTGCTGCTCAGTGTGAAGACCAGCCTCACCACAACGCTTCTGTGTAGTCTCATCGGCACCCCGGTCGCTTACTTCCTCGCCCGGTACCGCTTCAAGGGCAAGGGCGTGTTTGACGCTTTGGTTGAACTGCCGATGACTTTGCCCCCGATTGTTGGGGGTGTGGCGCTCCTCATGGCCTTCGGCCGCCGGGGGCTGCTGGGCCAGGCGATCCACGCCTACGGCTATGACATCCCTTTCACCTCGCTGGCAGTCGTTATGGCGCAGTCCTTTGTCGCGGCCCCGTTCTTCATTCAGGCGGCGCGCGCGGGGCTTGAAGCTGTGCCCCGGAATCTCGAGGAAGCGTCGCGGACTCTGGGCGCGTCGGAGCTACGCACGATCCTGCGCATCTCGCTGCCGTTGAGCTGGCCGGCTTTCACATCAGGGGTCATCCTGTGCTGGGGCCGAGCGATCGGCGAGTTCGGCGCGACGATCATGTTCGCAGGCAACCTGCGCGGAACCACGCGAACGATGCCCTTAGCGATCCTGACGGCGATGCAGGGGGAATTGAACGCGGCGCTGGTATTGTCCGTGGTACTGCTCATCTTCTCATTCTGTGTGTTCATGTCGGCGAGGCTTTTGCTGGCGAGGAGGGCGGCCAGGTGAGGACGACAAGCATGAGTCATGGCACAGGAATGCTCTCCGATTGTCGTGCGGTGGCCCCGGAAACGGCCCTACCCCGCCCGCTGCGCGGGCACCCCTCCCGTTCCGGGAGGGGAGAGGCAAACGGCGATTCTCGGGGCAGAATGACGGCGATGGCGGGCGAGACGCCCGCCCCACGCGCGACAAGATTGCCGCCTCCATCTAGTATCCGCACCCAAACAGTACTTGCGACGGAGGGCTTGCCTGATGCTCTCCGTTAAGATCAGCAAACGCCTGCGCCAGTTCACCCTCGACGTCGAGTTCACGGCGGCGGAGGGCGAGGCGCTGGTGCTCATCGGGCCTACAGGTTGCGGCAAGACGATGACGCTCCGCAGCATCGCCGGCCTCGAGCGGCCCGACAGTGGCCGCATCGTGTGCGACGGCGATGTGCTCTACGATGGCGCCAGCCGGGCCATCGTGCCCCCGGAGAAGCGGCATGTGGGCTTCGTGTTCCAAAACTACGCGCTTTTCCCGCACCTGACCGCCCTGGAGAATGTTGTCTACGGCCCGACTGCCCGTGGCGTGCGGAGATCGGAGGCCCTCGACACCGCCCGGGACGCCCTCGCGCAGGTCGGCCTGACGGAGCTTGGCGCCCAGCGTCCCTTGCAGCTCTCCGGCGGCCAGCAGCAGAGGGTCGCTCTCGCGAGGGCCCTCGCCAGCGGGGCGCGGGTATTGCTCATGGACGAGCCGGTGGCGGCGCTGGATGCGCAGACCCGGCGCGAAGTGCGGGCGGAGCTTCGCAGCGTCATCGAGAGCGTCGGTGTCGCGACCGTGATTGTCACTCACGATCACATCGACGCTTTGACCCTCGGCGACAGACTGTGCGTGATGCGCGAGGGCAAGATCATCCAGCAGGGCACACGCGCGCAGTTGTTGACTCACCCGCAGGATGAGTTCGTGGCCGATTTCCTGGGGCTGAACCTCTTCCGGGGAATCGCCGTCCTGCGTGAGGACGACATCGTCGAGGTGCGAGTGAACGGCTCGAAGCTGTATGCGACGGAGAAGATCGCGGGGGATGTCTTCCTTGCCTGTCACCCGACCGATGTCACCCTAACCCCGCACGCGCCCGAGGGTTCGGCGCTGAATGTGATTTCCGGCGAGGTGGCGGAGATCGTCCATCTTGGCGGCACAGCGCGCGTGACCCTGCGGGGCGACCTGGCGATCGTCGCGGAGATCAGCGCACGGTCGCTCACGGCACTCGCCCTGAAGGTCGGCGACAGGGCCTTCGCCTCGTTCAAAGCCTCGGCGGCACGTTGCTACAAGTGATTGTATGCCTTCACAACCCTTTCCAGCCCCGCTGTCCCTTCGCTCCTGAAGCCTCCAGTATCTCCGCCCCTATGCCGATGTGCAGGATTGGAACAGTCGGGCGGGGAAGGGGGTTAGTAGTGGCTGGGGCGACGCCACCCGCGCAATGGCCGTCCGTAGCCGTTACCAGTATCCAGCATCGAGTATCCAGCATCAGCACCACCGGAGGCTTCCCGTGGCAGACATCTCTCCTCTTTGCCGCCGCATCATGGACAACGTCGAGAAAGTCATCGTAGGCAAACGCGATGTCATTCGGATGATGCTGGTCTCGATTCTGTGCGAGGGCCACGTGCTCTTCGAGGACGTGCCCGGAGTCGCCAAGACAATGCTCGCGCGCTCGATGTCCAAGTCGATTGGGCTGTCGTTCGCCCGTGTGCAGGGAACGCCCGATCTTCTCCCCTCCGACATCACGGGGGTATCGGTCTTCAACCAGAAGACCACCGAGTTCGAATTCGTGAAGGGCCCGGTCTTCAACCACATTGTCCTCGCGGATGAGATCAACCGCGCCACCCCGCGCGCCCAGGCGGCGTTGCTTGAAGCAATGGCCGAGCGGCAGGTCTCGGTGGATGGTAACACCTACACGCTCAATGCGCCGTTCATCGTCATGGCTACCCAGAACCCCATCGAGCACGAAGGCACCTTCCCGCTCCCCGAGGCGCAGCTCGACCGTTTCCTGATGAAGCTCAGCGTTGGCTATCCGTCGTTCAGTGACGAAAATACGATGCTCGAGCGGCTGCGACTGCATCACCCGATTGAGGACACCGAGCAGGTCGCCGATGCTTCCGAGATGATCGCCGCGAACCGCGTGGTGCGGGACGTGTACGTGCATGAGAAAGTGCGTGAATACATCGTGCGAGTGGTCCATGCAACGCGGCGCAGCACCGACCTGTCGATGGGAGGCAGCCCCCGAGCCTCAATCGCGCTGTATCGCACCGCACAGGCGCTGGCGGCCATCGAGGGGCGCACGTATGTGATCCCTGATGATGTCAAAGACGTTGCCCAGCCCGTCCTCGCCCACCGCGTCATCGTGAACCCCGAGAGCCGCCTTCGGGGCAGGAAGGGCAACGAGGTGATCCAGGGCGTAATCGACGCCGTGCCGGCCCCGGTGGAGAAGGAGACGAAGTGAGGATGGCAGGAGTAGAGAATTCAGAAGCCGAGAATTCAGAATGAACGGCGGACGGCGGCACCTGCGCCGGCGGAGGCCGCTCTGCCGGATGCCCTGGCACTACCTCCCATTGCTTCATAGCATGTAGTTGCGCCATTCATGGCGCAAGATGCGCGATAAACCGCAATATCCGTTTAGCGACTTCTTCCCTTGGACCATGTGGCAGCGCGATTTATCGCGCTAAATGCGGGCCGAACTGCCATCCACGTATCACGCCATCGGCTGCGGGTAAGCATTTCGTCGAAGTAGAAGCATAGGTAGCTGTACGATGTGATCCGCGCGATGAATCGCGTTGCCACATGGTCTGACGGAGATATCGCTAGACACTTACAAACCGCGCATCCACAGGAGGGACATGCAAGAGAGAAGCCGAGAATTCAGAATGAACGGCGGACGGCGGCAAATGTCGTGAGGGGATAAGGAACGATGGGATGCCGGTGGTTGGTCGCGGTGTGGCTGTTGGCGGCTGCGGTGAGTATCGGCTCCGCGGTAACACTGGCAGTCGCCGTGTATGAGGCCCCGCCGGGACAGCCGGTGCAGATTGCGACCTTGCGCGGCCTGGAGAACCGCCTGGAGCTGACCTTCCCGCCGGGCACGGAGTTGGTTGAGGCGCGGTACGTCGGGTTTCTCCCGCAGGAGTTGCTGGCCAAGGTGCGGATGCCGCACAGCGAGGTTGAGCAGTGGCTGCGCAAGCCCCCGTTCCACGGCGAGCCGAGTCGTGACGACAGGGGAGCCGAGTGGTTTAGAAACTTCCTTGGGATGACGGACTGGCACCCGGAGGCAGTCGGTAAGTTCCTGTTCCAATCGTACAGCAACCGTCCAGACAAGATGCTTGTAGCCGCCGAGATTCTGGTTAGCCTTGATGATCCCCAGGTGGCAGTTGGATATGTGCACTGGAACATGCCCTGACGACGATGCCCCGGAGGAGCCGCGTCGGCCGTGGACTCTGGCGCGTATCCGCGCCGAGGAACCGCATCCTTTCTGGGCGATTATGTTATTCGCCGGCCTGTCTGTGGTGTTAATACCGCCCCTATTCGTGCTCTCATTCATGTTCGGTCGGTACGACATCGTGGAGTGGGGCATCCGCCTGACACCCTGGCAAAGGGTCGTCTCCGTCGGCGGAACGCTGGGAACGATTTGCTTCGTAGCGACAGCGGTAGTTTGGGGGCTTGGGGCATGGTGCAGCGGCCCCTGGCAAAGCCGTCGTTCGTAACTGCCGTTGCCGTTCATTCTGGCTTCTAACTCCTGGCTCCTGTATTCGCCGTCCTCCCTTCCGCCATGAGCATTCGCCGCGGCATTATCATCGCCTGTGCCGTCCTCTTCCTCGCGATCGCAGTGCTTTTGCGCTCGGGGTTTTTCGCGGTTGCTTTCTATGCGCTTCTGGGAATCTCTACCGTGGCGTATCTAATGACCTTCAGCGCCCTCGATGGCATTCAGACCGAGCGCCACTGCAACTTGCGGCATTCGGAGATCGGCGGCGAGGCCACGGTCACCGTCGCGATTACGAACAAGAAGCCGCTGCCGGTGCCGTGGGTGGTGATGGAGGACCTCCTGCCCAAGGGGCTTGAGACGGATGGGGTGAACGGGCGGGCAATGGCCATGGCGCCTTGGGGCCACACGCGCCTGCGGTATAAGGTGCTGTGCAACATCCGGGGATACCATCGCATCGGCCCCGTGATCCTCGAGTCCGGCGACTTCTTCGGGTTGTCGAAGCGCTTCCTGACCAGCACGGACCCTCACTTCATCACCGTCTACCCTCGTGTGGTGCCCATCGAGAAGTACGAGATCCCGACGCAGCGGCCGCTCGGGGAACTGACCATGCGCCGCAGGCTCTTGGAGGACCCGACCCGCATCGCCGGGGTGCGCCAGTATGAGCACGGCGACCCGCTGCGGCGCATTCACTGGAAGGCGACGGCGAAAACCGGGAAGCTGCACTCACGCGTCTACGACCCGTCGTCGCTTCTCGGGGCGAACATCATTCTCGACTTCAACACCACCGCCTGGAACAGCGAGGAGCGCTGCGCACGATCTGAGTTCGCGGTGGTCGTGGCGGCCTCGCTGGCCTCGTATGTCGCCAGCCGACGGCAGGACCTCGGCTTCGTCAGCAACGGCATCGACGCGGCGGAGATCACCGTGCAGATCCCGGTCGCTACGGAGGCGGCCAGCCGTGCCGAAGCGCGGCTGATGGCCACCCAGCGCGAGGCCGGCGACCGCCTGCGGCCCCTTGAGGTGCCGGTGCGCCAGTCCGAAGAGGCCCTGCCGCTGGTTCGCGAGGCTCTCGCGCACGTGGAACTTAGCTATGGCTTACCGCTCAGCGAGATGATCTCGCAGGAGTACGAACGCTGGCCGCGCGACTCGGCGACGATCCTCATCCTGCCGCAGATGCCGGTGGACCTCCTCGCCCAGATTGTCCGCCTGCGGAACGCAGGGTTCTCCCTGCTTGTTATACTGATCGACAACCGCAACGAGTACCCCGGAGCCAGGGCCGCGCTGGAGGCCGAGCGCATCCCGGTGCTACACCTGGCAACTGAGGCAGATTTGAATGTCATCCGTCTCTGATCCCACTGCGCCGGACGTCTTGGAGCTTGAGGACGAGAGGCCATCCACTTTCGTCTTCGATTGGCTGGTCGAACTGGCCATTCCGCTCGCCGTGTTCGGCCTGCTCGGCTGCTTCTTCTACTACCTGATCGACTTGCGGTCGGCCGTCGGCGGGGAGTCGGGCAGTTTCCTGCGGTGGGTGTGCTTCTGGTTCCTGCTCGGCAGCATCGGCGTCAGCCGGATTCGCACCAAGTACGGCGATGACGTCGTCGCGCTCCCGTACATCGTGGCGCTGTTTGGGGCCACGTTCTTCGCCATCTACGTCTTCACATTCGTCGCCGGAGCGCTTGTCAGTGGTGTCAGTCGCGGCGGCGCAGCGCTGTCGTTCATCTTCAACTGCGGTCTCGTGGTGTTGGTCGCCTGGATATCGAGCGTCGTGACGCGGGAATGCACCGCCGAGGACGCGATCGGGCAGGAGGAACGCCCGAGCCTGTGGGCGACGCTCTTCGGGCGCGATAGCCGGACTGCGCCGGCGGCGGGCGAGCAGAAGCGCCACAACCCCCAGCGGACGCTCCTGTACGTGTCCGGCGTGGTGCTTGCCATCTTCGCCCTGGGGCAGCGCGTTATTGGCGATAAGGGCACGTTCTCGGGCCACGCCTTCTGGTGCATGATCGGATACCTGTTCTTCGCGTTCGTCTTGCTGGCGCTCACAAACCTCTCGACCCTGCGCATCGAGGCGCGGCGTCGGAGGCTGCACATCGCGAAGTCGCTCACTCCAAGCTGGATCACCGCGACGACGGTACTCGTCGTGGGCATCCTGCTGATCTCGGCTCTCATCCCGAGAATGCGAGGCAACGAGCACATCGGACGCGCGCCGCAGAAGCCCTCCTGGACCCAGCCCGCGCCGAAGACCACGTTGAGCCAGGGCCCGGCTGCCGGCATCGCCGAGCCCCCGCAGGGCGAATCGCGCGATCCCAGCAACACCCAGGGCGGGCCTACCGATCAGTCGCGGCGGTCTTCGGAGACCACCAGGAGCACTGCCGGCCAGGGAGGCGAGCGGCAAGTCGCCACCCAGGGGACAGGCGGCGCCGAGCCGGGCGCGGAGCAAACCGAGGGCACGCCGAGGCCCGCCGGAGCGGCTCAGACATCCGGCAAAGGCAATCAGGGTCAGGGTAAGGGCCAGACCTCGGGAGGCGGCGGAGGCGGGGGCGGCTCATCCAGCAGCGCGACGGCATCCTCGCAGGCCCAGTCCGGGACTTCCGGCGCCGGGGTGGGCGGGCAGACGCGCAGCACCGACACCAAAGGTAAGCCGGAGGGCAAGCCAAACGAGAGGTCGGACCAGGAGACCGGGGGCACAAAGGGCAAGCGCGAGACGCCCGCCGCTCCGAAATTCAACTGGCTGCTGTGGCTTCTGCTTCTCTTGCTGCTCGCGCTTATCATCTATCTTCTGATCCGCTACCGCGACGCGGTGAAGCTCTTCATCGCCCGCGCGTGGCAAGCGCTCTGCGCCCCGTTTATCGCTTTATGGGCGGCGCTACAGCGGCTCTGGGCGCGGTTCATGGCCTACTTCGGGCGGAGGGCCCGCGCGGGCGACGACTCGGGCGAAGTGCCGTTGCCGGTCAATCCCTTCGAGGACATCTTCTCGAACCGATACCTGTTCGAGAACCTCACCCCGTCCCAGATGGCCACGCACGTCTACCGGGCTTTCATGGCGCTGTGCGACCTGCGCGGACACGGCCGCCTCGCGGAGCAGACCGAGCGCGAATTCTTGCGTGTGGTGCCGGACGGCGTCGGGATTGCGCGGCCGGACCGCGAGGGCATCACCGGCGTCTACATCCAGGCCCGGTACAGTCCGTTGAGCGTTGGGCCTGACGCCGTGCCGGGTCTGCAGGACTATTGGTCGAGGCTCAAGCCGCAGATCGATGCCACTTTGGCGGCGATGGGCCGAGCTGCGGTCCGGCGGGCGGCGTGAATTCGGCCCGATCTTGGACTTTCGCGGGAACCTCGACGCCCGAGTTTGCGCTTTATATGCCAGCCAACCGGGCACGGCCACAGGCCGGCACAGCCCCCACATCACTGCCGTTCGGGAGTGACAGCTATGCCCGTCACCCGTACCACGATCACCGCCCTGGTGCTCGCGCTCGCACTTTCGTTTTGCGGTTGCCACAGACCGGTACAGACGCTCATCCCCGGTCAGGCCAAGCTGACCATCGACCCAGGAGATACCTACTCGGTCCTGGCCATCAAGGTGGACGGCTCCGCCTACAACACGATATCGAGCGGCTACGGCCCACAGGTCGATTTGCGCTGGTCTCCGAATGGCAAGAGACTCGCGTGGTGCGGGCTTGCGTGGGGCAACTGGGACGTCTACGTTGGCGAGGTCGGGGAAGCGCGGGCCACGATGGTCTCGGATGACCCTGCCGTCGACTCATGCCCGGCTTGGTCGCCCGATGGGAGCACAATCGCAGACGTCGTCGCTCTGGACAAAACGCGCACTAAGGGCGACGTCGCGATAACCGCCCTGTTGAAGGGGACGCGGCGATTGGTGTGCGCTGACGACCTCATACGCGGGTCTCTCGACTGGGCCCAGAAGGGTGACCAGCAGATCGCCATTACTACGCGCAAGCCCGAGGGATGGATCGTGGAAACGATGAAGGCGGACGGCACAGACCGCAAGCAAGTCGCCGGCCCGTTCAAGTCAGTGGGAAAGGTCACCTGGTCGCCCGACGGCGCGCAGATCGCAATTGTCGCAGGTACATCACTCACATTGATCCCGGCTTCGGGGGGCAGCTCGCGCGCATTGACCCAGGACGCGGAGCCGACGGCAGCCCCGCGCTGGTCGCCCGACGGCAGCATGATCGCCTTCCGCGGCAAGTCCGGGTATCGGGTCGTCAAGGCGGCGGACGGAGCCGCCGTCGCGGACAGCCTCCCGGCCCCAGGGGGCGGCTCCGACCCCACGTGGTCTCCGGACAACTCGCAGATCGCCTTTGTCAGCACTATCGCCGCAGATAACTGCGTCTTCGTCATGAACGTGCAGACCAAGCAAGTGGATACGCTGGCCACGACTGAGGACTGCCTGGCCGATCCCGCCTGGTCGCGCGACGGCAAGACAATCGCCATCGCGTTCGGCCCGCCTGCTTACGCGAAGCCGTCCGAAGGCTCGTAACGCAGCGTCGCGTGAGGCGAACAGGCCGCGTGGGTTAGGTGGCCTGCGTGGAGCGGGCATCTCGTCCGCCGCGGTTCGCCGCTTACAGGGTTGAGCCGCCACAGCCGCTACAGGGAACACTTCCTCCCCCTCCTTGCGTTCACCCCATCGAAGGTTTTCTCAATGGCAGACGCTTCTGACAGCATCAGTATCGACATTCAGGTCATGCCCGAGGCGGAAGGCCTTCCCCTTCCGCGCTACGAGACCGCTCATGCGGCAGGCATGGACTTGCGGGCGGCGGTGGCGGACGAGGTCGTCATCGCGCCGGGGCAACGGACCCTCGTCACTACCGGGCTGAGAGTGGCGATCCCGCCCGGTTTCGAGGGCCAGGTGCGCCCGCGAAGCGGCCTCGCCATCCGCCACGGCATTTCGCTGCTCAACAGCCCTGGAACCATCGACGCCGACTTCCGCGGCACGATCCAGGTTATCCTCGCGAACCTTGGACAAGAGCCTTTCGTCGTCAAACGAGGGGATCGAATCGCCCAGCTAGTCATCGCCCCCGTGATTCGGGCGGAGTGGCAGGTGCGCGATGACCTCGACAGCACTGAACGAGGCGAGGGCGGCTTCGGGCATACGGGGCAGAACTGAGGGAGGGATTATTATGAAGCGTGCATTTTGGATAATCGAAGCCGTAGCAGTCGTGGCTGCGGTGGTACTGGCCGGCTGCCCGGCAAGTAAGCAGGCCGCAGAATCCACCGCGCCCGCGATGACGCCAAGCGCCGCCTCGGCGGCGAAGGCCTCTGCGGAGGGCCAGCTTCCTAAGGGCGTCAAGAAGCTGGCTGGCGATCAAAAGCCTGATTTCACCGCCAAGGGCGTCGATGGCAAAGACGTCAAGCCTGCCGATTACGCAGGCAAGATTTTGGTTATCGATTTCTGGGCCACGTGGTGCTCGGCATGTTGCGAGAAGCTGCTGGAGTACCAGCCGATGGCCGAGAAGTACAAGGACAAGGGCGTGCAATTTCTGGTCATCTCCAGGGATAACGACCCGGCGACCGCCAGGGGTTGGGCCAAGGAGAAGAACGTCACCATCCCGATGGCGATGTTCAACGATCAGATCCAAAGCGTCTTCTTCCCGGGCCAGGAAGCCATCACGATCCCCCAGGCGCGCATCCTCGACGCCACAGGCGCGTGGCGTTATTCGATGACCAGCGACGCCCACGTGAGCGACGTGGAGGATGCGATCAATGCCCTTCTTGCGGAGAAAAAGTGAGCCAATGCGGGGGGACGTGGCTTCAGGTGGTGCCGAATCGTGACTTGGAAGTGGATCAGACGTGTTGTACAGCTTGTGTCCCTGTTCGCGTTTGTGGGATTGCTCGTATCAACTCAGTGGCATAGTGACGGCTCGCAGCCGCCCCGGGCGTGGTTCCTGCAGGCGGATCCTCTGGCAGCGATTGTCTCCTGGTTGTCACCCCTGAAGCCGGCCCTCGGGGTATTCGTGCCGGCTGCCGTGGTCTTGCTGCTGACGGTGCTTCTCGGTCGTGTCTTCTGTGGCTGGATATGCCCTCTGGGGACCACGATCGATGTCGCCGACAAGGCTCTGTGGCGGAAGCGCAAGCGACGCCCGGCGATAGGCGTCCGTCCGGCCCTAAAGTTCTACGTGCTCGGGGCCTCCCTCGTGGCGGCGCTTGCCGGCACTCAACTCGCCTGGATTCTCGACCCCATCCCCTTGCTGACCCGCACCTTCGCGACCGTCTTGTACCCGGTCGGTACGATACTGTACAACATCGGCGTCCTCCACGGCCGTCCGTTACTCCGGGCCGTCGGGGTGCGGGCGTATCCGGTGGAAGCCCATCCCTTCGCGCTGACGGTCCTCACGACGGCTGTCTTCGCGATCATCCTCGGCCTGGGCTACTTCTCTCGCCGGTACTGGTGCCGGACGCTTTGCCCTCTGGGCGCGCTTCTCGCCTTTGCCGGGCGCTTCGGGTTGCTGCGGCGGCAGGTCGATGAATCGTGCGTCAAGTGCCGCCGATGCCACACCGAGTGCAAGATGGGGGCGATCCCTGACCGGGAATACCAGACGACTCGCGCGCCGGAGTGCATCCAGTGCTTCGACTGCCTCACCTGCCCGAAGTCCGGCATCGCGAGCATTGGCTTCGGGCGCTCGCGGACACACTACGACCCGGCGACACGGGCGAGTCGGCGGTATTTCATCGCCGCCTGCAGCGCCGGGGCAGTGTATGCCGTTGCCGCGAGATGGGGCGTCAGGCAACAGTCTCGGCACGAGCGCCTCATCCGCCCGCCGGGGGCGAACCTAAGCGGCAAGGACGGAATTCAGCGCCGGATGACCGAGGAGGAATTCCGCGCTTTGTGTCTGCGCTGCGGCGAGTGCATGAAGGCCTGCCCGACCGGCGGCCTGCAGCCGGCTGTAATGGAGGCCGGGTTCGACGGCGTATTCACTCCGGTTCTCGTGCCCAGGCTCGGCTGGTGCGAGCAGAACTGCAACGCGTGCGGAACCGTATGCCCTTCGGGGGCCCTCGTTCCGTTCCGCGTTGAGAACAAGCCACAGATCAAGCTGGGGCGCGCGGAGATCGACCACAGCAAATGCCTCGCCTGGCAGGCGGGAGACAACTACAAAGAATGCCTGGTCTGTGATGAGCAGTGTTCCTACAAGGCCATCGAGATTCGCCCCCATCAGGGCGGCAACCGTCCCTTCGTAGACCACCACAGATGCGTCGGCTGCGGGATGTGCGAGAACAAGTGCCCGGCGAAGCCCACAGTCGCGATCACCGTGCATCGCGAGGAGCACATGGGCTGACGGAGGAAGCGGGGCTGCGAGAGGCACCCCCAGCAGGATTGTCGAGGCCACTACTGACGGGTTGGAGGGGCGCGTCGCGGGCAGAGGATACGTTGCTGACTTCATGGAACAGGCCCCCCTGAGCGCAGTAAGCGGCAGGCAGCCGCTGTAATCCGTTGCCGACAGGACCCCATGTCCCCTTTGTCACGGTTCACAAGCAGATTGGCTTTCTCCATCTCGGCGGCGAGCAGCCCGTTCGTGGTTACGGCCCTCACGGCTGCAATCATGGTGTGGAGTCTCGGTCCCTCGCTGGCTCAGCTTGCGTTGTGGGGCGCGATCACCGTGCTGTTCTCCGCCGTCATCCCCTTCATCATCGTGTTCGGATTGTGGCGCACCGGGAAGGTGACCGATATCCACGTGGCGGTGCGAGAGCAGCGCACGGTGCCGTTCGTGGCTGCGCTCGTCAGTGCCGCGCTGGGGGTCGTGCTGCTGCAGATCGTGGGCGCTCCGCCGCAGCTCGTGGCGATCGGGGCGGCTTTCCTGGTCAACGGGGCGGCTCTGGCGGGGATCACGTCACGATGGAAGATCAGTATGCACTCGGCAGTGCTCTCCGGCTGCATCATCGCTCTGGGGCTGGTTGTCACCCCGCGCCTGCTCATCCTCTTGGCCGCTTTGCCGGTCGTGCTCTGGGCCCGCCACTACCGGCAGAGGCACACCCTCGCGCAGGGGATCGTGCCGATCTTGTTGGTGTCAGCGCTCACGCCGGCGGTGTATCTCGGGGCGATGAAGGTCCTGGGCGGGCGCTGACGACGGCGGGGCGTTCCTGTCCTCCTCTGGGCTGAGTGTTGTCGGGCGCTTCGCACATCGTCGCAGGTCTGTGGGGGCCCCTGTCTGATGCCACCCTGCGGGCGGCCCAGACACCCCACAGCTTCGTGAACGGCAATCCCCTCACTTCCCCAGCGCAAAGCAGGACAGCTTGTTGGTGTCGTCTTTCGTGTACAGTCGCCCTCCGGCGAGGGCCGGGTGCGGCCAGCAGTACTTTGCGCCCACGCACGGTCTCATGGCGAGTTCCTTGTACGCGTCTCCGGCACTCGCGCTGATGTCTACCAGCACGAGCTTCCTGTCCGCGAATACGATCAGCTTGTCATCGCCGGTGGTGAAGCACGCCCCACCCTCGCCGCACTGGCAGCCGGTCCACTTCGTCTGCCCGGTTGCGAGGTCCAGGCACTTGAGCGGCCCTTCGGCGATATACACGCGCCCTTTGTAGACCGTCGGCGAGCAAACCCGGGCGAACTCCCGGCTCGCCCAGAGCTTCGTCACCGCGCCGAGGGTCACACGAAGGCACTCGGTACGGGAGAGGTTCATCCCGTTGGTCAGGATCACCCGGTCGCCGACGACGGTAGGGGTCGGAACCGTCGAGCCGTACTCCATCGGCCAGGGGTATGCGGCTGCGGTTTCGCCCTCATGCCCACGGTCCGTGCGAACGACGACCAGCTCGCGGATCGTGGTGAGCGCCAGACATGGAATGCCGCCGACCGTGATCGGCGCCATGCCGCCCGAGTTGCCGGCGGGGTCCTTGCACTGGGAGACCCACCGCCTCATGCCGGTGCGCTTGTCGAAGGCCATCAGGTTGCCCTCGGGTGCTCCGACCTCGACAATCACCTTGTCGCCAAGGACATACGGGGAAGTCGTGTAGCCGTGGTCTCTCACGCCGCCACCGGCATCGGGGCGTTGCGGCGCCTTGTAGGTGTCATACAGGTCCATCCGCCAGACGCTCTTGCCGCTCGCTCGCGTGTCCCAGCAGCACAAATCGCTATCACTGCTGAGCGTGAATAGAAGCCCGCTTGCCGCATCGTAGAAGGGCGTGGAAAGCGGCCCACTGAAGTAGATTTCGTCTCCCGCGTGGAACCGGGGATACTCCGGGCACTTGTAGCTCTGCCGCCAAAGTTCCTGTCCGCTCACGGCATCCAAGCAGTACACGCTATCGAACCCATTCTGCCAGCCCATCGTGTACACGCGCCCTCCGGCGACGACCGGCGAGGTCGGCCCCGCGCCCACGGGCTTCACCCATGCCGGCTCGCCGGGCCAGCCTGCGCGCGGCCAACCGGAAACCTCCGGCGTCGTACCGTTGTGCGCCGACCCGCGCCAGTAAGGCCAGTCGGCGGCGAGTGCCCAGGCGGAGAGAAGCATCTGCGCCACGAGCAGGAATGCGATTGCGACGAACCTGTACCTGAGTTTCAGAGCCGTTGCCTCCTTGGTCTTATCCGCAGATACTTGTCTCATGGTCCCACTGCAAAGCAATACAGCTTCCCCATGTCATCTTTGACGCAAAGCCGCCCGTCTGCGAGAACGGGGTGCGGCCAGCAGCGGCCTGAGCCGACGCCGGGCTTTAACGCCAGTTCCCGGTAGACGGCGGCGGAGTCTGCGATGTCCACCAGCGCAAGCTTCCGGTTCCCGTAGACGATCAGTTTCCCATCGCCGGTCGCAAGGCACGAGCCATCGTCTCCGAAGGAACTGCCGGTCCATTTGGTCTCACCCGTAGCGAGATCGAGGCACTTGAGCGGCCCGTATGCCAGGTAGACGCAGCCTCGGCTCACAACCGGCGAACAGGCACGCGAGAAAGCGCGGCTTTCCCAAACCTCTGTGGCCCCGCCGAGAGCCATGCGAATGCACACGGTTCGCGAGATGTTGAGGCCGCTGGTCAGGAGCACCTCATCGCCCTCGACGGTCGGCGACGGGACATTTGCGGCGAACTGCTGTAGCCAGTCGTAAGCGCAGGCCGTCTCGCCCTCGTGCCCCCGGTCTGTGCGGACAATCACCAGTTCACGAATCGTCAGCACCGCGACACAGGAGATGCCGTTCACTGTGATCGGAGCCGGGCCGCCGGTGTGGCCTGCGGGGTCTTTGCACTGCGAGACCCACTGCCGCGCGCCGGTGCGCTTGTTGAAGGCCATGAGATTGCCTTCAGTCGCCCCAACTTCCACGATCAGCCAATCGCCCAGAACCAAAGGGGCGCTCGTGTAGCCGTAGTCTCTCAATTCGCCGCCCGTGTTAGGGCGCTGCGGCACCTTATAGGTGTCGTAGAGGTTCATCCGCCAAACGCGCTTGCCGCCGGATCGAGTGTCCCAGCAACACAGGTCGCCATCGACACTGAGAGAGTACAGATACCCGGTTGCCGCATCGTAAGAGGGGGTCGGTAGAACACCGTGATACGCCCCTTCATCCCCGGTGTGGAACCGACCGTACTCCGGACACTTGTAGCTTTGCCGCCAGAGCTCCTGGCCCGTTTTCGCGTCCAGGCCGAAAACGCTATCACTGCCGCCCTGCCAGCCCATCACATACACGCGCCCTTCCGCCACAATCGGTGAGGACGCTCCCTCCCCGACATCCTTCGTCCAAGCAGGATCGCCCGGCCAGCCCGTTCGAGGCCATCCGGAGACCTCCGGTGTAGTGTCATTGTGAGCCGGTCCCCGCCAGCAAGGCCAGTCGGCAGCCAAAGCCGGCCTGGCCGGCAGCACAAGCCATGTAGCGATCAGGAGAAAGAACGCAACGAGAAGCCCTCTTGCCGGTGCCATGAGCCTTCGTCCCTTCAGTTCGCCGTTAGCCGTTGCCATCCATTCGCTGTAAGCCGGCTCTTCCTCAATGTGTGTGGGTAGCTTGACAGTGGCTGAACAGACCACATCAGGCATGGTCGTTATCCGTGTCGTCGCGTCCGCAGGACGCCCGGCTCCGCCATAGGCGGGGACCCTCAGCCGGATGCTTCAGCGTCCGGGATTCCCGTCGCATGAAAGCCTCCCCGTCCGCCAGGACGGGCGGCGCAAAGCGCCCGACAGAAGGCCCAGCCTGCCGGCGTCCCCGACGATTTGGGCGGCTGCGCCGCCACCCGTCCTGCGGACGGAAACGGCCCTAACTACCGGCCGTGAACCGGACGCTGAAGCATCCGGCTGAGGGTCCCCGCCTGCGGCGGGGCCGGGCGTCCTGCGGACGCGACGGCAACGGCTTGCCCACAGCAGTCGACTACCACCCTCGCCAGAGGCAGTTCATGGCATCTACCCACACACATTGAGGAAGAGCCCCGTAAGCCGTTCGCCGTTGTCGTCCATTCGCCGTTAGCTCGCCGTTAGCCGTTGCCGTCCGCTCATCATTCATCATTCAGCGCTCATCGCCGCCTCCCTCTACCCCGGCATCAGGAAGTGCCCATGTGTGCCGCAGATCGCGTCCATGATCAGCCACACCACCATCATGAACACATCGCCGAATACCAGCCCGAGGAACAGCGGCGTCGCCCCGAGAAGCCCTTTCGGCCCCCCGTAGCGCAGAATCACCGACTTCATCAGCCAGCCCAGGAAGACGGAGAACCATAAACACTTCAGGGGGTAGGTCTGCATCATCACGAATCCGACCGGGTGGAACTGGAACCACGCGAATCGCTGGCGGAGCGCGAACAAGAGCAGCGTGAACCCGGCGCCCGCGCCAAGCGACACCATCCCGGTCAGGCTGGCGTGCCGGGGGCTCATCAAGTAGCTTTGCAGCATTCGGAAGCCCCCCGGTCCCGCCCCCTGCACGAACCACGAATTGCACTTCATGCCGCCGTAGGCATATACGAGCTTGAGGTTCATCCAGTAGCACACAATCGTCGACAACAGCACCGCCACGGAGCACCAGCCCACGAGTCGAGCCTTGTTGATACGCGTGAGATCGGCGATCTTGAGACTTTGCATGTAGCTGGGCATGATGAAGGCCCGCAGGTCGGTCATAAAGGACCGCTCGATATACATCGCTACGGTGAGATTCCTCGGCCCGATCGCCGCCGTGCCGAAAGGCAGGATCATCAGTTCAGTCGCCGACAAAGTCGCCTGCACGAACAGCAGCCCGGACTCGGCCACGACCTTCGTCAGCGCCACTGCGAGGACGATGTAGATCAAGATTTGCGATAGGGCGACCGGGAACGTCATCCCGGCGATCATGCAGAATCCCGTCAACAAGCCGACGCAGATGAGTGCTCCGATGAAGCATACCCGGTATGACATAGCCTCCCCCGAGTCGCCCGGATCGCCCTGCCCCCGGATCGCCCTTTGGTAGACGGCGGCGAAGTGACGTCTGGCGGTCCAGAAGGACAGGAGCACGTAGGCGATGTAGCCGCCGACCGGCTGATTCCCGAGCCACCCCGGCTCGCCCCATGTTGTCTGGTCCTGTACGCCCTTGACCCCGATCAGCGCGGCAACGATGTGCTCGACTTTCGTAAACCAGAAGAAGAACCACAGTGACAGAGACACTTCCTGCCGCAGGATGACCGAAGTGCCCACGACCATCGGGTAGATGAACCCCGGAACCCAGCCGACCGAATTCCACGGCGGCTCCCGGAACGCCTGACTGAAGTCATATTGTAGCGGGAATCCAGGAAACTGCGGGAAGTAGAACTTGAGTCCAGTCTGTAGCTGCAAGAGCACCGCCACGCCGAAGCCGATCCACATCGCCCGGTTGCCGAAGAACGCGCCGTGCCGGAGGGGATGGCGGGTCTCGGCGGTCATCTCCATCGGCAGGGCCACCAGCGGGAACGAGAGCTTCTCGCGGTCGGCCCACTGCTTGCGAAACAGCACGCTTAAGAAGAGCACCAGTGCGTACAGGACCAGAGTAAAGCAGCCCCAGACGACGAGCGGCACGCACCAGTCGCGCCAGGGGAGGTGCTGGCCCGGCGGCAGGCCCTCGAAGAAATGGGTGACGGTCAGCTTGTCTTTGGGGGCGAACCAGTCCGGGATGTACTTGAAGAAGAGGTCCTCCCACTTGTTTTCCGGGGAGGCGTAGTAGAAGGGCGTCACGATTACGGGGATGAACACGTTCTCCGCCCCGTGGCCGGGCACGAGGGTCGAGAACAAGAGCATGCAGTAGATCATCAAGAGTTCGACGCGCGAGAATGGCAGCCGCTTGCCGATTGCCCGAAGCAGGGGATTGACCACGACGACCAGCGCGAAGAGCATGAAGACCGCTCCCGGGGGAAGATGCTGGGCCCCAAGGAACGTATCGCTCAGATAAACGTCCACATAAGGTATAATGAAGCTGAATGCCAGAGACAGCAGAAGGCCGACAACGACGCACCGGGCGGTGATCTTGCCGGTGGAACCTTGCTCTGA
>Ga0181520_10004118_pt1 | contig 24718 bp, 24 predicted proteins | sample PEATcosm2014_Bin_29_FD_132451 | JGI IMG/M metagenome (GOLD analysis project Ga0181520, IMG submission 132451) | Peatland microbial communities from MTU Mesocosm Facility, Houghton, MI, USA - PEATcosm2014_Bin02_30_metaG | ecosystem: Environmental > Terrestrial > Soil > Wetlands > Peat | place...
TTATTGTTACTGCTTTTTCTTTGCTGTTTGGCTTCATTGAATAGTCCTTATTGCTTGCAATACAATAATTTACTATTCTTGGAACAAACAGCAACTTATTTTTTAAGTTGACGCCTATGCGATAAGGAATCGGGACAGGCAAGAGGGAATTTTATTTTGGAGACGGGAGAATTGGAAATTAAAAATAAACCTCCAAGGTTGAGGCCAAACCCTGGAGGTTGAGGGAAAAACTGTTTAGTTTTCAGCAAGCAAGTAAATGGATAATACTTATTTGCTCCCATCAACACGTTTTAGAATAAGTTCCATGTCTTCACCACCCTGCATCCCGGGGACTTTTACCGAGATTGAATCGCCTAGTACGGTACATTCATGATTTATTGTCATATTGTTAAAGCTGACTGCAAATGAAAATTTATTACCGTTAATTTTTCCGTTTGAAATCGCTTCCTCCCCCACCGGGCCTTGAACCGAACCGGTTAATGTATCAGCATTAGCTACAAATGTAAAAATAAGGTCAACATCTCCCTGCGGCCCATGCATTGTACCTTTCCATTTGCCGCTGATATCCGATGAGACCGCATATAATGCAAGACATGATGCAAGTACGACAAAAATTAATAATATACGCGCCACTATATACTCCTTTTTTGATAAGGTTGTTATTTAATTCCTGACTATTACACAGCCTGAAGCAGCGATGTAAATCCGGCTTTGATTTTATTTATGTATTACTATAATGAAAACCGGTTTATTTGTTTTCTCTATTTATTTTTTTCTTTTACTTTAAATCTTAATACTGTTTTTAATTTTTCGGGTATTACCTTCCGCGGATCGGATAAATAAATTTCTCTATGCGGTTTAGCTTGCCTGACTAAATTATTTTCAGTACAGAATTCTTCCATTAGTTTGAAACTTAAAGGCTCACTATCATAACTCCCTATATGCATCATTTGAACGCAGTCATCATCTTCAATTGAAATAAATTTTACTTCATCCAGCAGCTTGTGTGGTTTTTTCTTTTTTGTTTTTTCAATTATTTGCAGCGCATAGTTTTCCGTTACAAATTCAGGCTGCCTTATCATTAAGTTAAATATAAAGGCGTTCTTATCCAATATCCCGGTAAAATTTTTTTTAGCTTCCGCGGTTAAATCCCAAATACCTTCCAGCGGATAGACGGAATAATCATAGTAGTTTTTAGGTGCTGTTCCGGATTTGGGGGACATTTTTACTGCGTATGACAAGCTGTATAAAACGCCGACATATTCTGCAAAAAAATCATCGTTCGGATTTCCTTTGCCTTTAATTGCAAAAAAATTAAATGGGGGAATCTTTAGAAATTCGGGCTTGTCTTTAGGCAGATAATATTTTTTTTCGTTCTTCTTCCATTCGGATTTCATTTTATGGTTCTCCTTTTAATAATTTTATTTAGGGGCGCGGATATTCTTGTATTAAAGTAATTATTTAAGAATTGATTGTCAAAAAAAATACGGAGACCGGAATAAACTGTGTGGCATGCCGAACAACCTACCAGCTTCATCGGTACAAGCACACTTAGATTAAAGGGATGTTTATACGTTTGATAAAGTTAGGTTTGGAGCTATTGAAAGAGTGTTAGAATTATTCAATTTAATATCACTTTGTCTACATACTTTGATAGCCGGAATAGTTAACTTAAAATATTAAAGACATTATTGTATCAAATGTATTTCCAAATGGGGATAAGCCAGGCAATAAGTTCAACCCCACCTGAATTTGCAACTCATACATAAAACAGTAATAATAAGAATTGGTATTTATATTTCCGCAAAACGTGAAGAGGGAATGGACATGGATGCTAAAATACTTGTTGTGGACGACGAATTAAGTTCAGTTATTTATATTCAAAAAACGCTTGAACTTTACGGCTTCAATTTGCTTAAACATGCAGAAACTTCCGAAGCTGCTGTACGGCTTGCTAAATCCTGGCAGCCCGATTTGATTCTAATGGATATCAACCTGGGAGGAGAAATAGACGGCATTGAGGCTGCGGAAAAAATTCGTGAAACAGAAGACATACCTATAATATTTATTACAGGAAATGCTGATGATAATAATATACAGCGCGCTAAAAAGATTTTGCCATACGGTTATTTAATAAAACCATTTAATTCTCTTCAACTGCTTTCCATGGTTGAAATTACTTTATCCAACGTAGCTTCAAAAAAGAGCTTTCGCGAAAGCGAGGAAAGACACCGTACAACTCTTTACAGTATAGGCGATGGTGTAATTACAGTTGATACAAAAGGTAATATTAGAAATGTAAATCATGTAGGCGAAGAATTAACCGGGTGGAAGGAATCTGAAGCGGAGAACAAACCCCTGCATGAAGTATTCAACATAATTAATGAAAAATCACGCAGCATTATTGAAAACCCGGTTGATAGAGTCTTGAATGAAGGTATAATAGCAGGACTGACAAATCATAGAATATTAATTTCCAAAAATGGCAGGGAAATACCCATTGCAAATAGCAGCTCGCCTATAAAAAACGAAAAAGGTGAAATTTTAGGTGTAGTACTGGTATTCAGAGATCAAACTGAAGAAAGAATTGCACAAAAGGATATTGAAGAAAGCAGGCTGCGTTTTCTTTCACTCTTTACAAATATGAAAGAGGGCGTTGCCCTGCATGAATTGGTCCGGGATAAGAACAATAATCCGGTTAATTACAGGATAATAGATACGAATCCCCAGTTTGAAAAAATACTGGGAATAAGCCGCCTTGAAACGTCCGGCAAACTTGCAACTGAAGTTTACATGACAACTAAAGCTCCATATTTGGAAGTTTATTGTAAAGTTGCACTTACCGGTGAGTCTTATACTTTTGAATCATATTATGAACCAATGGAAAAGCATTTTTTAATTTCAGTTATTCCATGGCTTCAAAATGGTTTTGCAACCATTTTTACTGATATTTCCGAACGTAAACTTGCAGAATCAGAACTCCGTAAGGCCCATGCATTAACTAATGCCATTGTTGACAGCACGGTTGATATGGTTTGGTCCGTTGATCCGGATAAATTCGGACTTCTTACATTCAACCGCAGCCTATATGAATATATGTCAAATCAGCATAGTATAGAGATTCACCAGGGCATGACTCCTGAAGATTTAATGCCAACTGACGAACTTATTAACTCATGGAAAGAATTATACAGGCGGGCACTTTCGGGAGGTTCTTATACTACTGAAAGCAGAGCATACGCAGGGAATATTATTTTACAATTAACTTTTAACCTTCTAAAGAACGACGGCAAAGTTTTCGGAATATCCGTATTCGGTAAAGATATTTCAGAAAAAATCGAAAAAGAAAAGGAACTGATTAAATACCGCGAGCATCTTGAAGAACTTGTTGAAGAAAAGACAGAACAAATATCAAAGCAGAATATTTTCTTCAGGACTCTTTTAGATACAATACCAAATCCAATTTATGTTGAAGACTCAAATTCCAGGCTTGCGGAAGTAAACAAAGCTTATGAAGAATTTACAGGCATGATGCGCAGTTATATTTTGGGAAAAACTATTTTTGATATAGCTCCAATTGAAGCCTCAAATTTTCTAAATCAGGATGATGAGAAGGATAAAACTAACAGTTCTACTATGAGCTATGAAGCTTATGCCCGAACAAAAGATAAAGGGAAAGTTCCTGTAATGGTCTATAAGTCATCCTTCGGGCTGCCCGGGAAAAAGCCGGAGGGAACAACTGCCATGATAATTGATGTTACAAATCAAAAGAAAATGGAAAAAATAACATTAGATGCGCTTAAGAAAGAGAAAGAGCTTAATGAAATGAAAACCAATTTTATTTCTATTGCTTCTCACGAATTCAGAACGCCTCTTACAACTATTTTGTCATCCACAGAATTATTAGAAAAGTACTATAAGAAATGGGAAGAAAATAAAATAATAAGCCATTATAAAAAAATTAAGTTATCAGTTCAGAATATGATAGAAATTCTTGATGATGTACTTACGTTAAGCAGAAGCGACCGCGGCAAAATTAATTTTAATCCTTCCGTCTTAAATTTAAGAGAATTTTCCGCCGAAATAATAGATCAGGTGAAATTGCAGGCATTACCCGGTCAAAGCATAATTTATGAATATAAACTTCCATATGAAGATATCAGCGCTGATCCCAAGCTGTTAAATCATATATTAAGCAATCTTTTAACAAATGCTGTAAAATTTTCACCATCAGGGGGCGACATAGTTTTATCTGTTGAAGAAGAAAATGATTTTATAAAATTCACAATTAAAGACGACGGGATTGGAATACCTGCTGAAGATATTTCCAAATTATTTGAGCCGTTCTTCAGAGCCCAAAACAGCGCCGGTATAAATGGAACCGGCTTAGGCTTAAGTATAGTAAAAAGGTATTTGGAACTACATAACGGCGAAATATCTCTTGAAAGTGAACCCGGGAAAGGGACAATGTTTTTTGTAAAAATTAAAAAATAAAATTTATTTTATTTTCCCTCATATCAGCAGAGATAATTTCTTTTAGATGTCCATACCATATAATAGCCGGTTAATATTAATATTCGTCCGAATAGATAAAACCGGCTCTATTACTCTTCTTTTTATTTAGTATTTAAATTCGTACTTTATACTTATAGTGTTTATTAAAAGATTTGAACCTGGTTTACGATACGATATTAAATTATTTAAAGAAAATAAGATGAAAAAAATATTATATACAATCCTGATTTTGTGTGCCGGTATAAACACACTTATATGCCAACCGGTTCAATTAAAAAATTTTAAGGAAACGTTAAATTCATTAAAAAACGGAAATAGTGTCCGGGTAGTAGTGTATTACAAAAAATGTAAACTAATTACCGGCGGAAAGGAAGAACAGCCTCCCGATGCTGTTGGCGGAATGGAATTGAAATCATTCGAGTACTTTGCAAAAGGTTCGGTAAATAATGAAAAATCATATATAGCATCTTCTGAAATTGTTCTTATTTCTCATCCGCGTTACGGTATGGTATATAACTATATTAAATTTCGTTTTTTCGAGGATAATACTGTGGAAATTACAGCCCGTTATATAGATCCTAAAACTTACGAGGTAAAGATGGATGAATCTTTTTATTCATATATAGATGATATGAATAATGATGCGGCTGTAATGCTTTATACTTACCGGCAAGGATAAGCAATGAATGAATTAAATAAAATTATTGCGGATAAAATAAACGAGCTAAAAAAAACTTTACCTGAATTAATATTAGAGAAGCATTTAAACTTACGACCAAAATTAAAAGCTGTGTACACAGAAAGACACAGGCGGTTTTACCTGGAAGACACACGGTTTCATCTTAGTTACCTTGCCGGATCCATTTTAGCTAATGAACCGGTTTTATTTACCGAATATATAAGTTGGGCTAAAACCTTCTTTTCAACTCTTCCTATTGATGAGAATGATATTATACTTAATCTTGAATTAATAAGAGACTCGCTTGAAACAATTTTAGAGCCGGATCTTTCTGTAATAACGTTAAAATACATTAACGCGGGGATCGAAATATTTAAGTTACATAATGATATGCCGGTTTCATTTATTAATGAATCCAACTCCTTAAATGTACTTGCAAATAAGTACCTTTCTTTTCTGATAGAAGGAAATAAACAGGCAGCTTTAAATATAATTTTGGAGGCTATAAAGGCAGGTACACCGATAAAGGATATTTATTTAAATGTATTTCAGGAAACGCAGAAAGAAATCGGACGGTTATGGCAGTTAAGTAAAATAACTGTGGCACAGGAGCATTTTATAACTGCTGCAACTCAATTAATAATGGCTCAGCTTTATACTTATTTATTTACTTCCGAAAAAAAGAATAAATCAATAATTGTCTCATGTGTTCAGGGAGAACTTCATGAAATAGGGGCCCGTATGGTTGCGGATTTATTTGAAATGGATGGATGGAACTCTTATTATTTCGGCGCGAACACACCTAACAGCAGCATTACCAAAGCTATTGAAACTTACCGGCCGGATATTTTTGCCATTTCTGCAACAATGACTTATAATTTAAGCGCCGTAAGTGAATTGATTGAGAGTATAAGAAAAAACCCCAATACTAATTACGTAAAGATACTGGCCGGAGGGTATCCTTTCAATTTAGCCGCCGATCTTTGGCAAAATATGGGAGCTGACGGTTCTGCAAGAAACGCCCTGGAAGCAATTCAACTTGCTTCAACATTATTATAGTAACCGGGAGTATACAATGACTTACACAAATGAAGGTTTAATAATTGTTTGCACGCAGGATGGAATAATTCAAACAGTTCATTACAGTTCCATTAATAAAGAGCCCGTTAATATTGAGGGAAAATTATTTATTGATCTTTTTGTTAATGAATATATAAGCAAAGCATTAGATTTTATTGTTGAGATTAGAAAATCTTCTGCATCCTTCGGATGGGAATTGATACTGAAGCCAGCATACTCTGATGAACCTTTTTATTTTGGCGGCGCTTTAATTAATGACGGCATTACAATCTTCGGTTCAAAAGCAAAAGTAGATTTTACAAATTACTTATCAGGCATATCCCGGATCAATGAAGAACAGTTAAATAGAATAAGAACCGTGGAAAAAGAACAATCCAATTCATCAGGTTCGGATATTCATACGAGCAGTTATTATTTTGACGAATTAAGCCGATTGAATAATGATTTAATCGGGATGCAAAGAGAACTCTTCCAAAAAAATGCAGAAATAAAAAAGGCTAATGAGGAACTTAAGAAGTTAAATTCTATTAAAGATAAATTCTTTTCAATTATAGCACATGATTTAAAAAGTCCATTCCAGGGACTTGTGGGATTAACACAATTAATTGTGGATGGAGCTTCAAGTTTTTCGAAAGCCGAATTGGATGACTCAATAAAAGTATTAAACAGCAGCGCAAAAAATCTTTTTAAGCAGTTAACTAATTTATTAGACTGGGCCCATATGCAGAGAGGTACGGTAAGCTTTAATCCAAAAAATATAAATTTATTTGAAATATTATCAGCAAATATTGAGCTTTTGCATAACAGAGGAGAACAAAAAGGCATAGAGATAATTTCCGGAGTATCGAAAGATTATTTTGTCCGGGCTGATGAAGAAATGCTTAATTCAATTTTACGAAATCTTTTATCGAATGCTTTAAAATTTACAAAACGAAATGGGAAAATAACCATTATTTCGACAGAAGCTGAAAATCATATGGTAGAGATTGCGGTAAAAGATGATGGTATTGGTATGTCCCCTGAATTAGTGGAAAAGCTATTTAAGATAGAAGAAAGAGTTGGACACAAAGGTACAGAGCGGGAGGCAGGTACGGGCTTAGGACTGCTTCTTTGTAAAGAATTTGTGGAAAGACATGGCGGTAAAATATGGGTTGAGAGTAAGATAAATTCAGGGAGCACATTTTATTTTACCATGCAGTCAAAGCTACCTGATCTAAGAAATTGATAATGGAAAGATCAGAATTGCTAATGTTCTTATGAAAACTTATATAATATCAATGTTAAACTCTAATTATCATTCTTAGTGCAGGTACAATTTTTAACTGAGTCCGGAGCGGGATACAGATCAAATTTATCACGCGGATATATTTTTATTTTTTTGTCCAACATTAAATGATTTATTTTAAAATCATATTTATAAATTTTATCGGCATCATCAGTATAACCGAATATAACATAAACATCATTATTTATTTGAGAATATTTTATGGATTCCGGGCTGCCGTATACCATATTAAAGGCTTCATCGGGAATATTGCCGTATATGACTTTCCCAAGGTGCAAATCAAATACCGTAATTGAACCGAAGCCGTCAATTTCATGGTTAATAAAAAGGTAATGCTTGTCCTTTGTAATAAAATAATGCCCGCCGGGCAGATCAATTAACTTACCGTTCCTGTCAATAAGTAAAGTTCTGCCGTCATAGTCACCATATTTATTTATGATAAAATATTTATTGTCAGGCTGTTTAGCAGGAACATATAATCCGTATGATTTTCCTAAACCTTCTATATTAATAAATTCTTTTTTATGCAATATCCGGCCTTCTTTAATTATTTCTACCCATGCGCTGCATTCACTGCCCAGAACCTGTTTGATTTGGATTTCTATATTACCGAAATGGTAATTTGATTTAGTAATTACTGCACTATCCCCGGAAATATTTTCAAAAGGAAATATACCCGCCTGGGGGAAAAAGATTATTAATAAAATAAACAGGTTGAAGAAGTATTTCATTTTTTCGTATGGTAATTTTTAAATATATAGACTCTAAAACACTCCCTACATACACTTTATACAGTGGCGGTGAAAATGTTGAGTTAAACTAATTAATTATGGGTTGATTGTCAAAGGGATAAGAAGGGAGAATGGAGGATGGAAACCGTAGGACGGAGGACAAAGACGGGACAGCGGAGAGAGAAAAAAAAGGGGAAATAAATTAATATTTCTGAAATAGATGATCCGCTTGCTGAACTAACTAGTTTGCGAACTGACATGTTTACTGAGAGGTCAGATTGCTAATCTGTCCTACGGAATCAATCAGATCCATATATGGGGCGGATCTCTACACTGCCGCCGGTATCAAGCGCAGGACAACCGTGCGCTAATGTTACCGCTTCGTCCAGGGTTTCGGCTTTAATAATTATAAAGCTTCCGAGTATTTCCTGCGTTTCAACGAAAGGGCCGTCGGTAATTACACCGCCCGGTTTCAGGACTTTACCTTCCATTGCAAGTCGCGGCCCGCTGCTTGCAATTTTCCCCTGGGCTGCTATGCCTCCTGCCCAGTCCTTCCATTTTTTAGCAAGGGCTCCCATCTCTTTAGGCGATACGTTACTGAATTCAAAATTAGGCTGCCTGAATAATAACATGAATTCTTTCATTTTTTTTATCCTTATATTATTGAATGTATTGATTACACCCGAATAATGATTGAGAATATGGGAATTGGACATCTGCACATAAATTAATAGTGTCATGCTACTTCTGTTATGTCAAGGCTCACTATTTTGAATGGTAAACGGAAAATATCTGAACCAGGATTCACAGGATTTTAGGATTTTCAGGATTATAAGAAAATGTCTGAACTGCTGATTCATTTGATTAGACTTGAGCCCGAGGCTCATCAGCCTTTGGCTGAGATTTCACTGATTAGTTTAATAACTTTTATTCGTATTAATTTTATTATGAGTTGATAAATAATAGATTATCATAATAATCATATTAATCACACAAATCATAGTTCAGACAATTTGCGATTCATTAGGACGTTTTAGAGACTGGGCCACATAGTAGTATACTTTCCCCCGCCTCGTAAAACATTAAACATACAAGGTTGAGACGAATCCCCAAAGGCTGAAGCAACCCTGGATAAAATTAATCTTAGAAAGGTATCTGTTAAATTTATTATTGCACACTATCACGTTTGGCAATTTTTCTTACTTCCACGGTGTTACCTTCACCCTGCAAAACAGGGGAACCTTTTGCTAATTCGGCAGCTTCATCTGCGGATTCCGCTTTAACAATAATAAATCCGCCGATTGTTTCTTTTATATCGCCGAAAGGCCCGTTAGTAACAATCTTTTTATGATGAAGAACGCGTGCATCGTCGAACAGCAGCCCGGTACCGCTGATGAATTTATTCTGGGAAGTTATCCCGGCTATCCAGTCCATTGTCTGTTTCATCCAGATTTGTATTTGTTCCGGCGAAGCGACCTTATAACCGTCTTCATGCCTGAAAATTAAAATAAATTCGTCCATGATTTAACTCCAATTAATAATTTTTTGAATTTTTTGATTTACATACATATAACAATCGGGATTAAGGAAATTGGACATCGTTAATACACAAAATTAAATTTTATTTTTATAACTTGTGCAATGAACTATGTGATTTGAATATTATATAAGACGAATTATGACGTGGATAAATTTGTCATTCTGTGGTCATTTGATGGTCATTCAATTGTCATTCTGTAGTCATTGGATGGTCATTCAATTGTCATTCTGTAGTCATTTTAGTAATTCTTTAACCACGGTTTTTGCTTCCGTTATAATTGAATCCGGGTACTTCATTATTTGAAGCAGCTTTATTGCATTTCCTGAAGTGCAGGGGCCTTCTTTAATTTTGTAATTAAAAAAGAATTTTCCGTCTTCTACCTGTTCGCTAAAATGGAACATTTTAAAATTGCCGCCGAGTAAATCCTGCAGTTCAATATCATGTGTTGTAACAAATACTCTGCTTCTTTTATCAAGATAATTTAATACAGCCGCTGAGGATGCAAGCCTTTCTACCGTGTTCGTTCCCCTGAATATTTCATCGATCAGGAATAAATATTTATCTTTTTCTTCCGATAATTTTATAAAATTATTAAGCGCTTCTATCTCGGCAAAGAAATAGCTTTTCCCTTCTCCCAAATCTTCATTCCTGCGGATTGCAGATTTAACTATAAGTGCAGGAATATTAATCTCTTCAGACAGGCTGAAGTAAAGAGTCTGCGAAAGAATAAAATTTATTCCAATTGTTTTTATAAAAGTTGTTTTACCGGACATATTGGAACCGGTTATCATCAGTGATTTTGAGAGATTATCCAGGCTGTTCGGAACCGCATCACTGATTAAAGGATGATAGAGATTCCGGAAATTCATGAGTCCCGAATTATTAAAAACCGGGGTGGAAAAAACCGGCAGCTCTTCCAGGTAAGAAGCAACTGATATTGATGCATCCAGGCCGGCTACGCATTTAAAAACTTCATGAATTTCATTTTGATTTTTCAGTAAAACATTAACCGACCTGTAATAAGCAATAACATCATACATTAAAAACATATTAAGATATTCAATGCCAATCAGCGCCAGCCCGTTAAGAGATTCTTTGTCAATAACCAGGTAGCCTAACTTCTTATTCAGTGAAGTGAGCATGCTGCTTTTTTGTTTTAAAAATTCAATTTCAGCAACAGGAATTCCGGTTTTTATTTTACCTATAGAAACTGCGGCGGTTATCAGGGAATTCAGGCTTGAGAACCCGATAAAATACTCATAAATACTTTTCGAAAATAAATTATGCAGAACCAGGTTAATTAGTAAAACAGTCAGCCCTGCTAAAAGGAACACCGGTTTGATTGCGATTAATAAAAAGGAAATAACCAAAAGAACAGGCCATAAATAAAAAAGACGAAAGTATTTATTAAAAGGGATGGATTTGTTTAATAATAACGAAGCTGCAAAGTATGAAGCCTGGCCGGATAAACCAAAAAGTTTAATCTGAATTCTCTCCCTGCACTCCTTATCACGTTTTAAATATGAGAATAGTTCAAATCTCTTTTTTAGAATGTTTTCATCTTTTTCAAATTTATGCAGTATATGGTAAAGATATTGCTGCCCTATCCCCGAAATGTTTCTGTCAATCTTTGAAAAGAAAGAATCAAGATCCAGATCGTTCCAGGTTTTCTTATCAACTATTGAATTGTCTTCCTCCGGGTTTAATAAATTATGATACGATGCAATTAAATCGATATCCCGGAATTTATCAACCGGTTTGCCCCAAACCCTTCTTAAATATTCTACCCGCTTTTTCTTTGTTGTAAACATATATATAGGATTGAATAAAATTATTCTATAAATATAATATTATAATTAAGCCAATAATTACCCATCATTTTATTTTACGCGGTTTGGACATTTCCTTAATAAAATCCGCAATATCGGTTTTAAATTCAGGCAAAGATTCTTTGTTAATGTACATCATATGGCCGGCATTAAAATATTTCATGCGGACTCTTTCTTTAAGATTGGGAATGTTGCCGCCAAGATGATTCATTGTATATTCAGTTGCAAAAAACGGCGTTGCCAGGTCAAAATAACCGTTAAGCATAAGAACATTTAAGTAGGGATCTTTGTACATAACATCTGCAAGATCCGGTGAGACGTCGCCGTTTTGAAGTGCGAAGGCTCTTCCGTCTGCCTGGCGGGTCCAATTCCATTTAAATTCTTCATTACCGTAAGCATTCACACGGTATGTCTGATCTGCAGGAAATCCTAAATCATTATGTAAATATTCTAAAAATGTTGAAGTAAACGGAGGGCTTATAGCAGAACTCTGGGGATCAAAATCCGAATATTCCGCAAGTAAATCGCCTGAAGGAGCTTTATACCTTGCGTCCAGCCTGCCGACTGTTTTACCTTTTTCACGAAGGAGTTCGGCCGTAAATTGTGATTCATCAATTCGAAGATTAGCTTTTATCCAGTAAGCTTTTGAAATCCCAGTAAATTCATAAAGCTTACCGGCAACTTTATCTAATTCAGAACTGTCGTTTGACGAACCTTTGAATAAAGCTTCGGAATATTCATGCTGCGAATAATCTTCTACTGTTTTTACAAATGATATTAAATCCGACGGCTGTGAAGGCAAAGTTTTATGATACCAAGAAACAGCGGCGTATGTGGGCAGTAATAATACATAAGGTAAATCGTTACCCGGGATGGCAGAAAGAGTTTCAAAATTAAAAACAGTTGAAACAAAAATAATTCCGTTTATTGAAATTCCTTTGTTTTCAAAAAGATAATCCGAAACGCCTGCAGAGCGCAAAGTGCCGTAACTTTCGCCAAGTAAAAATTTGGGCGAATTCAGCCTGTTATTTTGAAGTATATACTGATAAATAAATTCACTAATAGATTTAATATCTTCATTAATCCCCCAGAAATTTTTTCCCTTTGCTTTGCCCACAGGTTTGCTTAACCCGGTACCTACGGGATCGATCATTACAAGGTCGGTTGCATCAATAATAGAATAATTATTATCCGCGGTTTCATAAGGTGCGGGCGGGACTGCATCGGGATCATCGAGCACAACGCGTTTTGGGCCAAGAGCGCCCATATGAAGCCACATTGATGATGAGCCGGGGCCGCCGTTATATGCAAATGTAACCGGGCGTTTTCCGAAATCAGTTTCTCCTTCTTTTGTGTAAGCAGTAAAACCAATAAGCGCTATAGCAGTGTCATTTTCATTTTTTAACAAAAAAGTTCCGGTTGTTGCCGCATAATTAATTTCTTTGCCGTCAATTGTAATGCTATGATGAGTTACAATCTGAATTGGTTTGGGAATGGCAGATTCCGCAGAGTCGCTTTTTCCGGGTTTAGGCTGCGCTGATAAATTTACAATGATAAACAAAAATAAACATACAATTGAGATGAAAATCTTTTTCATAAGAATTCCTTTTTGCAGTGTTAAATTATTTTTTATTTTCTTTTATAAAACTAAGTACCTGAACCAGGCTATAACAACCCTATTATTATATGTACCGGATATTTAGTCTAAAGTATAAATGACGAAAAATTAATTAATATTTAATGATATTATAATAAATAATTATATTACATAATTATAATAAATTATTAAAACATAATGTGAAGCTCACCTTGAAAGTTTTGGCGTGCTGTAGAGCCGGGGCATGCCCCTGCTCTACAACTTTAAACATACAAAGTAGAATCTCAAGGAAAAAATTCATCCGTTACCAAACATATGGAATTAATGCTTTTGTCCTTTTCTTGTATCCGGGATATTCATTTGGGAACTGCATTTCCATAAGTTTATCTTCCGCACCCACGCGCCAGAAAAAAATGGGGCCAAGAAAGACAAGAAGAAATATCCAGGCTCCGCCCATCACAACTGCTGAACCAAGGATTGCGAGGAACCCGCCGGAATACATCGGATGGCGTATATAATTATACGGTCCGGATATTACAAGTTCTTGCCTTTCCTTAGCGGAAACTGCCTGGCTCCAGTTTTTACCAAGCTGCTGCCGCCCCCAGATGTTTATACCGAGTCCCGTAAAACACAAAATAACACCGATACTGCTTTGAACAGGACTTACAGGATCGAAATTCAGGAACCGGAATATTTTAACATGAGGAAGCATGAATGAGATGATAACAATAAACAGAATGCCAAAATTCTGCAAAGGGTGTTCACCAGTGTCGTGTTTCGTTCCTGCTGCGGCAACAATTAAGTACACAAGGAGGATAAGCCAGGAAGCATAAATTAGCCATGCGAAAATTATTGAGTTCATGATTTTATTATACTTTAATTCTTTTTAATAATTTTTGCAGATCTTTCATATAATATATTTAATAAGAAGCCTGCCCGTAAAGTTAAGCTGTCTTCAACAATTAGTAAACAGCTTATTAAATTTCCATATATAATTCTTAAACAATCAACCCGGAATTTTCCAGTGCCTCTTTAAGACCGACATGAATGTTTGTGAATAAAGGGACAAAGCCTAAATCCTTCCGCAATTTTTCATTCGACATCGTTTTGGGCGTGATTAACAAACGGAGCACGTCAGGAGTAATATCGGCCTGCTTGCCAAGCAACCTGTCAATCCACGATGAGCAGGCAGCATAACTATAAGCCACGGGTATCGGAAGATAGTATGGACTCCGTGCGGTGAGTAACTTTGCCATTTCATCAAGGAATTGCCGCCACACTGCAGGCTCGTCATCTCCAACATTATAAACGTTGAGTCCGGGTTTAGTCTGTTCGCATGCAAGAACAAGAGCTTCTGCTGCATCCTCAACGTGTACAAAGCTGATCTTTACATTTCCATTACCGGGCCAGGGACAAAAGCCGCTTCGCAATTTACCGCCGAGTTCATGAAGTATCCGTCCGCTTGAACCATAAACTTCACCAATACGGCAGATCATCAGTCCGGGCAATCCGGCCGTTTGAAACATCTCCTCAATTTGGAGTTTTGATTTGCCGTAAGGTATAACCGGGCGACATGGATAACTTTCGGATGCTTCACCTTCGATATCGCCATAAACTTCGGCCGCACTTGCAAAAACCCAATTGCGAACACCCGCCTTTATGCCCCATTCCAAAAGATTGCGGGCAATTGGGATATCGGTATTTTTAAATTCCTGCGTTCCGCACCCTGCATAACTGCCTGCCAGGTGGATAATGGCATCAGGTACTTCCCAATCTCTAATAGGGTAACGCAGATCGGCAATTAAATTTGCTTCATTGCACTGCCGCCGGGCAACTCCTGTTATTAACCAGCCGCGCGACCGGGCCTTCCTTACAACCGAGCGGCCAATAAAGCCGCCGGCACCTGTTACTAAAACATGCATTTGATCACCTTTTCCTTTCCAGGTATACGATGGTAACAGTAACCTGATCTTCGTACGACAACATTTCTTTGAGTACGGATAAAGCACGTATTGTGCCTTCGCGCTGAAAAAGTGCTGCGTACTGCGGGGGCGCTGCGGGTTTATCAAGTGCGGCAAAAGATTTGCCCGTATATATAAGCATGAAATCAAACGGCTGCGCCGGAAGCGCCGCCTTAATAAATTGAAAGCCTGTGTAAGTATTACCATGTGCAATAACTTCCTCAATTGCAGGCCTGATATGCTGATTGAAATCGGCCTCCCAAAGAAACGCTGTACCCGGTTTGCAGCGAATCTGAACCAGGATGCCCGGCTCGGTAACAGCAGGAGCAGGCTGTTTATCCTCACTGAGAGCAGGCAAACCTGCAACTGTTATCGCAAGAACAAAGAGCAGTATTGCCCAGCGCGGTATATGTGTAAAGAGAGATAGTACTTTGGTAAAACGGGCCGGCAGTTCCTGTTCTTCCATGCGGCCGGCGCATAACATTCCGGTAATCATAACTATCCCCGAGAAACCAAGAAGGCAAGGCGAACGCAGCAGGATCGCAAGCCCGATTCCACATAACCATGTACCGGATATTGCAAAATTAAGAGAATGCATTAATGAACCCGGCCGGGCAGATTTAGATTCCATACCTTTGGGGAATATCTGTAACCAGCAGTACCTGAATGAGAGCAATATACCGGAGAGAATAAGTATTACGGCAATTGTTTCCATCAAGAAAGGAAGCCGCCAAATGAGTTTGAACCGGTGATCAAGTTGAATAGCTATCCAGGGCAAGGCAAGAAAATAGATCAGGAAAACGGACAAAAAAATCAAAAAGAATCGCAGGAGTCGTTGCATAGCATTTCCCTCTTTCTAAAATGATTTATTCGTTTTGCTAAAGTGTAAATAATCAGGTTTGATTATAATATAAATTAAAGGGAATAAATGCTATAGGCTGCCTTAAAAAATATCTTATCAGATATAACTTAAAAACAATTGCGAGTGATTTGGATATATGTTTTGTTTTAGGAAACAAGAAATCTCAAAAAATCGTTATCCCCATTGTTCACGAACTGCAAGAACGAATTTTTACTGAATATGGCGCTTCATTAGCTCCTATATATTTTACTTTGGAAGAATTTAATAAAAGAGCAATTAAATATTTATCTCCGGTAAATAACATTATTAAAGAGGGTATCTTAATATCACGTAAAAGCATAAAAGAGATTAAGTATGGTTCACAAATCAAGCAGAATAAAAATTGACAAATCATTATCGGCTAATTTTATTCAAGTAAAAAAAAATTTTAGTGATGGCGCTACAATTGCATATGAATATTTTAATGCAGCCGGCGTATTGATAGTTCCTTCAGCAATTGCATTGGCCGATGCTCTTACAATTAAGCTTGGAGGCGTTAAGTGTAAAGGTGAAAATCATAATGAGATTTTGGGAATATTAAAAGATTTATCCCCGGATAATTCCCAAAGAGATAATGACACTTTTTTTGACTTCGACAAATTGAGGACTGGAACAAATGATCTATTGGAAAAATTAAGACCTGCTCACTGTTTTTAATTAAATAACTATCTATGTTTATTTTTTACTTTTAGCTTAATTAAGAGGTAACCATGAAAAAAGATATAATAGATAGAATAACAATTGATGATAAGATTTTAAATGGGAAACCTGCAATTAGAGGGAAAAGAATCGCTGTTCAGACTATTCTGGAATTTCTTTCTGCCGGCGAAAATGAGAATGAAATATTAAAGCAATATCCTTCGTTAGAAAAAAAAGACATTACTGCCTGTCTTAGGTTTGCATCAAAATTAATGGACAGAAATTATACTTTTAAATCAGTTTCATAAATGAAAAAATATCTTATTGATGTTAATCTTCCGTATTATTTTTCACTTTGGAATAAAGAGGATTTCATTCATCAAAAAGATATTAATGATGAATGGACAGATGAACAGATTTGGAATTATGCCGCTGAGAACAATTTAACTATAATAACTAAAGCTAGTGATTTCTCTCACCGTATAATTTTACATAATCCACCACCAAGAATAATTCACATCAGATTTGGAAATGTAAAGATGAAGGAATTCTTTAGTATTCTTTCTTAACTTCGGAATGATATACAAAAAATGAGTGATAAATCGAAATTAGTTAACGTTTTTGAAGACAGAATAGAAGCTATTGAATAGTAATTTATATTAAATTGTAATTTGAGGCTAACCTACGAGGTGAGCCTCACGTACTATTTGCCACGATTTATTTACCGTGGCTTAAATAACTTATTGCATCAACTACGGTTTTATGGGTACCGGTAATAACAAGTGTATCCTTTTCAAGAATTCTTTCATCACTGGCCGGATTGGTTATGGTTTTATCTCCCCTTACAATTGCGATAATAGTAACGCCGGTAACTGCCCTAAGGTTCAGTTCCTTCATACTCTTGCCGGTGTGAATGTTGTTATCATCTATATAATATGTTTCCGTAAGACCTGCAGCAAGCAGTTCGTTAAGATTAACCAAAGAGTTAATGCCTTCTTCCCCTTTTCTCATCATACTATACGATTCGCCGCGGAGTAAAGAGACCTGTTTCATTATCACATTTAAAGGGATATGGTATTTTTCCAATACTTTGCTGAATATCTGTAATGAAGTTTCAAATTCTTCCGGGATAACTTCATCGGCGCCGAGTGTAATAAGATCATCTATCTCATTTGCGTACCGCGTTCTTATGACCGCATAAATTTTAGGATTAAGTTTTTTTGCCTGGTCCAGCCCAATCCTGGAGGCGACAGGATCGGATATGGCAAAGACAATAATGGATGCTTTTTCAATCCCGGCAGTTTCCAAAATTTCACCACGGGTTATATCTCCATAGATTATTTTTTCACCTTTTGATTTTTCATCCTTCACAACTTCGGGATTCATTTCAATAACAAGATACTTTATGCCGGTTTCTTTTAATACGCGTGCAAGGTTACGTCCATTTAAACCGAATCCTGCAATAATTACATGATCGGATAATTTCATTCCCCCGCCCTCTTTCCCCAGTGTATCAATTTGGCTTATACCGTAACCGAGCGCCGGCGCGAGCCTTATTAAAAAGGGAGTAAGAAGCATCGTAAAAATAGACGATGCAAGAAAAGCGTTATAGAAATCTTTACTAATCAGGTTAAGAGATAACCCCGATTGGGAAAGGACAAAAGAAAATTCGCCGATCTGCGAAAGACCAAGCCCGGCTATAACTGCAATCCTTAACGGATATTTCAGCGCCTTTACCAGGATTACAATAACAGAGGATTTTAAGATAATTATAACAAGCGTGAGCCAGGCTAATATAAACAAATGATCGGATACGAATTTAATATTAAGCAGCAGGCCGATGGAAACGAAAAATATACTATTAAATACATCCTTAAGCGGAAGAATCTCGGCTGTTATCTGATGGCTGAAATCTGATTCCGAAAGGATCAGCCCCGCAATGAATGCCCCGATTGCAAAAGAGAGTCCGATTAAGTTGGTTAAGTACGCAGTACCGAGAAGAAGTAAGATTGTCCCGACGGTAAAAGCTTCTCTTATCCGCAGCCTTGCAAGCTGGAACAGTATCTTCGGCATTAAGAACCTTGCCAATAAAATGATTACAATAACAGCGCCTGAGGCGTATAAAAGATGAAGAATAATTTTTGCTGCGGCAAAGTTACCGCTCCCGCCTAATACAGGGAGAAAGATCAGCATAGGAACTACTGCAACATCCTGCAATATTAAAATAACAAGTGAAATTCTTCCGAAAGGGGTTTCAAGTTCATTCCTCTCCTGCAGTAACTTTAATACAATAGCCGAACTGGAAAGGCTTACAAGCATCCCGTAGAATACGGCTTTATTGAGAGGGATCTTAAACAGGTAAAAAATGGAGGCAGTTAAAACAATTGTAAGAATAACCTGGAGCCCGCCGGCATAAAATAAAATGCGCCGCATTTTTATCAGCTTGCTGAATGAAACTTCAATCCCGATAGTAAAAAGCAGGAGTATGACGCCTATTTCCGCCATTACTTCAATATTCTGCAGATCTGAGATTAATTTAAACCCGTACGGGCCAATTATCATTCCGGCGGCTAAAAATCCAAGTATACTGGGAATATTAAATCTTTTAAAAAGGAAAATAATCGGGAGTGATACCAGCAGGATTATAACAATATCTTTTATGATGGTAAACTGAAGCATAAAATATTATAAACGTCTCCTTTTAATTTAGCTAAATGAAGGGTCCTATCGAATATTGAGATGTTTTAACAAACTTTCTTTAAGCGGTGCAAGTTCATTCTGTATAATGAACCAAATAATGGAAATATCAACCTGGAAATACTCGTGAACAATTCTATTCCTGATCCCATTCAATTTTTGCCAGGGAATATCATTGAACTTTTGTTGTACATCTTGTGAAATGTTTTTAGATGCTTCACCTAACATTTCAATATTACTTACTGCAGTATCTATTCTAAGCGGATTAGTAGAGAAGTCAACAAATGTTAGATTTTTAGTATAACTCTCAATTTTAGTTATACTATCGAGTATATCTTCAAAAAGTATTTTCCAGTCCCTTTTAGACATATATTAAATCTTGTTTTATGAATTCAAACATTTTAGGTTTAATTGCGTTTTCAGTAACAAGATCTATCTTAACTCCCAAAATATTTTCAATTTCATCGGCAAGAAGAACGAAATCGAGTCCAATTGGTTTATCGAACTCCACTAAAATATCAATATCGCTTAATTCATCGGCTTCTCCCCTTGCCACAGAACCGAATATTCCTATCCGTTTAATATTATATTTATCTTTTATATCCCCCTTATGCAATTCAAGCAATGATTTTATCTCAGAAAGTTTTTTCATAAAAAATCCTTCCCACACAAAACAAATTTAAGATCTATATGTAAAGATAATGATTTTTTTGATTTATGATGAAATTTCAATATGCTGAAGAGATCTAAAATCATAGTAAGGAATTTGATCAAGGAGACAGATAAATTAAATTTCTGCCAGACATAATAATCATATAAACCGGTTTAATCAAAAAAATCAGAGCCTGTTCACACGGGAGTTCAAACTTTTGTCCCTCTTATCCCCCGCCCTGTAATTATTAAAATTTTTTTATTATCTTAGAATAGTTCTTACAAGTTATCATAGAGCCCGGTAGTTTATTACTGAAATTAAGTATACTAATTAGAATTATAATATTGAAAAAATCTTTGTACGGTCATTTTTTGAAAGGAACTTTAAATGAAAAAAATTAATATCAACGCCAGATTCCTTACAATAACGGGAATGATAATAGCCGGGGCTGCTTTAAGACTTGTTCCGCATTATCCGAATTTTACCCCGATTGCAGCCATAGCTCTTTTCGGAGGGGCTTACTTTACGAATAAGAAGCTGGCCGTTATAGTTCCTTTCGCAGCTATGCTGCTCTCCGACCTGGTACTGGGCTATCACTCCACTTTCCTTGCGGTATATATCAGCTTTGCATTAATTGTAGGTATAGGATTTATACTCCGGAAGAAAAGAACGGTATCCAGAATTTTAGTTGCTTCGGTTTCCTCATCGGTTCTCTTTTTTGTAATCACGAATTTTGCATTCTGGTTAACAGGAGCTTTATACCCGATGAACATTGCCGGACTGGCAACATGTTTTACAGCGGCTATTCCATTTTTCCAGAACACACTTATCGGCGACCTGGTATACACAGGCTTATTCTTCGGCGCATTTGAATTTGCAACGCACAAGCTGCCGGTGCTTGAACAAGTGAAGGCATAGCGAAAATTTCGGGAAAAGTGTTTTAACCGGTTGCGTGAATTAAGCTAAGATTAAGTTAAATTATAGTTTCTAACGACCTCCTCCCATTGGGACAAACCTTACTCCCCCCTTATCAAGGAGGGGAGTGGTTTGCCGTAACACCATGCGGGGTGGTATAATAATATTAGATTTTATTGTTTTTGGTCGGGCAGCGCAGCATTCATTTATTTACAAACCCTTTCTATGAGAAAAGACATTCCAATCTTAATTGATTTTGACGGAGTTATAAGGTTAGGCTCCAGGCTTGCATCAGATGCTACCGAGTTTTTAAATTTTCTTCATAGTGAAAATCTCCCCTTTTTTGTTATAACCAACTCAACAAGAGAATCTTCAAACGATTTAAAAAAGATTTTATCAGGAAGCGGGACAAGTTTTAATATAAATGCAATGACAACCGTTGATGCAACAATTGAATATATAAAGGAAAATAAATTAAGCGTTTCTGTTTATTGTATTGAAAATGTCCGCCGCTGCTTTAGGGAGTTTCTTGATGAAGAAAATCCGCAGGCTGTTGTTATCGGCGATTTGGGAACCGGTTGGTCTTACAAAATACTGAATGAAATTTTTAATAAGGTACATGGGGGAGCAGAAATTATTGCAATGCAGAAAAATAAATTCTGGAAGCCTGACGGGATTGAACTTGCTCTTGATGCAGGGGCCTTTATTGCCGCGATTGAATATGCATCGGGTAAAAATTCTGTTCTTATAGGCAAGCCTTCGCCAATATATTTTCATACAGCATTAAAGATGCTGGGCTTCCCTGCCTGTTCCCCGTTTATTATGATAGGCGACGACCTGGAAAACGATGTTCAATCCGCCCGGGACCTGGGCGGTAAAGGGATCTTAGTTTACACCGGTAAAACGAAGTTTCCACTTCCGGAAGATTTAAAAATCCGCCCTGATTACGAAGCACAAAATCTTGCTGCCGTAATGGAGTTATTGAAAAACCTTCTTCACTAATCTAAATATTAAAATCTCTGCCCTAATTCATATTTTAATATAACTCCTCCTCCTGGCCGCAACAACCGGATTTCTGAGTTATCTCTTACTCTTAAATAAACACTCCCCTTTAACTTTCAACGGGCAATTGAGACTTTTTTAAGCTCTCTAAAATTTTTTCTATCAGCATTTTTCTGATTTTAAGCCTGGTTCTGAAATTCATAGTGTCTGTATCGCTTATTTCCATTTTCAGATCAGATAGCAAATCTCCCAAAACGCTGATAATATCTGCTACTTCCTCTTCTGAAATATTGAATTCTATGTGTACCATATTCACCTCATAAAGATTTATCTAATACACTTTCTTTTTATAGATATTTCAAAGATATAATAATAATATAATGATTTTCCGCCAAAAATGTTTAAGCAGGTAACACCTGCTAAATAATTATGATTTTAGAATAATTTAGATCCCCTAAAAGCTACGTGGCCGGTTTCTCTTTGCAGCAACATAGATGGATATATGTTATAATTCCCTATAATCCATTGCAATCGAAAATATCTGTGTTACAACCTATAATGTTAAATTTATGTAATGTTCTCAAAATCATTTCTAATAGTCATTAGCTAAATAGTTGTAAATAAATTGATTGCAAATCTTTACAAGATAACGCCGACAATTGCTTAAACCTTAATAATTTAATTATTTTATAATGAGAATTAATTTGTTGAATAGTCTTCTGGGTGTTAAGTTTGCATGGAATATTTTGGTCTTCTGTGCAACTAACCCAGGAGAAGATGAGTAATTACGATTTTCTCATCAGCAAAATTTATTTGCCCATAAAAATTTTAAAAGTATTAAGACTTTTAAAATAAAAAATCAACGTTATTATGAAAAAGTTAATAGCCGTTGGATAAATTATTTAGTAAAAGTTAGGGAAACTTTCTTTATCACAAAAAATTTGATAGGAGCGATATGGAACTAAAGTTAATATTAGGCATAAGCGTTCTTGGACTCTTATTTGCGGTATATCTGATCAGAGATGTACTTAAAAGAGATACCGGAACCGATAAAATGCGGGAAATTTCCGATGCGATTAAAGCAGGCGCTGAGGCTTTCCTAAGAAGACAAAACAGAACAATTGTTTACCTTGCTATTGCACTTGCAGCATTTATCTATATTATGTATGCATTTTTCAGAACACCTACTGCAAATGACCCCTCAACTCCGGGCCAAATGGCATTGTGGACCACACTTTCCTTTGTACTTGGAGCCGGCTGTTCTTTAGCTGCTGGTTATATGGGAATGTGGGTTGCAATCAGGTCAAACATCAGAACAGCGGCTGCTGCTATGAAAGGAATGAACGGAGCTTTACAAACCGCTTTAAGAGGCGGAGCAGTTTCCGGTTTCTTTGTTGTTGCAATGAGCTTATTAGGTGTAGCCGGTTTGTTTGCCCTGGCTAAAATTTCAGGCGCTACTCAAAATGTTACACAAATTCCATTATTAATTGTAGGCTACGGTTTCGGTGCAAGTTTTGTAGCTTTGTTTGCACAATTAGGCGGCGGTATTTATACCAAAGCAGCAGATGTAGGCGCTGACCTTGTTGGAAAAGTTGAAGCAGGAATCCCTGAAGATGATCCAAGAAACCCGGCAGTTATTGCAGATTTAGTCGGCGATAACGTTGGTGATTGCGCAGGCCGTGGTGCAGATTTATTTGAATCAACAGCAGCCGAAAATATCGGCGCTATGATTTTGGCCGCAGCTTTATATAAAGCAAACGGAGTTGCTTTCCAGGCCGAAGGTTTATCGCTTCTCGGCGTATTATTATTCCCCTTAGTAGCACGTGCTTTTGGAATTATTGCTTCGGTAATCGGAGTTTTAATTGTAAAAACAAACGACAAAGAAGATCCGATGTCTGCATTAAACCGCGGTTTTTATGTTACAGCCGCACTTGTTGCAGTAGGATTTTTCATTGCATCAAAATGGCTGCTCGGCGGACATTATTTAAATTTCTTTTTTTGCGGAGTTATAGGTATTTTAATTTCACTCGCCTTTGTTTATATAACTCAATATTATACCGAATACAAATACCGCCCTGTTAAATCAATTGCAGAAGCTTCCCAAACCGGCCCGGCAACTAACATCATAGCCGGAATTGCTGTAGGTATGGAATCAACAGGCTTACCTGTATTAGTAATTGCTGCAGGAATTGTAAGCACCTACTTTTTAGGACAGGCTTCAGGTTTACAGGATGCAGGGTTATTCGGCACAGCCGTTGCAACAATGGGTATGCTCGGTTCTGCTGCTTATATACTTGCAATGGATTCATTCGGCCCGATTACCGATAACGCAGGCGGCATCATTGAAATGAGCGAACAGCCTGAAGAAGTAAGAGTAAAGACAGACAGGCTTGATGCAGTAGGTAACACAACCAAAGCATTAACCAAAGGATATGCAGTTGGTTCAGCAGCTTTGGCAGCATTCTTATTATTCGGCGCTTATATTGACGAAGTAAAAAATTATTCTCCTTCATTTAAGGGAGTTATTAATCTTGACAAACCCGAAGTTTTCGTCGGAGCACTTTTAGGCGCTATGCTTGTCATTATTTTCTCTTCACTTGCAATTAAAGCAGTTGGTAAAGCAGCTTATGCAATTATTAATAACGTAAGAGAACAATTCAAGAATAACCCTGGAATAATGAAGGGTACTTCAAAA
>Ga0181520_10004120_pt1 | contig 24709 bp, 18 predicted proteins | sample PEATcosm2014_Bin_29_FD_132451 | JGI IMG/M metagenome (GOLD analysis project Ga0181520, IMG submission 132451) | Peatland microbial communities from MTU Mesocosm Facility, Houghton, MI, USA - PEATcosm2014_Bin02_30_metaG | ecosystem: Environmental > Terrestrial > Soil > Wetlands > Peat | place...
GGCCGGCCCCGGAAACCGAGCACCCGCGCGAGACGATCCCTCGAAGGCCGGTCGGCGGGCACCGTGTGGACCTGCGCCTCTTCGACGAGCTGCAGGCGGTGCTCGACGGTGCGCAAGAAGCGGTAGGCGATGGCGAGGGCGGCGGCGTCCTCGGACGCCACATAGCCGGCGTCCGCCAGCTCGGCGAGGCAGGGAAGTGTCCCCCGCAATCTTAAGGCCGGGTCCCTGCCGCCGTGGACGAGTTGCAGGAGCTGAACGGAGAATTCCACGTCCCGGATGCCGCCCTGGCCCCGTTTGAGCTCGCGGTGGTCGAGGCCCCTCTTCGCGACGATCGACTCTGTGCGGGCCTTCATCGTCCTCAGCTCGGCGAGATCGTCGGCCCCGAACCGCCGGGACCAGAGGTGCTCCGTCGCCACCTCCTCGAACAGCCGCCCGGTCGCCGGGTCGCCGGCGGCGTAGCGGGCCTTCAAGAGCGCCTGGAACTCCCACGGCCGAGCCCACCGGTCCCAGTAGGCGACATAGGAGTCCACGGACCGGACGAGCACTCCCGAACGCCCCTCCGGGCGCAGGTTGGTGTCGATGCGGAAGGCGCGCGAACCGATCGCCACGACCGAGCGCGCGAGGCCGGGGTCGACCTCGCCGGCATCGGCGGCCACGAGGAGGATGTCGATGTCGCTCGAGTAATTGAGCTCCTGCGCCCCGTGCTTGCCCATGGCGATGACGGCGAGGTCGTTGTCCGCCCCGGCGAGGCGGACGGCGCCGACGAGGACCCGGTCGGCGACGACCGAGAGCGAGCCGGTCACCTGCTCGAGGTCGCTCAGGCCGTTCAGGTCCTGGGCGGCGACCTGCAGGAGGCAAAGCTGCTTGCGGCGCACGAGGTCCTCGACGTCGTCGGCGCCACCAGGGTCAAAGCGCATCGCGCCAGGGCCCGCGGGTGGTCCCGGCGGGGGCGCGCCGAGCTCTGCGAGAACATCGAGGGCCGCCGGATCGGTGACGAGAACGCGCGACAACGAGCGGCTGGCGGCGGCCACGGCAGCGAACCTGGCCACGAGGGCGGGCTCGGACTCCAGTCGTTCCCTGGCCTCCGGGAAGGCGGCGAAGAGCTGGTCGGCCACCAGCCTCACCGAGTCGGGAGCCGCAGACGCACGGACGACCTCGTCGAGCAGCTGTGGCGGTGGCATGGGCAGGCGTCCTCCCAAAGAGGCTACTGTCCGCGCCGCCAGGCGGCTCTAGTCATCGATGTTGGCCCGGCGCGCCGCCAGTACGCTTTGCGACGTGGGCAGTCTGCGCATAGCGCTTTGCCAGTTGGACGCCACCGTCGGCGACCTCGAGGGCAACGCCGAAAAGGTGATCGCCCAGCTGGCCATTGCCGAGGCCGGAGGAGCCCAACTGGCGGTGTTCCCCGAGCTCGTGCTCACCGGTTACCCACCGGAGGATCTGCTGCTCGAGCCTGGCTTCGTGGCGGGCAATCTCCTGGCCCTCGAGAAGGTGGCGGCCGCCACCCAGAGCTGTGCGGCCGTCGTCGGCTTTGTGGAGGAGGACGGCGACCTCTACAACGCCGCGGCGGTCTGCGACGGGGGCGCCGTGCGCGGGATCGTGCGAAAGCAGCTGCTCCCCAACTACGGAGTCTTCGACGAGCGGCGTTACTTCGCTCCGGGGGCCGTGTCGGACCGGCTCTTTGTGATCGGTGGGGTCCGCGTGGGGGTGACCATCTGCGAGGACGTCTGGAGCCCTTCGGGGCCGGTCGGCCGCCTCGGCGAGGGAGGCGCGGAGCTGGTGGTGACCATCAACGCCTCACCGTACCGCGCGGGCATAGGCGCCCAGCGCGAGCGCATGCTCGCCACCCGCGCCGCCGACGCGTCCTGCGCGCTTGCTTATGTCAACCTCGTCGGCGGTCAGGACGAGCTGGTCTTCGACGGAGCCTCCATGGTCTTTGACCACGACGGCGATCTCGTCGCCTCGGGCCCGCAGTTCCGTGAGGACCTTGTCCTCTGTGACCTTGCGATCCGTCCGGTTTTCCGCAAGCGGCTCTTGGACCCGCGCGGCCACGAGGGAATGTCGCCACTGCCGCTCGTGACGATCTCACAGGCGCCGCAGTCCCCGACAGGGTCCGCGGCCGTGCTCACCGGCCAGCAGGCCAAGGCGCCGGCACCGGTCGCGCGACGCCTCGACCGCGTCGCGGAGGTCTACGAGGCGCTCGTGGTGGGGACATGCGATTACGTCCGCAAGAACGGTTTCAGTGAAGTGCTGGTGGGACTGTCAGGAGGCGTCGACTCGTCGCTCGTGGCCACGGTCGCGGCCGACGCTCTCGGCCCGGACCGGGTGCACGGCGTGCTGATGCCGTCGCGGTTCTCCTCCGCGGGATCGCTCGAGGACGCCTCCTCGCTGGTCGAGAATCTCCGAATCGGCAGCGACACTGTCCCGATCGAAGCGGCCCACGGTGTCTTGTTGGAGATGCTCGGGCCCCTGTTCGTCGGCCGTGACCCGGGGCTCGCCGGTGAGAACCTCCAGGCACGCATACGCGGGATCATCTTGATGGCCATCTCGAACGAACGGGGATGGCTCGTTTTGACCACCGGCAACAAGAGCGAGATGGCCGTCGGGTATGCCACGTTGTACGGGGACATGGCGGGCGGCTACGCCGTTTTGAAGGACGTTCCGAAGACACTCGTCTACGAGCTGTGCGAGCGCCGCAACGCCATCGCCGGTCACGACCTGATCCCACGTGCGGTCATCGACAAGCCTCCCTCGGCCGAGCTGCGACCGGACCAGCGCGACGACGACAGCCTTCCCCCCTACGGTGTCCTGGACCCGATCCTCGAGGGCTACGTCGAACGCGATCTGACGGTGTTCGACCTCGTCAGCGAGGGTTTCGACGAGGCGACGGTGCGCAGGGTCATCGATCTGGTCGATCACGCCGAGTACAAACGGCGTCAAGCCCCCCCAGGCCCGAGGGTCACGAGCCGTGGTTTCGGCAAGGACAGGCGGATGCCGATCACGAACAGGTACCGGGCCTCGGACGGGACTGGCGCGGCCGGCTTTGAGCACCCGGGCGGCCCTGGGCGGGCTCAGTCCTCCCGCTGAATCTCCGAGCTGTGCGCGCGCGGAGTGCTCGGCCCTTCGGCCTGCGGTTGGGCCCACATAGCACGACGGCTCAGCCAGGGCAAGGACCGCTGCGCGGGCAAGCTTGACTCCACCGTTACACTTACGTTCGAGTAAGGAAGCAGCGCAAGGTTCGCTGACCGGCGCGGTGTGGGGCAGCGACGGTCGGACGCGCAAGGCCCTGCCTTCGCGTCAATAACTTCGGAACAGCGCAAGCTGTACCGGCCGAACCCACGGAGGCCTTTGTATCTTGGCGAAAGAGCGAGTTGAGCGCGACGAAGAAGATCTCGTCAGGCTTTATCTGACCGATATAGGCCAGTATCCGCTGCTCACAAAGGATGACGAGGTTCGCCTCGCTCAGGCCATCGAGGCTCGCTGGGGGGCCGAGGAGGAGCTGAGGTCGAAGTCCAAGGGGATGACCCCCACCAGGCGCCGCGAGCTCAACCGGAAGGTCCGCGAGGGCGAGATGGCCCAGCGGACCTTCGTCCAGTCGAACCTTCGTTTGGTGGTTTCGATCGCGAAGAAATATCAGGCATCCGGCCTGCCCTTGCTCGACCTGATACAGGAGGGCAACCTCGGCCTCATGCACGCCGTCGAGAAGTTCGATTGGCGTAAGGGATTCAAGTTCTCGACCTATGCAACCTGGTGGATCCGCCAGGCGATTACCCGTGGCATTGCCAATACGGGACGTACCATTCGTCTCCCCGTTCATGCAGGAGACACCCTGGCCAGGGTACAGAAGGCCCAGGCCCGCCTCGAGCTCAAACTCGGCCGCCCGGCGACTCTGGTGGAGCTCGGCATCGAGGTGGAGCTGCCCGAGGACAAGCTGATCGAGGCGCTCAGATTCCGTGCCGAGCCTTTGTCGCTGTCGGAGCCGCTGCGTGAAGACGGCGATGCTGAGCTCGGTGACGTCGTCGAGGACCGTTCGGCCGAGTCGCCGTTCGAGGTCGCCGCTACGGCCCTTTTGCCGCTCGAGATCAACCGTCTCCTCGCCCCCTTAGACGAGCGGGAGCGTGAGATCCTAAAGCTTCGCTTCGGCCTGGACCGGGGTGAGCCGCGCACGCTCGAGGAGGTCGGCGAGCACTTCAACCTCACCAGGGAGCGGATACGCCAGATCGAGGCGCGTGCGATGTCCAAGCTGAGGCACCCCTCGAGCGACACCGGCGCGAGGGACCTTCTGACCGTCTGATCCCGGCCGCCCTGGCGGCCCGGTCCCGCCTGGCCCACCGTTCGCCATACGAGGCTGTCTTTGCGTGTCCGAGCAGCGAGCTTCACCGCTCCCTCGGCGCGGGGCGATTTTGGAGCACCCTCGGCGCCGAGCTGCGCACCCAGCCGCCGGCCGGGCTGGCTACGATGGCGCCATGATCAAGAAGCTCGTGATACTGGCACTGCTCGTCGCGCTGGGTGTGATCGCGGCGAAGCGCCTCCGCGGGGACTGACGCAGCGGCATCCCCCGCAGGCCGAATCAGGCTTCGCGCCTGCGTGAGCCCACCCACCAGCCTGCTGCCGCGGCTGCGACGCCGAGAGCCACGGCGCCCGCCGATGCCGCGATGGCGGGGCGGGGTGGGACGGCCCCGATCCTGTCGCGGACCCGGCTCCAGAGGCTGACGGTCTGGCTGAAGTGGAGGACCTCGAAATCGTGCTCGCGCGCGTAGCGGTTCAGCACCCGGTCCGGGTTCACGGCCACGGGATGGCCGACAGCCTCCAGCATGGGTAGGTCGGTGTAGGAATCGGTGTACGCGTACGAAGCGGCAAGGTCGATGCCGCGTTCGGACGCGAGGACGTCCATCGCCTCGGCCTTGAACGGCCCGAAGGCGTAGAACTGCATCGTGCCTGTGTAGCGTCCCTCGTCGTCCAGCTGTGCCCGGCTCGCTATGCACTCGTCGGCACCCAGGAACCTGCTCAACGGGATGACTATCTCCTCGGGCGACGCCGAGACGATGACGACGAGGCGTCCCTGATCCCGGTGCCAGTCGATCAGGTCGGCGGCCTCCTCGAAGATGATCGGCTCGACGATCTCCTCGATCGCCTCGGCGACGATCTCGCACACCCGGTCGCGCCGCCAGCCCCTGATCAGCTTGAGGACGCTCTCGCGGATGCGGTTCAGCTTCTGCTCGCTCGCGCCGAGGTGCAGGTAGACGAGCTCACCGTACAGGGCGCGCAGCGCCGTACGGCGGTTGATCAGGCCGCCGTGGTAGAAGGGCCGTCCGAAGGCCACCATGGAGGCCTTGGCGATGACCGTCTTGTCGAGGTCGAAGAAGGCCGCTTCGAGCTGCCCGTAGCTGGGCGGGACGGGGCGTTTCAGGCCCCGTGAGACCTCCGCGCCGGGGCTGTCGCCGCTCGGCGAGCCATCGGGGGCGTCCTCCGCGGAACTGGTCGCGCCCTCGGTCGGCGCGGCGGTCTCTGTGCCGTGGCGATGGCGTCCGCGGTTTCGGCTCCGGCGCCGTTTCGGTGCCGTCGGCGGCGGGGTTCCGTCGGGCCCGGCTAGTCCGTCCGCGCCATCTGCAAGGTCGGGTCCGCCGGGCTCGGGCAGCTCAGCTTCCTCGGGCCGTTGCGGCGCTTGTTCAGGCTCCTCCCCGTTGTGACTGTCGTCGCGGGCGCCGGTCACGAGTCTTCGAGGAGAAGCGAGCGGATATCTTCGTCCTCGCACTGGGCGCTGACGAGCAGCACGACCTCGTCCCCGACGACCAACGGCGCGTCCGCCCGGGGCACGACGACGTGGCCGTCGCGCACGAGGGCGACGACTGCGGAGCCGCGGGGAAGCACGAGCGACCCGAACTCTCTGCCGAGAACGGGCGAGTCGGCGTCGAGCGTCACCTCCATCAAGCGGGTGTGACCGCCTTCGAACTGGAGCAGGCGTACGAGAGTGCCTACCGATACGGCCTCCTCCACGAGGCCTGCGAGCAGATGAGGTGTCGAGACCGCGACGTCCACGCCCCACATCTCGTTGAAGAGCCAGTGGTTCTTCGGGTGGTTCACCCTCGCGATCACCCTTGGCACGGCGAACTCCTGCTTGGAGAGCTGCGACACGACGAGGTTGTCCTCGTCGTCGCCGGTCACGGCCACAACGACGTCCATCTCGTCGAAGTGGGCCGCCTGCAGGGAGGACACCTCGCAGGCGTCGGCCGTGACATAGCGGACACCCTCCATGGGCGGCAGAGAAGCCAGTCGGTCGGGGTCGCGATCGATCAGCACCACTTCATGCCCGCCTCGGGCCAGGTCGTCGGTGAGGAACCGCCCCACGTTGCCTGCGCCCGCTATGGCCACTTTCACAGGTGCTTCGCCTCCTCGTTCGATCCCGAGACGAGCGAAGAGGCAGGGAACAGGGTCTGGAGCTTGGCCTCAACGCCGTAGGTGACGACGAGATGCAGGACGTCGCCTTCTTGACCGACGAGATCACCGACGTCGATGGTCGGCAGGCCCGCCCGCGTCACGGCCACGACGCGCAAACCTTCTCCGCTAAGAACCGAAGCCGGAAGAGGATGCCCCTCCCACTCGGCGGGCAGGGGCCGCTCTATGAGGTGAAGGTTGCCCGTCGAGTCGCTCCACTCGGCGGCAGCACGTTCGGGAAGGATCCTGCGCAGCACGTGGTCGATCGTCCAGGGCACCGTCGCCACGGTGGGAATTCCGAGGCGCTGGAAGATCTCGGCGCGACGCGAGTCGTAGATGCGGGCGACCACGTTCGCGATCTCGTAGGTCTCCCGCGCGATGCGGGCACAGAGGATGTTCGAGTTGTCGCCGCTCGTGACCGCGGCGAGCGCGTCAGCACGTCTCGCCCCACCTTCTTCCAGGTGGTCCCTGTCGAACCCGAAGCCGACGATGCGCTGTCCGGGCCACTCGGCCGGCAAGCGGCGAAAGGCGCGGGGGAGCTTGTCGATTATCGCGACCGAATGGCCGGCGTTGGTCAGCTCGACGGCCAGTCCCGCGCCGGTCCTGCCGCACCCGACGACGATGACGTGCATGACACCTATCGAACACCCGCGAGCGTGCCTACACAACTCACAGCACCCGGCCACCGCTCTGCCTCCAGGGGCCGGTCCCCTGATAGGCCTGAGGGCGACAAAGTACGCTCGATGGTTGTGCCGGGCGAAACCATTGACGACGCTGGCACGCCCACGGCCTTAGATGTGGCTTCGCCGACGGCAGCGCACCGTGGCGAGACAGCCGACGGCGAGAGGTTCACCCGCCAGGAGCTGGGTGAAGTCGTAATCCTGCCCGAGTCGTTCTCTTATCGTCTGAAAAAGGCACTGCTCGGACCGCCGCTCGTCACAGAGCGCCTTTCCGTCGAACGCCTGAGCAAGCCCATGGCGCTCGGCGTCTTGTCCCCGGACTGCATCTCCTCCACCGCTTATGGAACTGAGGAGATCCTCTTCGTCCTGGTCAGGGCCGTCGGGGTGGCCGCTTTCACCCTCCTTCTACCTATCACCCTGGCGGTGATAGTCGTCCTCCTCTTCGTGACCCTCTCTTACCGAGAGGTCGTCATGGTCTACACCCGCGCCGGCGGCTCGTACGTGGTGGCCAGGGAGAACTTCGGCGTGAAGGTGGCTCAGATAGCCGCTGTGGCCTTGATCATCGACTACATTGTGACAGTCGCCGTGCAGGTAGCGGCGGGGACCGACGCCGTGTCCTCTGCCTTTCCCTCGCTCGGGCACTGGGACGTCGAGATCTCGGTCGTCGTCGTCGCCCTCATGTGCTACGGCAACCTGCGGGGGATCCGAGAAGCGGGACGCGTCTTCGCCCTGCCGACGTACCTGTTCGTTACAGCGACCGGATCTCTAATCATTATCGGACTGATCCGTGCCGCCCTCGGCCAGTTGCACGCCCATCCGATTCCATTTCACGAGAAGATCGTGCCTTTCGGCACGCCCGGGAGCGGCCTTTTGTACGGGGCCGGGGTCATCATCGTGCTGAGGGCGTTCGCCAACGGCGGCTCCTCGCTGACGGGCCTGGAGGCGATCTCGAACGGCGTGTCCAACTTCCGCCAGCCCGAGGGCCCCAACGCTCGCCGCGTGCTGGTCATCATGGCGATCATCCTCGGTTCCCTCGTGTCGGGCGTCTCGCTGCTCGCCCACATCACCCACGCCGTCCCCTATCTCAACGGCAGCCCGACGGTGCTGTCCCAGGAGGCTAAGTACGTCTTCGGTTCCGCCTGGTACGGGCGCTTCGGCTTCTTCTTCGTGCAGGCCGCAACGGTGCTGATCCTTTGGACCGGGGGAAACACGAGCTTCAACGGGTTCCCGAACCTCGCCAGCTTCGTAGCCGAGGACTCGTTCCTGCCGCGCCGGCTCACCCGCCGGGGCCACCGGCTCGTGTTCTCGAACGGGATCATCATCCTCGCCATCGCCGCCGAGGCGCTCCTCATCGTGACGCGGGCCCAACTGGACATCTTGGTCGGCGTGTACGCCGTCGGGGTGTTCACCGGCTTCACCATGGCCGGCGCAGGCATGGCCCGCCACCACCTCCGCACCCGCGAGAAGGGATGGAGGTACAAGCTCGCCATCAACGGCTTCGCCGGGTTGTTGGCGCTCAGCGTCGTTCTGATCTTCGTCATCGTGAAGTTCCGCGAAGGCGTCTGGATCGTCGTCGTGCTGTTCCTCATCCTTGTCCCCACCTTGATACGGCTCCACAAACAGTACGAAGAGGAGAGCAAGGAGCTGGAGGAGAACGTGGGCAACGCCCTCGTGGCGCCGATCCTGCGGCGCCACGTCGTGCTCGTGTTCGTCGACCGCCTCGACCTTGCCGACGCCCGAGCCCTCCAGTACGCGAGGATGCTCGACCCCGACGAGCTACGGGCGGTGCATTTCGTGCTGGACAGCGCCCGTGCCGCCGAGCTCGAGGTGCAATGGGGCAAGCTCGGGCTCACGCGCTTTCCTCTGGATCTCGTCGAATGCCCCGACCGGCGCCTCATCCGGGCCTCGATGGAGCTGATCGCGGACGTCGCGGCTGACGGCCAGACTGAAGTCAGCGTTCTCCTGCCCCACCGCGTCGTCTCCGGATACTGGCAGCGACTGTTGCACGACCGCACCTCTGACCGCATCGCCGCCTATGTCGGCGAGCTGCCCAACGTCAACGCGACGATCGTGCCCTTCCAGCTGGGTAAGCGACGCAGGCAGCTGGTCCCCTGGAAGGCCGGAGGGGAGCGGGGCTCGGGAGCTTTGCACGACGCCGAGTTCGGCACGAATGAGCCGAGCCGGGCGGCGCGCGAAGCCGGCGTCAAGACAGCCGCGGAGCGCGTCGCCGCCTTCCAGAGCGTTTCGATGTCAGGAGTCGCCGCGGGTGCGATCCCGATCGGCGACCTGCGTCCCCGTCAGCGGGCCCGTGTCGCGGGACGGATCCGCACGGTGCGCGTGCAGCCGCGGGCCGGTGTCTCATCGCTCGAGTGCATGATCGCGGACGGGACGGGCCAGCTGATGGCGGTGTTCCAGGGGCGCCGACGCGTGGCCGGCATCGAGCCAGGCGCACGGGTGGTGGTCGAGGGGATGGTCGCGACGCGCGGCCGCAACGTGGGGATGGTGAACCCCCTCTACTGGGTTATCTCCACGCCCGAGCACGCCGAAGCTCCTGCGGGGGTCCACGGAACAGGCGCGGGCGGGCCCGGTCACAGCTGAGCCTGGGTGCGCGAAGCACTCGGGCAGGCGTCGCCGGCGCCGGCACCGCCCGGACACGGTATGTGAGGGACACGACCTGACCAATTAATTGCGAGTTTGAATCTGCCGGCTCCCTCCCGTATTGTCCGAGCCGACCCGACCAAAGGAGCAAAGATGCCCCCGAACCTGTTCGCGACCGGCGGCTACCAGGCCTTCGTGCTCGGAGGGGCCGAGCGCGCCTGGCTAGTGTTCGCCCTTGCAACGGGCGTGGTGGCGATCGCGACGGCCCTTTATCTGATGCGGGGCGTGCTCGCCGCGGACACCGGCACCGACAAGATGCGCGAGATCGCAGCGGCTGTCCAAGAAGGAGCCGGCGCCTTCCTGCGCCGGCAGTTCAAGACGATCGCGATCATCGTCGTGCCCTTGATGGTCCTCGTGTTCTTCACCGCCACCAAGGTCGTGCGCCCTGACGGGTCGGTGGCCCTGACCTTCGTGCAGTCCGGGCTCGCCAGGGCGATCGCCTTTTTGTGCGGTGCCCTGTTCTCGGGCATGACGGGCTTCATCGGTATGAGCCTGTCGGTCCGCGGCAACGTCAGGACCGCCTCGGCGGCACGCGAGGGCAAGCTGGCGCCGGCTTTGAAGGTCGCTTTCCGCACCGGGGGCATCACGGGTCTTCTGTGCGTCGGCCTCGGCCTCATCGGGGCGACGACGATCGTGTTCATCTTCCAGAACAGTGCCACCGCGGTGCTCGTCGGCTTCGGCTTCGGGGCGTCGCTCATCGCCTTGTTCATGCGTGTCGGCGGCGGCATCTTCACCAAGGCCGCCGACGTGGGCGCCGACCTCGTCGGCAAGGTCGAGGCGGGCATCCCCGAGGACGACCCCCGCAACGCCGCCACGATCGCGGACAACGTCGGCGACAACGTCGGCGACTGCGCCGGGATGGCGGCCGACCTTTTCGAGTCCTACGAGATCACGATCATCGCCTCGTTGATCCTCGGTTACTCCGCCTTCAACACCCTCCACCTGCCGGCCGCCCGCGGGCTGCTCTACCCGCTCATCGTCGCAGGCATCGGGATCCTCACGTCCGCCTTCGGCATCATGATCGTGCGCGGGCGCGAGCGCGACAAGACGGCGATGGCGCCGATCAACCGTGGTTTCAGGACCGGCACGGTGCTCACTTTGATCGGGGCCTTCCTCGTGGCGCAGTTCTACGTCCACAATCTGAAGGTCTTCTGGGCCGTGCTAATCGGCATAGCGCTCGCGAACGTGGCGAGCCTGATCACCGAGCACTTCACCTCGACCGAGCGTGCCCCGGTGCGACAGATCGCCGACGCGACCCGCACCGGGCCGGCTACGACGGTGCTGGCCGGCATCTCGATCGGCCTCGAGTCGAGCGTATGGGCGATCATCGCCATCGTCATCGCCGTGTCGAGCGCCGTCGCCCTAGGCGGCGGCAAGCTGACCGTATCGCTCTACCTCGTGGCCCTTGTCGGCATAGGGATGCTCTCCACGACCGGGATGATCATCTCGGAGGACTCCTTCGGTCCGGTCTCGGACAACGCGGCCGGCATCGCCGAGATGTCGGGCGAGTTCACCGGAGAGGCCGAGCGTGTCATGGTCAGCCTCGACGCCGTCGGCAACACCACCAAGGCGATCACAAAAGGTGTCGCCATCGGCTCGGCTGTCATCGCGGCGGTGGCCCTTTTCTCCTCGTTCGTCGAGACAATCGGCAACCAGCTGCCAGCTCTCAAGAACGTCACGGGCGACGCACTGTTCCACAACCCGCTCACCCAGATCAACGTCGCCATCCCGACGACCTTCGTCGGCCTTCTCATCGGCGGGTCGATCGCCTTCCTGTTCTCCTCGCTCGCCATCCGGGCCGTCGGCCGCTCGGCGGGCACGGTCGTGCACGAAGTGCGCCGTCAGTTCCGCGAGCACCCCGGGATCATGGACTACTCCGAGAAGCCGGAGTACGGGCGGGTCATCTCGATCTGCACGGCTGCGGCCCAGCGCGAGCTCGCCACCCCGGCGCTTCTCGCAGTCCTGTCGCCGGTCATCGTCGGCTTCGGGATCAACTACATAGCCCTCGGTGCCTTCCTCACGGGCACGATCCTCACAGGCCAGCTGATGGCGAACTTCCTCTCGAACTCGGGGGGTGCCTTCGACAACGCCAAGAAGTACATCGAGGACGGCCATTACGGCGGGAAGGGCTCCGAGTCGCACAAGGCGGCGGTCATAGGCGACACAGTCGGCGACCCGTTCAAGGACACCGCCGGACCGGCGCTGAACCCGCTCATCAAGGTGATGAACCTCGTGTCCTTGCTCATCTTGCCGGCCGTGATCACCCTCAGGCACAACGACGGCGCCCGCTTTGCGATCGCGGCGGTCGCCCTGGTGATCCTCCTGTCCTCGATTGCATTCTCGAAGCGCTCGACTAGCATGCTCGAACCTGAGGCGGCGGGGACTGAAGGGGCACTTTCGGACCAGGGATCCGGGCACGGGGCCCCAGCTATTGCCGGCGACGCCGCCGTCGGCTCCTAAGCCACTGCGGAACGGCGCAAGCCCGGCCGTCCGCCCTTACCAGGACGAGCACATATGCCCAAGCCACTAGTGATCGTCGAGTCCCCGGCGAAGGCGAAGACCATCGCCGGCTATCTCGGCGGTGACTACGTCGTCGAGTCCTCGATAGGCCACATACGAGACCTCCCCCGCTCCGCGGCGGACGTGCCGGCGGCCTTCAAGGCAGAGCCCTGGGCTCGTCTCGGCGTCGACGTGGACAACGACTTCAAGCCCTTGTACGTCGTGTCTCGGGAGAAGAAGGAACAGGTCGCCAAGCTGCGCCGCCTCGTGGGCGCGGCGAGCGAGGTGTATCTCGCGACAGACGAGGACCGTGAAGGCGAGTCGATCGCCTGGCACCTCGTGGAGGTGCTCTCGCCCCGCGTCCCGGTCTCGCGCATGGTGTTCCACGAGATCACGCCTGCGGCCATACGCTCGGCCATCGAGCACCCCCGCGAGCTCGATCGCCGCCTTGTCGACGCGCAGGAGGCCAGGCGCATCCTCGACCGGCTCTACGGCTACGAGGTCTCGCCGGTGCTGTGGCGCAAGGTCGCAAAGGGCCTGTCGGCCGGCCGCGTGCAGAGCGTCGCCACGCGGATCGTCGTCGAGCGCGAGCGGGAGCGCATGCGGTTCCGCTCGGCCAGCTGGTCGAGCGTGGAAGGCAGCTTCTCCGCCGAGTCACAGCCCTTCGCGGCAAGGCTCGTCGAGGTCGGCGACCGTCGCGTGGCCACCGGCGAGGACTTCAGCTCCACCGGGACGCTCACCTCAGCCGACGAGGTCGTCCTCCTCGACGATCAAGCAGCCCGCGGCTTGGTCGAGGCCCTCACGGGCGCCGACTTCGAGGTGGCGAGCGTCGAGGAGCGCCCTTACCGCAGGTCCCCGGCCGCCCCTTTCATCACCTCGACGCTCCAGCAGGAGGCAGCACGCAAGCTGCGTTTTTCTGCACAACGGACGATGCAGGTCGCGCAACGCCTTTACGAGCGGGGCTACATCACCTACATGAGGACCGACTCGACGACGCTCTCGGACACCGCCGTCAAGGCCGCCAGAGAACAGGCCCAGGCCCTCTACGGCGCACAGTCGGTCCCGCGCGCTCCCCGCGTGTACCGCAGCAAGGTCAAGAACGCCCAGGAGGCCCACGAAGCCATCCGGCCCGCCGGCGACCGCTTCCGTACTCCGGCGCAGATCTCGGGCGAGCTCAGAGGCGAGGAGCGCAGCCTCTACGAGCTCGTGTGGCAGCGGACGGTCGCATCGCAGATGAACGACGCCACCGGGACGACCGCACGCGCGCGGATCCAGGGTCGCACCCTCCAGGCGTCGCCGGTCGCCCCCGCCGGGTCGGCCGCGGTCTTCATGGCGACGGGCACGGTCATCACCGATCCGGGCTTCCTGGCCGTCTACCGGGAGGACGAGGACGACAACGGCGACGGGCGCACCGAGCGCCGTGGCGACCCGGAAGTCCGCCTTCCCCGCCTCGCCGCCGGGGCGCCGGTCGACTGCGAGGCGCTCGAGGTCGAGGAGCACGCCACCAAGCCGCCGGCACGCTACACCGAGGCCTCGCTGGTCCGGCGCCTCGAGGAGCTGGGGGTGGGGCGCCCCTCGACATACGCGAGCATCATCGGCACCATCCAGGACCGGGGCTACGTGTGGAAGAGAGGCACGGCACTGGTCCCGTCCTTCACCGCCTTCGCCGTTGTCGGGCTCTTGGAGGACCACTTCGCGAAGCTGGTCGACTACGGGTTCACCGCCTCCATGGAGGACGACCTCGACGACATAGCCTCGGGCAGCGAGGAACAGGTGCCCTGGCTCGAACGCTTCTATTTCGGCGAGCACCGCCCGGGCGCGGACCGGCCTGCCGTGGCGGCCGGCCGTTCGCTGGCGGTGGACGGCACACACGGGCTCAAAGAGGCCGTGTCGCTGCATCTCGACGAGATCGATGCCCGGGAGGTGAACTCGATCCCGTTGGCCACCGACTCCCAGGGCCGCGAGATCGTCATCCGCGTGGGCCGCTACGGCCCTTACCTGCAGCGGGGCGAGGACCGGGCGGCGGTGCCGGGCGACCTGGCCCCCGACGAGCTCACCTTGGAGCGGGCCGAGGAGCTCTTGGAGCACCCCTCGACGGACCGCGTGCTCGGCACCGACCCGGTGACGGGCAAGACGGTGCTCGTGAGAGCGGGTCGTTTCGGGCCTTATGTACAGCTCGGGGAGGCTGGCACCGCAGCCGACAAGCCGCACACCGCTTCGCTGCTCAAGACGATGAGCGCCCCGGACATCACCTTGGAGCAGGCCCTGCAGATACTGCAGCTCCCAAGGACGATCGGTGCCGACCCCGACACAGGTGAGGAGATCGTCGCCGCGAACGGCCGCTTCGGGCCCTTCATGAAGCGGGGCTCGGAGACGAGGAGCCTCGAGAGCGAGGACCAGCTGTTCACCGTCGGCCTCGCGGAGGCGCTGTCGCTGTTCTCGGCACCCAAGCAGCGCCGCTACGGCACTTCGGCGGCCCCCCTCCGCGAGCTCGGCGCCGATCCGGAGTCGGGCTCGGCGATCGTGCTGCGCACGGGCCGTTTCGGGCCCTACGTGTCGGACGGGACGACCAACGCCTCCCTGCGCCGGGGTGACGATGCCGAGGAGCTGACACTCGAGCGTGCCCTCGAGCTGATCTCAGAGCGCCGCGCCGCGGGACCCGCGAGGCGTCCGGGCGCCCGCAAGTCGACCGGTGCGACGAAGAAGGCAGGTGCCCGCAAGACCGCCGCAAAGAAGACGACGGCCCGCAAGACGACAGCCGGCAAGGCGACTGCCGCGAAGACCCCGGGCGCCCGCAAGGCGATGGCCAGCGGGACAAAGGCGCCCGCCCGCAAGGCCACCGCCACCAAGAAGGCCGGGAACGTCAAGAAGGCCACCGTTCGCAGGGCTCCTGGGGCGGCCATCAGGACAGCGGGCGCGAGACCGGCTGCAGAACCCGAAGACGACTGGTAGATAGCTCCGAGGTGAGCCGGCGTCTTCGCACCGGCCACGAGAGTGTTGAGTTCCCTGTCGGCGCCGGACATCGGCATTGAGCTGCGCGGGCCCCGGAGAGTTGGGAACGCATTAGGTCGTGCCGGTGTCGACCTGGTGGACTCCGCCAAGTGTTGTGATGTGCCACTTGCCAGGTGCAGAGGCTCCGTGCTCACCAGCAGCCTACTGAACGACCCACGACGACCCGCCACGCCTGGGGAGTGCAACACAGCTACGGGAACCGTCGAGGTGCTCGCTAGCCACGGCGCTTAAGGCAAGTGCACAGATCCTGGCGAACCATCCAGTCGATCGGGGGAGGGGGTTTCTCGGCAGCCCGCGACGTTCTGCGCGCCTGTGGGCGAACCTGCGCGGCACCGGGACCACATCGTCAAGTCCGGTTGCGATCCGGCGTCGTTCAGGCGATGCGAGGTGGGCGACGCCTGCTACTCCTCGTCGGAGAAGCGCTCCCATGCCGATTGGCGAGTCATGCCCAAGGCCCCGCCGATACGCGCCCAGCTGACGCCGCGCGCCCTGAGCGCTGCGACGTGGTGGGCGACCCCGCGGTCGACGTTCTGATGAGCAGCGTGGGCTCGGACCATCTCGGCGAGCAGGTCTTCGTCCGACAACCCGTCCCAGGCCTTCAGGCTCGGTGGATCCTCTGTCTTGTCCGGCCGGACCACATCATCTGGCGAAGTGGCCTTGCGGGCCATCTCTTCAGTGATGATCTGGGCGCAGAGCTCGACGCACTCGTTGCAGATGTAGACACCCGGACCCGCGACAAGTTTCAAGACGTCGAACTGAGTCTTCGCGCAGAACGAGCACCGCAATGCCTTAGGGCTCAAGGTGCGCGGCATCCGTCTCCTCCTCACTGTCAGTCAGGATATGCCTGACTGACCAAGTCAGGGTACGCCTGACACAAAGCGAGGTCAAGGCAGCGTCGCAGGACCCGCCCCGGAAAGTCGTCCTTGACCATCTCCACCCGACCCCACACTCGGCGAGTCGGTGTGCCTTTCGGGCGATTGCCATGACAGCATTTGGACCGTGGCGGTGGTCGGTGACCACGAGGGGGCGACTGAGGTCGTGAACCGTCGTCCAAGCGCGCCCCTCGATCGCCGCATCTTCGTCGTTGCCGGAGCACTGTTCGTTCTGCTCATGGCACTTTCTGGTCTGTACGGTTTCGACCGCGACGAGCTGTACTTCCTGGACTGTGCTCGACACCTTCAAGCCAGCTACGTGGACCAGCCCGTCTTTGCCCCTCTTCTCGCTCGGATCTCGCTGTGGCTCTTCGGTGTGTCTCTCCCCGGACTGCGGTTGTGGCCGTCGTTGGCCGGGGCGTCCACCGTTGTCTTCGGCGCTCTGCTCGCTCGCGAGTTCGGTGGCGGCTCACGGGCACAGATTTTCGCGGCCGTCGGGGTGGCGACTGCGCCGGCCGTGCTCGGCGCCGATCACATCTTCGGGCCTACTGCCTTCGATCTCCTCGCCTGGTCGGCGCTCGCCTTCTTCGTCGCCCGTATCGACCGCACTGGAGACCTCCGGCTGTGGATCCCCGCCGGGGTGGTGCTCGGGCTCGGACTGGCCAACAAGCACAGCATCGGCTTTTTCGCCCTCGCCCTGGCCATTGGGGCACTGGCCAGTGGGGGCCGCAGACTGCTGTTCAACCGCTGGTCGGCCGCGGGCCTCGTCCTGGCCCTGATGTTCACCATCCCGGATCTGTGGTGGCAGTCAGGACACGGCTGGGCAACCATCACCATGACCCGGGCGCTGGCCAAGGAGAACGGCGGGTTGGGAAATGCCTTGAGCTTCATTCCCTCCCAGATCTTCATGGCGACACCTTTTCTCGTCTGGATGTGGATCGCCGGGCTCCGACTCCTCTGGCGCTCCGCGAACCCTTTGCGGCGAAGCTTTGCTTGGTCGTACGGACTGCTGTTCGTCTTCTTTGCCGCCACTTCGGGCGCCAAGCCCTACTACATCGCCGGTACCTATGTGGTCCTTCTCGCGAGCGGAGCCGTGCGGGCCGAACAGCAACTGGCGGCAGGGCGGCTTCGACTTCGACGCTTTGTCATGAGCCTCGGCGTCAGCCTGCTCTGCACCGTGCCCTTTGTCCTCCCGGTCCTCCCGCCCGAGGACATCGGATGGGTTCATAGCCTCAACACGACGCCGGCGGAAACCGTCGGCTGGCCAGAGCTCGTGCACACCGTTGCCACCGTGTGGCGAACGCTCCCCCCAGCCGAGCGCACCAAGTCGGTCATCTTTACTCTTGATTACGGCGAGGCTGGTGCCATCAATGAATTGGGTCGCCAGGACGACCTTCCGGAGGCCGTGAGCGGGCACAACACGGACTGGTGGTGGGGCCCTGGCAATCCAGACGCGACGACTGTCGTCGCCGTCATGCCCGGACCCATGGATGGCACCGACTTCGGGAAGTACCTCGGGCGGTTCTTCCGGCACGTCGAAGTCGCGGCCACCATCACCAACCACGCACACCTGGCGAACCAGGAAGCCGGGGGCCACGTCTACATCTGCACCGGTCCGGTGCGCGAGTGGGGGAGGCTCTGGCCGCAACTGAGGCTCTACTCATAGAAGACCTTGGTGGGCGCCGCGTGACTCGCCGAGGCAGATGGTGCAAGTGCAACTGTCCGCACCACTTCCGCGTTCTCGCCGCAGAGCACCATGAGGAGCGCGCCAGCCCCTCTCACCCCGGTCACAGTGAGCTGGCCCGCGATCGCGCCATCACGACGCGCAGTTCGTTCGTCAGGGCGTCGACGAGCCCGCAGGTGTTCGGCGCCGCGCAGGGCCTTGGCGCGTCGCCCCTTTTCGCTCCACAGCACCACCGAACCTCGCACGACTGGCGCGCCCTTTCGTGCGGACTGCTCGCTCGAGTCCTCCAACAGTTCGCCGTCTCGAGACGTCCTGGCGAGGGTGAACAGCCTCCCAAGGTTGTTGTCAGTTCTCACCTGGCAGCGAAGAGACGAGACATGGCCAGGCTGCGCGAGGCCTTGAAGGGCCGTCGGTCCCCCACCCCCGCGCCCTTCACCAGACTGGTGAAACCATACGGGCCGGATGCCTCGAGGTTCGCGGCCGCGCGCCTTGGCCTAATTGGATCATGGCACTAGATCGATTCGGGACGGCGGGATAATCTGACGGCCGACCTGTCGGGGCTCGATGGGGATCTCGACTAGAGGGGGCCAGGAGTGGCAAGAAAGCTTGTTGCAGAAGGACTTGGCACGTTCATCCTCGTTTTCTTCGCTGTCGGCAGCGCCGTGGGCGGGATCAAGGTGATCGGAGACGCGGGCGTCGCGTTCGCCTTCGGGCTGGTGTTGTTGGCCCTCGTCTACGCCATCGGCCCCGTGTCGGGTTGTCACGTCAACCCGGCGGTGACCCTCGGGGCCTTGATCTCCGGGCGCGTGAACCTAAACGAGGCGATCGGATATTGGGTGGTGCAGTTCATCGGCGGCGTTGCCGGCGGCGCGCTCTTGAAGCTTCTCACCTCGAGCTTCGGCAAGGTGGTCGACCAGACGGGCGGGCTTGGCACCGACGCCTACGGCAAGCACATCACCGAGGGGGGCGCTTTCGTGCTCGAGATCGTCCTCACCTTCCTCCTCGTGTTCGTCGTGCTCATGGTCACCGAGAAGAAGGCGGCTGCCGGGTTCGCGGGCCTCGCGATCGGCCTGTCGCTGACCGTCATCCACCTCGTGGGCATACCGCTCGACGGCACCTCGGTGAACCCCGCCCGGGCGCTCGGCCCGGCCCTGTTCGAGGGCGGGACCGCCCTCAGTCAGGTCTGGCTGTTCATCGTGGCGCCGCTCGTGGGCGGGGCGATCGCAGCCGGGGTGAACATCTTCCTGCGGCGCGAGTCCAAGGCCCTCGAGCCGGAACTGAAGGCGGAGGCCTAGCTAACCCGTATCTCTAGGGCCTTTCCCAGACGGGCAGGCGTCGGCAGCTCGCTCGGAGAGCAAGCGCCTGTAAACAGGCACCATTAGCCTTCCGCCATGCCCGACATCATCAGCTACCGCCACTACATCCACCCCCGCACCAAGGCCGTGCTCGAAGGTGAGACGCGCCCGACCAAGGTCAACGACCACCGCGTGCAGGGCAAGTCCGGGTTCGCCAGGTTCAATGCCAGGGTCGGCCTCATGATCACACTCGGCGTGGGCACGATGATCTGCGCCTACATATTCGCGATCATCGCCCTCATCAGCCTGCCGTCCGCGATCAAGAGCCACAACCTGACGATCATCATCGCCTGGATCAGCTCGAACTTCCTCCAGTTAGTGCTCCTGCCGGTCATCATCGTCGGCCAGAACATCCAGGCGGCTGCGAGCGACAAGCGTGCCGAGGACACCTACAAGGACGCCGAGGCCGTCTTGCACGAGGCGCTCGAGATCCAAAAGCACCTCGCCTCACAGGACGAGGCGATCACCGAGGTCGTCAACAAGCTGCGGGCGATCTCGCCGGCGGCCTGAGCGGACGTGCCCCCGGCTTGTCAAGGCGGGACAGTGCCGTCTCGAGTGACGCTCTAACCTTCGAGCCGTGCGCACCACTGGCCGGTTGATCGCGATCGAAGGCGGTGAGGGTGTCGGCAAGTCGACCCAGGCGGCGCTTCTCGCCTCGGCGATCGGTGCCGAACTGAGCCGGGAGCCGGGCGGCAGCCCCGTCGCCGAGCGCATCCGCGAGCTGCTCTTGGATCGGTCGCTCGGCACGCTCGCACCCCGAGCCGAGCTGCACCTCATGCTCGCCGCCCGCGCCGAGCACCTGACGGTGCGCATCGAGCCGGCCCTCGCGACCGGGCGCGACGTCGTGGTCGACCGGTTCGCGGGTTCGACGCTCGCCTACCAGGGCTACGGCCGAGGGCTGCCAGTCGAGGAGGTGTGCCGCGCTTGCGATCTCGCCGCCGGTGGCAGGTGGCCCGACCTTTCCGTTCTCTTGGACGTGCCCCGGGAGGTGGCCGAGCGCCGCCGTGCCGCCCAACAGGCGCAGCTGGCGGACGTGCGCCCGGACCGCATAGAAGCCGAGGAGCCGGAGTTCCACACGAGGGTGAACGAGGGCTTTCGCGAGATCGCCGCGGACGACGCCGAGCACTGGGTGGTCGTGGACGGTACTGCGGCGGCATCCGTGGTCGCCTCTCGGGTGCTCGGAGCCGTTCAGGCTCGTCTCGGCATCGGGGGTCGCCGATGAGCGCTGACGGGGCCCCGGTTCGCGCCCCTGTGCTCGAGCGCGTGAAAGGCCAGCCGGGGGCTGTCGAGCTTCTCCGCGGAGCACTGCGCGCGCCCGTTCACGCCTACTTGTTCATCGGTCCCCCCGGCACCGGCCGCCGGGACGCAGCGGTGGCCTTCGGGGCGGCGTTGCTGTGCCCGACGGGCGGTTGTGGCGAGTGCCCGTCGTGCCGGGAGGCCCTTGCGCTTCGGCACCCCGATCTCGAGGTGATCGAACGTGTGGGTGCCTCCATCTCGGTCGACCAAGCGCGCGAAGTGACGCGGATGGCGCTGCGCACCCCGAGAGCCGCCAGGTTCCAGGTACTCGTGCTCGTCGACTTCGACCTTGTCGAAAAGGCCGCGCCGGCGCTGTTGAAGACGATCGAGGAGCCTCCGGACACGACCGTGGTCATCCTCATTGCAGAGACCGTGCCCAGCCCCTTCGTCACGATCGCCAGCCGCTGCCTCCAGGTCCAGTTCAAGCCGCTCGCCGACGAGGCCGTCGTCGAGGTTCTCACGGGCGAGGGCGTCGACCTCGCCACGGCGATCTCTGTCGCCGAGGCCGCGGGCGGGCGCTTGGACCGGGCCAGGCTGTTGGCACGCGACCCGGGTTTCGCCGTCCGGTTGCAGCGCTGGAGAGGCGTGCTCGGCCGGTTGGACGGAACGGGCGCGAGGGTTGCCGAGCTTGCCGATGAGCTGCTCGCCTCGGTCGCCGAACCTGTCGAGGTCGTGCGGGCGAGACAGGCCGAGGAGCTGGCCCTGCTCCAGGAACAGGCCGAGCGACGGGGCGAGAGGGCGATCCCGGGACGATCTGTCATAGAGGAGCGTCACGCTCGCGAGCTGAGGCGCGTCCGCACCGACGAGATCCGCGCGGGGCTGGCTGCGCTCAGCTCGGTGTGCCGCCAACGTCTGGCCGAGCCGGAGGTCTCCGCCCAGCGCCTGCGGTCCACCCTTGCCGGCATCGCGGCCATCGACGAGGCCTCGACGCGGCTCAACCGCAACGTCAACGCCGTAATGCTGCTGCAGTGGCTGCTCCTGCACCTGGACACCTGACCGGCCCGCGCCCGGATCACCGACACGGGAGTAGAGACCATGGCTGAAGTCGTCGTTGTCGGAAGCCTGTCGATGGATCTGACTGCCGTGACGGCAAGTTTGCCTGTGCCCGGCGAGACCGTGATCGGCAGCTCGTTCACGATGGTGCCCGGGGGCAAGGGCAACAACCAGGCCGTCACCTGCGCCCGCCAGGGTGTGGACACCGCCATGGTGGGCCGGGTGGGCCAGGACACCTTCGGCGAGGCCATCCGGGCACAACTTGTCGCCGAGGGCCTCGACGTGTCCCATCTGACCACAGACCCGGACTGTGCCACCGGGATTGCCCACATCACCGTCGACTCCGCCGGTCAGAACTCCATCATCGTTGTCCCCCGTGCCAACCACTCCCTCACGCCAGGCCACGTTGGCCAGGCGACGGGACTAATCGAACGGGCAGCCGTCGTGTTGGTGCAGCTCGAGGTGCGCCTCGAGGTCGTGCGGGCCGCGCTCGAGGTGGCCAGGCGGGCCGGGACGACGACGATGCTCAACCCGGCCCCTGCCCTCGTCCTGGACGACTCCCTCTTGTCCATGGTGGACATCTGCCTCCCCAACGAGATAGAGGCCGCGGCGCTGGCGGGAGTCGCCGTCGACGGGCCGCAAGGGGCGGTCCGGGCCGGGCGCGAGCTCGTGGCCCGCGGATGTGGCGCCGTCGTGGTGACCCTCGGTGCCAAAGGTTGCGTCTATGTGGACTCTGAGCGCGTGCTCGAGGTGGCCTCGTTGCCGGTCGCGGTCGTCGACACGGTGGCGGCCGGCGACGCCTTCTGCGGTGCAATGGCGAGCTCGCTCGCCCGCGGTCGGGACCTCGAAGAGAGCCTCGTCCGCGCGACAGCGGCTGGTGCCCTCGCCGTTGGCGTCGCTGGTGCCACACCCTCGTTGCCCACCAGAGCGGCCGTGGACGAGATCCTCGGCCGGTTCCCGCCCCTTTCTGCCAACCGGTACCGGCCCGCCGGCGCCTGAAGCCTCAGGATCGCGGTCTCACCTCGTAGCGCCTCTGGGCCAGCACCGGCAGCAAGGCGCGCACGGCGCTCACGCGTTCGGGCGAGATGTCGGCGGTCGCGACTCCGTCGGTTGCCCCGAGACCGACGATCTCGACACCCATTGGGTCGATCACGAGGCTGCGGCCGCAGTAGGCGGGCGGCGGTTGCGCTGCGGCCAACAGATACGAGGTGTTCTCGATCGCGCGGGCGCGGCACATGGTCATCCAGTGGTCCAGCTTGAGCGGCCCCGCTACCCACGCGGCAGGCACGGCGAACGCCGTCGCGCCCCTGTCGGCCAGTACCCGGAACAGCTCAGGAAAGCGCAGGTCGTAGCAGGTGGCGATGCCCACCACGAATTCACCGAGCGACAGCACCAGGAGCTCTTCGCCGTCGATCGGCCCCGGCACCAGCGTGTCGGACTCCTTGTGGCCGAGGGCGTCGTAGAGGTGGAGCTTGCGGTAGCGGCCGAGCAGGCCTTCCGGGCCGACCGCCACGACGGTGTTGTACACCCGCGCTTGACCGGGCAGCCTCTCGAACATGCCGGCGATCGCGGTCACCCCGGAGGCCGACGCAGCCTCGGCCAAGGCGGTCACGAAGGGCCCATCGAGCGTCTCGGCGATCCGGACGAGCTCTGTGGCGGGCCGGTCGAGAGGCCACATCGCAGCTTCGGGCAGAACTACGAACTCTGCACCGTCCCGCGCCGCGTTCTCCAACAGGTCCAGAACGCGCGCGCGGTTGGCGGGCGCGTCGGTCCTCGATGCGAACTGGGCGACTGCGACCTTCATGAAAGACCTCCGCGGAGCCCGGTCCAATCAGGATGGCACGCCGTCGAGGCTCACGCGCGCCGGCCACTTGCGTACGCGGCCAACTTGGCGACACCGTGACAGGTGCACGATGGCCGCTCCCGCGCGCCCGGACACGGTCCGCGGCGGCGGCAAGATGGGACGATGGAACCTCGTATCTCGGTCGTCACCCTCGGTGTGGCGGACCTCGCCCGCTCCTGCAGCTTCTACAGGGACGGGCTCGGGCTGCCGACGACGCGAAGCCCCGAGGACGGCATCGTCTTTTTCCAGACGAGGGGCGTGATCCTCGCCCTCTACCCGTACTCGGAGCTGGCCGGGGACATAGGCCCGGACTGGGACGGACCACGCTCGAAATTCTGCGGGATCACGCTCGCTCACAACGTGCGCGAGCGGCACGAGGTCGACGAGGTGCTGAAGACGGCTGCCAGCGCCGGCGCCGAGATCGTCAAGCCGGCCGCAGACACGTTCTGGGGCGGCTACTCGGGCTACTTCGCCGACCCGGACGGCTACTTGTGGGAAGTGGCGTGGGGCGCCTTCGAGTTCAACGAGGACGGGTCCCTGCAGGTCACCTGAGGGCCGCACACCTCGCGAGCTCGTTCAACTGGCGAACCGACGACCGGGCCCGCCGCCGCCTGCAGGCCGAAGGCGGAAAGCGGCAGGATGGGATCATGGAGAACACACAGACCCTCACGGCGTTGCTGGTCATAGACATGCAAGAAGCGGTGCTTGCCGGATGTGCGGACGTCGAGGGCGTCGTGACACGGATCAACGACCTCCTGGGACGCGCCCGCAAGACCGGCACTGCCATCGTGTTCATCCAGCACGGCGAGCTCGACGACCCGGAGCTCTCGCCCGGGAGCCCCGGGTGGCAGCTCATCGGCACATTGGACCGTCGAGAGGGCGACACCGTGGTGGCCAAGTGCTACCGGGACAGCTTCGCCGAGACCTCCCTTGTGACCGAGCTCGCCAAGTCGGGAGCGCGCCGCCTCGTGGTGACCGGCGCCCACTCGGACTTCTGCGTGCAGACGGCCGTACTCTCCGCTGCCATGCGCGGCTACGACGTCACCCTGGTTCGCGACGCCCACACGACGACCTCGGCGGTCCTGGGCGAGGGCGACATCCCCGCCGAAGCGGTGGTCGCGTTCGTGAACAGACGAGTGGAGACATTGCGTTACCCGGGCCGGAGCATCGAGGTGGTTCCCGCGGCCGAGGTCACGATCTAGCCGGGGCGACAGGCAGTCCGTGGGACGACTACCTGTCGAACACCTCGGGATTGACCGTGTTGGGAGGCCGTCGGCCCGCGAGCACCTCGGCTGCGCCCGTTGTGGCCAGGCGTGCCATGGCCAGGCGGGTCGCGAACGAGGCGCTGCCCACATGGGGGAGCAGCACCGTCCTCGGGGCGGCCA
>Ga0181520_10004121_pt1 | contig 24709 bp, 13 predicted proteins | sample PEATcosm2014_Bin_29_FD_132451 | JGI IMG/M metagenome (GOLD analysis project Ga0181520, IMG submission 132451) | Peatland microbial communities from MTU Mesocosm Facility, Houghton, MI, USA - PEATcosm2014_Bin02_30_metaG | ecosystem: Environmental > Terrestrial > Soil > Wetlands > Peat | place...
CACTGCCTGCTTGACCGGTGATGCTCGCATTCATGGAGGTTGTTGAAAGTGCTGACCACACGCCGGCGTTGACGGCGGCAAGACCGTTCCATGCATTGGAGTTCTGACCCGTGCCGCCGTAGAGCACACCTACTGATGTCGTTGCAGAGACGACACCGTTGTTAGCTTGCAAAGGACCATTGAGAGAACCGAGAGTAAACGAGTTGATGGTGGCGCTCGCGAGATTGGCAATGGAAGCAAAAAGATTGGTGGAGGACGCAGTGGTTGCAAAAGATGAAGTTGATGTTGCGTTGGTAGTGGTGGCATTGATGCCAATAAAGTTTTGCAAGCTCGTGGTGCCCAGCACGGTGAGCGTTGCACCGAGGGTGGTTGAGCCGAGCGCGGCGAGACCGCCGCGGCTAAAGATGCCGCTCACGCCGACATCAAGACCGCCGCCCAAGTAGGCGTTACCGCCTACATCTAAGCCGTCACTTATATTTACGCTGCCAGCAGCGAGGGATCCGATGTTGGCGGCCGGCGTGGTGAGGCCGTTGATGTCGACGACATCGAGGCCTTTGTCGTTGTCGGCAACGTAGGCGTACTTGCCTGCCACAAAAATACCGTTGGGCGTGCCCGCCGATGCAATGCTCCCCACAAAGCCCGGGGCGGCTGGGTTGCTCACGTCAAGCACGAGCGTGTTGCCGCCGTGGTCGGCAACATAGAGATTGGTGCCCGCCGCCTGCACGGCAAAGTAGTCGGCGCTATGACTTGGCGGATATTGGCTGAGCAAGGTCGGGTTTGCCGGATTGGCAACATTGATGACATAGAGACCGGTGCTTTGGTCGGCAACATAGAGATATTTGCCGCTCACATACATCGACACCGGCACCGCCACCACCGAGGCGCTACTGTAGGTACCCACGATTGCAGGGCTCACCGGATTGCTGATGTCGGCCACAAACACCGCATCGATGTAGTCGCCTATATAAAGGTATTTGCCGGAGATAGCGAGCGCCACCGGGTAGGAGCTGGTGCCCGACGGCAAGAGCGTGCCCGCCGGCGCGGGTGCGGCGGGATTGCTGACGTCGATGATGCGCACCGCGTGGTTGTTGAAGTCGTTTATATAAATATATCGGCCCGAGAGGACAAGCGAGTTGGTGGTGCCGCTTAACGGATAGGTGCTCACCCAGCTCGGGCTGGCAGGATTGCTGACATCAAATATCACGAGACCGAGGTTTTGATCGGCAACGTAGGCATACTTGCCCGCCACTACCACGGCCTGTGCGGTGGGGTTCGCGGTATAGCTGCTGTTTGAACCCACCGTGGTTGGCGAGGCGGGATTGCTGATGTCGATAATGCGCAAGCCGCCTTGGTTGTCGGCAACATACGCGTAGTGGCCCGACACATAGGTGGCGAATGCGTGCGCCGTGCCAACTTCGGGGACCGTGGTTGCAATGGCCGGATTGCCCGCGGCCAGATGCGTGATGTCGCCGCCCGCGATTGCAAGATGTGCGGTTGGAGTCGAGGAGCCGAGCCCCACGTTGCCGGCGCCGGTTACGGTGAGCCCCGTGCCACCGCCGACGCTAAGCGCGCCGGTCGCGGTAAGGTTGCCGGTAAAGAAGCCGTTGCCGTTTACGCCGAGCTTTGCCACAGGCGAAGTGGTGCCGATGCCAAAGGAGCCTCCCGACGTAAACACCGAGTTTAACGCGCCGGCACTGTTGTATATGTCTATGATATTTGCGGTCTGGCCGGAGGCGGGCAAAAGCGCAAGCGTCGTGGTTGCCGCGTTGCCGGAGAGGATGACAAGCTTGGCGTAGGGCGTGGTGGTGGCACCTAAGGCAACCGAGTCGCCGGTGTTGGTAAGTGCAACGGTGCCTGCGTTGTTGTCCGTCCAACCTCCTGCGGTTGAGAGACTGCCGAGCGAAACCGTACCGCAGGCAATATTGCCTTGCGCGTCGGTTTGCAAAGCTTGGCTTCCGGAGCACGAGAGAGTGCCCGCGGCGCTCAAGGTAAGCGTTGAGGAAAAGCGCCCCGTGCCGGTAACATCAAACGTTTTGCCCGGACTCGAGTTACCGATGCCGACAAAGCCGTTTTGGAGCACCGTGAGCGCATTGCTCCCCACCATGAGACCGCCCGCAAATGTGGAAGTAGCCGTGCTTGAGGTGGCGTTGAGATAATTAAAGAAGCCGGTTGCCGCGGAAAATAGTGAGGTACTCGCAGCGCCATTTACGGTGAGCGATCCGTTGAGGATAGTCGAACCGTTAAACGTGTTAGTGCCGCCAAATATATTGTTGGTAGTGGTGCCAAATGCGGTCGAGATGGTGAGGTTGCCGGTACTTGCGGACGTTTGCAGAGGATACGTTGCCGCGAGCGAAACGACACCCGTGTTGGTGATGACGCCGGTCGATGGCACATAGCTAATGCCCGTGCCGCCGCTCAAACTGCTTGAAGAGATTTTATTTTGGAACGTTGCGTAGTCGGCCGCCGAGAGTTTGCCGTTCGAAATGAGCGATGCAAACGGCAAGTTAAAGGTTTGCGTGTTGCCGCTCGCGGTAATCGTAAAGTCGGTGCCGTTTGTAGAGGTGGCAAGCAACTGTGTGCCGCCGTTTTGTGTTTGTCCCACCGGACCGATTGCCATGATGCCTACGCCGCTTGTGGTGAGTGTTGTGCCGTCAAAGGTAAGGCCCGAGCCAACCGTGAGCGGCCGTACCGAACCGTTTGCATTGGTGGCAAGAATGCCGCTTACAATATTGCTGATTGCAAAGCTGGTGGTGGTCGCTTGCGAGGTGGTCGCGTTAAGTGCGGTAAAGTTTTGCAAAGTAGTTGAACCGGTTGCGAGGATGGCACTTGCGGTGAGGCCGCCGTTAAATGCGACTGATGTTGAAGTTGCGCCCGCAATAAACGGATACGCAAACGTATCAAAGTTGGATGTCGACAATCCCTGCCATGTGCCGGCAAAGTTTGATGAGGTGTTTGTAAAATTATCTATCCCCGAGAACGTGTTGGCATCGGTGAGAAGCGTCGAACTTGCGGCGGTGATTGTTTTGTTGTCGCCAAGATTGAATGTTGTGCCGTTAATCGTGAGAGATGAGTTTTGCAAAGCCGCGTTTGGCAAGTGGAGCGATGAGCTTGCGGCACCGGTGAGGACGCCATTGTTGTTGGTGTAGATAAAGAGATTGGCACCGATGCCGGTGTTGGTGGTCGTGCCAAAGGCCGAGGTGAGCGTCAAGTCTCCCGAGAGTGCGCCGCCGCCCTGCAAGGGATACGTAGTGTTGATATTGCGAGTATTAGGAACCGGCGTAAATCCGAGTGCGGTCTGGAAATATGAGGGAGAGTAATTTTGCCATGTTCCTGCAAAATTACCCGAAGCATTGGTGAAATTGTTAACACCACTGAACGTGTTTGCATCGGTGAGAAGTGTTGAGGATGCGGCGGTAATTGTTTTGTTGTCGCCAAGATTGAATGTTGTGCCGTTAATCGTGAGAGAAGAGTTTTGGAGCGCGCTGTTTGGCAAATCAAGAGAGGATGATGCGATTTGATACAACGTGCCGTTGTTTGCGCCGATAAAACCTGCGAGCGTGCCGACTTGGATGCCGCTTGTGAAATTTAGTTTGGTGCTGGTAGCGTTGTTAGGGAACGGATACGCCGCGGCAATTTGCGAGGCAACGTTTGCAAACGTCGGCAGGCCGAGGCTCGAGGTGGCGGTAGCGTAGTAGTTGCCCGAAGAGCTCGCCACCATCACATCTCCCGTTTGAAACGCAGTGCCGTCTTGACGATAGTACGGGAAGAGCCCCGCGCGATTGGTGGGGCTGATGCCGTCTATAATTTCCAACCCCTGCGTGTTATTTACATCAGTAATGTTTTGCAACTTAGTAGCGTTGCCGTAAAACCCGAGCGTGCCGACATTTGAAATATTTTGATTGCTCGCGTTTACCGTGTTGAGGAATGTGGTGTTTCCGGTAAACGTGTTGGCGCCACCAAAAGTATTAGTGTCGCCAAGGAGCGTGGTCGAGGCAACCGTGATGGAACCTCCCAACGAAACTGAGTTGCCGTTGATGGTGAGCGAGGAGTTTTGGAGCGCGCTGTTTGGCAAGTTGAGCGAGGAGGAGGCAGTGCCATATAGCAACCCGTTATTGTTTATAACAAATCCGGAAGTGAGCCCGCTTACCGTCGTCGAGCCGTTTGATACCAGGCCGCCCCCAAAGGCGAGCGTGGTAGATGTGGCGTTGCCGGGGAACGGATAGCCAAACGCATCGGTAATATTTAATTTTGCATTGAGCGCGTTTTGCAAGTCGGTCTGGCTACTCAGCGTGCCGGTGATGTTGCCCCACGTGGCGCTTTGTATACCGAGTGATGATGTCGCGAGCAAGTTGTAGCCGCCCGTGCTGTTGCCAACCAACAATTGACCGTAACTCGGTGCCGTACTTATGCCGGTGCCGCCACTGCCAACACCAAGCAACCCCGAGATGGTGGAGAGTGTCGTGGTTGCTTGCCAGGTTGGCACGCCGTTTACCAACGCGAGCACTTGCCCGTTGGTGCCGGCGCTGGTTGTCGCAAGCGCGCTGGTGCCGTTGCCGAGGAGGATCGAGTTGGCTTGGATGTTGCCCCATCCCGTGCCGCCATAGTGCGCGTCGATGACGCTGCCGTGCCACGCGCCGGCGGTGATGGTGCCGAGTGCGGTCGAGCCTGATATCGAAAGTGATGTGGCTGAGATTGAAGGGACCGTGAGCGTGGTGCCGTCAAAAGTAAAGTTGTTGCTCGCGGTCACCGCGTTTGCGGCCGCATTGGTGTAATACACTTGGTTTGCAACGTAGGAACTCGGCACATCGCTGAGCCCGAGGAAGGTGCTTGAGCCGCCTCCGCCACCCGAGCCACAGTCGGAGCCGGTGCCCGAGATGATGCCGTTAGCGCCGACGTGGAGGCATTGCACCGAGCCGGTAAGGCTAGCGAGTTTAAGAGAGCCGTTGACCGTGATGCCGCCATTTACCTGAAGCGAGCCGGTCGTGGTAGCGCCTCCCGCAATCGTGAGGCCGCCGCCTTGCGTGCCGTTGCCGATGGTGCTGCTGGCACTGAGGATGATGCCGAGTGTGGTGGTGGGAGTCAAGTAACCATTGGTAATCTGCCAACTGTTGCCGAAGGTGTCGTAGCTCCCTGCGGGTTGAAATGCTGAAGGCGAGTATCCCTGCCACGTGCCGGCAAAGTTGCTGCCACCGTTAGTGAAGTTGTTGACGCCGCTAAACGTGTTGGCGTCGGTGAGCAAGGTGGAGGATGCAGCCGTGATTGTTTTGTTGTCTCCCAAATTAAAACTTGTGCCGTTAATCGTGAGCGAGGAGTTTTGGAGCGCGCTGTTTGGCAAATCGAGAGAAGACGAGGCGATTTGATACAACGTACCGTTGTTGCCGCCGATAAAGCCCGAGAGAGAAGCATCTTTGAGCGTTGCAAAGGTGCCGTTATTATTATTATCAACAAACATATGTCCTCCTGCGGCGTAGTAATTGGCGTCGATGGTGCCGTTAACCTCAAGGCTATCTCCTGCGCTCAAGCCGCCGTTGATGAGCAGGCTTTGAGCCGTGAGGCCGTTGGAAAAATTTAAAGAGGTGCTCGTGGCATTGCTTGGGAACGGGTAGGCAAAGGTGTCGTAATTCCCTGCCGGCTGGTAATCAACACCGGACACCGCAGGGACCACGCTGCCCTGCGCGTTGGTTTTAAGCAATGTCGAAGCAATATTTGAGATGGCAAGATTGGTGGTAGTGGCTTGCGCGAGCGTCGTGTTACCGCTTACCTGCAATGTGCCGGTCGCGGTGATATTGGCGGCGGTCAGATTATTTGAAATGTAGCCGTTGCCGTTGACCGAAAGCGCCTGCAAAGGATTGGTCGTGTCGATGCCAAAATTGCCGTTGGTGACATAGGTGCCGCCGTTGCCGTTGGGGCTGATGGAGATGCCGCCGTTGGTCAAACTCGGCACGCTGATGGTGCTGCCGCTGATTTGAATATTGCCGGCGAGTGTCCCGCTCGGAAAGAGCACCGCAGAGCTGTCGCTGGTGTTAAAACTTTTGCCACCGGTAAGCGTGACGCCCGATTTAATCAAGAGCGCACCGGTGCCCGACGGATTGAGCTCAATATTGGCGGTGCCGGTAGTTTGGAGCACCAAGTTTTGGTTGATGCTTGAGCTCACCACCACGTTGTTGGAGCCGTCGGTATGGAGCACCTCTTGCCCGTTGACGAAGAGCGAGCCGGGTCCGATGTATATCTCCTTCCAGGTGTTGCTCGGCGAACCGAGCGTATAGGTATTGTCGGTCGAAGGGATGACACTGCCCGCAATGCCGATGTTGCCCGCAAATGTTGAAGTGCCGGCTCCTTGCACATTGAGCGTGCCTTGGATGAGTTGATTGCCTGTGGTCGTTGCCGGGCCGTTTACGGTGAGTCCTATCGAACCGTTGCCGATAGTGGATGACGCACTCACGATAACGCCGAGCGTCGTGGTTGGAGTGAGCGCACCGTTTACAATTTGCCAATCGTGAAAGTTGGTAAAGTTGTTTGCTTGCGCCACCGTTGCGTAGTCGACGCCGGCAATGGCAGCGGTGACGGAGCCTTGTGCATTTGTTTTGAGGAGCGAGGACAGCACGTTGCCGATTGCGAGCGAAGTGGAAGTGGCGTTCGTTGTTGTACCATTGAGCGCCGTAAAGTTGCCGAGCGTGGTAGCGCCGTTAAAGGTGTTGGTGTTGCTAAAAATATTTGCAGTGTAGGTTTTGGGGATCGTGGTTGATGCATTAATAAATGCATTCACCAGCGCATTGTTGTAATAGAGATTGGTGCTGCCTTGCGCGAGTGCGTCGGTGGTGGTGGCGTACCAGTCCGAAAGATTTAATTTTGCATTGAGCGCGTTTTGCAAATCGGTTTGATTGCTGAGCGTGCCGCCGATGTTGCCCCATATCGTACTCCCGCCGCCACCCGTAATGCCGAGGCTCGACGTCGACACAAGGTTGTATCCTCCCGTGTTGTTGCCGAGCAAAAGTTGGCCATAGCTCGGTGCAGCGCTAATGCCGGTGCCGCCGTTCCCGATACCGACCGTACCAAGACCGATGACTCCGGTAGCGCCGTTGTAGGTAATGCCGTTAGCACCACTTAAGCTGGTGGAGGATATTTTATTTTCGAACGTCGCGTAGTCGGCTGGAGTGAGAAGGCCACGCGCACTAAGCGACGCACTCGGCAGATTGTAGGTAATGACATTGCCGCTCGCGGTGATAGAAAAATCGTTGCCGAGGGTTGAGGACGCAAGCGTAACGGAGGGGCCGGTTTGGAGTTGTCCCAACGGACCGATCGTTGTGAGCGTGCCGCCGCCGCTCACGATGCCAAGCGACGACGTCGCAAGCAAGTTGTAGCCGCCCGTGTTGTTACCAACTAAGAGCTGACCATAGCTTGGCGCGGTCGCGATGCCCGTGCCGCCGCTTGATATCGCGAGTGCATTAGTGAGAGCGAGATTTGTAACAGTAGCCTGCGTCGCAAACAGAGAGGTTGTGGTAGCGGCAGAAGTCGTTGCATTAATCGCCGTAAAATTTTGCAGCGTCGTCGAGCCGGTTGCCAAAAGATTTATCAAGGTCGTTTGTCCTGCATCGTTTACGGCAAAGAGTGTTGTTGAGGCGCTGTTTGCAATCTCAAACGCGCTCTCATTACCGGTGCCACTGCCCCACAACGTGAGCTTTGCATACGGCGTGGTGGTGCCGATGGCTACCCGCTCGCTCCCGGTGGTAAGGTGCACGACCGTGCCGGTGTCTGTCCAACCGCCCGCAGCCGATGCGGTAAAGCTCTGATAGCTCGAGCAGTCGTTGGAGTACTCAAGCTGGCCGGATATCTCGGCAAAACAACCGTTTGAGGAGCCGTCGTTGGAAGCAACGCTGATAATGCCGCCGCTTCCCAGCGAGAGCGTGTGGGTTGGAGTCGACGTGCCAATGCCGAGGCGATTGTTAACGGCGTCCCATACAAACTCGGTCGAGCTCGCAGCAAATGCGCCGCCGGTATTAAATTGGATGGCACCGGTACTGCCTGCGGCATTGCCGCCGCTGGTAATGCACACGCCCGCAACGCTAAAGCATCCCGACGCCAAGTCGAGGCCAGTAAGTCCCGAGATACTTCCGCCTGATATCGCCGCGCCTGTGATAGTGCCGCCGCTAATGGCGACGTTCGAAAGGTGATCGATGATTTGCGAGAGCGCAACATTGTTGGTAACACCGCCGCTCGAGTACACCGGTCCGGGCGCGCTGTTGATGTTGCTAAAAATAACTTGGCGCAAATTATTTGAAAGTTCGTTGAGCTGGGTAGCCAAATAATCTTGCGTAACGTAATTGCTTAAGTTTGCGATGGGCGCAGGCGCAACTTGTTGAGACGACACGCCGATGCCGCTTGCGGTGGAGGGTGTCGGCGAGACAGGTTGCGCCGGAGCGGTACCTGCTTCCGGCAAAGCTTGACTCACAAAAGTCCTCGGGCCGCGCCCGGTCTCTGAGCCCGAGGCGCTTCCAGACTTTTGCTCATCAACTTTCCCGGCCGCAGGTGTCGGCGAGACAGGTTGTGCCGGAGATATCGCAACAGGTTGCTCTGAGTGACTGCCAAACAAAAACGCCAGCACACTTTCAAAAAAATTATTTGAAGAGGGAACTGTGAGGTTTGATGTTTGAGGAGGCGCGGCAAAAAACGGCGACTGCACCGAGGCAAGGAGCGCGGCGCTTTGTGATGAGCCGCCTATCTCAAGCGGACTCCTCTGAGGCGTTGCAACTCCGCCCGCATACACAAGCGATGCAAACAAAAACGTTCCGCCAAGCACAAAGGCGACACTTTTGCCGGCGGCCGAATGCAAAAAACTTGCCGTGCGCAATCCTTTAGTTTTCCGGTATACCTCTTGCTCTCGTTGGCGTTCCTCGGCCAACTCCTGTGCGCGCGCCGTACGCGCCGAAGCGCGGGATTTTTCAAAAGCGGCAATAGAAGACTCTTTTACAAACCAGGCATTATTGACTCGCTCACCCTCAAGCTTGCCTTCGCGGCAAAGCTTACTGACATAGTCCGGAGCGCACGAGAGACGCTTTGCCGCCTTGCGGGCAGAAAGCATGTTCTCTCCATGATTGCCTATTATTTTTTTAAGATCTGACATTAAAAATTCTGCGCGTGTTTCTTGTTTTTTGTGGGCGATATGTCTTTTATTTATACGGAGAGTTCGGGTTTACTAGTACTCATTTTAATACGAACTTCACTCTATGTATGCAAAAAATAAAACAAAAACTGTGGATATCGTGAATAAAAAATTACATACAAAATTTAATACAGGGTATGTATTGCATTGCCATACAAGCCCGTAATACTTATACAAAAAAATAAAAATATGCAGATCTAATTAAATTGCTGAGGTTTTTATTACATATTTTTGTTTAAATGTATCTAATTAATTTGTAATAAATAGTCAAAACGAGAAACGTTGTAAATAAAAGTTTTATTGCCAAGACAAGACGATATCTCGCCTACTCTTAACGATATCTCGTCTAAAAGAGTTCTATTTTGCACTAAAATAGACGCTCTAATTTAATAAAAAATTGATCTAAACTTAGAGAGCAAAATGCAATAGAGTTAGCACAACAAAAATGCCCCTTCTAAAAACTAGAAGCGGGCTTGTAAAGCAAAATTTGACGAAAAAACAAAATGACGTCGAATGATTATTTAATGCTATATCCGACACTTGCACTCTGTCCCCCATCAACGGTGAGTGTAAAAAAGAGATGTGCGGACAACAAACCGGCAAGTGCAAACACGATTGCACCGAGCACCAATACCTCTCCAAGACGGACCCAGACTGACACGGTACTCTTTTGTGCGGTCGGCACGAGCTTCATGACCGGCGCCATGGCCATGGGCTGATGCACTGACTGATGCACTACCGGTCTAGAGTTTTCGAGCCTTACCGGTATAGGCTCAGGCTCCATGCGTTTAATAGCAACAACATATTCTTCTTTTTTTATTTTTTTTACCTGCGGGATGAGCGGTCCTTCGTCCGCAATGTAACGCAAACCGGTAGCTTCACGAGCTTCGCGCGCAGTACGATAAATAGGAATGTCTGTTTTTATTTCTTCTTTTATTTCCTGTTCTTCTTCTTGCGTGTCTACTACTATCGGCATCGTAACCTCTTCTTCAGGTTCAGGCACCTCGCCAACTACCAACGGTTCCTCAACAACACGACGAGGATGCGCCGGAGCTTCTTTGCCGAGGTAGGTTGCAAGAGAGTTTGCGTCGACATACCACGCACGACCTATTTTCCTGCCCTCTACTTTTTTGGCGCGTATAAGCTGGCCGATATAGTCGGCGTGATAATTATGGTCCTTCCCTGCACGACGAGTCGATATATACCGCTTGCCCGATATTTCTAGCTCATCCATATGCCCCCAGTATACCTAGGCGATAATTTTTTGTATAGCCGAGCGGAGTGCGCCGGGATTTGCCGAGCCCTTACTCTCTTTCATGCCCTGCCCTATCAAAAACTGCATAGCGGCTTCCTTGCCTGCTTTATAGTCGGCAACAACTGCCGGATTTGCGTCAACTACTTTTTGTGCGATGGTTGTCATAGCACTCTCGTCATTTTGTTGTATCAAACCTTTTTCTTTTGCTATTACTTCGGGCTCACGAGTGTCAGCAAACATTACCGCAAGAGTATCTTTAGCACCTCTCGATGAAAGTTTTTTATCTGTAATGAGTTTAATAAGTGCAACAAGACGGTTTGCATTTTTTGCATCAAAGAGCCATTCGTCGGTGACTTCACCTACTTCGCGCTTTCCTGCAATATCACTCACAATATAGTTAGCTAATAGATTACTGTCGGCACCTTGGCCACAAGCACGATCGAACAAATCTCCAAATCTCGCATCACGCACAAACATCTCGGCATCCTCAGATTTTAGACCTAAGGCCATATATCGCGCGCGCTTTTGCCACGGAAGCTCCGGCATCTCGCTTTTTAGTGTCGCAAGCGAGAACTCTGGTATCTCCGAGAGCAAGAGCTTTGGCAAGTCGGGGTCGGGAAAGTAGCGGTAGTCATGGCTACTCTCTTTTTTGCGCTGACTAAACGTAACTTGTTTTGTCTCATCCCATCCGCGCGTTTCTTGCATTATTGTGCCGCCACTCTCAATAAGTTCTATTTGTCTCTTGGTTTCGTATTGGATTGCCCTTTCTACTTACCTAAAAGAATTAAGATTTTTAACCTCTACTTTAGTGCCGAGTTTTTCGTTTTTACTTACTGAGATGTTGGCCTCTACACGCATTTCGCCTTTTTCCATATTGGCCTCCCCTGCCCCAAGATAGCGGAGTAACAATTGGAGCTCGCGGGCAAAACGGCCCGCTGTTTCGGCATCGTGTATAACCGGCTCGGTAACCAGCTCCATGAGCGGCACGCCGGCGCGGTTGTAATCAACCAAGCTTTTGCCTGCCCCGACTCCGGCGTCGGGGTCGCTCGAATGTTGCGAGCGTGCGGTGTCCTCCTCAAGATGCACGCGTGTCAGAGCAACGCCCTCGAGTGTGCCGCCCAGGACCAGCGGCCGCTTGTATTGACTAATTTGATAACCCTTAGGAATGTCCGGATAAAAATAACTCTTTCTATCAAACTCGGTATAGTCGGCAGGCTTGGCACCAAGTGCCGTGCCCACGAGGAGCACCTTGTGCACCGCCTCGCGATTGATAACAGGGAGCGTACCGGGGTGAGCCATACACACCGGACAAATATTTTTGTTGGGTTCGTGCTCATCCGCATCGTTTGCGCACGAGCAAAACATTTTTGTGTGCGTCTTAAGCTCCGCATGGATCTCAAGACCTATCGTGGCTCGGTAATCGCTCATACTCTTATTGTAAATGCTTTATTAACACCTGCCGTAGGTTATCTACCAATGTATCGTCGAGCACCGAGACAAACACGGCCTCTTTGCCCTCGGATGACATTTTAGCAACAAGCGCCGATATTTCCTTTATATCTCGGGTATCAGATTTTGTAAAAACCAGTAATTCGGGCTTCTCGAGAAGCGCACCTCCCTCAAAACTCTCGAGCTCGGAGCGCACCGTTGCGTAATCATTCATGGGCTTGGGTGACTCAAGCGAGATGCAATGCACGATAAGACGGGTGCGCGAGATATGCCGGAGGAACTTAAACCCAAGACCCTTCCCTTCCGAGGCACCCTCGATAAGACCGGGGATATCCGCCAGTACAAAACCGTATAATGCGCCGAGGTTTGGGTCAAGCGTGGTAAACGCATAGGAGGCAACCTTGCCCGCCGCACCCGTAACCGCGTTTAAAAGTGATGTTTTGCCGGCGTTTGGCAAACCTACCAAACCCGCATCGGCAATAAGCCGGAGCTCCACGGTGAGCCTCGCCTCCTCGCCACGGCCCCCCGGTGTAAACTCCTCGGGTGTGCGATTAATCGACGATTTAAAAACCGTGTTGCCTGCCCCGCCGCGACCGCCGTGCAAAATCATTTTTGTATCTCCTTCATGCAAAAGCTCGTACACCTCACCCGTGTTGGTATTGCGCACGACGGAACCGACCGGCAGGTTTATAGTGAGATCATTACCCCGCTTGCCGTGCATATTTTGATTTTCGCCCGGGGCGCCGGCACCTGCTTCAAACCTTTTTTCTCCCCGGTAACGCGCAAGCAGGTTGATATCGCGCACGGCGGCAATATACACGTCGCCGCCGTCGCCGCCATTGCCTCCCGCAGGGCCGGAGTACTCTTTGCCTTTTTCGTGCAGCCAGCGCACAACACCGTCGCCGCCGTTGCCCGCGTGCGCATCAAATGTCAGTTCATCAACAAGAGCCACGGTAGTTTATTTATAGGCCGCCTGTATCAGCCACCCGACCAGCGCAAGAATAAACGAGCCCTCAAGCGCAGGGATAAAACCGTACACATGGAAGCCTGCAATAAAGGTTGCCAAAAACCAAAAAAGGAGTGCGTTGAGCACAAACGAAAAGAGTCCGAGCGTCAGGATGTTAATGGGCAGGGTAAGGAGCTTTAACACCGGCCGCACCGTGAGGCCGAGTATACCCCACATAACCGCCACCACAAGTGCGGTGTAAAAACTCTCCACTAAAATCCCCGGCACATACTGCGAGACGAGAAGCAGGGTTATTGCAATAGTAATAACGTAGACAAGAGCTTTCATTCCTTTATCCTAATCGATTACATGTACCTAAGCAACGTGCTGTAGGGGCCCGAAAATAAGCTAAAACCCCACGTTACCAGGAGCCCCATGTCGCCAAGGAGCATCAGGACGCCGAGCGCGATTAATATAATGCCGCCAACGAGCGAGAGATCGTTTACAAACGTTGCGTATTTTTTTATAAACTCTCCCGCCTCGTTGAGCAAAAGAGCGACACCAATAAAAGGAAGCCCCAGCCCCAGCGAAAATACTGCGAGCAAAAGCGCGCCCTGCCCTGTTGTTGCCGAGGTTGATGCAAAAAGGAGAATACTGCCGAGAATCGGGCCAATGCACGGACTCCATCCAAGTGCAAAAAGTGCACCGATGAGCGCCGAGCTGTGCGGCTTGCCGATAGTTAAAAAATGCGGGATAGCCATACGCCGCTCGCTCCCAAGTACCGGTATGCGCAACACGCCGAGCATCGTGAGACCAAAGATAATAATGATGGCGCCTGCGAGCCGCCCCAATGTGTCGCGCCATGGCCCGAGCAAATTCCCCGCCTCTGCCGCAAACGTGCCGAGTAAAATAAATATCAGCGAGAAGCCAAGCACAAAGGCAATCGCATTGATGAGTACGCGGCGGCGCGTGCGGCCGGTTGACACTGTGCCCTCCGGCACACCGGCAATAAACGCCAAATATCCGGGCACAATAGGCAATGTGCACGGCGCCAAAAACATCAAAATGCCCGCAAGAAAAGCGGCGGGCAAAAGCGTAAGCGGGTCAAGCGGCGTCATATCTCTATTGTATCTTAGCTGCTTCTATTTTGCCGCGCACGCTTGCAAAAAACTCTTTGTCTTTTGGATGTGTTAGGAGCTCAAGTGCTTCGTCTGTCGTGACCCAGCGCACATCGGTTGTCTCCACATTGTCGGGCTTGGGTGATGCATGAGTACTAAACAAAAAGAGCGTGCGCGGACGCAAACCCAGCGCTGTTTGCTCGCCTATGCCGTCTTTTCCTATCGAGTAACGCTCGTACGAGCCGAGCTCGGAGAGGAGTTTTAGTTCGGTAATGCCAGCTTCCTCGGCGATCTCACGGCGCGCTGCCATAATAGCATTCTCGCCCGGCTCGATGCCTCCTTTAGGGAAAGACCACGAGTTGTTGTGTTGATGCACGAGCAAAACTCTACCCTCGGGATTTACAATAATTCCTCCTGCAGATGCTCGTGGCGGCATACTTATTTTTTTGCCGACATTAAACGCTGATGCTCTTCAGTATTTTTTAAGCCGCAGTTTTTCCACTTTTTGCCGCTCCCGCACGGACACGGGTCGTTCCGGTGTATCTCCGCGGCAGGCGCGCCTCCTTGGGGCGGCATGATAGTTATAATCGGTGCCGGCGTTGCCGTGAGTGTTACATTAGAGACACCCTCTTTGGTGAGCCTGCCCAACTGGTCAAACACGCGCTCGGTAAGCATTGCCTCCATCTCTTTATATATATGAGTGCCCTCTTTGCGGTACTCCACGAGCGGGTCGCGCTGTCCGTAGGCGCGCAAATTTACCGAGCCGCGCAAATACTCCATTGCTTCTAGATGGTCGACCCAGAGCATGTCGAGTGTTTGGAGGATAACTGTGCGCGCAATCGCGAGCAATGCGTCGCGACCGAGCTCTTCCTGTTTTTTGGCAAGTATCGCCATAGCCTCTTCGTCGCCGAGCGCAAGCTCCATTAACACGGAGTCAACCTCTTCGTCGCTCCCGACAAGCACCGCGCGGCGTTTGGCGTAAATCGCACGGCGCTGTTTGTCGAGCACGTTGTCGTACTCAAGCACCTGCTTGCGCGAGTCAAAGTTAAAGCCCTCAATCTTGGTTTGTGCGCTCTCGAGCGCGCGTGTCACCATTGAGTTTTCTATCGCCTCATCCTCGGGGATGCCAAAGCGGCCCATTAAACCTTTGATAGTGTCCGAGGCAAACACGCGCATCAAATTGTCTTCGAGCGACACAAAAAAACGCGTCTCGCCCGGGTCGCCTTGGCGGCCGGAGCGGCCGCGGAGTTGGTTGTCGATGCGGCGCGCCTCGTGCCGCTCGGTGCCGAGCACATAAAGACCGCCGAGTGCTTTGACTTCGTCATGCTCCTCGGGCGTTGCAAGCGCGCCGCCGAGTTTGATGTCGACGCCGCGGCCCGCCATGTTGGTGGCCACCGTCACTTTGCCTTTGTTGCCCGCCGCCGAAACAATCTCACCTTCGTGTTCGTGATTTTTGGCGTTCAATATTTCGTGCGGGACGCCTTCGCGCTTGAGGTATGCCGAAAGTAACTCGTTTTTCTCGATCGAGACGGTGCCGATCAACACCGGCTGGCCTTTTTCGTGCAGCGCTTTAACCGAGCGCGCGATTGCGGCAAACTTGCCCTTCTCGGTTTGGAAGATAAGGTCGTTTTCGTCTTTGCGCACCACGGGGCGGTTAGTGGGTATCTCCACCACCTCGAGCCCATATACTTTATAAAACTCCTCGGCCGACGTTTTGGCGGTGCCGGTCATGCCGGAGAGCTTGTCGTAGAGGCGGAAGTAGTTTTGATACGTAATTGAGGCAAAGGTGCGGCTCTCTTTTTGGACGATCACGCCCTCTTTTGCTTCGATTGCCTGATGGAGCCCCTCGCTCCAACGGCGCCCCGGTTGCATGCGGCCGGTAAACTCATCGACAATGACAATATCATTCCCTCGCACCACATACTCTTTATCTTTATGAAAGAGCGCCTTGGCGCGCACGGCCGTTTCGAGATGATGCACATATTTAATACCCTTTTCGGTATATATGTTGTCAACGCCGAGCAATTTTTCGGCTTTTTCGATGCCCGCGTCGGTAAGCTGTATGGCTTTTTGTTTTTCGTCGACCGTATAGTGCTCTTCCTCTTTAAGTTGTGCGGCGATACCCGCAAACGTGCGGTATAAATCCTCCGAGTCGGAGGTGGGTGCCGAGATAATAAGCGGCGTGCGCGCTTCGTCTATTAATATGGAGTCGATTTCGTCGACGATGGCATAAAAATGGCCTCGTTGGCGCAGCTCATCGCGCTTGTACGAGATGTTGTCGCGCAAATAATCAAAGCCAAACTCCGAGTTGGTGCCGTAGGTAATGTCGGCTTGGTACGCCTCGGGCCGCGTGCACGGCCGCAAAAAGTCGTAAAACACTCTAAAGCTCCCCTCCTCGTCGCGCATGGCGTCTTCTTCTTTTTCGGTATGACCGGCGTCATATATATATGAGTTGTCGGTATTGATGATACCCACCGACATGCCGAGCGCGTCGTACACTTGTCCCATCCACGCGGCATCGCGGCGTGCAAGATAGTCGTTGACGGTAATAATGTGCACACCACGGCCCTCGAGCGCATTGAGATATGCGGGCATAGTTGCCACCAATGTTTTGCCCTCGCCGGTTTTCATCTCCGCGATGCCGCGATTGTTGAGCACGATGCCTCCCACCAATTGCACGTCGAAGGGGCGCAACTTGACCGTGCGCCGCGCCGACTCCCGCACCGCGGCAAATGCATCGGGCAAAATGTTGTCCAACGATTCGCCGGCAGCAAGGCGCGCCCGGAGCGCAAAGGTTACTTCGCGCAATTGCTCGGTATTGTAGACGCGGTATTTGTCCTCAAGCACTTGTATGGCCTCAACTAAGGGTTTTGTGCTTTTGAGGAGCTTGTCCGACGGGTCGCCGAAAAGGCTCTTTAAACTGATCATGAGAGTCATACAATACCACAAACGAAAAAGAAAATCGTCCCGCGTACGGGACGATTTTCTTTCGAGAGGATTCTGCTTCGGCAAGCGCCGAAACAGTAGAGCCTTAGCGGCGCTTTTTAGCAGCCTTCTTTGCTTTCTTTTTCTTTGCCATAATATATTTCAGCTTGCGCCGAATACTGGGTTGCGCATCGATCGACCACTCGCGACGTTTTCCCTAGGAGAGTGCGACGCGAGCAAACTCGATGCTCTAACATAAGTATCAAGCAATGAGGCCTTATACACAACGAAAAAAAATATGTATCTGTGGATAACTATTTTTAAATAATTTTCACTTCTGCTTCTATTTCGATATGTAATTTTTCTTGTACTTCTTTTTTTATTTTTTGTGCGAGCATGCGCACGTCGCTCCCGGGCGTATTTTTTTTCGCTACAATCACCAACGGCTGTTTCTCAAAGAGACGCGCGCCTCCGACCGTTGTTCCTTTAAGGTTAAGCGCGCGGTCAAGGAGCCACGCGAGCGGTACCTTAACGCCTGAAGTTTCGGGCATATCAAAAAGCGGCATATCGGGATAGCGCACTTTGAGCTCCTCGGCTTCTTGGACCAACACTATAGGGTTTTTAAAGAAGGAACCAGCGGTACCTTCAACGGTTAAATCAGGAAACTTGCCGGCACGTATATCGAGGATAGCGGCGCGTATAGCCGAAAGGCCGGGTTTTGCATCGCCAAAACGCATAGCCAGGTCTTTGTACGAAACATTAGGCTTCCGAGTACTCGAAAGCACAAATGCAGCGCGCAACACCACATGCCGCTCCGCGTCGTGTTTAAAAAAACTCTCGCGATATCCAAACGCACACTTGGCATTGCTCATTTTTGTAATCTCGCCCGCGGCAGTGTCGAGCACTTCGGTCCACAGAAGCGTCTGCGAGAGCGCCGCACCATACGCGCCGATGTTTTGCACCACCGCGCCTCCCACCGTGCCCGGGATACCGGAGAGATTTTCGAGCCCCCAAAGATTTTGCTCTACCGCTTGTGCCACGACTGTGTCCCACAGCTCACCTGCCCCGGCTACAAGTATTTTTTTGCTTGCATCGCGTTCGTCATCCTCAAACTTAAGCCCGCGCAGCTCAACTTTTATCACCAAACCGTCCCAACCGGCGTCGGGTACGAGCATGTTGGAGCCGCCACCAAGAAGTAGAATTGCTAATTTCTTGTCCCGAGCAAAGTCGAGGGACTTTTGCAATTCTTCAATTGAAGTAACCCGTACAAAGTAACGTGCAGGTCCGCCTATCCCAAACGTGGTGTAAGGCGCGAGCGAAACGTTTTCTTCAATCTGCATAAAGCAGCATTACGGCTTGAGCGTGCCGGCGTCGAGTTGGGTCACGAACGATTGTATTTGGGTCGAGAGGCTCGGGTTGGCGGCGCTCAGTGTGTTGAGTGCGGCAACAGCGGCCGCTTTATTGCCGTCGGCAAAGTAGCGGAGTATCACTTCGGCAACCGCCGATTGCACATCGGTCGGATCTTTTGCTACACGCGCGGCATACACGTCGGCTACGCGGCCATATTGTTTGGTGCTATACCATGCCTGCAGCAAGCGCTGGTCGTCATAGTTTGCCGTGCCAAAACGTTGTGTGAGCAGAGCATCGGCTTGTGCATTTTGGCCGTTATAGTAAAGACCGGTTGCGTAAAAGATAAGCGCATCGTTGTACGACGGGTCTTCGTTGTAGGCCGCCGCGAGCGGCGTGAGCGCATCTTTGGCATCTCCTTCGGCCAAGTAAGTTGCACCGAGTTCAAACAATATTTGCTGTTTTTGAGGCGAATCGACAAGGCCGGCGTTGAGGTGTGCAAGCGCGTCGGGGTATTGGGCAAACTGATCAAGAAACACGCCGTAAAAGAGCTCGAGGCGCGCGTCGCCGGGGCGCTGAACCATAAGCGCGTCGGCATTCTGCCTTGTGAGCGCGTAGGCCTGTTCTTTAACGGTCGGGCTTACCGAGGTGCTTGGCGCAATGTTGTTTGAAGAAAATTGGAAGAGCTGTTCAACCGTTTCCTGATACCCGAGACCTTTGCCATAATTGAGCGCTTTTTGGAACGAGGCAAGATTCTCCGAAGGATCCTTGGCCGCGCCGGTTGTTTGATTGACCGTCGTGAGCGCATCAATAAGCGTTGAGGCGCGCGCAATACCGGAGCCATTGAGCATCCAGCCTCCCCACACCAAGACCACCAGCATAATGGGCGCAGCCACAGCAACCGCGCGATCGTCGAGCGGCCGCGACATAAACATCCACCCGGGCAGTTTTTTGCTCGAGAGACCGTGCGCAAATGCGAGGATAAGCGCAAAATAGGCGTAGCTTGTGAGATTGTCGAACACAAGCAAGTTGTTAAATGCATACGCGGCCAGAAGGCCGAGCAATACTGCTTGCTCGGGCGCGTCGAGCTCGCTCTTGCATATGGCCCACGCGGCAAGCGCAAAAAGGCTGATATATAAGAGGAATGCCGGAGCGCCGCCGTCGACAGCCCAATCGATAAACTGATTGTGCGCCCTATCAAACCACTGCTCCTGGTCGTACATCGAGGGCACATAATATTTGTTGAACACGAAGTTAAAGTTTTCTTGCCCCCAACCGAGCAATACGGTCTTGGGGCTTTGCGTAAAACCCTCCCAAGCCTCATGCCAGATGGTAAAGCGCGACATGGTTGTCCTGTCAACAAGCGAGATAGAGGCAAAACGTGAAAGTGTATCCGAGCGTTGCACAAACGGCGTATTTTTTGCGGCAATAAATACCAGCACCAACACGACAATAGCTCCAAGGCCCCACATGGAGTAGGTGCGGAGGCGCTTCCACTCCGCGTCGCGTGCCTTCCACACGACATACAACGCGGCAATAATAAGGCCGCCGAGCGCCCCCAAGAGCGTGCCGCGGGTCTCGGTGTAATAGAGGCCTATCACCTGAAGAAGCATGGCGATGCCGTACAATATCCATGCGCCGCGGTTTTTGCGCTCGCGGATAAGTAAGAAGAGCGCAATAAAAAGGTTAAAGAGCATAAACACGGCCAGGTAGGTGGCGTTGCCAAAGGTGGTGTCCGCGCGTGCGCCGCTTTGCGAGCTTGGTGCAAAGCCAAAAATATGGAAAATTTGCATGACTGCGTAGACGCCTTGGAGCATGCTCGCTGCAATCGACACTTGGAAGAACTTTTCCCACCACCGCTCCGCGGTGAGCATAGCACCGGCAATCACAAAGAGTACAAAAAGGTGGATAAGTGTGATGTAGCCGTCCATACGCTCAAAGTTGCTCCAAAAGCTTTTTGACGGATCAACCGAGAATATGGTGGCGAGTGCCATCCACACCACCATGGCGCCAAAAGCCCAGCAAAGGCTTGAAGAGCGCGGACGGTACTTAGGCTCGCGTATGGCGAGCACCACATAGAGCGCGAGCAGTATCTCCACCAGGATGCGAAAGGCAAAGTTTTTGCCCGTGATGTAAGGGAAAAAGAGGTTAGGGATGAGGCCTCCAAGCGAGCCGTCGGCAACGATAAACGAAATAAAAGGAACAAGGCACAGGCCGATAATAAGCGCCCACCGCAAAGCTCGCGTATAAGTCATAGGAAAAACTATACCATATATGGTACTATCGCAAAGACATGGAACGTGCCGTACAGCTCATTAAAACCCTGCACGAGAAGCGCGTGGTGCGCTACATCGTCTCGGGAGGCACCGCCACGGCAAGCAATTTTGTTGTGCTCTATACTTTTACCGAGTTTCTCCACATTTGGTATCTCACCTCTTCGATTTTTGCCTTGCTCATGGGTTTTGCCGTAAGCTTTATCCTCCAAAAATTTTGGACCTTCCAAAACGCGGGGCTCGAGCGCGTGCATATACAACTCCCCCTCCATATCGCGCTCTCGCTTTTTAATATAGCGGCAAACACGGTGCTCCTCTACGGCTTTGTGCAATACCTCCATGTCTGGTATCTTTTGGCGCAGTTCATCAATGCCATTCTGCTGGCCTGCATGAACTTCTTTATCTATCGGGCTTACATCTTTCCTTAACCCATGCGGCTTTCCATCGTTATACCGGCCTACAATGAAGAGGCTACTCTAGCGACCCTCCTCGAGCGTGTACACACGCTCGACCTTTTTCCTGTTGAGAAGGAGATCATCGTCGTCAACGACGGCTCGCGTGACCGTACGCTCGAGATAGCCAGCGTGTATGCGACCAACCATCAAAATATAACCGTGCTCTCGCACGAGCATAACCGCGGCAAAGGCGCGGCGGTGCGCACCGGCTTTGCACATGCCACGGGCGAGTACGTGGTGGTGCAAGATGCCGACTTGGAGTACGAGCCCGGAGACTTTCGCGCCATGCTCGCACTCGCGCAAGAAAAAAACGCGGGCGCGGTGTACGGCTCGCGGCGTCTGCCGCTGCCGGGGCAGCCACAAAAGCGCGGTAAATGGTACTACTACCTCGGCGGCGTTGTTCTCACGTATCTCGCCAACATCATTTACGATACGCGCATCACCGATGAGCCCACGTGTTACAAAATGGTCCGTGGCGATATACTGAAAGAAATACCGCTCACCTCAAACGGCTTTGAGTTTTGCCCGGAGATTACGGCAAAAATAGCCTGCAAGGGCATCACCATATACGAAGTGCCTATTCACTACAATCCGCGCGATAAAGCACACGGCAAAAAAATCCGCACCAAGGACGGCGTCATAGCCATCTGGACTTTGCTTCGATATATAACGCTGTAGCGCCGTATACGGCAAACATCAGGATAAACGTGTCGACCGGTACGCGAAAGCGCCCGTTAACCGCAAGACCTATCACGATAGTGGTCACGGCAAAGTATGCAATGAGCCCCGCAAAAAATAAGAGCTCGGGCGTGACGCCGCGCGTGCGTACGTAGCGATATATTCCCCATAGCATGAGGAGTGTTGCAACAAACCAAAACGCCCGGCCGAGTAGCACGACAAGCTCCGGTCCAAAGAGCGCATGCAAAGAAAAATGCGGCGCAAAGTTTGCACCAAAGAAGTTCGTAACGACGATGTAGTATCCGTCGTTGAGGAAAAATGCGTACATCGTAACGCCTACGGACTCCGCAAGCCCGAGCGGATGATGCGAGAGCTCGGCGAGTGCGCGATGCTCAAACTCTTTGGCGTTGCCGAGGTTGATGTCATCGATACTCTTCACGTGCTGCTCGGCAAAAAATTGGTCCTGTGCCGGTTGGAACGGGATATGCTCCTCAAGCGCAATAGCCGAAGGCACGAGGTAGGCATAAAGATTGCTCACCGGCTGCACTACGAGACTTGCGTTGTTAAATAGTATTTCGTTGCGGTACAACCACGGCGATATGACGAGCAAAAACACGCCCACAAGTACGGCGGCATGTACAAAAAGTTTTTTGGTAAAGCGCCGGCCCTCCACAAGCCACAGGAGCGGGAGCAATAATATCGGCAGATATTGGATAGTCGGTTTTACGAGTACCGAAACGCCGATTAAAAATGATACGAGAGCGAGGAAAGCCAGACTTTTGTTTTGCACGTAGCGCAAAAACAGCCACACCATGAGCAAAAACAAAAACGTAAATACTGTTTCGGTAAGTATCACGCCCGTGAGATACGCATTAAGCGGCTCAAGCGCGAGCAACACGCCCACCGTGGCGGCGGCCCACTCCTCCCGTAAAAAACTTTTCGCAATGAGCCACGCCAGCACGCATGTGAGACTCCCTAATAGGACTTGCAACAAAAACAATATTTTGTAACTTTTAAAAATCAAAAAAAGGCCGACAATGAGGAGCGGGTAGAGCGGCGTACGCACCGAGTCGGGCTCATACGGCGGCGCCGTGCTCCAGCTAAATCCGTGCCCTGCGAGCAAATCGAGGCTCAAGGGATAATAACCGTCAAATGCCACGCCGCTTGGGTTAAACGGCTGCGGATGCAGGAGCGAAAAGGGTAAAAAGAAGAGGCGCACCAGGAGCGCAATACAAAACACGGCAACGCCTATCTGCCAGGGTTTATGTGGACTCAAAAATGTCACGGTGCTATCGTAGCACATATGTGCGGCATTGTCGGATTTGCGGGGAGCGGCACCGAGGCGGAGCTTAGGGCGATGCTCGCGAGCGTCAAGCATCGCGGTCCCGACGATGAGGGATTTTTGCTGAGGGGCGAGGCGGGCCTTGCCCACGCGCGGCTCTCTATTATCGACACAAGCCGGGGTGCACGCCAGCCGATGGAGCTCGCGGACAAAAGTGTTGCGGTTATTTTTAACGGCGAGATATACAATTTTAAAGAGTTGCGCGCCGAGCTTGCGTCGTCATTTGACTTTAAAACCGGTTCCGACACCGAGGTGATACTCGCGCTCTACCAAAAGCACGGCGAGGGCGCGTTTGCGCGCATGGAGGGCATGTTTGCGATAGCGCTGTACGATTTTACTAAAAAAAAGCTGATATTGGCACGCGATAGGATGGGAGAAAAGCCGCTGTATTGGTCTATCCAAAAAGACACGCTGCTTTTTGGCTCGGAGCTCAAGGCATTGCTCGCCTCAAACCGCGTCGACAAAAAAATAAATCTCGAAGCGGTCAATCAGTATCTTTTGTACGATTACATCCCCACTCCTTTTAGCATCATAAGCGGCGTGTATAAACTCGAGCCGGCGACGCTCCTTATATATGAGAGAGGCGAAGTCAAAAAGAAAAAATATTGGACGCCTCCGGCGCACGTTAAAAAAATAAGTAAAGCCGACGCCATGCAGGAGCTTAATGAGCGGCTTGCAAAAACGGTTGCGGATGAGCTCGTAGCCGATGTGCCGCTCGGCGTGTTTTTGAGCGGCGGTATCGACAGCTCGACCGTTGCCTACTATGCCCAAAAACATGCACGGGAAAACGGCCTACGATCTATCGACACCTTCTCTATCGGATTTACCGAAAGCTCATTTGACGAGTCGCGCTATGCGCGCGAGGTTGCCACGCAGCTCGGCACAACTCACCATGAGCGTATTGTCTCGGCGGATGATGCACTCGTACTGATACCTAAGCTTGCCGACACGCTTTGCGAGCCGGTGGCCGATGCGTCGATTATTCCCACCATGCTCCTTTCGAAATTTGCGCGCGAGCAGGTTACCGTCGCGCTCGGCGGCGACGGCGGCGACGAGCTGTTTGCCGGATACCCAACCTTTCAAGCCGAGCAAGTGTACGCGCCCTACCGCCGCCTGCCGCAAGCACTCCAAACACTCAGTAAAAAATTAATTGCTCTGCTTCCTGCCTCGCAAAAAAACTTTTCGCTTTCGTACAATCTAAAAAAATTAGTAAGCAGTGACAACCCAACACAGCTATATCGGCACATGGAATGGCTTGGTTCGTTCTCTAAACATGCGCGCAGCAAACTTGCAGGCCCTGCGCTTACCGATATCACCAAAAGCCACGACGAGTTTGCGCATCTCGCGCCGTATAAAAAAGAAATGCCAGAGCAAGAAAACGGCAATCAACTTTTATGGGGCTATGCGCGCAGTTATTTGATGGACGAGGTGTTGGTAAAAGTCGATCGGGCGAGCATGCGCTACGCACTCGAGACGCGCGCGCCGTTTTTAAATCATCCGGTCGTTGATTTTGTTTTTTCACTTCCCTACTCGCTTAAATACCATCGCGGCACGACAAAATATATATTAAAAGAGTTGATGAAAGACAAGTTGCCATACAATGCCGTGTTTCGAAAAAAGAAAGGCTTTGGCATACCGCTTGCGGAGTGGCTCCGCGGGCCGCTGCGCCCCTTGTGCGAGGAGTTGCTTTCGCCCACTGCTTTGAGTGAGCACAATTTATTTAACGAAGCCGAAGTAAAGCGCCTCATGCAAGAGCACGTC
>Ga0181520_10004124_pt1 | contig 24705 bp, 17 predicted proteins | sample PEATcosm2014_Bin_29_FD_132451 | JGI IMG/M metagenome (GOLD analysis project Ga0181520, IMG submission 132451) | Peatland microbial communities from MTU Mesocosm Facility, Houghton, MI, USA - PEATcosm2014_Bin02_30_metaG | ecosystem: Environmental > Terrestrial > Soil > Wetlands > Peat | place...
CTCATCCATCACACTGCTCGTTTTCCAGCCCATAATGACGTTGTAATCAAACGCCCATGGGCTTGTGCAGTGTCAACCATGCCCCCGGTCCAATCTGTCAGGAATGCGCCCGGTCCGTACCGCCTGTTCGGGTACCCCCCACCCCCCCTCTTTTATTTTCAAAACTTTGCATATAGTTTTAACTATTGTTAAATCTGTAGGTTACAAAAATACATCCCACCAATTTTCCCACTATGCGAGACTGTCTCAGGTTTGCTCTCGATCAGCGTCTTGGTTACTGCGGAGCAGATTGATCCTTGGAGAAATCTCAAAAGCAGCCTCAAGATGCTTTTCTTTCCGCCGATGAACTCCTTATCCAGTCGAGAGCTGCGCTCGTCTTGCGCCCAATCTTCACGCAGCCATCAGGAGCAATCGCAATGGCTTCATCTTCACTAGCTTTCGTGGGTTGTGCGCAAACTACGATTGGCTCTCGATTCCAGTGGCGCGCGCTGCTGCGAACCTGGCTGCCTGTGCTTGCCTGCTTGATGGTCTTCGCCATGGAATCCACAACTTACCTCGGCTCTGATCACACCAGCGCTCCGCTGCGGCGCATGGCAGAGGCGCTTTGCGGTTACGGCGTGGACGCGCACTGGTGGATGATCCACAATTTCATTCGCAAGTCCGGCCACTTTATCGGCTACGGATTCTTTTCGTTGCTCTGTTTTCGCAGCTTCTGGATTACGCTCCAATGCGCGGCGACAAGGTTGCTGCGGCAATTGCGCGCGCATGGACTGGCAATTCTGGCCACCTTCCTTGTAGCCGGGGCGGACGAACTGCACCAGAGCTTTCTGCCCAACCGCTTCGGTCAATTCAGCGATGTGCTGCTGGACACCTTCGGCGGTCTGACGCTCTGCCTCACACTCTTCCTCGTGATGCAGTTAGTCGAGTGGCGAGCGCAGGTACGACTAAGCGTTGTTCATCGCTGCGTGCCGGATTGCGTCGGGCTGGCAGCTTATGTCGAGTAATCCGCATTGATGCTAACGTACTCATGCGTCAGATCGGTGGTCCAGAAGATGCAGGAGCCTGCGCCTTGATGGAGTTCGATGGTAATAGTGAACTCCCGCTGGGCGATGTAGTCGTGCGCGGCAGCTTCGTCGTACTCTGGCGCGCGCCCGCCGTCGCGGCAGATAGCCAGCTCACCAAAATGAATATCAAAGCGCTCCGGATCGATCTGCGCGCCGGAGTAGCCGATGGCTGCCGCCAGTCGTCCCCAGTTGGGATCGCAGCCGGACCACGCGGTCTTCACCAACGGCGAGTGAGCGATGGCCTTGGCAACCTTGAGTGCGTCGGCATCCGTGACTGCACCCTGGATGCGCAATTCAACAACATGACTGATGCCCTCGCCGTCGGCAACAACCTGCCGCGCGAGCGAAGTACAGACCTGTGTGAGAGCGGCTTCAAAGGCGGCGTTGTACGCGCTTACCACTGCGTCGCTGGCACCTGAAGCAAGCAATAGAACCGTATCGTTGGTCGATGTGTCACCGTCGACAGAGATGCGATTGAAGCTGACTTCGATGGCCGGGTGCAGGTAGCCGTCCAGCACCGCCGGCTCGACGGCTGCATCGGTCAGTATGTAGACCAGCATGGTTGCGTGTGGAATCAGTTGCGGGTGAATCATGCCCGCGCCCTTGCAGAGTGCGGCGATGCGAACCTCATGCCCGTTGATTTCCAGCCGCGCGAAGGCGGTCTTCTCGACGGTGTCGGTGGTCAGAATGGCTTGGGCGACCTGCTGGAAGTGGTCGAACTCAGCTCCGAGATTGGCGGCGAGTTCGGGAAGCACGGCGACAATCTTTTCCGCCGGCAGCGGTACGCCGATGACGCCGGTCGAGGAGGGAAAGACCTCCTCGGGCCGGCAACCGATCTGCTCAGCGACAGCAGAGCAAGTGGCGCGGGCGGCATCGAGTCCAGCCTGACCTGCGGAGCAATTGGCGTTGCCGGCGTTGATAGCGACGGCGCGCACTTTGCTACCGGTCATGCTCAAATGTTTTTTGTCCACAATGAGCGGCGCGGCTGTGACGCGGTTGGCGGTGAAGGCAGCGGCGGCACTGGCCGGCGAGTCGGCGACGATAAGTGCAAAGTCGGTGCGACCGCTCTTCTTGAGTCCGGCCTTGACAGCGCCGAAGCGGAAGCCGCGCGGAATAACGAGTTGAGATGTTTCAGACATATCGGTCATGGGTTTCAACCCTTTAATCTATCAGGTAAGGAGTGGAATGCGAATAGACGAAGCGGAGAGTGAGTTTTTGGAATTGCGGCATGTGAATGTGGCGCGCGGCGAGCGCGTGGTTCTGCATGACGTGAATCTGACGATTCGCGCCGGAGAGCACGTGGCGATTTTGGGGCCGAATGGCTGCGGCAAATCTACGCTGATTCTGGCGATGAGCTGCCAGATTTATCCCGTTGCCGAGCCGTGCATGATGGTGCGCATCTTTGGCCGCGAGCGCTGGGACCTGACCGAGTTGCGCAAACACTTTGGCGTAGTGGCGGCTGGCTTGATCTCCGAGCTGCCGGGTGAGCGGACCGCCGTAACCACCGGTCTGGACGCGGTGATCGCCGGATTCTTCTCCGCTTCGACGCTGTGGCCCAATCTGCACGTGACCGGCGAAATGCGCGAGCGCGCCGTGGAGGCGCTGGAACGAATGGAGGCTTTGCATCTGGCCGAGCGGCGCGTGGGCGAGATGTCAGCCGGCGAGCGGCGGCGGATTTTGATTGCGCGGGCGCTGGTACATCGACCGCGGCAACTGCTGCTGGACGAGCCATCGAACGCGCTTGACCTGGCGGCACAGCGAGAGCTGCGCGAGACGCTGCGGCGGCTGGCGAAGGAAGGCACTGGCCTGGTTTTGGTGACGCATCACCTGGGCGACATTCTGCCTGAGATCGAGCGGGTGATTCTGATGCGGGCCGGACGCATTGTGGCTGACGGGCCGCGCGCGGAGCTGCTGACGGAGAGCAGGTTGAGCGAACTCTTTCATGCTCCGGTGCGAATCGGCCGCGATGACGAGTGGCTGCATAGCTGGTAACGACAGTGAACGAGTGAATGAGTGAAGCAGTGAACACTTGCGGGAAATAATATGCAATGCAAAAATCAGAGGCATTTCCGCAATCTCAAATGCTGGTATGGCGCTGCGTGTATGTTGTTGAAAAAGTCTCTTGTTCTCGCGATTGATTTAATTATGCGCAAGGAAAGAGGGCCGAAAATAAATATAGGAGGGGGGGTAGGGGGTAGGACAGTTCTCAGTTTTCAGTTGCCAGTTGTCAGTAAAAAGCCCGGAGATTTGGTTGGTGGTCATGCTTTGATTGTGCTCTTTGGAGGGGAAATGATGTGCAAAAAAAGTGAAGAAGTGAAGAAGTGAAGTAGTGAACAAGTGAAGTAGTGAACAAGTGAAGTAGTGAAGTAGTGAACAAGTGAACAAGTGTACTTGAAGAATCGTTCTTGCGCTTTGACTAATTGAGTTTCCATGTACTAAGAGCCGCCGGCGCCAGCAGAAGTTTGGCGTCGGCCTCTTTGAGCAGGAAGAGATTATGGACAGGAGAATGCGGCTTGAAGATGACTTGCTGCTCAATGTAATAGGTTTTGTCCGCTTCCGCCGTGAAGATCAGCAGGCTGCGGGTCTTGGCTTCAGAGCAGAAGTAATGCAAGCCAGGTTCCAATGTCAGAAAGAAGTATGTTCCACTGAGGTTGACGCCCTTCCACTCGCCGTCCACAGCGACCTTGCTTGGGAATGAAGCCATCGCGTGATGGGGGCGAACAATATAGACCAACGCCTTGTCTCCGGGTTGCACGCCGGTTGGATGTGCGTTCGGGTCTGGAGCGGCAATGTAGTTGACTTCCTTATCCAGCGCGCCGCAGGCTTGCAATTCGCGCGCGGTCCAGCGAACAAAGGCGCTTACAGCACGGTGAGAAAGCTCAACGCCCTTGGGCCGTCCGGTAGAGCCGGACGTGAAGAGGATGAAGGCTGTGTCTTCGGAAGTCATCCGCGGTAACAGCGCAAGATCGGCTTCATGCGCTGCCAGCGCAGGCCAAGCAATACTCGAGCTGGTGCGCAGATCGACGATCTTCGGCGGCGTGCAGTCACCATCGATCAACAGGCACGCATCGCACTCCGCCAGTACTGCATCAATGCGCTCACGCGGCCAGCGCGGATGGATGGGAACATAAATGGCTCCAGCCAGCAGCGAGGCAAAGACGGCAACGATGGCATCTGTGCACTTGGGCAAGATCAGCGCGATGCGGTCGCGCGGCTGAATTCCGTGCCGGCAAAAACACCGGGCGAGCAATTGCGCTTGCGCGAGCAGTTCGCCGAAGGTTGTTACCCGCTCGTCCTCGACGATGGCGGCGGCATCGGGCGTAGCCGCGGCGCTCTGACGCAGCCACTCGTGCAGCAGTTGGCTGTCAGGCTCGCGCAAGCGTCACCCCCCAAGCGGCGACCGGCTGTGCGGGAAAAATTGCCGTGTGCTCGCCAACGAGTTCGCGGGCCGAACAGGTCAGCGGAGTTGAAGCGCACGGCGCGCCGTTGCCGGCGCAGATTGTAAAATTTGGAAGATCATCATCAAGCAACTGGCGCACACTTTGCGCTGACGCTTGTAACCGGCCAGAGCACATTGAAAGCTAGGAGATGCGGTACGACCGCGCCATGAACAGCATCAACTCAACTGAAATATGCTGATTCCGGCATTCTTCTTAAAAATTATCCTGAAGTCGCCTTGTCGACAGTTTTCCACTATCTCCGGACTCCGATTGGACGACTCGCTCGAAAAATCAGGTAAATAATGGTTTCTGTCCGAATCGGCAACCAACCAGGATCCTCGTTTGACAACCAGATGAACTCACATTTCACTGAACATATTGTGTATGTAGGCTCTTCGAGTTTGTGCATATGGGGTGAAAAATCTGAAACTGCCGTTGCGTTCTTTATCCCACACTTGAACCGACAAACAAAAACTCCCACGAGGCATCCAGGTACAGCCATCGCTGTGCATCGAACCAACTGGTCGGCAGCGAAGGAATATGCAGCAAGGTATGGCCGCCCATGCACATCATCTCCGTGCCGTTCCACGCCAGGAAGGTTCGGGATGCGAGGCCAACCTGTGCCGGATGTTCCACGCGCCGTAGACAAACCGGACAGCGCTGGCGATGATCGAGAAGCGCCCAACGCAAAGCGAATAGACAGAAGAAAAAAGTGCTGGCAAGCTGAATCTCAGGCGATAAATGCGAATAATGCGTCACACAGAGATACGACAGGTCGAGCGACGCAAAATAGGAGATTGGCAGCAACAGCGCGATCTTGGCGCCGAGAAAGCTCCAACTCAAAAGCTTCCTCGGCCATGAGGTTTTTTGCGAATTTAAACTGTATTCTCCCAACGAGACCGATGTGATAGCCGGCAAAGAGATCAATGCAAGAAAGAGGCCAAACCAGTAGATGCCCCATGGTCCAGGTTTCCATTCATCGATGTGATAACCGAGATAATCGTGCTCGGTGTCATCCGGCCCGTATTCGGTAATCTGCGAGATTGCAGGCCAGATCTTCTCTCTGCCCCCGCCAGTAAGATGGGCCACTACGTATCCCGCGCCGCCCGCGGCGATTTTAGGATCAGGTTCCAGAATCCAGGCGCCGGCCTTTCCCGGCAGACCCCAGGAATCATCTGCGGCTACTCCGGCGACTCTGGCTTTGCGCTCGCCAATTCGCACAACGCTGCCGGCAATATGCGGGTTTGCGCCGAATTCCATCTTCCAGACTTCTTCACTCAAAATCACATCGGGCAGGTTGCTGTCAGCTTTTGTCTCTGTTGTTACGAACTGCACCGGCAGACCTAGCAGCGACAAAAGATTTGAACTTGCCTGCGCCACTCTCCACTTTCCATGTTGGCTCGATCCGGCTGTTCCAGTCTCCTTCCCGATCTTCTCTCCGGTTACACGATAAAAAGCAAAATCATCAAAGTAGCCATGCTTGTGGCTCTTCCATGCCTGATACTGCGCGGGTGAGATCGTGCTGGAATTGTTTTCTGAATCCTGAATTAACATCAGTCCCGAAGTTTGCGGACGCGGTGAAATCATACGTTCCGCGCACACGCCAGGTGAAAGCAGCGCAATCCCGTAAGTCACAACCATGAGGACGGCAAGCAGCAGGATGCACTGCATCGCCGACCCGCGTGTGGCCACGAGAGGTATTCTCAACTTCCAGCGATGCCGTCCCAGGCAAAACGCATCCAGAAAGGCGCCTATGCAGAATGTGGCAATCTCGCGCTCTGCCTGCCACGAAAGTTGATCCATCGGGGCGCGCTCCTGGCGCACATGCCATAACTCCGCTCGCCACTCACGCATCCACTCGGCACGTCTGTTTCCGGGGACAAGCCGCGAAGCGCCGTAAAGAAGGCTTTGATCGAAGAACTGAAACGCCAATTTGGGAGACGGTCTCATGCGTTCTCGGTCTCCTCTGCATCGGCGGGAATCAATCTCTCCAGCAACGGATAGCGCCGCCGGGATGCTTCCAGCGTAGTCCAGCCGGCAGCAGTCAGCTTGTAGTACTTTCTCGGTGGCCTCTGCTCGGCGTCGGCGATGGATTGCTTCTCCCAACGCGAGAGGATCAGCTCATCGCGCTCCAGCCGCCGCATCGCCGGATAAACTGTGCCGCTGGGCAGGCCGGTCATTTCCATAATGCTGAATCCATAGACATATCCGGCATCCAGCGCCTGAAGGATCATTGCCGCTGTGTGCGAGAGTTTTGTCTCTGACGCCATGGGAGAATTATACCTATGTAGTAAACTGCTTGACAAGTCAGTAGGCAGAATGCTACATAGGGGTATGCCTGTATTGGTATCCGGAGATTGTAGATGAAGAAGACGCTCATCCTATTGCTGGCGGTCGCAGCTCTCTCCTGCACCTCACTACCCGCCCAGAAAAGATCCAGCGGATGGCAGTTCAAGGTTGAAGTCTATAGCAAACTTCGGTTCAATCTGAGCATCGAGAGCGACCTAACGCAAGGCGTCGCCATTCATGCTTTCACTTTACAAATTCTCGAAACAACGGGGCATCCGCTTTTTTTGCTGGAGATCGGAGGCCAGCATCATGCTTGAGATTCAAAGCCTATACAGAAGTTTTCGCGGCATTCCCGCCATTGAAAATGTCAGCTTCAAGGTCGCGCCCGGAGAGATCGTTGGCTTTCTTGGGCCGAACGGCGCGGGCAAGTCGACTACCGTCAAAATCATCACAGGCTTGTTGCGGCCCAATGACGGACGCGTACTCTTTGAAGGCCAGGATATTGGCAAGGACATGGTCTCCTTTCGCGCCGCCTTCGGTTATGTCCCCGAGGATGCGCACCTCTATAACTACCTCTCCGGACTCGAATACCTGCAACTGGTGGGCCGGCTTCGCGGACTCGGTGAAGCTCTGATCGAAACCAAGGCAACTGGCCTGCTCAAGCTGCTCAATCTCGAATCCTGGCAATATTCACCGATCTCTTCGTACTCGAAGGGAATGAGGCAGCGTGTGCTGATCGCCGCGGCCCTGCTGCACGATCCTAAGCTACTCATCTTCGATGAGCCTTTATCCGGCCTGGATGTTCTCTCGGCGCGCCTCTTCAAAGACCTGCTTGAACTGCTCGCGGCACAAGGCAAGGCCGTCATTTACATCTCGCATATACTCGAGGTCGTCGAGCAGATTTGCAATCGAGTGATTGTCATTGCAAAGGGAAGGATTCTCGCCGACGCTCAGCCGTCGGAGCTGGCGAAATTGATGAGCCTTCCCAATCTTGAAAGCGTCTTCGCGCAACTGGTCGAGCAGCAGGAGACCATGAGCATAGCGCGGCAGATGGTCGAGGTCATGCAGGTCCATGACTGAAATCTTTCAGCGTCTTCTCATGCAACCCATGCCGCTCTCGTTGAACGAGCAGTCAAATCTTGGCCCTGTGCAAGAGCCGGAGCGCAGCCAGTTCTCGCTGCTTGTGCGCCATTTTCTCGCTCGCTTCTTCAACCACGAAACCGCCTCGTCTGACGGCGACGCCAAGACGCGCATGGTTCAAATCGCCTGCGCCGCCAGCCTTCCCGGATTTTTCTATGCGCTGTATCTGTGGCCTATCTATCATCCGCTCTTTGGCTGGCCGCCTGCGCCGCCTTCGTATTGGCAGCAAGTCAACCATCACTTATTCTTCATCGTCTATTCCTTCGTCACAATAGGAATCGCCACTGTCTTTGAATGGGATTTGTTCTTCCCTGATTTGCTGGATATCTTTGTCTTGACAACACTGCCGGTTCCGAATCGCAGGCTCTTCATGGCGCGCATTGCCGCCATTCTTGTTTTCATCTTCGGCTTTCTCTTCGACGCAAATATCCTTGCGCTGCTGCTCTTCCCCATCGTCATCGATCCGCCGAATATGGCGCGCGTTATCGCCGGACATCTGCTGGCTGTGGCGGGCAGCGGCTTCTTCGCAGCGGCCTTTGTTCTCGCTTTGCAAGGCGTTCTGCTCTCTTTGCTCGGCGAGCGGTTCTTTCGCAAAATCTCTCTTTTGCTGCAAGGGATGCTGATCACTGCATTCTTAATGATGCTCTTGCTGTATCCACTGATCTCCGGCATGGTTGCTGTCTCCCTCAAAGCAGGCAACATTTTTGCTATCTGCTTTCCCCCATTTTGGTTTCTAGGTATCTATCAGTGCCTCATCGAGGGAGCATCCGCACTGCCCATACAAATCCGGCTCGCGGGAATTGGATGCGCAGCTTTACTCATCGTCTCCGGATTCGTTCTGCTGACCTATCCGATTGCTTACCTGCGCCGGATGCACCAACTATTGGAGGGATCGAGTACGCGCGACACGCGCAGTTGGATCGGGTGGCCGCTGCAAAAGCTGCTTCATCTCACATTCCTTCGGTCGCCGATTCGCCGCGCTGTCTTTCACTTCATCAGTCAAACTCTGCTGCGTCTCCCGCGCTATCGCATCTACCTCGTGCTTTGCGGCGGATTTGGTCTCTCCTTTGTTATCGCAATCATCCTGTGTGTGAATGTCGCCCACAACAGAATTAGCTTCGAATTCTCGACCGACGGCCTGCGATGCGCAATTGGAATCATTGTTTTTTGGGTGATCGCTGGACTGCGCATGGCCTTCGTCTCTCCTGGCAATCAGCAGGGTAGCTGGGCCTTTCGCGCGGTGAACGGCAGGCCGCCTCGCTTTGATTGCGAAAAAGAACAGATGCAAGCCACCAAAATCTGGGTTTGTCTGTGGGGAGCGATCATCAGCTTCGGCTTCTACCTTGCATTTCGCGCCATCTCTCCGCCGGAGTTGCTTACTTGGCCCGCGACCGCAAGCCAGTTACTCGTCGCTGCGGGAATGTCTCTGCTGCTGACTGACATACTCTTCTTCAATGTGAAGACTGTTCCGTTCGCGGGTGAACCGGAACACGAGCAATCCGACCTCGCAGTCTCCGTCCTCAAATACTTTATTTTCGTTCTTATCGCGGCTGGCATTCCACTGATCTTTGAAGCATGGATGGAGAATAATTTCTGGCACTTCATTTTTGCCGCAGCCTTCATTGCCGTTGCGCATCTGGCAATCCGAAACCGTCATCGCGCACTAATCCGGGAGTACTGTTCGATGCCCGAACTCGAAGACGGCGAAGAGGAGTTTCCAATAAAATTAGGCCTCCATTATTGAAACGGTTCGAGAAGGATATGTGCGTCCGAAAATCAATTTGTGCAGGATGTCAGTTGATTGTCCTCTCTGTAAGAAGTGAGAAAAACGGATAGGAACAAGCGTGGAAAACTAAGTGTGGATTCTTGCGTGATAACTGTGAGCGAATCTGTGAAGCCAGAGCGTCAGAAATTACGACCTTGCGGAACGAATTGGATCGCTCGTGCGTATTGTCTTCGTATGGTTCATGTTGTGCAACTTGCAAACCTGCTCCATGTGCATCCGATTGTTTATAGCAACAGGGCCGCTGGAGTACACTACCGCAGATTGCCAAAATCTCGAATTTGATCACTCCAAACCGCAGTAAGAAAGGGAAACGACGTTGATGAAGACTTTCATTCGTATGTTGATGTGCCTTTTACTGGTTGCAGTCTCTGCCGGAGCGCAGGATAAGGTGGCTGCCGGCCTGCCGCCGTTGATCGATCGCGATTTGATCTTCGGCAATCCGGAGATTGCTGCTGCCCAGCTCTCTCCCAACGGACAGTACATAGCATTTCTCAAGCCATGGAAGGATACGCGCAATGTTTGGGTGAAGGCGGTTGGCGAGCCGTTCAGCGCGGCGCGCCTGCTGACTACCGAGAGCAAACGGCCCGTTACCGCATATTACTGGACGTGGGATAGCAAATACATTCTCTACGTCAAGGACAACGACGGCGACGAAAACTTCAATGTCTATGCGGTTGATCCGGCGGCCAAAACGGCGGCAGGCGCGGATGCTCCGGCCTCCCGCGATCTGACCGGTCTCAAAGGCGTGCGCGTGATTCCTTACGGAGCTCCCAAGAACGATCCGGATATCGCCTATATCGGGATCAATGACCGGGACAAGGCCTGGCACGACCTCTACAAGCTGAAGATTTCCACCGGCGAGAAGACGCTGCTGCATAAGAATACCGACCGCATTACCGGCTGGATGTTTGATCTGAAGGGTCAGTTGCGTCTGGCCGAGCGCAGCGCGGATAACGGCGACACCGAAATTCTGCGCGTGGATGCCGACAAGCTGACCAAGATATATTCCTGCACGGTCTTTGAGAGTTGCAACACGCTGCACTTCCTTCCCGATAACAGCCGGGTCTATGTCGAAACCAACAAAGATACCAATCTGATTCAACTGGCGCTGCTGGATCCTGCGACCGGCAAGACCGAGACTGTGGAATCGGATCCGCTGGGCAAGGTGGATTTCGGTTCTGCAATCTTCTCCGAGGCAACCGATGAGTTGGTCGAGACCTCGTATTATTATGATCGCCAAAAACGGTATTTCAAGGACAAGGGCTTTGCGGCTGACTACCATTGGCTTGAGAGCCGTTTTCCGGGCATGGAGATCGGCCTGAGTTCGCGCACACGGGATGAAAAACTTTGGCTGGTGACAGCATCCAGCGACCGGGAGCCAGGGCAGACGCTGCTCTTCGACCGCAAGACTCGTACTCTGACGCCGCAGTACACAGTCCGGGAAAAACTGCCGCGTCATGATTTGGCGGAGATGAAGTCCGTGACTTACAAATCCTCCGACGGGCTGGAGATTCCCGCCTATCTCACATTGCCCAAGGGTGTCCCGGCCAGGAATCTGCCCACGCTAGTTATTCCGCATGGCGGCCCGTGGGCGCGCGATCAATGGGGCTGCAACGGGCTGGCGCAATTCTTTGCCAATCGCGGATACGCTGTTCTGGAGCCGAACTTCCGCGGCTCGACGGGCTATGGGAAAAAGTATCTGGACGCGGGCAATCTGGAGTGGGGCGGCAAGATGCAGGACGACTTGACCTGGGGCGTGAAGTATTTGGTCGCCGAAGGCATTGCCGATCCCAGGCACGTGGGCATTCTGGGCGGCTCCTACGGCGGCTATGCGACGCTGGCCGGAGTAGCCTTTACGCCCGACCTGTATGCGGCGGCAGTGGATATTGTTGGGCCGTCGAATCTGATTACGCTGATGGAGTCGATTCCTCCTTACTGGGAATCTGCGCGCAAGACCTTTGCCGTGCGCATGGGTGACGCGAGTACACCAGAGGGCAGAGCGTTGTTGACCGAGCGCTCACCGCTGAACTCCGTGGACAAGATCAAGACGCCGCTGCTGGTGGCGCAGGGAGCCAACGATCCGCGCGTCAACCGGCGCGAGGCCGAGCAGATTGTGATTGCGCTGCGCGATCGCGGCTTTCCGGTGGAGTACATACTGGCCCCGGACGAAGGCCACGGATTCGCGCGGCCAATCAACAATCTGGCGCTGTTCATGGAGTCGGAGAAGTTTCTTGCCCAGCACCTCGGTGGAAGATTCCAGGAGGGCGGTTCGCCGGAGTCAGTGGCGCGGCTGAAGGAGATCACGGTCGATCCCAAAACCGTGGTGCTGGCTAAAAAAGTGGATGCGGGAGCCGTCGGCCTGCCCAAGCCTGCTGCCGACTTGATACCGGGCGTCTGGCACTATGCGGTCAAGATTGAAGCAGGCGGACAACAGATGAACTTCAAGCTCACCACTACAATTCAGGACGGCGGAGTTGCCTGGACTGCAACCGATCAGATGGAAACGCCGATGGGAACAGCGAACGATACTGCAACCATAGAGAAGGGTACGCTGATTCTGCGCAAGCGGAACCTTACTCAAGGGCCAGCAGTGATAGACCTGGATTTCAGCGGCGACAAAGCGACAGGAAAGATGAACATGAACGGTCAGGAGAAACCGATCGCCGTCGACTTAGGCGGACCGCTCTTCGCCGATGGATCCGGTGCCTACCAGGTAATTGCCAACCTTCCGCTGGCCATTGGCTACAGCACAACCTTCCGCAACTTCGACGCTATGACGAAGAAAGTCAAACTGCAGCAACTGAGCGTCGCGGGAGAAGATACGGTCACTGTTCCCGCAGGCAAATTCGATACCTATCGAGTCGAGATTACATCTGCGGATGGAGGATCGGACAAGAAGTCACTCTGGGTCTCCAAGGATACTCGCAAGGTTGTAAAGGTCTCCGCGGTTGTAGCTTCTATGGGAGGAGCCACAGTGACCCAGGAGCTGAGCGAGTAGCTCAGGTTGGTTCAGAATTTTTCAAGCAGTGAAACCGGCCCAGCCTGTTCGGAATTAGACATGGCCGCCATGCGGCTAAGTTGGTCATAGGTGAAGGTGGTCTGGAAGCCGTTGGGATAGGTCGCCGTGGCTACGTTGTTGGCGTTGTCGTAGGTGTAGCTGGTGGTTTGATTGCCTTGCAGGCTGCCGTCGACGACGGTGCTGAGGCGGTTGAGGTCGTCGTAGGTGTAGGTGACCGAAACGCCGCTCGGATTGGAGGTGATGGATTCCACGTTGCCGCTCGCGTAGTAAGTATAGCTGAGAGTGCCTTCGGGGGTTAATAGTCTCCCATGTCTGAAAATCCAGACATGGGCCACCCGGAGTTATGTGTCAGAGCTGGGCCACCCGCCCGGTCGGCTTCTAAAAAGCATTGCTGGAACTTGCAGGGCAATTATCCAAAGTGACACCAATACTAGATTTGCATCGTGATTGAAATAGAAGGCAAAGCATGGGGATAGTGACATGAATGCGTACGGAACTGCCCACCAGCGCGACCAAGGCATTCCCCGAAGACGGCGAATAGTGACCCACACTAGAAACATTGCAAGAAACGCCGCGCGTCCCCAGGCATGAGCGCGAACGAACGCTGCAATCGGGACATCTCCACATATTGGTACCCAAATTGCGTAATGAATTCGGGACACATGGATGTCGAAGTCTGACATAGTTATTCTGAAATGCATTGAAATCACCTCAAGGTATTCGGCACCACTAGAAAGCAATACCTACCACGTCGCACACAAGACCGGGCAACGGTGGCAATGTGTGATGGAAGAGATACGTGGTGATGTCTAACGCAGCCTCCACTTTGCAAAACACGATGGGCAGGTGGCCCGGTCATCGATTTTACCCTCTCCGATAATAAGGCAAGATAGAAAGCTGTGCCCCGTTCATCGCAGTTTTATCGCGATGAGCGGGCGGGTTGAGGTTCGTGGTTCCCACTCATCCACGATAATACCGTGGATGAATGGGGCACAGGGCTTCAGGGAGTCGATGAGCGGGCCACCTGCCAGTCCTGTGGAAGTGAGCACAAGGGTCCATGTCATTTTCACTCTCGACCAGAACCCGCTCCAATAGCAGCGTATAACCACAGCGACGGAAGCAGACTGAAAATCACCGTTGTCGGGTTGTCGGGATTTTGGGGTCTAGAGGTTGGAAACAGTGTAAATTCTGTAAATTTTGGAACCATATTGTCGGGAGGCCGACAAGCCTAAGTAGATACTAACTCATTAAGTTATGTATTTTCAGCGATCAGATGAAGTCGCTGGCGGAGAGAGGGGGATTCGAACCCCCGGTAGAGCTTTAGACCCTACAACGGTTTAGCAAACCGCCGCCTTCAGCCACTCGGCCATCTCTCCGGTCCTCACGCGATTATACCGGAATTTGCGCTGGGTGTGCGCCGTTGGTTCGGTTTGGTGCTCTCGTCTGCCGTTTTTGATGGCAAGATCAGGCTCAACGGCAACCTGATGCTACTATAATCGTGACTAATGAAGGCACATGTTTATGTCACGCCCAAGAGTTCGGTCCTGGATCCGCAGGGCCAGACCATCCAGAACGCTCTGCGCAAGATCGGATTCGCGGAGGTAACCCAGGTGCGCCAGGGCAAGTATTTTGCGCTTTCGCTGGAGGGGGGACTCTCAGCCGAGGCCGCTCGCGCGCAGGTGGAGCGCATTGCCCGGGAAGTGCTTACCAACCCGGTGATTGAAGAGTTCAGCTTCCGCATCGAGGAGTAGAGTGCCTGCGAGCGGTGGGTCAGTCTTTTACCGGCGAGACGCGAGTTGTGTCGCCTTTGGTGCCAAAAAGAGGCCATTGCCTTATTCTGGCGCGATTGTGCTCCCATATAACTGTCGGACTCAGATATACTGTGCGGGTATTCGGAGGAAGTATGAATACGCACTTAAGCATGAGAGAGATTTATCGTTCCCTGGTTTTTCGCCTCGCTGCCATTCTGCTGGCGGCACTTGCCTGGAGTTCTTTAGGTTTTTGCGGCGCCATTCATGATGCGGCACAGCAGGGCGATCAGGCACAGGTAACAACACTGCTGGAAAACAATCCTGCCCTGGTTTCGAGTAAAGACGAGAACGGCAACACACCGCTGCATTTGGCTGCCATTGGCGGCTACAAGGATCTGGCGGAGCTGCTGCTGGCCCACGGAGCCGACATCAACACCAAAAACAAGGACGGGGATACACCGCTGCACTTGGCAGCGAGTCAGAACAATAAAGACGTAGTGCTGCTGCTGCTGAACAATGGCGCAGACGTCAGCGCTAAAGACAATTATGGCGATACACCGTTGCATCTGGCCGCGCGGTTGGGTCAGAAGGATATTGCGGAGCTGCTTTTGACCCGAGGCGCCGAGGTAAATGCCAAAGACGGGGGCAATTATACAGCGCTGCTGCTGGCGGCGCTTGACGGCCACGACAATTTGGCAGAATTGCTGCTGGCTCACAAGGCTGACATCAATGCTGCTGACCGCGAAGGCAATACGGCGTTGCACATGGCGGCGCGAATGGATCAGACGGAAGTAGCGAAGGTGCTGCTGGCCCACAAGGCCAATATCAATCTCAAAAACAGCGATGGCAATACGCCCTTGCATTTGGCGGCGATGGGCGACCATGTGGATGTTGCGGGGTTGCTGCTGGCTGAAAAGATCGAAGTAAATGCCAAGAACAAAATAGGCGAGACACCATTGAGTTGCGCGAAGCGGAACGGCTATCAGGATGTGATGGAGTTGTTGCGCGCTCATGGTGGACGCTAACTGGGCGCATTTTGCCCCTTGCGATTTCATTTAGAATTACATAATGTGCGGAATCGTCGGTTATATTGGTCCCAAGAAGGTAGTCCCGGTCATCATCGAAGGGCTGCGTCGTCTGGAATATCGCGGATACGACTCGGCGGGCATCGCCGTCGGCAGTCCCTCCCGCTCGACTCTTGAGGTGCGACGCGCGTCCGGCAAGCTATGCAATCTGGAAGAGGTTCTGCGCGAGCATCCCATCGAGGGCAGCTACGGAATCGGCCACACGCGTTGGGCCACACACGGCCGTCCCACGGAAGAAAACGCTCACCCGCATCGTGATTGCTCCGGCCGCATCGTCGTTGTCCACAACGGCATCGTAGAAAATTATCTTGAACTGAAGCGCGAACTCACCGCTCAAGGCCACAAGTTTGTCACTGAAACCGACACCGAGATCATCGCCCATCTCATTGAGCAGATCCAGCAGGAGGCTGACGCCGCCGGCCTGCCCATCGCACTTGAAATTGCCGTCCGACGCGCCGTCAAGCGGCTCACCGGAGCTTTTGCGCTGGGCGTTTTGTCGGCGCTCGAGCCGGACAAGATTGTGGTTGCGCGCTTTGGCCCCCCGGTAATTATCGGCGTGGGCGAAGGCGAATCGTTTGTCGCCTCCGACGTTCCCGGCGTCCTGCACCACACGCGCAACATCTACTTTCTTGCCGATGGCGACATGGCCATTCTCACGCTGGGCGGCGTCGAGTTGACCGACTTCGATGGCAATCCGATTGAGCGCGCCATCACTCGCATTCAATGGGATCCGATTCAGGCGGAAAAGGGCGGCTACAAGCACTTCATGCTCAAGGAAATCTGGGAGCAGCCGCGCGCGATTACCGACACCACACGAGGCCGCGTTTCGCTCGATACAGGGTCGGTCTATCTTGGCGAGATGAAGATCAGTGACGAGGAGCTGGCCAGCGCCACGAGCGTGAACATTGCTGCTTGCGGCACGGCATGGCACGCTGCATTGACCGGAAAATATATGATTGAGCGGCTGGCGCGGCTGCCGGTTGACGTGGATTATGCCAGCGAGTACCGCTATCGCGATCCTATCGCCGATTCCGGAGCTCTTGGGCTGCTGATCAGCCAATCCGGCGAGACCGCAGACACCCTGGCCGCGCAGCGCGAGATGAAGGCGCTTGGCTCCAAGACCGTGGCCATCTGCAATGTTGTGGATGCAATGGTGGCGCGTGATGCTCACGGCACTGTCTACACGCACGCGGGGCCGGAGATTGGCGTCGCTTCGACGAAAGCATTTACTGCACAGTTGACTGCGCTCTTCATACTGGCTCTCAAGCTGGGACAGCTCCGAGGCCACCTTGGTGCTGCCCAATCTGTCGCGCTGATCGAGCAGTTGACGCGCATTCCGGTCAAGATCGAGGAGGTCTTGCGCTCCCGCTCAACGCAATGCGAGCAACTGGCAAAGGAGTTCTCCACCGCGCAGGACTTTCTCTATCTGGGCCGGGGAATCCATTTTCCCATGGCTCTCGAAGGCGCACTCAAGCTCAAAGAAATCTCTTATATCCACGCCGAGGGCTATCCGGCAGGCGAGATGAAGCATGGCCCCAATGCGTTGATCGATGAGACGCTTCCGGTGGTGGTTCTGGCGACCCGCGACGCATCCGACCCGGCCTCGCTGCTGCGCTACGAGAAGACGCTCTCGAATATTCAAGAGGTGACAGCACGCTCGGGGCGCGTGATTGCGGTGGCCACCGAAGGCGACACGACCATCGGCAGCCTGGTCGAGCAGGTTATCCATATTCCGCCGACAATCGAGCTGCTCTCGCCGCTGATCGAGATCGTGCCCTTGCAGTTGCTCGCCTACTACATTGCCGTCCGTCGCGGCTGCGATGTGGACCAGCCGAGGAATCTAGCCAAGTCGGTGACGGTCGAGTAGTTTTTAGAATCGCATCCTCGCCCCGATCTGTATCTGCCGTTCGCGATAAAAATTCGTGGCGTTGACATTCAGCGGCGCGCCGAAGGCAGTCGAGCTGGGATGGAGAATTGTTCCGCTGGCTTGTGTCAGCGGGCCGGTGAGGAAGTTAAGCGTGGGGAGGCTCGTCGCTGTGCCGTGCTCGATGGTATAGCCGGTCGTCTCCACTTCGGTCACGTTTTGGTGATTGAAGAGATTGAAGCTCTCGATGAGCAGCTCCAGTTGACGGGAGTTTTTGAAGTCGAAGCGCCTGCCCAGCCTCAGATCGGCCTTCCAGGTTGCCGGATAGCGGTAGCTGTTGCGTCCGATGTTGTAGACAGTTTTATCGCTGCCCACGCCGTAGACGCGATTGTCTCCGCCCGCGCCGTTCATTCCCGGTCCGAGCCCTACGATAGCCGCGCCGGTCTGGGTGAACTCCTCCGCCAACGAGCCGGAGGTGTGCATGGTGTAGGGCAACCCGCTGTGAAACTGCCCAACGCCGGAGAGCATCCAGTTGTTGCCCAGCTTTCCGGCCATGCCGTGCAGCTTCCACGGCGCTTCATAAATCGCCATCACCCCAGCCGAGTGGCGGATGTCGAGGTTGCTGACGCCGTACTCCAGTCCGAAGTTGGCCGGGTCCAGAACGTCGTTGCCCGCAATCTGCGCGCTCTCGTTGGGATTCCAGTCCATCGCGTGGGAGTAAGTGTAGTGTGCGTGGAGGCTCAGGCCGCGGCGGCTGTAGCGCTCGATCTTTAGCATCGCCGCCTCGTAGGTTGAGTTGGCGCGGCTCTCGATCTCGGTAATCTGCTGGTAATCCGGGCAGGGTCTTCCTGCCAGCGCTCCACTTGTTGGCTTGTAATAAGGGCACGAGCCAGCGCTCCCCGGCCACGATGCGTAAAAAGGAACGGTGATCTGCGGAGCTTTGATCGGGCCTGCGCCGAGCGGGTCGATTACGGCGTATGTGATGGTCTGCGTCGTAGTGGGAGGATTCAAATTGGTGTCGATGGCAATGGGCAAACGGCGGCCCAGGCTCGCCATTGCGCTGGCCGTCACTTCGATGTGCGCGGGCAGCGTCTCTTCCACGGCGGCGACCGCCTGATGAATCTCGGGATTATGGAAGACCGGCGCAAACTGCACCGCGCCCGGTTTGATTACACTCGACGGTTCGCCCTGCAACACATAAGGAAAGGGCGGAGCGCCGCCGCCGTAGTTCGGCAAGTCATCAGTGGGCCGCATGAAGAAATTGAGATCGCCCTGGAGCGAGCCGGTCTGGGTAAGCGCGGTCTCCACTGTCAAATTCGGCGTACGCGCAAAGTAAAGGCCGTAACCCAGCCGCATCACCGGCGAATGTTTTTTGCCATCTCCCACTGCCAGACTCACGCGCGGTCCCCAATTGTTGCCGAGATTGGGCAGCTTTTGCGTCTGCGGCAGATTCGGATTGTTCAGCGCGGCCATCGCCGGAGGCAACTGCTCCCGCTCCCAGCGCAGGCCGCCGGAGAAGACCAGCAACTTGTTCGCCTCCCATTGCGCAGTCGCGTAACCGGCCCAATCGTTGGTGCTCAAGCGCCAGTCAGGCGGTCCCATTGTCTGCGAGTAGGAGGTATAGCAGGGCAGATTACCCAGGCCGCGCAGCCCGCCCCCGGAGTCGCGCCACACCTTGCCCGTCTCGTCGCAGTTGTGAGGGTTTTTGGGGTCCAGCGCATCGGATGGTCCAAAGGCCGCGAAGACCAGCGCGTCCGTAGCGAAGTTCACGACGCTTGAGTACGTGTACGTTCCCGTCTGATTGCGCAGCAGGCTGGTCTCGTCGGCGTTGTGGTCCGCGCTGAAGCCGGCCTTCACCAGCAGCTTGCCGTGAATCCAGTCCAGCGACTCCTGGGCGTGATAGAGGTGCTCATCCGGGTATTTGCCTTGGCCGAAGCGCGAGGGATTGCCGATGGTGAAGCCATAGCGATTATCCACGACAATCTGCGGCAATTGCCCCCAGGCATTTCCAGCGAGCAAGGTTTTTTCAAAATCCGAAGGATTTGTGGGCAGCGCCTGCTGAACAGCGTGCGCAAACGAGGCTTGAGTCACGGCCAGCAAATTGGGAGTCAGAAAGGCCTCCCAGCGGCCTAGCAGCCACTCCTCGCTCGCCTTTGTCGAGCCGAAGCTGTGGTTGCCGTAGCTCTCCGAAACGCGCGTCACCCCGCCGCCGGGGGAGTTCCAATCCGCGCCGATGCCCTCCACCGTGACGCGGTTGCGCTCGCTCGCCTGCCAGTCGATGCGCGCAAATCCGGTCCACTGCGTTGCCGTGCGCGGAGCAGGGCCAAGCAGGCCGCCGAGGGTCTCCAGCATTGTCGAATAAGCCGTCAGCCCCTCGACAATTGGATTGGCGCTGGGCAACCCCAACTGCGCGCTCAGCACCTGCATCTGGTCATTCGTCGGCTGGGCAAAAAAGCCGGTCGTTTCGTAACATGGGGGATTGGCACAAGAGGTCGAAGGCTCTGGTTGTGATAGATACGGATGTTTCACCATCGCCACTCCCGCATCGTTACGCTCATAATTATCGAATGCCGCGAACCAGAAGAGCTTGTCGCGGCGAATGCGGCTGCCCACACCCACGCCCCATGTGGTCTCGTGATCCGGCGGCGTATAGGACTCCGGCGATCCGCCCGGGCCATTATCAAAGACCGGGAACTGAGCGGAGTTGTACGGCGCGAACGGCTGGGTCGACCCGGTCTCCGTTACCCATTGCGTGAAAGGATTCCGCGCGCCCCATGAGTTCTGACGATCAAAGAAAAATCCCTGCCCATGCAATTCATTGGAGCCGCTCTGGGTCTCCACGTCCATTCTTCCGCCCGCCGCCCGGTTGGCCGCGGCCTCCACGCTGCCGGCTGCCGTCTGCACCTCACGGATAGCCGCCTCGCTGATGGCCAGCCCATGACCGCCAACGCCAATCTGCGCCATTCCCGCCGGCTCGCTGCCCTGGCCCGGCTCCCCGCGCCCTTCGGATCTTTGTCCATTCGTCGAGCCAAAGGCCAATCCCCGGCCCATTCCATCGACAGCGATCTCCGCCGTCTGCCGCCCCTCGCCGCCTAACGAGATCGACCCCTGCCCTCCCGCAGGTGTCGCGGATGTGGGCGCGTTATCCAGCACAAAATCCTGCCAGTGACGCCCGCTCACCGGTAACGCCTGCAACTCCGTCGCGCTCACTGTCGTCGTCACCGCCGGGGAGACAGGACCGCTGGACTGCGCAATGAGAATTTTGGATTCGGTCGCCGCGGCAGCCAAAGCCGCCATGGTTGGTGGCAAACTCCGCCCGATCAAAGGAATCGTTTGCAACGGCGCCTCAGCCAATTCAGCCTGAAACGCGGAGGCCGTTGTCTCGAGAAGCTCGGATCGTATCCATCGACCACGCAGGGGAAGTTGCAGCAACGGCTCTGAGGGCAACTCGGCAAAATCTCCCGGCGACGTCTCCGGTTCCACAGCCGGATGCTCCAGATTGTTCAGCTTCGCCGACAGAACGGGGCTGGACGTGAGCGGCTGCAATTCGATTGCCAGTTGCACGCGAGCCTCGTGCCCTGCGCTGACAACAATCTCCTCTGCTTGCCCTCGCCCCAGTTGTGAACTCAGAGCCTCCAGTTCGTAGACCCCAGGCTTCAGCCCAGCGAAAGAATAAGCTCCGCCCTTTGCGCTGATCGTTCGCGCCACTTCGTTGCCGGTGGCTTGGTCGCGCAGCACTAGAGTCACGCCCTCCAGCGGCTTCGAGTGCAGGTCGGTCAGTCGGCCCGAGAGCGATCCCTGCGCGCTTTGAGCGGCAATTAAATTCGATTGGGAATAACTCACCGCCCCCGTGCCCATGAGGAGCACAGCCACCGCCAGCGGCCTCGTCCAATTGCGACCGAACCCTGCCATCGAGACTCGTTCGTGGCAGATCCTGGGAGATTCTCCAAAGCAACTTTGCGCCGTCCCACTCTCGCGGCGGGTCCGGCTGGGGCAGAACTCAGGGCTGCTGCAAGAGAGTCGCCTCCCGCGTCAGGCCCATCCGATTTCCCCGTTTACTGTGTTGAGTGCGATTCTATGCCCTTCTCCGGTAGACTGGGAAGATGGAACCTTAAGGAACCTCTGATTTAGTTGAGGTTTTGAAAGGGCACGACTTTAGTCGTACCGTAAGTGCCACAAAATCAACGCGGGCTTTAGCCCCTGAGGGAAGATTCTCAAGTCCCACAGAATTATTCAGGGGTTCCTTAAGATAATTGCTCCCAATCGCAGTCAACGCGCGTAAATTGTTCAGGTTTCTACTCCCTATTTCCTAATCCCTGGTTTTCTCATGTTTATCGATGAAGCAAAAATTCGTGTCAAGGCCGGCGACGGCGGCAATGGCTGCATGGCCTTCCGGCGAGAGAAGTTCGTGCCTCGCGGCGGACCCTCGGGCGGCGACGGCGGGCGAGGCGGCGATGTCATCATGGTCAGCTCGCAGCGCCACAACACGCTGATTCACTTCCGCTACAACCCCGAACACAAGGCGCAGCGCGGCGAGCACGGCCTCGGCTCCAACTGCTCCGGCCTCGATGGCAACTCCATCATCCTCCAGGTTCCCGTCGGCACCAGCCTCTATGACCAGGAGACCGGCGAGCTCATCCACGACTTCGAGCAGCCGGACGAGCAGGTCGTCGTCGCCAAAGGCGGACGCGGCGGACGCGGCAATCAGCACTTTGCCACCAGCACGCATCAAGCTCCGCGCGAACACGAACTGGGCCGAGCCGGCGAAGAACGCCTTTACCGGCTGGAGTTGAAGCTGCTTGCCGATGTCGGCCTGGTCGGCTATCCCAACGCCGGCAAATCCACGCTGATCTCGCGCATCTCCGCCGCGCGCCCCAAGATCGCCGACTATCCCTTCACCACCCTCGAACCCAATCTTGGCGTCGTCACCGTCGGCGAGGAGCCGGATCAGGAGTCCTTTGTCGTTGCCGATATGCCCGGCCTCATCGAAGGCGCGCATCTCGGCTCCGGCCTCGGCATTCAATTTCTGCGCCACATCGAGCGCACTCGCCTGCTGCTTCACCTCGTCGATGTCTCCGACGCATCAGGCCGCCCCGATCCGGTCGAAGACTTCAAGATCATCAATAAGGAATTGGCCAGCTTCACCAGCAGCGCCGAGAACAAGGAATACAACCCCTTCGACGATGATGCCGATGATTCTTCCCAGTCTCAGCATCCTCTCGCCGACAAGACCATGATCGTCTGCGCCACCAAAATCGACAGCGCCAACCCGGAGAAGCTCAAGAAGCTGGCTTCGCACGTCAAGCGCAGGAAGCTGGAGTTCCACGCCATCTCCGCCGTCACCGGCCAGGGAATTGACGAGTTGAAATGGTCTTTGGCGCGCCATCTGCGACCTGCAAAAGAAGATATGAAGCGATAAAGTTCTTTCGCCTGAGCGCCTATCATTGCGTATGCCCCATCCATTTCGCGTTCTTTGCGGGAATGGATGGGATGGAATGTCACTATTTTCTTGCCGGATCAAGAACAGGCAATCAATATTTGCGTTGCACGCGCAAACGCCGGGGTGATAGTTGCCCCGGCGTTTTTTGATTGGCAATTACTGCTCTCTCATTGAAGCAATGAGAGAATTCCTACCGGATGATCTCGAACTTTTCCCAGGGGCATTTGCAGACCGGGCAGCGTTCGTGCTCCTCTTCGGTCTCCGATGTGTAGCCGCAGACCGGGCAGACGTAGAAATCTCTGGCCTCGCCAATCCAGCTATCCTTTTTCCCGGCCTGCAGCAGGGCAATCGCTTCGCTGTAAAGCCGCGCGTGGGTCTTCTCGGCCTCCAGCGCGCCGGTGAAGGTGCGAATGGCGGCGGCATTCTTGCGCTCGGTGGCCTCTTCTATGAAGCCGGGGTACATGGTGTCGATCTCGTACTTTTCGCCGTTGAGCGCGGCCTTGAGGTTTTCGAGTGTGCTCTTGACCTCGACCGGATGAATCTCGGCCTCCGCGCGGGTGCCCAACTGGCCTATGACGCGGGCGTGGTTGCCTGCGTGAATCTGCTCGGCGCGAGCGGCGGCGCGGAAGAGGCTGGCTGCGCCGTGCAATCCATCTTCGTCGGCCTTGACGGCAAAGGCAGAGTATTTGGCGTGCGCATTCGACTCGCCCTCAAAGGCGGCCAGCAGGTTCTGAACAGTGACGGCGTTTTCCGTTGCAATCCCAGACATGAAAATTCCTTCCAACTCCGTTCCAGAGACTACGAGCGGCAAAGAGGCCGCGCTGTGACGCCGGTTACAGAGGATTACCGTGCGGGCCGAAATCAGACAACAGCGGCAGTATACAGTTTGCGCGGTTTGAGTTTGAGCTATGCTCCTTGTCTTACATCGCGGCAAAGAAAGAATCTTCAAATCATATTCCGCTGCAATCACGATCAGAAGATCGCGCGCAACTCCATTGTTTTTGTCAACTCCTCGCCGCAAAATCGCATTTGCAACCCGCATGGTGCAATCACTTGCATTGACGCGGGAAAGCGCCGGTTGCTACACTTGTGAGCGTAGCCTGCCGCGCGGATTCCAGCGGCGAGTTGCGGCCGCCCTCCAGCACACCGTTGCCTGCCGGGTGTTTCCCTCGGAGCTTCAGAAGATACTCTGCCGCGGTTGACGGCGGGGTGGACTGTCTCTGCGGAAATACTTTCGTCACACGCAATTGGCTGCTGAATGGTTTGGCCTTGGCCTCCTTCGTTGAAAGTCATCGCGATCAATCATCGCGATCCATTTTTGCGAGAGAGGGCCGCCCTAGCCGCAGACTCATTTGCAGTTTGGGAGCAAGGAATCGCGGAGCTGGCAGTGATGGCAAAAACCCTCAATCCCGAAACCGAGAGCACAACCCTGAACACTGAAATGGAACTTCCAACCCTTGAACCTGCGACGGAGCTTGAGCAGCCGTTGCCTGAATCCACGTCCAACCCTGAGACCGCCATTGCAGTCGAAACACCCGCGCTGGACGCCGATGCCCCAACCGAGCCTGTAGCTGAGGCCGTCGTTCCAGAGGCGCCGCGAGCCAAAGCAAAATCTCCTCGCGCCAAAGCCGTAGCTGCTCCTGTTGAAGAAGCAACTCCCGTAGCGGATGCCGCTCCAGTTGAAGATGCCGCGCCCGTTGCCGAGCCGGCAGCCGAAGCCGCCGCCGAGCCAGTCGCCGCGAAGCACGAGCAAGCCGCTCCGAACGCCGATCACAGTCTCGATCACATGGACGACTTCTCCGCCGCCCTCGAAGCTTTCGAGCGCGA
>Ga0181520_10004126_pt1 | contig 24700 bp, 20 predicted proteins | sample PEATcosm2014_Bin_29_FD_132451 | JGI IMG/M metagenome (GOLD analysis project Ga0181520, IMG submission 132451) | Peatland microbial communities from MTU Mesocosm Facility, Houghton, MI, USA - PEATcosm2014_Bin02_30_metaG | ecosystem: Environmental > Terrestrial > Soil > Wetlands > Peat | place...
CTCGGCGCTGCGGGAACATCTGTTCCAGAAGATCCCGTCGGTGATCATGTGCAGCGCGACACTGTGCGCTGTCGGCCGCAAGCCGATCGGAGGCGCACGTGCCGCCGAGATGAACGAGAGTACAAGCCCGTCGTACATCGATCCTTCCGAAAGTCAGGAATCCCCCATGCAGACCGATAGCGACCAGACGCTGGCCGGGGATGCGACTTCCGGCGGCGATCCGCGGTTTGCGTATATCGCATCGCGGCTGGGAGTCGTGCGCTACAAGACACTGGCGCTGGGTTCGCCCTTCGATTATGCCACGCAGGCCACGCTGTATGTTGAAGCCGGCTTGCCCGATCCCGGCGACACGCAGCGGTTTCTTCCCGCGGCGTGCGAGAAAATCCTGTATTACCTCAAGCAGACGGCCGGCGGGGCGTTCGTGCTGTTCACCAGTTACAAGATGCTCCAGGACGCGGCCGGACGATTGGCGGATGAGCTGGCGGACATGGGTCTGCGGATGCTGGTGCAAGGGCAGGGCACAAGTCGCAAGCTGCTGCTGGAGCAATTTCGCGCCACCAGCGGCGCCGTGCTGCTGGGCACCAGCAGTTTCTGGCAGGGCATCGACATCCGCGGCGAGGCGCTGCGAAACGTCATCATCACCAAGCTGCCGTTCGCGGTTCCCGACGAGCCGCTGGTCGAAGCCCGCATGGAGGCGATCACCAAATCCGGCGGCAATGCGTTCATGGACTATTGCGTCCCCGATGCGGTGATCCGCCTGAAGCAGGGATTCGGGCGACTCATCCGCAGCCGGACCGATCGCGGGATCGTAGTGATTCTCGACAGCCGGGTGGTGACACGGCGGTATGGCAAGTGGTTCCTGCAGGCCTTGCCGCCGTGCCGAATGGTGGTGAACCGGCCGGGAAAGACGGACAATAGTGCCTGACGCCATCGGCGATTTCTCCTCTTGTCCCCTCCCCATGTATTCAGGGGGAGGGCTAGGGTGGGGGTTGGATCGGCGAGAGCGGCCTGAACGAAGAACCCCCACCCCGACCCTCTCCCAGGGTACAGGGAGAGGGGGAAAGAGCAGAGCGGGAAGCGGTTGAACTTGTGGCGAGGTGACACATGTGGGGCAACGCGCGCGGCTGGACGATCTCGGCGGTGGTCGTGGTCTTGTGGGCGATCACCATGGCCGGCCTGGGGATTCTCGGAGCGGCGTCGCAGCCGGCCGGGTTTGGGGCGGATAAGGCCGCCCTGGGTGAATTGCACCTGCCGGCCAATTCCGCCGCGCCCCGGCCCGCACAGGCCGGTGATGGAACCCCGCTCCTGTGGCAATCGATCGCAATCTACGGCCAGCATCCGGATGTGTTCGATACACTTGCGACATCCAACGACCAGTCCAGTGTCAGTCCGGCCGTATCGACTGCGATGGACCTGCTCCGTCAGGCCGCGGATTTGTCCGGGCCGGGCGTTTTCGCCCGCGATCCGCGGTCGATCGTCACCTACGACAATCATCCGGCCGCTTTGGAATCGCTGACCACGCTGGGCGACGGCCTCATCCGCATCGGCATGAACAACTGGCCGGATCGAAAGGACATCGCCCTGACCGATTTGAAGGCCGCGTATTCGCTGGGCAACCGGCTGGCGAGCGAGCGGCTGACACTGGCCGAGTTTCGCGCCGGGGCGCATCTGATGAGCGAATGCGCCGCCGAACTGGCCCGGCTGGATAAGGACAACGCGGCGCAGTGGACCGCGCAGGTGGCCGCAATGGCCGGCCTGATCCGCCACGCGAACGCCATCGCGGCACAGATTTCGACCCTGGATTCGCGGGCGATCGCGACATACGCCGGCGACGTATTCGCGTTCGCGGCCGAGAGTTCCGAGCGCATGTGGCGCGTCGAGGCGGTCCTGTCGATGGGGCGGATGCGGTTCAACATCGGGCCGGGTCGCCGGGCCGACCAACTGGCGGCCAAACGGCTGCTGGACGAATACGCCGCCGACCCCGACCCCGCCGTCGCCGCCGCCGCCCAGCAGGCGCGGGATTTGACGATCGAGGAGTACCGGAGGATTGGGGGGTGAATGGAAATGCGTGACAAGGTGACAAGGTGACACGGTGAAATAAGCCAGTCCAAGCCGTTCCTATTCGGCGGGCTGGGCCAATGTTGGCAGGATAGGATCATGGCCGAAGGACATCCGGAAAAAGACCGCGGAGCGAAAGCGGATCAGCCGCAAACGCCGCCTCCGTCAACGCCGGTGCTGAATTATTATCACGCGCCGCGTCGCCCGTCGCGGGTGATGAAATGGCTGCGTTGGTTGCCGCGGCCGTCGTGGGTGACGGTTGTCGCGATGCTTCTCACTGGTGCGGCGGGGTATTGGCTCAGCACCGATAGTGCCGCGTGGGTGGTGACGCGACGGTTTGAGGGCCACCTGTTGTTCCACTCGATCAACCGGGCGGTCTCTGCTGACGGCAAGCGGCTACTGACAGTTCTGAACGATCGGCGCACGATTCGCGTGCTGGATATCGCCACCGGCAAAGCGGTTATTGACTTGACTCTGCCCGCCGGCACGGCAGACAGAGCCGAGTTTTCACCGGATGGAAGTCGCGTGTGGTCACTGGGGACGGATAACCGAGAGATGCTGTGGGATGTGTCGACCGGGCAGGTTCTGGCGTCGTTGCACGTCGTTCGTGAAAGCGACGATCCACGGGCGTTTTCCGCCGACGGGAAATGGTTGGCCGCGCCGGACGACCAGGTTCTGCGGCTCTGCGACGGCCACAGCGGCGCCGTGCTCGCCGAACTGCCCGTATCCACCGCTGCGACCAATCCCGTATTTTCGCCGGACAGCCGATACCTGGCCGTTGGCGGCGACCTCGTTGTGCGCGTGCGACTCTGGGATTTGCAAACGTGGCAAGACAATGCTGTCACTGGCCCAGAACCCAGGGAGATTGCCTTCGGCGGTGTGAAGAGGGATGGGGATTTCGATGGTTTCCAGCCGGACGGCACACTGGTGATGCAATATAAGGATCACATCGACTTGCGGGGCGTCGCCACGAACCAGCTTTACCGAAGCCTTTGCGTCCCCGAGCGGTTGTGGGGACGTTGCGGCCTGTCCCCGGATGGCCGATACCTCCTGGGCTTCGGTGACGACCGCGAGTTTGAAACATGGGACGCGGCAACACAAAAGCGCATCGGCGCGCTACCCGAGCTTATGCCACTGGCGGCGATTTCGCCGGACGGTACGCGGATTGGCGAGTGCGGCGCGGTGTGGTCGTTTCCATCGCTGAGGTCGCTGGCGGAGTTCGGCGCGGGCAACGACCCTCACTTCGGCTGGTTCGCCTGGTTGCCCGGCGGGCGAGCATTCGTGAACGAGCCAGTCTCGATGCAAATGTATCCTTCGCCTTCTCAGATTGAACTCTTTCAACTCCGCCGGCCGGAGGCGGTGTATGGCCTCTTGTGGCTGCCGCAATGCTGGCTGGCGCTGATCGGCGCGGTGGCGGCCGTTTGGCTGGTGTACCGCGATATCCGGCGGTGGCGCCGCAATCCGCCGGCGTTGTGATGTGGGTGCGGGTGCGTGACGCGATCGACGGCCACTCTTCCCCCTCGCCCTGTACTCTGGGAGAGGGTTGGGGTGAGGGCTCTTCGGTTTCCACGCCGTCACGCAAACTCCCCTCACCCTATCCCTCTCCCCGCGTACAGGGAAAGGGGACAAGAGGCAATCCGCCGATTGAGTCACACACCCCGCACAAACGATCGCGCGGCGTGGGTTTTTGACATCCGAGCGACGACCACGCATAGTATTCCGCATGGGAACCGAACTCATTTTCGAGGTGACCGAGGCCGAGGAGGGCGGCTATTGCGCGACCGCTCTTGGCTATGGCATAACGACACAGGGCGACACGCTCGATGAACTGCGCGCCATGGTCCGCGATGCCGTGAACTGCTATTTCGACGATCCCGCGGCCGCCCCCCGGCTGATCCGCCTGCACTTCGTTCGTGACGAAGTGCTTATCCCATGAAAATCCCCCGCGATCTCACCGGCCCTGACCTGGCTCGCGCATTGCACGCTCTTGGCTACACTGTTACACGCCAGCGCGGATCGCACATGCGACTCACGACGCAGGAACGCGGCGAGCACCACGAGGTTGTCCCCAATCATCGCCCAATAAAGCTCGGAACTCTTCGCAGTATACTCCGAAACGTCGCCGCTCATCATGGCATGACCATCGCGGAACTGATTGCAAGACTTGATCTTTGAGCGCGATTCGCTCTCCCGGTTCCACCGGGCGTGGCTGCCGAAGAGTTTTGGAGGGGCGCATCTCCGTGCCCTTGGCGGCTTCTGTGGCTAAAATCCCTTTGTTGCGAATACTGGCGATTGATTACGGCGAAAGGCGCGTCGGCCTGGCGGTGGGCGGCGGGGAGGTGGCGCTGGCGTCGGCCGTGGGAGTGGTGGAAGTGAACTCGCCGGAGGATGCGCTGCGGAAATGTGTGCGGGCGATTGCCGATGAGGATGCCGATGCCGTGCTGCTGGGGCTGCCGCTCAATATGGATGGGAGCGTGGGGCCGGCGGCGAGGATGGTGATAGCGTGGGGGAAGAAGCTGGCGGCGGCTTGTGGGAAGAAGGTGGTTTTCGTGGATGAGCGGCTGTCGAGTTTTGCGGCCGGGGAGAAACTGGTGGATCGCAAGCGGGCCGGAGGGCATCTGACGCGCGCGGGGAAGAAGCGCCGGCTGGATGCGCTGGCGGCAGCGGAATTTTTGGGTGCGTACCTTGAAGGGCGGTTGACGGCGATTGATGTGGATGTGTGGGATGCGCATGAACAATAGCGGCGAAACGGTGCGACGGAAATGACTCGGGAAATCGACAATTCGATTACCTTTCCGACCCGGCTGGGGGAATATGAGATTCTGCGCGAGCTGCCCGGCGGGCGATCGTATGCGGCCATTGATGGGGCGGGGCGGTCGGTGGTGCTCAAGCGGCTGGCTGCGGATTGCATGCTGGGAGTTGCCCTGCATCCGCATGTGCGCGATCGGCTGCTCCGCGTGCGCGAACTGGCACATCCGGGGGTGGCGAATCTCATCGGCGTTGAGGCGACGGCCTGGGGATCGATGCTGGTGTGGGAGTTTGTCGAGGGCAAAACGCTGGAGGAGTTGGCGGACGAACTTTCGTCGCCGTCGGATTTGTCGCGGCTGGCGGAGGAGGTGCTTCTGGCCGTGCAATCGCTGCATGCGCTGGGGATTGTCCACGGCGGGCTGCACGGGCGGAATATCATTGTGGACGCCCGTCGGGCGGTGAAGCTGACGCATATCAGCCCGCTGCTGTACGACGATCCGCGTCAGGATGCACAGGATGTGGCGGCGGCGTTGGCCGCCATTGCGGCCGGGCGCGGATGGGATCAACAGCCATGGGAGAAGTTGCGAAGGGATGCCGTGGAACTTGGCGTGGCGGGGATGCGGCGGAGATTGTCGCGCGTGATGGAAGAACGAACCGGACCACCCAACCGAGTGGCCGAATCGCGGCGGCGGCGACGGCTTCTGGCGGGAGCGGTGGCGACGGCGACGGTGGGGTTGGCGATGGCGGGTGGCGTGATCGCGTATGAGGTGCGCACCCGGCCGCCGATGCCGGTGCCGCCCAGAATTGCGCCGGCGGCGATGCCGGATCAAAGCGATGTGCCGACGGACGATGCGGCGGCGGATTCGACCGATTCGCAACCGGCGGAGAATGGCGATGCGGGCGGGGGACAATGATCGGGGGATGACAGGATGACAAGGTGACAGGGTGACTTGGTGACATGCGATGGGCAGCGTAAGTCGATATCTTGAGCCGGCGCTGGTGGAGAGTTTGAACCAGTTGCAGATTTCGGCGCGGCGCGTCGTGGAAGGGACGACCACGGGGCATCACGCCAGCGCGCTCAAGGGGGCCAGCGTCGAATTCCGCCAGCATCGGTTTTATGTGCCCGGAGATCCGCCCCGGCGGCTGGATTGGCGGGTGCTGGCACGGACGGACCGGCCGTATATCAAGGAATACGACGAGGAAACGAATCTCAAGTGCGTGCTGATGCTGGACGGCAGCGGATCGATGGGATATGCCGGCGCCACGGGCACGAAATTCGACTACGCGGGGAAACTCACGGCCGCTTTGGCGTACCTGATGCTGGCCAATACCGAGACGGTGGGGCTGTCGCTGTTTTCATCGAAGATGGACCGCTGGGTCGCTCCGCGCAGCGGGCATGGTCAGCTCTTTCGACTCATCGATGCGCTGGAGCGGGCGACGCCGCGGGGCGAATCATCGCCGGGTAAGGCCATGCAGGAATCGGCCGATCGCATGGGCCGGCGATCGCTGGTGGTGCTGGTGAGCGACCTGCTCATCCCGGCGGCGTCGCTGCGAGCGGGATTGGCGCGGCTGGGTCACGACCGGCACGAGGTGATCGTGATTCGCGTGCTGGACACCGACGAAGTCGAATTTCCGTTTCGGCGCTGGACGCGGTTTCGCAGCCTGGAAAACGAGCCGTCACGCGAATGCGATCCGGTGCTGGCGCGGCAGGAGTATCTGGACAAATTCCGGCGCCATGCGCGGGAACTGGATGCCGCGATCCGCGGCAGCGGGGCGGAATATGTGACGCTGACGACGGACAAGCCGCTGATCGAATCGCTGACGAGCTTTCTTCATCATCGGGACGGGCGCGGAACATGAGACGGGATTTGAGATTTGAATTCTGAGATTTGAAATTCGCGGCTTGTTGTCGGGGGGCGAGAAAAGGTGCGACGGTGTTCTTGAACGGGATCATGCTGGCAGGTCTTGGCGGGGCTTTGGTTCCGCTGGTCGTGCATTTGCTCAATCGCTCGCGGGCACGCACGGTGCGCTGGGGCGCCATGATGTTCCTGCCCGGCGGCCGCGGAAACCGCGTCACCAGCGATCGCCTCAAGGAATGGTCGCTGCTGGCGGTGCGGATGGGATTGGTGGCGGCGTTGGCAATGGCTCTGGCACGGCCGGTGGCCTCGGCGACATGGACGGGGGCGCCGACCGGCCCGGCGACGCTGGTGGTGGTGCTGGACCGCTCGGCGAGCATGGGGATGATCGAGAACGGCCACGCGCGCTGGGAAACGGCGCGGTCCAGCGCATTGCAGGCGCTGGGCGCCTTGCGCAAAGGGGACAGGGCGGCGCTGGTGCTGATCGGCGATGGCGGCGGCAGCCAGCGCTTCGCCGAGCCCACCACAGACATCGGCGCCGTGTCGGCCTATGTATCGGGCCTGGATGCGTCGTTCGGCGTGGCGGACATCGGGTTTGGCCTGGCTCGCGCGGCGGACATCCTGGATCGGAGCGACACCGGCTGGGGCGACATCCTGCTGGTATCGGATCGACAGGCGCTGAGTTGGCGGTCGATCGACAAATTGTACCTGGCCCGATGGGAGAAACGCTGGAGACCCACCGGCCGGGGCTCGGCGGCGACTGAGCCGGCGATTCAATTTGTTCCCATCGGCAGCGACGACGCGGAGAACGTGGCGATCGATTCGATCGCCGTGCTCAACCCGCCGGTCGTGCGCAATCTGCCGGTGGATATTGAAGTGGGCGTGCATAATTACGGCCTCAGCGCCCGCGCGTCGCTGCCGGTCGAGATATTGACCGATGCGCGGACGGCCGCGCGCGAGACGGTGACAGTCGAGGCGCACGGGACAGCGCGGGTGCGCGCGACGGTGCGATTTACGACGGCCGGTCCGCATCTGGTGACGGCGCAGACCACCGCCAGCGGAATGGCCAGCGACGACCAACTGGATTATGCGGTGGAGGCGATCGATCCGCTGCCGGTTCTGATCGTCAGCGGCGACGCGGAAGGCGGCCCGTTTCGGACGCAGGCGGATTACATCCGCATGGCGCTGGCGCCGTTTCGCTCGTCCGGCCGGCCGGGATCTGATCTTGCAAATGTGACGGTGGTTCGATCGTCGACGGCGTGGTCGGATTTTGGTTCGACGCCGCTCACCGCGGGCGGTTCGACTGCGCTTTCCGCCAGTGCCGCGCCGCGCTATCGGGTGATCGTGCTGGCGGATGTGCCGTCGGTGACGGCGGCGGAGGCGCGGGCGCTGGAACAGCAGGTGTACGGCGGATGCGGGCTGGTGGTGGCGCCGGGTCCGCTGTGCGATGTGGGCAATTACGACCAGTTTCTCGAGCGCGAAGGGGAAGGCCTGCTGCCAGGCCGCCTGGGGAAGCTGCGCGAAGAGGGTTCGGAGATCGTGACGACCAACGCCGATGATCCGGCGTTCGGATTTCTGGCCGGGCAGTCTGGCGGCTGGCCCGGCGTCAACGTGGGCCGGCATTTTGAACTGGTGGCGCGAACAGCGGGCGATGCTCGCACGGGCGCCGCGCTGGCCGACGGCGGGGCGTTTGAGGTGGACGGAAGTTTTGGCCGCGGTCGCGTGGAAGTGCTGGCAGCGCCCCTGGACGCAAACTGGGGAACCCTGGCGCTGGCGAACGATTTTGTGCCCTTCGTGCAATCGTCGCTGCGCATGCTGGCATCGGCCAGCGAGGCGTCGCGCAACTTGGCGATCGGCCAGCCGTTCGCGATGACGGTGGACGGACCCGTCGAGCCGCCGTTGCGGGTACGGCTGCCGGACGACAGCGATCGATCCCTGTCGGTCAGCAGCACCGCCGACGGCACGGAAGTGCGTTTCGATCAGACCAACCAGCCGGGGCTTTATCGCGTCAATCTCGGACCGACGCGGCGGACCACGTTTGTCGTGCGCGGTTCGGCCGAGGAATCGGATCTGACACCGCTGGAACCGGCGGATTTGCAGTCGCTGGCGGATCGGCTGGGGATGACGGTGATTGATCGGGACAAGGGAACGGTGGCGGATGTGCTTTCGGCCGGGCGAGGGACCGGGGAAATGTGGGGGCCGCTGCTGGGATTGACGCTTGCGCTGGCGATGGCGGAAATGGGCTTGTCGCGATGGTGGTCGAAGACGGTGCGAATGGATAACGGATAATGGACAATGGATAATTGAAAAGAGGGGGACGGTCTTTGGTTGTCCATTGTGCATTATCCGCTATCAATTACGGTGCGTGGATGTCTGTGGTGCTGGGCCAACTGATTCTGGAATCGCCGCAATTGGCGCCGCTGGCGCTGTTGCTGGCGGCGGTGGCGGTGGGGGCGATGGTGGTCGTATACGGGCCGCAGTCGCGCGGGTTGGGGTGGCGCTGGCGGACAGGTCTCTGGGCGCTGCGATGCGCGGCAATTTTGGCGGTGGTGGGCTCGCTGGTGAAACCGGCAATCCTGCGCGAGCGCCGCGTGGGGGAGAATTCCGCTGCGGTGGTCCTGCTGATCGACACTTCGAAATCGATGGGATTACGCGATTACGCGCCGGCAACGACTCAGCCGATGGCTCCGACGACCAACGCCGCAACCATGCCGAGTTCGCCAACCCCGCATACTTCGATCGACGTCGAGCAGACGCTGGTGGCCCTGGCCGACGGACTGGGGATGCTGCCCGCCGGAACACGGTCGGCGCGAACGGTCGAGGTGGACGGTGAGCTCAGTCATGTCCTGGGGCTTCTGGACGATCTGCGCCAGGTGCGATCCGAATTGGAATACGCCAGGCTGTCCGGCCGTGGCGTCGATCTGGCCGAGGCGCGGGTGACGGCGGCAACGGCGGGCGTCGTGACGGCCGTGAAGCATCTGTCGGATTTGTCCGCCGGCGTGCAGACGGGTCAGGCGGCGCTGAAATCGGCGGTGTCGCGGTTGCTGGCGGCGTGCCAGCGGCTGGGTGTGTCGCGATTGGCCGATTCGGATATCAAGAGCGCCCGCGATCTGGCGCAGGCGGCGCGGGACAGGGTGCGGCAGGCGCAGGGCGACGAGGACCGGCGGCTGTACGAGACGAATCAGGCGGTTCAAAGCGCCTGCAACGAAGTGGCGAGGGAAACGAGATTGGAACTCGTGGAGGACGCGATCGCCGATCCGGATGCGGGATTGCTGTGGCGATTGCCGCGGGGTGTTCCTGTGTTTGCGTTCACTATCGGTCAGGGAGTGCGATCGATTCCCGTGGCCTCGGGAGAGGAATCGGATTCGCTGAAGGATCTGCGCCCCGTCGGTGAACTGGACCTGGCCGCCGACGGCACGCGATCCGATCTGTCGGGGGCCGTCGTGTCAGCGCTGTCGCGGCTGGGCTCAGTGCCGGTGGCGGCGGTGGTCATGTACAGCGATGGCCGCGAAGTGCTCGGCTCCGGGGGATCGAGTTCGGTGAAATCGGTTGCCGCGGCCGGATCGACCGCCCCGGACGTGCCGGTGTTCGCGGTGTTGTCCGGGCCGCTGGCCGGGCCGCTGTGCGATATCGCCCTGACCCGGCTGACGGTTCCGGCAGCGCCATACGTGGGAGAAACAATGCACGTCCACGCGGTGCTGGCGCAGGTGGGAACCAGCGGCCGGCCGGTCGAGGTGCGATGCGATGTCGATGGCGAGCCGACGCAATTCCGGCGTCTGGTGCTCGGCGATCTGCCGACGGATCTGGATTTTGATGTGAAGATGGAACATGCCGGACTGACGAAGGTGAGCGTGTCGGTACCGGCCCTGAGCGATGAAGCGACGGCCGACAACAACCGGGCCGTGGCGTGGACAAAAGTGCAATCCGGCCCGCTGAAAGTGGCGATGCTGTCATCGACGGCAAACTGGGACCAGCAGTATCTGCGCAGCGCGCTGGCTCGCCGGCCGTGGGTCAAGCTCACCGAGGCGATGGCGATGGATCCGGGATCGGCGCTTTCGACAAGCTCAGCGCAGCCAAGCTCATCGCAGGCGGATTCGACGTCCTCACCGCAGGCGGATTCGACGTCCTCACCGCAGGCGGGTTCGCATCTGTCGCTGACGGCGGCCCAGTTGCTGGATCAGGACGTGATCGTGCTGGACGATCTGGCGGCGGCCGCGCTGGACCAGTCGCAGTGGCAGGCGGTCGAGCAAATGGTCTCGCGACAAGGTGGAGGCGTCATCATGATCGCGGGGGACGGCCATCTTCCGGCGGAATACGCGGCCCGGCCGGACCTCGCGGCGATGCTGCCGTATAAGCGCGGCGGCCCGGCGGCTTTTCAGACCTGGCCGGGGATGGCGGCGCATTATCACCTGACGGTTGCCAGCGGGTTGACCGATCCGGTGGCGCTGGAAGCGCTGCGTCTGGACGATGATCCGGATATCAACTCGGCGTGGAGCGGGCTTCCCGCGCTGTTTCGCTATCTGGCGATCGGGCCGCTGAAAAACGGGGCCCGGGCGCTGCTGGTTGAAAGCGAATCCAATTCGCCGGTCCTTGCCGAACAGCGCCTTGGCGCCGGTCGCACGATCCTGTGTGGAATCGATCAGACGTGGCGATGGCGATTCAAGGCCGGCGATGCCGATCAGGATCGGTTCTGGTCGCAGCTTGTGCGCTATGCGGCCGGCGAACCCTATGCGGTGCGCTCCAGTCGCGGCTGGCTGGATGCCGATCCGGTGACGGCCGAGCCGGGCCAGGCCCTTCGCCTGCGCGTGAAGATTCCGGAGGTGGCCGGTGGCAACGCGACCGGCGAGGCCTTGCCGACGGTCGAGTTGTGGAAGGGCAACGAGCATTTGTCGGATCGTGTGCTGACCAGGGCGACCGGCGCTGGCGAGTTCACCGGTTCGATTGCAGCCCCGCCGCTGACGGCATCGGAGGAAGCCGGCGGGCGGGAGATCGAGTATGCACTGCGCCTCAAGGGCGCCGACGTGGCGATGCCTCTGTATGTGTGGCGGAATTACCAGGCCGAGCTCGCGAACCTCTCGGCCAGCGAACAGCCGATGCGCCGCATGGCCGAATCGAGCGGCGGCGCGATGCTGACTCTGGATCAGGTGGCAAACCTGCCTCCGCGGATCGAGGCGGCGCGCGGCCGGGTGAATCAGTTTGTCGAATTGCGATTGTGGGACAGCGCGTATCTGTACCTGTTCGTGCTGGCGTGTCTCAGCGGCGAATGGGCGATGCGGAAGATCGTCGGATTGGTGTAGCGGCCCGTGAGAGTCGATCGATGATTCAAGCCGTGGCAAACGATCGCGGGTCCGTGCTCGCCGGGCCGGTGCGCCGGCTGCTGCGGCGCCACGTGATGCTGCGGCGGTGGTCGGCGGCGGTGCAGACGGCGGGCCGGGCAACGGCGGCGTGGATGGGATTGATCGCGGCCGCGTGCATCGTCGATCGCCGGCTGCAATTGGGCGCCCAGGTGCGGCTGGCGTGGCTGATCGTGACGACGGGCGCGGCGGCGGCCATGATCGGCTGGCGGTTATGGCGCGTGCTGGCTCACAGAATCGACTACGTGCTGGCGGCCCAGTCGCTGGAACGCTCGTGCGACGCGTTCCATGAGGAACTGGTGACGCTGGCATCGCAGTACACGTTGTCCGTCGATCAGCGCGGCGCGGCCGCATTGCTCGCGGCCATCGAGGAATCGGTGAGCCGTCGGCTGGCGGATGTGCGGCTGCTCAGGACGGTCTCGTGGCGGGCGGCGGCGCTGTGGTGGATGTGGGTGGTTGTGGGTCTTGAATTCGCGGCGGCGCTGTGGCCGGTCGCGTACCTCGGCGAGCAGAATCTGATGTCCCGCGCCCTGATGCCGCTGGCGAGAGTCGCCCCGGTGACAACCACTCGCCTGGTTGTCATCGGCCTGAGAAACGTGGTTCGCGGAAGTCCGATGACCGTCGTTGCCCTGGTCGGCGCCGACGAGCAGCCGGTCCTTCATTATGCCTCCGCGGCCGGCGGCATCGGCGGATGGACCGAAACGATCATGTCCGCCGCCAGGGCGCCTCGCGTCTTCGAGGTGACTCTCCCGTCGGTGCAGCGGAGCATGCGCTATTACGTGACCGCCGGCGACGCCACCAGCGACATGCACGCTGTCGATGTGCGCGCGATCCCGGCCGTTCGCGAATTTGCAATCGACTACGCGTACCCGCCCTACACGAAGCTGCCGGATCGTTCGGTCGCCAACGCCAACGGCGTGATCACCGCGCCCACCGCAAGCAAGGCGACGGTCACGATCCACTGCACGACCGATCTGACGGCGGCTGAGTTGATTGTCGGCGGCACAAGCGTGGCGATGAAAGGCGGGCGGGCCGAGTGGTCGGCGACCGTCACCGTCAGCGCCGAGTCGCGCCTGGCACTGAATCTGCACGGCGCCGACGGGGTGTTGGGCCATGGGCCGGCGACGATGGCGATGCACGTGGTCGCGGACCGGCCGCCGCAGGTGTCGATGGCCGAACCGGGCGCTGATCTGGAACTTGGGCCGGCGGACCACCTGACGTTGCGTTACCGTGCTGGCGACGATTACGGCGTGGTCGGGGTGAATCTGTCGGCGACGGTGCTGGAGGGGGCGCGGAAGAAGCTGCAACAGACCTGGCCGGTGTCGGGCGAGGACCAGGGGCCGTCGGCCGCGGGAGCCGCCGACGTCGATCTGGCGGGATTGAACCCGTCCCTGGGCGATCTGGTGGAATTGCAATGGACAGTGCGCGACGGGGCGGGACAGACGGCATCCAGCGAGACGGCGCGGCTGCTGGTATCGGCCCGGCCGGTCGATCTGGCGGCCCGGCGTCGGGTCGTCGAGTTGCGGGTGGCGGATCGGCTCATCGGTACGGCGTCGGCGGCCCTGGCGTCGGCCGACAATTTGGTCAGCGCCGCGACGACGCGAGAATCCACGGAGCAACGCGCCGAAAGCGCCCGGCGGGAATTGGCGTTGACCGCCGAATCGCTGCGCCAGGCCGAGCCGCCGATGCTGCGCGTGATCCCGACCTGTGGCGATGCGCCGGACGTCGCGGCGATGTGTGCCCGCTGGCTGGACGATGTCGAGACGTCCTGGCGCGAGATTGGTTCGACGGGGCTCACCACGGGTGGTTCGACGGGCTTGACCACCGGCACGACCGCGAGCGCGGCATTGCAAAGCTCTCGCGTGCGGGCCTGGCGTGATCGCGTTGCCGCCGTGCAACGCGACATGGATGCGGTGCTGCGGGGCGAACTGGCCGATGCACTGCTGGCCGAGCGCGCGGATTTGGCGGCGGCGACAACGCGGCCGGCTGTGCCGTCGGGCGATCTGGCGGACTTCGTTCAGAAGCTGCAAACGGAATGGCGCAACGGAGCGGCGGAGCTGGGTGTCAATGCCAATGCGCCGAATGTGACTCAGTTGCTGACCGCCATCAGGGATGCGGAATCAACGATCCTGCGATCGTGCGCACCGGTGGATTTTGACCAGGCGGCGGCGCAGTGGAGCGGTGATCCTTCCCAAATCGCCGATGGAATTCTGCCAGGTCGTCTGAAGTTGGCCAGTGCGGCCGAAGCAATGAGGGCGGACGCGGATTATGTCTGGGCGTGGGATCTGCAACTGGCGGGGAGTGCGGCGGCGGTGATCGAGAGCCTGGGGCCGACGGGAACGCGAGGACTTTACGCAATTCATTTCGATGGTCTGCAAGATGAGCGCGATGCGGATCGATCGGGCGCGTCGGACGTGCCCGCGACTCGGAAAGCGGCCGACGAGGCGCGGCAGATCATGGCAGCGTGGAGCTTGGGCCGGCGGGCGGGGCCGGTCGCAGGTCGCTCGACGACACAGCCCACGACCAGCGGCAATGCGCTGGCCGACGTGGGCGTTTACGAGATGGGCTATGCCGGGCGGGCGGTGTCCAGCGGAGATTGGGATGCCATTGCGGCGTCGGCGAATGCGGCGGTGGCGATGGGACGATTCGGCTGGGCAGGCGTTCTGGATGAGATGACGCAGCGGGCGTGGAATGCGACAACACGGCCGGCCGGAGGGGCGACCGGCGGCGATGCCAGCGGATCGGTCGCGGATTTGCGGCAGGCCGGCGAGTGGAGTTCGCTTGCTCAGGCGATCGATGCCCTGCAACGGCGGCAAATCGCGATTATCTCGGCCGCCCAAGGCGGGGAATCGTCCGCCGACCTGTCGCGCCGGCAGATCGAATTGCGCGACGATATTGGCCGCGCCATGCAACGCCAGTCAAGGCAAATGGCGAGCGTTGCGGCGGCCGACGGCGCTGTGGCCAGAGCCAGCGCCATCGCGGAAATGACGGCGCTGCGGCGGACGATCGACCAGACCATCGTGAATGATGCGATGATAGCGAATGTTGTGAATACTGTTGGCTGGGCGATTGACGGGTGGATGGTCCAGAAGACGGCGCAGTGGCCGCTGGATGTGGCCAACGCCATGGCGGGCGATGCGGCCGGGCGGATCGCTGCCGGGGCAGGGGATTCCGCCTTGTCGCGGCAGTGGGAAGTCATGCAAGGGTTGGAGTGGGCGCGGCGCGATGCGGTCCGCAGAAGCGCCTGGGCACGGCTCGGTGCGGTGAGCGCTGCCGGCGGCGGCGCGGCGGCCGGGCCGGGCGATACCGTGATGACCGGATGGGGCGCGGCCGCTGGCGAAAGCGGGCGCGGCGGGACGCGGCAATTGACCCGGCCGCGAGTTCCGCCGCCCGGTCGAGGCGCGACGACGCGCCCGGCGGATGTGGCCGACTATCAGGATGCGATTCAGGCGTATTTCGACGCTTTGGGACAGAACCAGGTTCAGCGATGAATGGACGGTCGATCATGACTGCGAGGTTGCGGACGATGTTCGCCGCGGTGGCGCTGGTGGCGATGCTGTACGCGCCGAGCGCGCGCAGCGCTGAGCCGGCAACGGCGCAATCCGCCCCGACATCACAGCCGGCCTCGGGCCAGTCGGCATCCGGTAGCGCATCGGCTCGGGAAATGTCGGCGGATATGGATGAGGCCGTCAGCCGCGGCCTCTCCTTCCTGGCGAAAAACCAGAACGGCGACGGATCGATCGACGGCGGCGCGCCGACGGTGGCCACCACCGGCCTGGCGGTGCTGGCCATGCTGGCCTCCGGCCAGGCGCCCGACGAAGGGCGTCTGGGCGTCACGGTGCGCACGGCCGTGGATTTCCTGTTGCGCCAGGTTCCCGACGACGGGTATGTCGGCAAAGTGGACGGCAGCGGCATGCGCGGGCAGGCGATCGTCACGCTGGCACTGGCCCAGGCCAGCGGCGTGGAGACGGATCAGACCCGCCTGAAGCGCACGCGGGCGGCGCTGGGGCGATTGGTCGATGTGATTCAGCGGGCTCAGGATGTGACGAAGGACACGGCCAATAGCGGCGGATGGGGCATTGAGCCGAATTCGACGGACAGCGATTTGTCGGTAACGGCCTGGTGCGTGCTGGGTCTGCGCGCGGCGGAGAATTCGGGAATCGCGGTGGACAAGAACCGGGCGGATCGCGCGGCCGGTTTTGTGATGGCGTGCTGCCAAGCCGGCCAGGGCGAATTCGCGTCGCGGCCCGGCGCCGATGCCAGCGCATCAATGACCGCCGCCGGAGTGCTGGCCCTATCCCTGCTGGATCGCGCACAAAGCGACGCGGCCACGGCCGGAGCGCGGTATCTCGTCGATCATCCGGCGACGCAAGCGACGGACACGCCCTACGACGCCGTGTATTTTGCGGCGATCGCCGCATTTCGGTCGGGCGGTTCGACATGGTCGGAGGTCTGGTCAAGAACCTCGGCGCGCCTCATGGCCCTGCATGACAAAGACGGCGGCTGGCCCGCGGGCGCCAGCAGCCAGAACCCCGGCCGAGTCTACGCGACGGCGATGGCGACGTTGACGCTGTCGACGCCGTATCGGTTGTTGCCGGCATATCAGAAGTGAGGCAGGGAAACGTCGTGCGACGCATTCGGATCATGCCGCCGGTGTATCTGGCCGTGGCCGTCGGGGTGATGGCTGTGCTGCATGAGTTCGTTCCGGTTGCGAGGTTATTTGGCTCGCCGGGGCGCTGGCTCGGGTTTGTTCCCATGGCGGCGGGAATTTTTCTGGGCGGCTGGGCGCGTTGGCTGTTCAGTAAACATCAGACGACGATCCGGCCGGGCCAAACGTCGCGCCGGCTTGTGACCGAGGGGCCGTTTCGATGGACCCGGAATCCGATTTACGTCGGCATGGTAATGGTATTGGCCGGCGTCGCGATTCGCTTCGGCAGCCTTTCGCCGTGGGTGATGGTTCCGATGTTCATCGTCGTCATCGCGCGTAACGTCATCCCGGTCGAGGAGGTAATGCTGCAGGAGACCTTCGGCGCGGAATACGAGCAATACCGGGGTCGAGTTCCAAGGTGGATTTGATTCGGGGGAATTGACCTGGCGGCGGGGGCAAACTATATTTGCATAGGCGAATATGCAAGCGGCGACGTCACGACCATCGGTGGACCACATGTTCCGGGCGTTTGCGGATCGGACCCGGCTGCGGATTCTCCATCTCCTGGCGCCGGGAGAACTGTGCGTGTGCGATCTGGTGCGCGTGCTGGGCGGCCCGCAGCCGAAGATCTCGCGGCATCTGGCGTATCTGCGGCGGGCCGGTCTGGTGACGGCCCGGAAGGACGGACTGTGGATGCACTATAGCCTGTCGCCGGCGAAGGGACGGTTCCATGCGAAATTGATGGAGTGCCTGGCGTGCTGTTTGGCGGATGTTCCGGAATTGGCGCGGGATGCGAAGCTGCGGGCGCGCGGCCGCTGCGACGGCGGAACCTGCCGCAAGTGAGTTTTTTGGCTCAAATTGCATTCGCCCAGGCGAATGGAGTGAACGGCGATGGCAAAAACCAGGATATTGTTCCTCTGCACCGGCAATTCGTGCCGCAGCCAGATGGCCGAGGGGTGGGCCAGGCATCTGAAGGGCGATGCGATCGAGGCGTATTCGGCGGGCGTCGAGCCGCATGGGATGAACCAGATCGCGGTGGCGGTGATGAAGGAAGCGGGCGTCGATATCAGCGGTCGGCGGTCAAAACACGTCGATGAACTGCGCGACGTGGCGTTCGATTTCGTGGTGACGGTGTGCGACGATGCACACGAGAATTGCCCGCTGTTTCCGGGGAAGACAAGAGTCGTACACGTCGGTTTCGATGATCCGCCCCGGCTGGCGAAAACGGCAAATTCGGAGAGCGAAGCAATGGGCCATTACCGCCGGGTGCGCGACGAAATCCGGGCGTTTGTCGAGACGTTGCCGGGGAGTCTCAGGCAAAAGGGAGGCATTTCGTGATGAACAAACCGATGGTCCTCATCCTCTGCACGGGCAACTCCTGTCGCAGCCAGATGGCGGAGGGGTTTCTCAAGCTCTACAAGGGCGATCAATACGACGTGCAAAGCGCCGGCACCGAACCGAAATCCGAGGTTCATCCGCTGGCCATACGCGTGATGAACGAAATCGGCATCGACATCGGCGGCCGACGGCCGAAGTCGCTGCTGTCGTTTCTCGGCACCGCCCCCGTGCGCCATCTGCTGATTGTCTGCGACAAGGCCAACGGCACATGCCCGCGAATCTGGCCGGGGACTTACACGCGAACCTATCTGCCGTTCAACGATCCGGCCGCGTTTGTCGGCTCGGAAAGCCAGACGCTCGATGAGTTCCGCACCGTCCGCGATCAGATCGGCAAGGCGATGAAGGATTGGACTCCGCAAGTCGAGAGGGCCGGCCGATGAGGAAATACGCGGCCGAAGTTCTTGGAACCTTTGCACTGGTCTTCGCCGGCACCGGGGCGGTGGTCATCAACGACGTGACCGGCGGTGGCGTCACGCACGTGGGGATCGCGGCGACGTTCGGGCTGGTGGTGATGGCCATGATCTATGCGGTTGGGGACGTGTCGGGGGCGCACCTCAATCCGGCCGTGACGATCGGGTTCTTTCTGGCCGGGCGGCTGCGCGGCCGGTGCGTACTGCCGTACATCGCCAGCCAGATCGCCGGGGCGTTTGCGGCCAGCGGGGCACTGCTGCTGCTGTTTGGAAATCACGCGCATCTGGGGGCGACATTGCCGGCCGGTTCGGCATGGCAATCGTTCGGTCTGGAAGCGATGCTCACGTGGCTGCTGATGTTTGTCATCCTGTGCGTATCGACCGGATCGAAGGAAGTGGGGGCGATGGCCGGGACCGCCATCGGCGGCGTGATCGCGCTGGAGGCGATGTTCGCCGGGCCGATCAGCGGGGCGTCGATGAATCCGGCCCGGTCGCTGGCCCCGGCGGTGGTGAGCGGGACGCTGGCGAGCTTATGGGTATATATTGCGGCGCCCGTGCTGGGAGCGGCACTGGCGGTGCCGTGCTGGCGAATGACGCGGGAGGGCGTGGCGGCATATTCAAGCCAAGACTTACATCCAGACAAGGAGCTGACCGATGAATCGAAACGCTGACCAAGCCGTCGAGCTTTTGTCCCAAGGCTACAATTGTGCGCAGGCCGTTTTGGCCGCCTGCGGCGGGCGGCGTGGATTATCGCGGGAAACGGCCATGCGCGTGGCCGGGCCGTTCGGCGCCGGCATCGGCCGGATGGGCGGAACGTGCGGCGCGGTCTCCGGCGCGTTCATGGCCATCGGGCTGAAATACGCCCGGACCGGTCCGGGCGAGGACGCCGCCAAGGAAACGGGTTACGCCCTGGCGCGCCAGTTCGTCGCCCGGTTTACTGCCCTGCACAAGACCACCTGCTGCCGCGAACTGCTGGGGTGCGACTTGTCCACTCCCGAAGGAATGCAACAGGCCAAGGATCAGAAGCTCTTCGAGACCCGCTGCGCGACCTTCGTCCGCGATGCCGCCGACATCGTGGACGATCTGCTCGCCCATACCGAGGACGACGATTCCATCCGCCGCGTCGTCCGTGACAAATATGCCGCTGTTGCGGAGAGTACGCTTTCGAACGATGTCGCCGGCGTGGCGGCCGTCGCACGGGCGTTTGGCTACAGCACGGAGGAACTGGCCGCAATTCCCGCCGGGGCGAACATGGGCCTGTCGTGCGGGAATCCGACGGCCACGGCGTCGCTGCGGCCGGGCGAGGTGGTGGTCGATCTTGGATCGGGCGGCGGACTGGATGTGTTTCTGGCGGCCAAGAAGGTGGGACCGACCGGCCGGGCGATCGGCATCGACATGACACCGCAGATGATCGCCCGGGCCCGGGCCAACGCGGCGGAGGCGAATCTCTCCAACGTCGAATTTCATCAGGCGAACATCGACAAGCTGCCGCTGGCCGATGCGTCGGTCGATTGCGTCATCTCCAATTGCGTGATCAACCTGGCGCCGGACAAGCCGGCGGTGTTTCGTGAGATTGCACGAGTCCTCAAGCCCGGCGGACGCCTGGCCGTCAGCGACATCGCGCTCAAGAAGCCGCTGCCGGATGAAATAGCCGGGGACGTGATGGCCTACGTCGGCTGCATTGCCGGGGCGGTCATGATTGAGGACTATAAGCGGCAACTGAAAGCGGCCGGTTTTGCCCATGTCGATGTTATCGACAGCGGCAGCGACCTCAACGCCTATGCCAAGGTGGAGAACCAGTCTGGGTGCTGCTCGCCGTCGATGGATGATGCGTCACCGAAATCATCGTGCTGCGGAACGCCACTCAAAGTCGCCCAGTCAAGCTGCTGCACACCCGCAACACAGTCCAAGCCGGAATTGCACAGCCGACTGGCCGATCTGCTGAGGAGATACAACGTGAATGACTACGCGGCCAGCGTAAAGGTTTATGCCGTAAGGCCCGGCTGACCCCACACCGCTTGCTGAGCTGGCGCAGTCCCGTGGGCGTCTTGTTGGCCATGGTCTGGCGCGTTACTTTTACTCCCCATGTCGAGGCATCAACTTTTCGTTGTTCTGTTCGTTGCGATGATTATCGGCAACACGCGACTGCTTTTCGCCGCTGCCGCAACGCAGCCGTCTTCCATGCCGACCGGTTCCAGAGTGGCGATTGACCCCTCGGCCGGCAGACCCGTCTTTCTTTTCGACGATGACGATGACGACAACCCAAGGCCCGCGGGCTTGCCGACGTCGAATCCGACATTGAGCCGGTACTTCTTTGGCCTGCTGGACAATCGCTCAAGCTATGGCAAAGACTTCTTTCCCGACGCTTTCATCGGGCCGGAATTTGATTCTGAACAGCAGGTCGAATTGGATTACCTGCATGGCGCAAAAGCCGGCGCGCGGGAGGACGAAGTTGATGCGGGGATTCAATGGAACGTCGTCGGCCAACTCACCCTCGCCGGTGAATTCGGCTGGGATTCGCAGCACGAACCCGGCATTGGAAATGGCCCCGAAGGCGATCTGGCTGAACGGGAGGACGGCACCGGTTTTGAAAACGCCGACCTGGCCGCTTATCACCCGATCTTTCAATACCTCAGCGCGGATGGTCAATTCGATTACACCGCCGTCGTCCGCTTCGATTTCGGCATCCCGACTCGCACGCGTGTTTCGGGCAAAGACGTCCAACTGACGCCGTACCTGGGCCAACTCCTTCGCGTCGGCGACCACGTGAGCATCGAGGCGTGGACCGGCTCGCAGTTCACCATCGCACCCCGGCAGACGGACCAGTTCGTCTACGGCGCCTCCCTCGGCTACCGGATATCTCACGAGCAATTGCCTCTGCCGCTGACGGAACAAGTCACTCCGCTCTTTGAACTTGACGGCCAGACGCCGTGGTCGGGCAATGGCCAGGATGCGTTGTTCGGCGTAACCGGGCTGAATATCCAATTCAAGTCGCTGGGCAAAATGCAGCCGGGCGTCGAATTGGGATATCAATTCCCCATCGACCAGGGCGCTCGCGAACAGTTGCATTGGGGCGTCGTCACGGAATTCCTGCTGGAATTCTAAAGACAAGGGCGCGATTTGATTTTCCCATGAAATCGCGGCCGGGCGTCTGTACAATCCGTTCATGATGCCAAACCGAGAACCACGTCACATCGCGGCGAAGACATTGATCTGGTGGATGGCGGCGGGGCTGGCCGGGGCATGTTCCTCGGCCATGGCCGCCGATCCGACGCCGGCTGCGGTGATGCCGAGCACGGCGCCGACGACGGCCAGCGCGGCGAGATTCGTCATCACCGATTTCGGCGCCGTCGCCGATGGGAAAACCCTCAACACCGCGGCGATTCAAAAGACGATCGATCGAGCGGCCGGTGCCGGCGGCGGGATTGTGGTGGTTCCATCCGGCACGTTTGTGACCGGCGCGATCTTCCTTAAGCCCGGTACGGGGCTGGATGTCGAAAAGGACGGCGTGCTCAAGGGTTCGACAAATATCGCCGACTATCCGCAGCGGCTCACGCGCATCGAGGGTCATTTTCAGCAGTGGCTGCCGGCCCTGGTGAATGCCGACGGGGTCGATCATCTTCGCATCGGCGGGGCGGGCACGCTGGACGGCAGCGGCACGCCGTTTTATGCGGCGTTCCAAACCCAGCGCCGCGCCAATTCCGCGACGGCGAATCTGGATGTTCCCCGGCCGCGGATGGTGTATATCGCCAACAGCGCGGATGTGAAGGTTTCGGGATTGCATTTCCTGAACTCCGGGTTCTGGAACCTGCACGTGTACAAATCGCACGACGTGGAAATCCAGGGGCTGGACATCCAGGCGCCGACGACAAGCCCCAGCACCGACGGCATGGATATCGACAGCTCGCAGAACATCACGATTCACGATTGCAGCATCGTCAACAACGATGACGGCATTGCCCTCAAGGGGAGCAAGGGCGTGGATGCGATGGACGACAAGGACAGCCCGCCGGTTGAGCATATCCACGTCTACGATTGCGTGTTCGGCCATACCGGGAGCTTCGTGACCTGCGGCAGCGAGGCGACGATCATCCGCGATGTCGAGGTCGATCATTGCAAGGCCAGCGGCGCCGGCAGCGCGCCCACGATGATGCGTCTGAAATTGCGCACCGATACGCCTCAGTTGTACGAGAACATCCGGTTCCACGACATCACGCTGGACGGCAGGGGCGCGATCTTCGGCATGGCGCCGTGGACGCAATACGCCAACCTGCAGGGCCACGCCCCGCCGACCCACACAGTGCGAAACATATCGATCTCAAACGTCACCGGCACGTATGGCAGCTTCGGGTCGATCCGCCCCAACGCCGGCGATGTGATCGACCACATGACGCTGGAGAACATCGACGTGAAATTGACCACGGCCACGCCGACCTTCACGGGCGTGACAAATCTGGTGGTGAAGAATGTGAAAGTGAACGGGACGGCCTACGCGGGGCCGGGAAGGTGACGGGGCGGGTAGGAATCCGCGGCGGGAGGCGGCATTGCCGGACGAGACGCAACCGATCCACAAGCTTTCGTATCACGCGATTGGTCCGCCGCGGATTGAACGTGCGCGCGAGTGGCTGTCGCGGCGGCCGTTGTGGGCGGTTGCGCTGGTCATGATCGTGCCGGTGGTTGTTGTCGGCGAATTCCATATAGAAGATTGGCTCGGAAATGACATGGTGTCCCGCATCGGTTGGCGGGTGTTGGGCTACGCATATATCGCAGCGATGTTTTTGCCGCGTGAGTTGCGGTCGTTGAGCTGGCGTCGGGGGGTGGTGGTGGCGGCGCTGGCGGCCGTGGTCTACGTGCTGGAATTGACAAACTGGCAGGGATCGATCGTATTTCCGTACAACATGCTGACATGGTATGTACCACTCGTGGGCGTTGGCGACTGGGCGGTCAACGGGCCGCGCAAGCCTCGTACTCTCGTTTGGACATTGGTGTTGATGCTCGCAGTTGTCGCTCTCTTGGCGAGCGTTTGCCAGCCGCTACGGTTCGCAAACTGGACTATCCGCCGGGCAATATCGCATCCGGGAGGCACGACGATATACACCTTTGATTTTGCGTGGCCGTCTCGTTCGGCGCTTCAGGCTGTGCTGATTTGGCTGGCAATACCTGCGGCACAGCGGCTGGCGGATACACGGAACCGGTTTGCGGCGTGGGTTGCCGTCTTTTCCACCATGGCATGCGCGGCGTGGTTTGCGATCTTCTTTCACATTGTTGTCTATCGCCTTGCGGCGCGGTCGCTGGCCAAGGGGTGGCCGTTCGATCGGGACTATGCGGTGTCGATTCTGCAGTTGCGTGACGACAAGGCGGACGAAATCGTCTTCTGGCAGGCGGTTGAGCGAGCGGACTGGTCCTCGCCGCCCGACGATCTGAGGTGGCATTACCCCGGACGCTGCATCAAGATTCTGGCGGAGCGCGATCCCGCCGTAACGGCCGAGCGCCTTTCGGTGCTCTTGCGCGGCAGGCCGTCCTCGGCGCTCGCCGAGTGTGCAGCGCCGATTCTCGCACAGCAGCATCATTATGAAACCGCGCCGGAATTGATGCGTTACGCACTGCTGGGCAACGACGATTGCAGCGAGGCACTGGATTCGATGCGGGTTCCGCAAACGGCTCTGGCAGTAATAGCAGAAAGCGAACGATATCGCCGGCGGCGGAGTGGCACCGATCCAAACGAATTGTCGCCGGCGTCGGAAAAGGAACTGGCGGACCTGCTGGGGGAGGATATCGGACCAAAGATCAGCGATTGGAACAACTTATACGACCGCGTGATTTCTCAACGACCGACGCCACTGTCGGCGGACCAGGCGTCCGAGACGGATCGCGTTTCTCGCGCGCTCGCCATGTATTGGGACGCGCAAGTGCATCTCCTGTTTGCGCGGCGACCTTCATCGGTGCCCAAGCCGAACCTCGATGTGCCGACGACCACCGGGCTGGAACAGGAGATTCGGAAATATTGTGCAGCGGCGACATCGGCGACGGCGCCGAGCAGCGTGCCGGCTTCCAAACCGTCAGCGCCATAGCGGCGACGAAAGGCCCCAAACGCAGCAACGCGAGTCGGCAAAGAGCCCTCGCTCACGGCTGCTGCATCGCCGCGTCATCGGGAGGAGGCGTTGCCGGGGGCGGCGGCGGGGGTTCGGGCGCGACGGGCGTGGGGGTGATGCCCAGCCCGGACAAGAC
>Ga0181520_10004128_pt1 | contig 24693 bp, 23 predicted proteins | sample PEATcosm2014_Bin_29_FD_132451 | JGI IMG/M metagenome (GOLD analysis project Ga0181520, IMG submission 132451) | Peatland microbial communities from MTU Mesocosm Facility, Houghton, MI, USA - PEATcosm2014_Bin02_30_metaG | ecosystem: Environmental > Terrestrial > Soil > Wetlands > Peat | place...
AAGACTTACTTGACCTAAAAGCTTATGATGGCGTAAAGATTGTAAATGCAACTAAATTCTTACAAGTTGTTCAATAATTAATATAAAACTGGCTGGGCATAAGGGATTCGAACTTAGGCAGATTTGTTTAACTGTTACCCTGTAACTAGAAGTTCTATATATTCTTGTGTTTGCAAAAGCGAGGTCGAAGAGGCACGTTCAATAAAAGAAACATTTCTAGCCTTCCAGTCAACATTTTTAATTTGGTCAGCTAGAATAGCACCATCAATTTTTTTAGTTTTTATCACTACCTCAAAAGGGTATCCCTTTATCTTTGAAGTTACTGGGCAAGCTACCATAAGCCCACTTTTCTTATTGTATTCATAAGGCGACAAAACTAGAGCAGGTCGCACCCCAGCTTGTTCGTGCCCTTGCTGAGGAGTAAAGCTTAACCACACTAAATCACCCCTTGAGGGGATATATGCTTCTACCATATTTCTTTACCGACTGGACCACCCCAATCGATCTCGTCATGGACGTTCTCAGAAGTAACTTTTTTCAACAGCTGTTGCATGGTTGGTTTTTTGTGGTTTTTTCGCTCCAAAGTTGCTACTTTGCCATTACTTATAATCTGAAGGTTATTGTCTTCCGAAAGCCCGAGATTTTGCACAATTGCCCGGGGAATACGAATAGCTAAACTATTGCCCCATTTCTTTACCGTAGTCGTTGTTTGCATTATAAATCCTCCTATGAATAGTATATACAAATGTATATACATATGTCAACATTTTTGGTACTCTATATAACTACACTGATAGAGCGAGAGGATTCGAATCTACGAACACTTGAACCACACAATCCAATTACTCGCCAGCGGTCCGTTCTTTAATGCAGATATTTGAGTAATTAGCTTATTTCAAACGGATTGGCAAGTTGCAATTTGTCATCAAAAGATTCAATGCGCATGATTTCATTATGTTTGGCATTCCGCTCACTTCTTGATAGGCTGCCGGTTTTTATTTGATTAGCGCCCGTGCCAATAGCCAGATGGACAATAGTAACATCTTCTGTCTCGCCACTTCTGTGCGAGACGATTGTTCGCCAGCCGTGTTGTTTGGCTAATTGTAAAGTATGAATGGTTTCGGTTAGTGTCCCGATTTGATTTGGCTTGATAAGGATGGCATTGCCAGCTTTCTGATCGATGGCTTGTTGCAATCTATCAGGGTTGGTCACTAGTAAATCATCGCCGACCAGCTGTAATTCTCCCAGCCGTTTGGTTAAATCCACCCAGGCGTCCCAGGCATCTTGATCGAGTCCATCCTCGATTGACAGCATTGGGTATTTTCGGGCAATAGTTTCTAGATAATCAATCATTTCAACGCTATTTAGTTGCCGATCCTCTGTTTTCAAATCATAACTGCCGTCTTTAAATAATTCCGCGGCCGCGACGTCTAACCCATAACCGACATCCACACCCGGCTGGTATCCAGCGGCAACCGTTGCTTGACTTAATAGATCAAACATCTCCGTGTTGGATTTAACTGGGTAGGTAAAACCGCCCTCGTCACCAACCGCGGTAGAAGCACCTGCTGACACAATTTCGTGCTTCAAGGCTTGAAATATTTCAGCCCCCACGCGGATGGCCTGAGCATAGCTTTCGGCCCGCTTGGGAATAAGCATATATTCCTGGAAATCGGCCGAATGGGTAGCGTGTTTACCGCCGTTGAGGAAATTCATCATTGGTAGTGGTAGCGACATCGGCGGATTATGAGCAATATCATTGATATGGGCATACAACGGCAGCTGACGATAATTCGCCGCGGCATGAGCACAAGCCAAGGACACCGCCAAAATAGCATTGGCTCCCAACCTTGATTTATCGGTAGTTCCGTCCAGATCAATCATTTTCTGATCAATCATAAACTGATCATCAGCCATTAAGCCGTGCAGGCAATCAGCTAGCTGGCCTTCAATATTGGCTACTGCTTTCAAAACGCCTTGACCGCCAAAAGGCTCGCCACCGTCCCTCAGCTCATGCGCTTCATGTGATCCGGTAGAAGCTCCGGAAGGCACAGCGGCCCGGCCGAAAAGACCACTTTCCAGCCAAACCTCCGCCTCGACCGTCGGGATACCTCGCGAATCAAGAATCTGCCTAGCTTTTAACCCCGCGATCTTCATGGGCTCATTTTCTCATAGTTCTTATGTATAATAAACAGCGAGATGGCACTGATCTATTGTTATGACGCAACCGAGCTGGATCAAAAACAGCTAGCTGCGGCGTTCCAGGGAACCGATCACCACTTGGAGTTCGTGACCGATAAAATTGAGTCGGCTAATTGTAATCCCGAAGCTGAGGTTGTTTCAGTGTTTATCACCAGTCAAGTTAGCCGGGCAGTGATTGAAGCTATGCCCAAACTAAGACTGATTGCTGGCCGATCAACCGGCTTTAATAACATTGATCTGGCCGCTGCCCAAGAGCACGACGTGACTGTTGTCAACGTGCCGACCTACGGCGAAGCCACAGTGGCCGAATATGTTTTTACCCTGTTGCTAGCGCTACAGCGCAAACTACCAGTGATCCTTAAAACCGAAAAGGAACAGTTCTCGTCCGACAGCCTAATGGGCCGCGACCTGGAAGGCAAAGTTTTCGGCGTCGTCGGCACCGGCCATATTGGCCAAAAAGCTTTGAAAATTGCTGACGGCTTCTCGATGCAGACAATAGCCTATGACGCTTTTCCCAAAGAAGAACTTCAAGCGCAGTACCATTTCCAATACGTTGGACTTGATGAGTTACTGAGTCAAGCCGACATCGTGTCGCTCCATACTCCCTATCTGCCGGCAACTCACCATCTGATGAACCACGACCGGTTAAATAGCATGAAACCCGGGGCCATTTTAGTCAATACGGCGCGCGGGGAACTAGTCGACACCAAGGCCCTAATTGAAGTTCTAGAAAACGGTCAGCTGGGTGGTGCGGCCATCGATGTCATCGAGGGTGAAGCGCTACTAAATTATAGCGAAGAAACGGCTCTGTTGCGCAGTGATACTATCCCAGAAGAGCTGCTGCGGCACAGCGTCGAAATAAACGTCCTGGAAGCTATGCCGAATGTCATCATCAGTCCTCACAATGCTTTCAATACAGTTGAAGCCATTCTGCGGATTAACCAAACCTCCGCCCAAAATATGATTGATTTCTGGTACGGCAAGGTACCCAACAAGGTCACACCGCCCAAACCAGCGCTGGGAAAGTTACTGATTGTTCGTCATACCGAATCGGAATGGAATGCTGTCGGCAAATGGACTGGCCTGTCGGATGCCCACTTGGATGACAATGGCTTTAAGGAAGCGGCTATGTTAGGCCAAGCCCTTAAAAAGCTGGATATCCGTATCGACAACGCTTATTGCTCAGAGCAAATTAGGACCCGAGAAACCCTAGAAGGCATTCTGGATACGGCTCAGCAATTTGATGTCAGTATTGCCGTCAGCCCAGCCCTTAATGAACGCGATTATGGTGAATATACCGGTAAGAATAAATGGGAAGTCGAAAAGCAGATCGGCGAGGAAGCTTTTGATCAAATCCGCCGTGGCTGGGACATACCGGTGCCGGGCGGCGAAACCCTCAAAATGGTTTCTGAACGGGTGACCCCGTTTTATAGCGGGACGGTTCTGCCACTTTTACAGGCCGGGAAAAACGTTCTAATTGTGGCGCACGGTAACAGCCTCAGAGCGTTGGTTAAATATCTCGAATCAATCAGTGATCAAGACGTCAGCCAGCTGGAAATGCTGTTTGGCCAAATTGTGATCTATGATGTGGCGGCTAACGGTCTAAAAGCTAGTTCCGAAGTTGTTAAAATCGACATGACACCGCCTCAAGCCTAGCGGTCAACTTGCGCTTAGTTTGAGCAGACTATTTAGGATTTCACTGGTCACGGCGTCGCGCGATAGAGCACCGTCAACCGTTATAAGCAGTCCTTTATCTCGGTAGAACTCAATCACTGGTTGGGTTTTGGTGTTGAATTTCTGTAGGCGGGTATCTAGTACGCTTTGCCGATCGTCGGACCGCTGGCCGCGGTCATGCTGAGCCTGAGCTGTCTCAAAACGATGCCAGACTTCGGTTTCGGGGAGATCTAGCATGATGACCGCTTGAAGAGGATGTCCCGAGCTGGCCGCTGCCTTCATGACGATTGGTTCTTCGCCATGGGCTCGTCCGACGGCACTAAGAATCAGCGGTTTACGGCTATACTCCGGTCTCGATAAGTAGGGCAGGACCAGATTCTCATAAAAATCAGACGGAACAATTCCGCCGCTGGCCAGGATCTGCTTGATTTTTTCCGGATCATGGTGCGTTCTCAGAATGTCACCGCCGGCTATTAATACACCGTCAAATAAGTCGGCTAGAATGCGGCCCTGGGTGTCTTTGCCGGAGAAAGGACAACCAAATAGATCTATCGAGCCGGTTCCCAGCCAATTAGTAATTGCTTTAACTTGCTCGTTCATTAAAGCCAATTATACCAGCTCATTTATCAAGCGCATGACTTAGATCAAAGCGCTAATGATCGGTAAGCTGTTATAATGACAGTTGAAAAAATAATCGGGTAAACAAATATGTATAAATATATAAGGTTCTTCAAAGAAATATCGATTGCTGACATTCCCCAGGTCGGCGGTAAAAATGCCTCACTCGGTGAAATGTACCAATACCTGGCTCCCAAAGGCGTCAAATTGCCTAACGGCTTTGCTACTACCTCACAAGCTTATTTTTACTTTCTTGATCAATCTGGCGTTAAAAACGAAATTACCAAAATTCTGGCCGGCTTAGATGTGCATAACGTCAGAAGCTTAGCAAAGAAAGCCGCCAAGGTTCGTTCATTAATACTGAAAGCCAAACTGCCCAAAGATTTTGAAGCCGAGATTATTAGGGGCTACCACGAATTAAGTGAAGCTTGTGGCCGGCCTAATTTAGTCGTAGCCATTCGGTCTTCAGCTACCGCCGAAGATTTGCCTAACGCCTCTTTTGCCGGTCAGCAGGAAACTTATTTGAATGTCCAAGGCGAAAAGAAGGTCCTGTTTGCCTTGAAAAAATGTATCGCTTCATTGTTTACTGATCGGGCGATCGTCTATCGGGAAGAAGCTCATTTTGATCATATGAAAGTTGCTCTTTCGGTCGGCGTCCAGCAAATGGTGGCCCGACGATCCAAAGCCGCCGGGATCATGTTTACTATCGATACCGAATCAGGCTTTAAAAATGCGGTCATCATCAATTCGATCTACGGGCTGGGCGAGAATATCGTTCAAGGACATGTCAGCCCGGATGAGTTTGTCGTCTTTAAGCCGACACGGGCTATCCTCAAGAAGAAAGTCGGTGAGAAGAAAGAAAAGATGGTACCGGTCTTTGGTGGCCGGACCAGGAATGTGGCCGTTCCCAAAGCCGAACGGGATAAGTTTTCGATTACTGATGAGCAAGTCAAAATTTTGGCCAACTGGGGTATGGAAATCGAAGCCCACTACGGCAAACCGATGGATATGGAATGGGCCCTCGATGCCGAGGACAACCAATTGTATATTGTTCAAGCCCGGGGCGAGACAGTCGTCTCCAGGCAAAACGTTAATGTGGTTGAAGAATACCATTTGACGGAGACCGGTCCATTGATCGCTACCGGCACCAGTGTCGGCAATAAAATCGGCACCGGTAAGGCCTGTAAAGTTCTGAACGTTAAGAATATCGAGTTGTTTCATAACGGCGATGTCCTGGTGACCGAAATGACCGACCCGGACTGGGTGCCGATCATGCAGCAAGCCAGTGCCATCGTCACCAATAAAGGTGGCCGGACCTGTCATGCCGCAATTGTTTCCCGCGAACTAGGCATTCCATGTGTCGTCGGTACCAACGATGGCACCCAAAAGATTGCCATGGGCAGTGATATTACGGTTAGTTGTGCGGAAGGCGATGAAGGCCATATTTATGAGGGTGCTCTAAAGTTCAAAGTTGACCGGACCGATATTAAAAACCTGCCGCGGCCGAAGACCAAGATTATGATGAATATTGGCTCGCCGGATCTGGCTTTTGAGTATTCGATGATTCCTAACGACGGCGTCGGATTGGCCCGGGAAGAGTTCATTATCGATTCGCATATCAAGATTCACCCGTTAGCCCTGATCCATTTTGATAGTCTGAAAGACAAGAAGGCTAAAACTCTGATCGGTCAGCTGACTAAAGGTTATAAGAATAAAGAACAATACTTTATTGACAAACTAGCCGAAGGAGTCGGGATTATCGGTGCCGCCTTCTATCCGAACGATGTGATTATCCGCTTCAGCGACTTTAAGACTAACGAATACGCTAATCTAATTGGCGGCCTGGCCTTTGAGCCGAAAGAAGATAACCCAATGATCGGTTGGCGCGGCGCCAGCCGTTACTATGATCCGGCCTACCGTGAAGCTTTTGAACTGGAATGCCATGCCATGAAAAAAGTCCGTAACGAGATGGGGCTGACCAATGTTAAGGCGATGATTCCATTTTGTCGAACTTTAGATGAAGCCCGTAAAGTCCTGGCCGTCATGGAAAAAGCTGGACTGAAACGCGGTGAAAACGGTTTTGAGGTCTATGTGATGTGCGAAATCCCCGCCAATGTCATCCTGGCTGAGCAATTTGCCGATTTGTTTGACGGTTTCTCGATCGGTTCTAACGACTTAACCCAACTGACGCTCGGTGTGGACCGCGATAACCAAACGGTAGCCCACGACTATGATGAAAATAACGAAGCCGTTAAAGAACTGATTCGGCAGGTTATTAGAGTCAGCAAACGCAAGAAAGTGCATATCGGCATCTGCGGACAGGCGCCGTCAGACTATCCGGAATTCGCCCGTTTTCTGGTTGAAGAGGGCATTGACAGCCTGTCACTAAACCCGGATACCGTTGTTAAAACCACGATTGATATTAAAAAAACCGAAGACAAACTAGGCCGTTAAATGCACCAAGGTTAAATTAGTAGTCGGCTTTCAAGCCAGTAAAGCGCCGCCGTCAACGACGATTTGTTCGCCGGTCATATAGTTCGACATGTCGCTGGCTAGAAACAGGGCCACCAGGCCGATATCATCCGGTTGACCGAGTCGATGCATCGGGATTTTAGCCAGAAAGGCTTGGGTCAGGGCAGCTACTTGATCGGGCGGAATGTTGGGATTGGCAACTGACGAACCGGGGGTGACGATACCACCCGGAGCGATGGCGTTAACCCAAATCTGGTGTTCGGCTAGCTCCAAGGCTGCATTCTTGGTAAAGCCCCAGATACCATGTTTGGAAGCGTCATAATGGGCCAGACCAACCGACGAAGGGTGCAGAGCATCAATTGAGCTGATATTAATAATCTTCCCGCCGCCGTGTTGTTTCATCAGCTCGGCGACATATTTCGTGGTTAAGAAGACACTTCGGAGATTAACCTGGATGACTTTATCAAACTGGTCAGCTGTCATTTGAGCTATTGGGGTCGACGGATAAATGCCGGCGTTGTTGACTAAAATGTCAACTGAGCCGAACTTTTCCTGGCAGGGGCTAATCATTCGTTTGACATCTTCTTCGTTCGAGACGTCAACTTTAGTGGTTTCAGCCCGCCAGCCTTTGTCGGTTAATTCTTTAGAGGCTTCCTGGCCTGCCGTCTCGTCCAGATCGGCCATCATCACTCTTGCTCCGGCCTCAGCCAAGCGATAACTAATTCCGTAACCAATACCTTTAGCGCCACCGGTTACGATTGCGGTTTTATCTTTTAGGTTCAGTAAATCTTGTAAACTTTTCATATTTTCTCCCCCAGGTATTCTACTCTAATCCTAGTGATGCGCGACGATAATATTGTCGAACACAGTACCCACGATAAACTACTTGCCGAAAATGGCTTTTATACGTCACTTTATAACAGCAAGTTCGCTGAAGCCATAGATTATATGCAGGGTGCATAAAAACTTTGTTAATTAATTAAAAAAACCATACAATTAACGGTAGAAGATGTGTTCTAGATCACTCAATTTAGAACAGTATTAATGGAGGGACAAACTATCGACGAGACGAAGAAACGATCAAACTGGTTAATATTTACGCTTGTGGCAATAGCCCAGTTTATGGTGGTATTGGACATTTCCATTACCAATGTGGCGTTACCAACCATCAAGCACGACTTACACTTTACTAATAGCTCGCTGCAATGGGTCATCACGGCCTACGCCCTGACATTCGGAGGGTTTCTGTTGCTTGGAGGAAGAGCGGCAGATTTATTCGGTCGGCGACGGACATTGTTAATTGGTATGGCTGCCTTTACGACGTTTTCCTTATTAATCGGCTTATCACATTCAGATACTGAGTTGATGGTTTTGCGGGCTTGTCAGGGTTCAGCCGCCGCCCTGATGTCACCTTCGGCTTTATCGATTGTCCTGACCACCTTTCGCGACGGTCCAGATCGCAACAGGGCCTTAGCCTACTGGTCGCTGGTAGCTTCCGGTGGGGCGGCCATCGGTCTGCTGCTGGGCGGGTTCTTGACCCAATACGCTGGCTGGCGCTGGAACTTTTTTATCAATGTGCCGGTGGGAATCATAATCGTGCTGGCCATCTTCAGAATAGTGCCAGCTCATAAAGCCAGCGAAACCGAACAAAGAAACTTAGACTTGCCCGGAGCGGTGCTTATAACCAGTAGCTTGATTCTGCAGGTTTTAGCTTTTAGTAAGGCCCCTACCTGGGGTTGGCTGAGTGGTTCAACTTTAGGCCTACTGGGCGTCGCGCTTGTCTTGTTGTTGGCTTTTTTGTTCAACGAGGCTCGCTTAGCCAAACATCCCCTGATGCCGCTATCGATCTTGCGGATACGCAATGTGGTGGGTGCCAATATGATCATGGCACCGATGTATGCCACAATGCTCGGCATGTTCTTTGTTATTACTCTCTATGCCCAGACCGTACTCGATTATTCTCCGGTGAGGGCCGGTTTAGCGTTTTTGCCTTTCCCGATCGTGCTAGGCTTTACGGCAACGCGTATCCCTAAATTGGTAGCCCGCTACGGCTTCAAGCGGTTTTTAATTATTGGTCCAGCTTTGGTGGGTATCGCGATGATTTTGTTTAGCCGTATACCGGTCCATGGTTCCTATGTCGCCGATTTATTGCCACCGATACTGATTATGCCAATGGGTATTGGTCTAACTTTTATGCCGGTTTTTGCAGCTGCCACATCAGGTGTGCCGCCCCACGAATCTGGTCTGGCATCCGGGCTAATAACCACCTCACAGCAAATGGGTGGAGCCTTAGGCTTGGCTGTGCTTTCGAGCATTGCAGCGTCTGTTACTGTATCATCTGTCCGCTTGAGCAGAGTGGGGGCACTAGTACATGGCTTTGACCGAGCGCTGCTGGCGGCCGTAGCGTTCATGCTATTCGCGATTGCCGTGACCATTATTGTGATCCGACAAGTTCGCCGAAGCACTGACGATAAACCTCAAGCCGAAACAGCTAGCGCTTGATTTTTACTGATTATGCTACAGCTTTTTGGTAGACTCGGGTGGCCCACCACAAGACTAAAACAGTCAGCGGCGTAATGACGGCAAAAGCTATACCAACGTTGTGCGTAGCGATATGACCGTTGGCTAAATCTCGGCCGGCTTCGACAACATAATACAGCGGGTTAATGTGGGCTATGACGCGCATCCAGCTGGGCGCTAAACTGAGCGGCAACATAACGCCCGCCAGTAGTAAGATGGGCAGGTTAAGACCGGAAACGATACCGCTAATACTCTGGATCTCACCTTTCATGATAATCGCTATGGCCGTAGCCCAAGCCGCGAAAATAGTTAGCATGAAAACCAAGAGGACTGCAAATAGGAGCAGGCCGACTATATGAATATGAAAACCAAACAGCACGCTTAAGGCCACAATCACAGCCGAAGATATTAGCGTCCAGGCATCCCACATTAGTATCGGACCCATCAACAGTGCAAAACGGCTAGCCGGTGTCACCCTAAAGCGTTCAATTAGACCCTTTTTCAGATCAAAGATCGTCGGATAGACCGAGAACAAACCCGCCATGGCAAACAATAGGGCAATGATGCCCGGTAAAAATATCTGCACCACGTCATTGGAATTAAAACCTGGCCCAGAAAGTTTCTTGAGCAGCGGCATAAACAGCACCAAGTACATAATCGGTGTTGCCAGGTTTACAAACAAAAACATCGGGTTGCGCATGTACTGGATAAACGGCCGCATAAACAATAAGCGTAAATCGGTTAAAGTTTTCATTATTTGGCTCCTTCCGTTTGGTTGGTATCACGCAAAGACCGACCGGTCTGGGCTAAAAAGACATCGTCGAGCGACGGCTGGGCCAATGAGACCGTTTCCAGGGTAATTTTCTTGGCTTCCAACAGGGCCATGATTTGTGGCAAGGCGCGAGAACCGTCTTCCACATATAACCTGATGGCATCTTCCTCAATCCGGGCTTCTTTGACAAATGATTCTTTGGCTAGATACTGACGGATATCGTCGACCGTCTTGCCGTCATGCTTCGGCTTGATAATTACGGCGTCACCGGCAATTTTAGCCTTGAGCTCTCGGGGGCTGCCCTCAGCCACAATCTTACCGTTATCCATAATGGCCAATCGATCACTTAAAGTGTCGGCTTCATCAAGGTAGTGTGTGGTTAAGAAAATGGTCGTGCCTTCATCGCGCAGCTTGAGGACCTGAGTCCATAAATTGGCCCGGTTTTGCGGGTCAAGGCCGGTCGTTGGCTCATCCAGAAATAGGATATCTGGTTTGTGCATTATTCCCGAAGCGACGTCCAATCGTCGTTTTTGGCCGCCGGAATAAGTTATTATTTTACGATCAGCAAATTCATCAAGTTGCAGTAGTTTAGTTAATTCGGCCGCTCGTTTTTTGGCTTCAGCCAGCGTCATGCCGTAAAGACGACCCTGTAAAATCAGGTCTTCTAAACCAGTCGCTTCCTCGTCGGCGCCGCCCAACTGGCTGATATAACCAACATGCTTGCGAACTTCGCCAGGTTGCTTGCGGACATCGTAACCAGCTACCAGGGCCGTGCCGTTGTCAATTGGCAGTAATGTCGTCAACATGCGAAGAGTGGTCGTCTTACCGGCGCCGTTAGGTCCCAAAAACCCAAAAATCTCGCCGTACTTAACTGCTAGATCAACCCCATCGACGGCCTTGAGGGTCTGCTTTTTGACAGTGAATGATTTCTGAAGATTTTTTGTACTGATGACTAAGCTATTCACGTAAGCACTCCTTTTGAAGTATTTTACACCTTAAATATGCAATAACTAAGCTTAAACTTTACACCTATAGGTCCGTACGGTAGTGGTGCAAAAACCGCTACCACTATGGCTTTGAGGCTTCGCTCCATCTGATCATTGGCTATCCGACAAAGGTATAACCCTAAAACCGCAGTGGCTCGTGGCTTATTCCCATCTAAAGTAACGAATGGCCAGGAAGCTAAAAATTAAAGTATAAATCGCCAGACAGAGCAGGGCTTGGCCAGAGGGGAATACCCCTTGCATCGAGTTTTGGACGGAGGCCACCGAGGCTCCCAAAGGGGTCCAGTTGCTAATGTTGAGAAGAACTGGCGGCATAATCTCCCGCGGCACCCACATACCACCGAAAAAGATCATCATGTAAAACAATAGGCCGCCCTCAGTCCTTGAAGCGTTGTTGTTTTTAGCGACGGCCGCTATCCACAGCCCGACAGCAAAGATAGATGTAATGGTCAGCAAGATGGCGAGCAAAAACCCCGGGATATTTTTAGGTGCGGCTAAACCAAAAGCAGCCATGCCGACCACAATGATCAGTAACAACCCGAGAACGGCGATGCCAAGGTTGACTATCAGTTGGGCGGCTAGTAGCCAAGACGGCGGGACAGGGGTGGTGGATAAGCGCCGCAAAATGCCTTGTTCGCGGTAGGTGACTAAACTGTTGGGTAGCGACAGAAAGCTGATAGCTGCCACTGACAAGCCCAGCAGGATCGGGACGGCCAGTGCAAAATAAGATATGCCGCCAAAGTCTTTTTGGTTTTGATGCAGCGACGGTATGCTGCCGAAGATGACTAGTAATAAGATCGGTAAGCCGAGGCCTAAACCTAGGGCGTAGGGCACTCGCTTAGCTAGCCGGAACTCATTGATCAAGACCTTGCCGAAAGCCTTCCGGGAGGTGTCTGGTAGAGAGGGTATTTGCCAAAAGCTCATTGCGGTTTTACCCCTTCTTCTTGATGAATGTGGTGGCCGGTTAGTTTGACGAAAGCGTCTTCCAGATTAGCGGTCTCGATTTGAATGTCTTCGGCTTCGATGCCTAATTTAGACAGCGTCAAAACGATAACGTTAACCAGCTCACCCGAGCCGACAACTTCAACGTGCCTGCCCCGATGCTCCAGCGTTTTGACTTCGGGCAGTTTAGTTAAGACCTCGTCTTTAAACGGTTTGGAGGGTGTAAAGATGATCCGTTTGCCGCCAGCGACCTCCTCAGCTAGCCCATGCGGGCTATCCAAGGCGATGATACGCCCATTATCGATCAGAGCCACGCGGTCGCAGAGACGCTCGGCTTCTTCCATAAAGTGGGTCACCAGGATGATCGTGGTGCCTTGGTCACGGATTTTTTGGATCAGCTCCCAACAATCACGTCGGGCTTGGGGATCGAGGCCAGTGGTCATTTCATCGAGTACGGCGATCTTTGGCTGACCGACGAGCGCTAAAGCCACCGACAGCCGTTGTTTTTGACCCCCAGACAGCGTTTTATAATAGGCATTCAGCTTATCTTCCAAACCTAAGCCGATAGCCAGTTCTCGGCCGTTAGCCGGCGATTGGTAAAACGATTGGTAGAGGTCTAAAATCTCCCCGACTTTTAATTTGTCCTGTAAACCACCTGACTGCAGTTGGACACCGACGATAGCGTGTAAGGCTTCACGGTCTTTACTGGGGTCCAGCTTCATTAGGCTGATAGTCCCGGAGTCGGGCTGACGCAGGCCGGTCATACATTCTACAGCCGTCGTTTTGCCGGCCCCATTGGGACCTAAAATGCCGAAAATCTCACCAGCTTTGACCGTAAAAGATACGTCATCTACCGCTTTGACAGGACCATAGGTCTTACAAAGATGCGAGACGACGATGGCTTCATCTTTGTCATCACGCGCCTTTTGATTATTGATCGGACTCACAACTAAAGTTTAACAGCTTTTGGTCTGGTTCATTATGTCTTACAAGTAGAGTCTATGTTTTTCGATGTACCTTTTGATGGCCGGGCTGACAAGTCCATCCAATGATCTGCCCGCTTTAGCGCTCTCTCGAACCGCCGTTGATGATATATCACTGCTGGCCTTGGTCTCTATGGTTCGGATGCCATTTCTTTCGGGTAGCTTACCATCACCTCTTTTTATGATGACCATATTGAGCTCAGCTTGTAATCTGTCACCGTCTTCCCAGGTCGGCATGCTGTTATACGAATCAACCCCAAACACATACCAAAAATCAACTGACGGGTATTGGCAGATCAGTGCTCCAATGGTTCGACTGGTTTGAGTTGGGGTAGGAAGTCTCAGCTCGAAGTCGGTGATCCGCAGGCGAGGGTTATTTTTAAAGACTTGATGCTTGACTAGCTTTAACATCTCCAGCCGAGTTTGGCTGTCTGAATCATGGTGCTTGTCGGTTCGTTCTCCTGAAGGCATGGCCCAAATTTCACTAAAGCCAGGTAATTTGAGACAAGCCGAGATGATAGCCTGGTGGGCTAGGGTAGGGGGGTTGAAGTTCCCTCCGTAGATTAGTACTTGCTGATTAATTAATCTATTCATAATGAGTGTTAACGTATACTTGACACTAACTATAGTATACCCTATGATTGAAATAGTAAATGTAATAATTACACTAAGGATCAATTATGTATGAAAAAGCTTATCAACCAAGAGAATCCTATATAAGGGTTGCCACAGCCTGCCCTGAAGTCCACGTGGCTGACGTCGATAAGAATTTGCAGACGATTGGTCAATTGTATCTATCGGCCACCGAGCAAGACGTCAGTTTGCTGGCGTTTCCCGAGATGTCACTGACTGGTTACACGGTCGGTGATCTGGTCCAGCAGACGACTTTGCTCAATCAAGCTGAGACGGGCGTAGCGCAGCTGGCGGAATTAACTAGAGACAAAAATACAGCTATGGTGGTTGGCTTGCCTATCAGGTTTGGTAATGCTCTGTATAATTCAGCTGCTTTACTAGCCGAAGGTCAGGTGAAGGGAGTCATTCCCAAAATTAACCTGCCAACTTACGACGAATTTTATGAGGACCGCTGGTTTAAGACCTGGGATGGGCCGGATACAACCGTCAAGATTAACGGCCAGGAGGTCCCGTTTGGCAATAATATATTGTTTGATATCGCCGGCACGAAAGTCGGGATTGAGATTTGCGAGGATCTTTGGGTAGCCCAGTCACCGAGTATTCGGCTAACCGAACAAGGAGCGCAGATCATTGTTAACCCATCAGCGTCACCTGAACAAGTTGGTAAGGCTGAACGAAGGAAGCAGTTGGTTGCTATCCAGTCCGGTAAATTATTTAGTGGCTATCTCTACGCTGGCAGCGATGTTAGCGAGTCAACGGCTGAAATAGTCATGGGCGGGCACCAAATTATTGCTTTAGACGGCCAAATTCTGGCTGAGAGGATACCTTTTGGCCAAGCGGAACTGACTATTACGGATCTAGATATCGATCATATCGAAGCTGATCGACGGCGCCATCACGTGGCGACTCATCTAGGTAGTCTGGTGGTTCAAACTAGCATCGTTAGAAGCCAAGAGGATTTATTAACGCGGGTTGAGAGAAACCCATTTTTGCCCAACGAATCGGCTGACCGGCGCCAAGAACGGCTCCAGTCAGCGATCGCTATTCAGGCCAACGGCCTGGCCAGGCGAATGCGAGCTACGTACCAGGAAAAAGTCATTCTAGGTCTCAGTGGCGGGCTTGACTCAACGCTCGCCCTATTAGTCGCCTTGGAAGCGGCCAAGATTTTACACAAACAGCCAGGCTCAATGATCGAAACTCTTACCATGCCAGGTTTTGCTAGTAGCGACATGACCCAGCACAATGCCCAAACGCTAGCTAACTCGCTTGGTGTTCCTAATCGAGTCTTTCCCATCAATGAATTGGCCGAAGCTGAGCTAAAACTACTTGAGCACAGCGGTGAACAAGACATCACCTATGAAAATGTTCAAGCCAGAGCCCGGACCAGCCTGCTTTTTAATTACGCCAATCTACACGGTGGTATGGTACTCGGGACAGGCGATTTAAGTGAAATTGCCCTCGGCTGGTCAACCTATAATGCCGATCAGCAGAGTCACTATAACGTCAACGCCTCGATTCCCAAGACCATGGTCAAGCATTTGGTTGCTTATTTAGCCGAACAACCAGACTACTTGGTTGCCAGACAGACACTAGCTGCCATCATTGAAACACCAATCTCGCCAGAGCTAACCAGCCACCATGATGACAAGATATCCCAAACCACTGAAGACATTATTGGTCCCTATGAACTCCACGACTTCTTCCTGTATAGCCTAATTCGATGGGGCGACACCCGAAGCAAAATAGAATACCTGGCCAATCAGGCCTTTGCGGATGTCTACCAACCAGCCGAAATCAATAAATGGCTAGGTGTTTTCCTAAACCGCTTCGCGCGGAGTCAATTTAAACGTGAGACGATGCCGAACGGTCCTAAAGTAGGTAGTGTTAGTCTCAGCCCCCGCGGCGACTGGCGCATGCCGTCTGATCTGCACAATGCTGCCTTATGGGAATAATATTTAATGAGAGTTATACTGGACGTGTATGAGCTACACTTATGTCGCACCGACGTTAACGGAAGATAATGTAATTTTTCAGCTGATCAACAACCAGCTGACAGTCTTGTTAGTCAAACGAGGCAAGGAGCCATTCAAGGGACAATGGGCCCTACCCGGCGGCTATAACGCGGCTGGTGATACCACGACCGATGCCATGAAAAGGGTATTACTGACCAAAACCGGCATTAAAATGAGTGAGCTGCGCTTTGTTGAACAGCTTTATACCTTTGACACGGTCGCCAGGGACCCCCGTGGTCATGCGGTCAGCGTGTCTTATATGGGTTTATGCCGTGATCTGGAACCTAAACACACAGCCTCGACCGAGAACCCGGTATTCGTGCCGGTCAAAGACCTGCCCGAGCTAGCCTATGACCATGCTAGTATTGTCAATTACGCTCACGAACGACTGCAATCGAAGGTCAACTACAGCAACGTCGTATTTGCCCTGTTACCGGATAAATTTACACTGACTGAACTGCAGTCAGCCTATGAGGCAATCTTTGGCCACAAGCTGGATAAGCGTAACTTCCGCAAGAAGTTCTTATCGCTCGAATTGATCTCGCCAATCAAAAAACTGAAGAGGGAAGGGGCTCACCGACCGGCCCAGCTCTATGCTTTTAATAAGCAGGGTCTTCAAATTTTGACACGTAGTTTCGAGTAGGCTTAGAAACTAAGCCAACTCTTTATAAATAAGTAAATTCACCGCCCTTTCAAAAGAATATTATAATTAGTGTTGACAGTACACATACTGCAGAGTACCCTACTATTAGGTACTTAGTGTATAAAGTACAATAACAGTAAGGAGAACACCATGAATACTCTTGAATCATATAACCGAGTCGTAGCCGTTGGTGTGGATATTCAAAATGATTTCATACCAGGTGGTAGCCTGGCCGTCAGTGGCGGCGACGAAATTGTTGAGCCTTTTAATAAGGTGGCTAGCTGGGTTCGGCAACAACCCGAAGGTGTCGTTGCTTTGACGCGTGACTGGCACCCTAAAGAGACTAACCACTTTGGCAATCCACCCGACTTTGACAAAACCTGGCCGGTCCATTGCTTAGCCGAAACCCCAGGCGCAGCTTTTCACCCTAATCTTTTGGTGTCGGCCGGCGATCCAATAATCAGTAAGGGAACCGTCCCCGATCAGGACGCCTACTCGGGTTTTCAAGGGGAAACCAGTGGCGGCATAACTCTCGAAAGGATTATTCGGCCAACAGCTCACGAGAAAGTGGCGGTTTTGATCGGCGGTTTGGCGACCGATTACTGTGTTAAAGCTACGGTCTTAGATTCACTTCGGTTTGCCGGACAATTTGACGAGGGCGAAGTTGGTATTTATGTTCTGAGCGACGCCATTCGAGAAGTGGCGCCAGAAACTGGTAAAGAAGCCAAACGAACCATGTCGGAAGCCGGTGCCAGGTTTATTACCACCGCCGGGCTGCTCAACGGCCAGGTTCTTGAAGTGCGAGGCCGACAATGAACACCCTAGAAATGGCGCCCGTGGGTTTAGCGCCGGTCGAAGTCGGTCCGCTTCAAGAATCGTCCAGATTGTCTAGTGGTTTAGACTATTACAAACCGACGATGAGCCAATTGGCTTTCGAAGTCGAGCCGGACGCTGAAGTCACTTTCACTTTTCATAACCGTGGCGAACAACGTCTGCTAGATTACGTTGATCCAGCCAGCTTACGGCAAAGGCTTGATCAATTAAAAGACAACGGCTTTAGTGAAGCGGAGCTCGGCTATCTTGGCAGTCTCAAAGACAGCACGGGCAGTAATATCTTTAATCAGGCTTACTTAGATTATCTACGAAGCAATGAACTACCACCGGTGAATATCGGCTACGACGCCGAACTGGATGATCTGACGATCGATACCACCGGCGTTTGGCCAATGGTGACTTTCTGGGAGACGGTCATCATGTCCGAGGTTAATGAAGCCTACTTTGAGAATTATCTCGTTTCACAAAATATTGATCCGTTTGCAGTCTACGAAGAGGGCGATCGCCGGCTGAGCGAAAAAATTGCCATCCTCAGGGCCAACCCAGATATAAAATTCTCAGACTTTGGCACTCGGCGGCACTTCTCGCTACGTTGGCACAAACACGTCCTGGAGCGCCTCAATGATGAATGCCCCGAGAATTTTTTGGGGACAAGTAACGTCGAGTTTTCTAATACATTCGGCAAAAAACCAATCGGCACCTTTGCCCATGAGTTACCAATGGTTTTTGCTGCCTTAGCCGATGCTCGCGGTGAAGATGTTCGGCAATCGCACAATGCCTTACTTAAGGCTTGGTTTGAGCGCTACGGCGTCGACTCGTCGACTGCCCTAACCGATACTTTTGGCACGGATTTCTTCTTTGCAGACTTTTCAAAAGATCAGGCGGCCAACTGGAAGGGCTTAAGGCACGATTCAGGTGATCCGTTTGAATTTGGCGAAAAAGCTCTGGCTTTCTATCAGAAATCAGGCATTGATCCGCTGACCAAGACGATTGTCTTCAGTGACGGCCTAGATATCGATCAAATCTTAGCCATTCATGATCATTTCAAGGGTCGCATTAATATAGTTTTCGGCTGGGGCACGACGCTGGACAACGACTTGGGAATCAGGGCGCTAAACATCGTCATGAAGGCGACTCATGTGCTCGACGCCAGGACGGGGAACGAAGCCGATACCGTCAAGATAAGCGACAGCGTTGGTAAGCATATTGGTTCTTTGGCACTAGTTGGGCTATACCAAAACGTTTATTTTGCGGCGCAGGCAGCTTAAAGTCATGGAAAGAATTTCTGGAGAAGGCTCGTCAGACACTATGGCTCGAGACACCCAGCTTGAGTTGCTTAAAGCTAGCTTACAGCGCGGGGTCTACCCGGGTTATCCGTCGTTTAGGGACAGGTTATTCATGGCAGAAGCTGACCTTAGCTATGCACTAAACGGCGGGCTTATTTTGCCTAAAGGCCCCTGGGAGGTCGAGGCACACCAAAATCAAGTCGGGGGGCCGGCCACTGAACAATCAGTCGATAACCTTGGCGGCGAAATAGATGCGCAGGGCCATCCTCTACACCCTTGGTTTAGACAGATGGTTAGCGATCCTGGCCTAGGTGTCGTGACGGGCAAGGGCGCCTATTGGCATTGGGGTAAGAATCTAACGGCTGACCCAGTCGTCATTTACCGCGGCTGTATCCTGCTGGTGAAACGCAATGTCACGGATAGTTACTCGCTACCAGGCGGCTTTAGGGACGGTGGGGAAGATCCTGATTTTACGGCTCGGCGGGAAGCGCTCGAAGAAACAGGCATTGCTATACCGCCAGAAACCATCGCTCAAAGGGTTTATTCAGGCCCGGTTGTCGATACCAGGGTCACAGCCAATGCCTGGCCAGAAACGACGGTTTATGCCTACCTGATTGATGATCAAGCAATGCTCAACAACCCAAGAGGGTCATCAGAGAACTCGGCCTCCCTTTGGTTGCCAATCGATGAGTTAGGTAATCAAATGCTTTTTGGGTCACATCGATTCCTGGTGCAACAAGGCTTGTGCGCATTAATAAACAGCTAAAAAGTACTTGCACACAGCATAAAGTAAGTATATAGTGTAATATGTACACTAACTAAGGTATGGGATAAGAGCGTTGGCATGTCGGCTCACCCATACAGGAAGAAAGGTTAAACAAATGTCAAACAATACAGCAACTTTTAAAAAACGCCGAACTCGAGATATCGTTGAAAGTATCGTGATCGGGATTGTCCTAACCGGACTATCATATGTCGTCGGACTGATCTTCGGCTGGATATCAATTCGTAGCTTTGGCTGGCTCGGCTGGTTCGAAGTCTTTGCCGTCTTTACGTCATATGCCAGCACTTGGCTATGTGTCAAAGAAAGGCGGCTTAACTATCCATTGGGAGCAATTTCCTCGGCCGCCTATGCCTATTTGTTCTACAAGACTGGTCTGCTATCAAGCGCCCTACTAAACGCCTATTTGGTACCGACGCTTATTTATGGCTGGTATCGTTGGCGGAAGGACGTTATTACCCGCCCGGTGACTCACGTCATGCTGAAGTGGATCCCAGTTTACTTGGCGGTTTCCGGTTTAGGTTACGCTGGGGCGGCATTGCTGAGTCAACATTCAGGTGGCACCATGGCCTGGACAGATTCGGTTATCTTGGCCGGTAGTATCCTGGCTCAGTTTCTGCTCGATAACAAGAAACTAGAGAACTGGATTATCTGGGCCATTGTCAATATTTTCGCTATCTACACCTATGCATCGACTGGTCTGGCACTGGTGGCTGTGCAATACGTGTTCTTTCTAGGTAACACCGTTTTTGGCTACATAATTTGGCAAAGGAGTATGAATCATGAAAAGAGCATTCGTCTTGATGACGGCTATGCCCCCGACAACCGGGCACTTACAGCTGGTCCAATTCGCTAATCAACTGGCCGAAAACGGCGTGGTAGTGATTTTATCTACCCAGCCCGATGAACCATTAGCGATTGAACGAGTTACGGCTTTTCGGAAAGCCGTGGCCAGTCATAATCTGAAAAAAGTAAAAATAATTCACCATCATGAAACCATACCACAGGATCCCAAAACACCAGGCTTTTGGAAAATATGGCAAGAAATAATGATCAGATTTGGTGTAACTGATACCGACTATATAGTTGCCAGTGAGCCTTATGGTCAGCGTTTAGCGGAGATTACCGGAGCTCAATTCTTTCCCTACGATATCGATCGGACTATTAATAAAGTGAAGGCGACGCCAATTAGAGATGATCCCATCATTAATTTTGCCAGCATGCTACCCGAATTTCAGATCTATCTAAGAACGACAGTCACTGTCTTCGGGGCCGAGTCAACCGGAAAAACAACGCTTTCCAGGCAAATAGCCAATACACTGAATTGTCCGTGGATTTTTGAATATGCCAGGCCTTATCTTGAGCGCACTGTTAACGAGATTACGCCTCGCTCAATGACAGCCATTTGGAAAGGTCAAGCAGCCTTGCAAAGACAGATTCAAGATATTTCGAATAGTCCGTACATCATTCAAGATACTGACCTATTTTCAACGGTCGGCTATTGGTTGTTTCCGCACTGGCAGAAGCGGCTCGGTAAAATGCCCGCCGGCTTGCTCAAAGACGCCGAGGCCTTAAAATCCGATCTCTATATTTTTACGAAAAGTAATATTCCGTTTGAAAAAGATCCCTTGCGCTACGGTGGCGATGTAAGGGAGGGCTCCGATGACTATTGGTTAGCTATTTGCAAGAAATATAAGCTACCTTACGTCGTGCTAGAAAGCCCTGATCCGACTATCAGGTTAAGCCAAGCCGTAGACGCCATTCAAAAGTTAGCCGACAAAAAAACCTCGCGCTTGAGTTACGATCGTCATGGTTTCTAGATTAAGCAACAATGACTATTTTACGATAAATAATTCTTTCCAATAGGTTCTCTTCTTTTCTGCGTGATGGTATAGAACCCTTAAGTGTCGCTTTTTAAAGATTGTTTCTAGCTCGCCTTTCTTGAAGTAGCTATTCCAATGAATTTTCGAGCCCTGCCTAACCCCCAGGTTTACACGGATGTCCCTATAAACTAAGTCTAGCTTAGCGAATAGATTTTCGTATGTCTCTTCGATAAGAATTACTCTCTTGGATACACGATTCATCTCATCAAAGATTTCTAAAGGATTTGGCGTATGGTGCAAAACGTAAGTACATACCACACAGTCAAACGACCTATCTTTGAATGGAAAAATCCGACCATCGTAAATAATTACTTTGTTTTTGCTTAGGTTGTTAGTTTGTATGTCAAGGATTGATAGATTGTGCTTGGTCTTCTTTATGAAGGAAGAAAGATAGCCCAGGCCTTCACCGACTTTTAGCACATTCTTGCCAAGAAACGGTTGAAACCTTGAAAACCATTTCTTGTCATCCTCATACAAATACTTACGTAATTTGCCAGTAGCTTTCATCGCCGGTTCATAGTCTCTTTACTGTTACACATTCTACATGATGAGGTGTGACGGTCTAGAGTGAGGTATCAAATTTATTTTAGTCGGTTGAAGTGTCTGAATCAGAAGCCGACTTAGAGTGATCGGCTGGCCGATGGCCTGGCCACCAGATTGAATAACCGAGAATAGCTGACAGGCTGGGGATGAGCAGTGGGGCAATCACAAAAGCTGACAGCAGGACGCCGATAGCAATGGCCGACCCCATTTGGTTTAAGAAACCAATGCCTGCCAGTAAGAGCGAGCCAAAAGTAGCTGCCAGTATAATACCGGCCGAGGCTACCGTGGCGCTGCTATGTTCAATCGTTAAATCGGCCGCCTCACGCGGATGATGGCCCTCACGAACCTCTTCCTTTAACCGAGTAATCGTCAGAATATTATAGTCAGTGCCGATAGCTACCACAAAAATGTACATAAAGAGCGGGATAAAGAAAATCAATCCGGGGTCACCGCTGAGCCGCAAAAAGATTAGGGTCGTGGTGCCTAGGGTGGCTAAATAGGCCAACCCAACGCCGAACAGTAAAAAGATGGGGGCCACCAGACTGCGCAGTAAGACGGCTAGGATAATGAAGATAAAGACCGCCGCAATCGGAAAGATAACTCGTAGGTCGCGGGTCGTGATGGCTTCAATGTCGGCATAAATAGCGGTTGTACCGCCGACATAAACTTTATCGCTGCCGATACTAACACTGTGAGCAGCCGCTCGGATCGGGCCTGACACTTCAGTGATCGCTGTATTGCTGTAGGGATCATTCTTTAAAATAGCATCGACCACGGCAATTTTGCCGCTGGGGGTAATAACTGGTGGCAAGACAGTGGCGATACCCTCCGTCTTGAGCAATTTTTGTTCCAGTGGTTTTAATAGTTTTGGTGTTAGGACGGTCTGACCGGTAACGTAAACCTGAGCTGGGTTAGTCTCACCGGGTGGGAAAGCGGTCAACAGGTCATTATAACCGGCTGCCGATTCGGTACCGACGGGCGGTTTACTGAATGAGCTGAAGTCAGTTTTATAACCGAATACAAAAGCTCCCAAGACGAGTAAAGCTATGATAACGACACTAGCCACACCGACCGGCCAGCGGGCCACCCAACCACCGATTTTCTTATAGATGGTGGGAGTCAGCGACTTACCCCGCCAAGCCTTACTGGGCCAGAATATTTTGGGCCCGATAATGGCTAACAGCGCCGGCACCAAAGTTAGGGCAGCCAGCATCATGACAATCACACAGATCACCAAAGCTGGAGCTAAGGTTGAAAAAATACCAAAGCTGGCGAAAAACAGCGCCGAAAAGGAGCTGAGCACCACTAGGGCGGCTGATAAAATTGCCAGCCCGGCTCGCGACAGAGCAAACGAAACCGCCCGGCGGGTATAATCGCCGCCACGCAGCCGCTCCCGGTAACGGAAGAGCAGGAACAAAATATAATCAGTGCCAATACCGAATAAGACTACCGTGAAGATAATGCCGAGTTGTTGGTTGATCCGGAAGCCGAATAATTTACCGGCATCGGCAATCAAGGCGCTGGCGATAATATCGACCACGCCGACTGATAAAACCGGCAGCAGACCGGCAAAGGGACTGCGGAAGATTAAGGCCGGTAAGATGAGCACCAGTAGAACAGTAACAATGCTGACTATTTTTAGTGCTCGGTTGGCTGAACCGGAGATATCGTAAGCCGATGACTCTTGGCCGGTAACGTTAGCTGCCAGATCAGTGCCGACTAATTGCTGCTTGACGTTGTCGCGGACGGTTGCGACGGTATCAATGGTCGCTGTAGCATTCGGATTACCGGCGTAAATAATGGTGGCCAGCTGGACTTTGCCGTTGGTGGCTAATTGCTGCGAACTGGTGGTGATAAGAGCAACATGCGACAGATGTTTAGCTGATAGGCTAGACACTATCCGATCGATCGTTTGTATATCTGAAGTCTTAAGTGGGCCTTCATCAGCTTTTTTGAAAACAATCAGATCACTGCCATCCTGAGCGTAGGGCGACATCTGCTTAGCGACGTTTAGCGCTTTAATTGATTCGTATTTTGACGGTATGAAGTTATTTTCGTTGGTACTCTCAACACTACTTAACGGTGGGGACAGACTAACGATTAAAGCGGCAGCCACTAACCATATGGCTAGAACAAGCCAACGCTTCTGGACAATAAAATCGCTCAATCTCTTCATTCTTGTTGCTAGTTTTGCTAAGTTTATTTAAAACACTTGTGCTATAAGACTGTCAGCACAAGCGCAGCTTCAGTATATAGAATAGTGTAGTGTCCTCAAAGTATTTCTATGAGTAGTGTCAAGGACCCATTTTTTCGGACACATTCGTCTACAACCTAGGCGACCACTAGCTCTTGTTGTTTGGCAAGGTACTGTCTGGGAGCCATCTTGAGGGCTAAGTGTATCCGGTAGGTGTTGTAGATATACAGTTGTAAGTGAATGGCCTCCACTAATTGGCCAACGGTTTCAAACCTCTCCGGGTCATCTAAGTCAACCTTGAAGCCATTATAGAAGCTCTCCTGGTAGCCATTCTGCCACGGACTGGCCTTGGCACTGTAGCTCATGTTAATACCGCAGTTAGCGGCTAACTCCATGTAGATTTGAGATAGGTACTCGCTGCCCCGGGCGGAGTGTAGAATATGGGGTCTGCCGTGACTTTCCAGAGCATCGTAGAAAGCGGCTGCTATGAGGGCTGTGTCATGACGGTTAGAGATGTGGTAGCCGACAATCTCTCTAGAATATAGATCCATGGCTTAGTCAAGGCAAATGCCGTTAGGCAAGTTGTGACGGCCTTAAGAAAATATCATCGTGACAGAGCCATGGTTATAACTAACAGTTTCTATAGCAATGTAGCCAAAGAACTAGCCAGTAGTAATAATTGTGCTCTTGTCGACCG
>Ga0181520_10004129_pt1 | contig 24679 bp, 26 predicted proteins | sample PEATcosm2014_Bin_29_FD_132451 | JGI IMG/M metagenome (GOLD analysis project Ga0181520, IMG submission 132451) | Peatland microbial communities from MTU Mesocosm Facility, Houghton, MI, USA - PEATcosm2014_Bin02_30_metaG | ecosystem: Environmental > Terrestrial > Soil > Wetlands > Peat | place...
CTACCGGAGCCGTAGGGGCCGCTGGAGCCACCGGTCCTGCCGGTCCCACGGGTGCTGTCGGCGCGAGCGGAGCTACCGGGCCAGCGGGGACATCGGTCAACTGGACGGGGACTTATAACGCCGGGCAGACGTACGCCCTGAACGACGGCGTGTCGTACAGTAATACGTCTTACGTCAGCCTGCGCGCCGCCAACTTAGGCAACCAGCCGGACACGCACCCCACCTACTGGCAGATCATTGCCCAGCAGGGCGCGGCCGGGTCCACCGGCGCGCAAGGGCCGACCGGGGCCGTCGGGGCGAGCGGAGCGCTCGGCCCAACCGGACCCCAGGGTGTCGTGGGGGCCACGGGAGCGCAGGGATTCACGGGTCCGCAGGGCGCGACCGGCGCGCAGGGAGCCACGGGATCGCAAGGCCCCACCGGCGCGATGGGAGGCTCCGGCACCGCCAACTACATCCCCAAATTTACCAGCGGGAGCGCGATTGGAAATTCGAGCATTCAGGACAATGGGACAACGGTAAGCACGGCGGAGAACTTCTCTGCCAATACTATATCCGCTTTAGGAGGTAGGACCTATCTTAGTGCCGTCAATGAGCAGTACGGTCTGGGGGTACGATACGTTTCCACAGGCGGCGCAGTTTACTTTGGGGCGACTAGCTCTAGTGCAACTCCCGATGGGGCCATTAGCAGCGCTGGTGGATACACAATCATTACGTTTCGCAATAGTGGGGGTGTCAACATCGGAACCAGTGGCGCTGATCCCGGCGCAAACAATCTCTCCGTGGCGGGGAGTGGGACGTTTGGAAGCGTGGCTATCGCAGGTGGCGGGAACCTCTTGTGGAACCCAGCTTCCCCCAATTACAACGGGTTACTTTGGCAGGTGGGCGGCAAGGACCGCTGGTATCTCACTAGTACAAATGATGCCGAAACCGGGAGTAATGCCGGATCGAATCTGGAATTGCTGGCGTATGCCGACGCTGGCACAGCAAGCTCAATCCCTCTTTCGATAAATAGGGCGACGGGCAACATCACGATCAGCGGAGCCCTCAATGGCACCGTGATTCCGTCTAGCGCCACGCTGCTTACGACCACCAGCAACTCTCTGACCATCAGGCCGCCCAGTGGCACTTTAACCATGGCATATCAGGACGGTGTACCAACTACCACCAGCACTTTCGCCCAGTCAGCCACTTTGGTGAAATTCTCGAACAATGCGATACCCCTGGAGTTTGATGCCAACACGAACGGAGGCATTAGTGGTCAACTCGTCCTCAACACTAACGGTTCTGTGAGTATGGGTTATGGGTTGAACGTCACAGGGACTGTGACTACTCCTGGTGGCGTTGATATACCTGCAACTGGGTCTACTAGTGCGAGCGCTACATTGTCATCCCAGAACACGCAAATATCTGGAGCATCTACTATATATCTACTCGGGGGAAACAGTGGCACCTACCCCGCGGTTAACAACGGCTTAGGGTCGCTGTACTTTGGAAATCTCGGCTATGCCCAGTCTGTATTAATTGTTGGTTCTGCATCACAAACGCATACCGCGTCGGCATCTGGTGGCCAATTAGCTTTCTTCACAACGCCAAACAACACAACAAGTTGGGTGCAGCGTATGCTGATTACCAACTCTGGTGGGGTTATTGTTGGCAGCGGTTCTACTGATCCCGGCACGAACAATATGTCTGTGGCGGGTAAGATCCAAAGCGCAGGCTATAATCTCCTGGGTGTCCTCAACGTCGTAACCGACTGCGGCGCAGACCCCACCGGCACGAACGACTCCAGCACGGCTTTCCAGAACGCCATCACTGCGGCGAATCCTGGTACGGTCTATGTGCCACCGGGAAACTACAAGATTGGCTCCGCCCTCACCCTGGCCAATAGCGGTGTACATATACTTGGGGCTGGAGTCGGCACCACCACGATCACACTTACGTCTGCCACAGCCGACTTCCTTACCTGGACATCTACCGTCACCCAGTTCACCATGCAGGATTTGACATTCACCTCCTCCGTGACGCGCACGGGCGGTTGGATTCTGCACGGCAATGTGGCGTACAACGCCACGGGCCTTTTGGGGCAGTCGTACATCAAGAACATCCAAATCTATAACCAGATGAACGGCTTCTGCTTCGCCCAATTCCAGCAGGTCTGGGTACAGGACGTTTGGGGCACAAGCTGGGTGGGGAGTGGCACCGGCATCCAGGCCGGGCAAGTCGCCGCCAGCGCGATTAACCAGGGCAACGAGTTGTATATCGTCGGTTGCCAGCTCTATGGCGGAGCCGGGTACGCGCTCGGCATCGGCATCTTGATCGAAGACTGCGATGCGGTTTACGTCCGCCACTCCGGCATCGGGATGACGGCCAACGGCAACATCAAGATGGTCGCGGGGGGGTACGGCGTCCACAACCACTTCGTTATGGGGACGATTTCCGACATCACCAAGAGCGGCCATGGCCTCTACATCACTGGAACCGGCACGGCTGCGGAGATTTTCCTCGGCGGCAACTCCTGGTTCTGCTCGGCGGGGCAGGTCTCCGGGGGGATGACCACGCTCAATGGAATTCGGGTGGATGTCTCCAACCTGGGGCAGATGCGGATCACGGACTCCCACATTTACAACAACAAAGGGGCCGGGCTTTACATCACCAACTCAGGCGCGGCCCCGGTAGCCATCAGCGCCAACACTTTCCAGGCGAACGGATCGGGCGGCAACGCCAATAATAACTCTGCGATCTACATCAATTCTGGGAGCGGGAGCCAGAGCGCGCTTCTGGACGGCAACTACGACGCTGGCTCCACGGGGGTCTCCCTCCAGACCAGCGCCACGGCCAACCAAGTGTACGTGGGCGCGAACTACTGGGCCAGCGGCCACAGCTATGGGGTGGCTCCCGCCAAGGACCTGGGGTGGTAAAATTGGATGGCGACCAAAGGGGTACTCTAAATACATGGAACCCACCCATATCGCCGTCCTTATCCAGGCCGAGCCGCCGGATACGCCGGAGAATCGCGCCCTGGCCCGAAGCGAGTGTTCGTTTCCTGTTGGCTGGACCCTTCCTTGCGGAAATACCTTCCAGGCTGAAAGGCCGGAGGACATCCCACTTGAAAATACCCCGTGCCCCTGTGGAGATCCAAGCCACTGGTTTGTGGTGAAGAGATTCGGCGCGAAGCGCCGGGAGGGACGGTCATCGCGCTCCGTGCACGAAGCGCGTGGATTGAAACGTGATGTATTGCATTGAAAGGCTGGACGCATGAACGCCGACAAAGCATATGAACTGACCGCCGCCGAGCGGTCCGCGATGCAGCAGATCAACAACAACGCCATCTCGATCAAAGCCAGGGCGTACGATCTGCGGATGCAGCTAGACCAGTGCCAAGCAGAGCTGGTCAACCTGGGAAACAGCTTCGACATGAAGCTCGACGCCCTGCGCGAAGCGCACGGGATCTCCGGAGGCGGACTGACGCAGGACATGTCCCGGCTGGTGGGCGATGCCCCGCCTCCGGTGCCTCCACCCCCATCCATCACGGGACCGCAGGGGGCGCTCGGGCCGGTAGCTGTTTCCAGGGCGGAGCAGCCGTGAGATTCCACGTCGTCGGACTTCCCCACACGAGAACATCCCCGGAGTTCTCGGCCTGCGCGTATACTCAGAAAATCCGCCGCTTCTGCACAATGATGGCCTCGCTCGGCCACGAGGTCTACCACTACGGTGCCGAGGGATCGGAGGTCGATTGCACTGGGCACGTCACTGTCATCACGCGCGCCGAGCAGGAGCGCTACTTCGGGGATTACGACTGGCACCGGCACACCTTCCGGCTGAAGTGGGACCCGGAAGAACCGTACTGGAAAGTCATGAACATGCGCGCGGCGGCGGAGATTATTGCCCGCAAGCAGCGCGGCGACTTCCTGTGCCTGATCGGGGGAACCTGCCAGAAGCCTATCGCCGATCTAGTGGGGGAGGCGGATGTCCTGACGGTCGAATACGGCATCGGCTACACGGGGGTCTTCGCCAAGTTCCGGGTGTTTGAGAGCTACACGCACCAGGCGGCTATCGCCGGGATGCTCTCGGGCGACCCCGACGGGCGACTGTACGACGCCGTGATCCCCAACTCCTACGACCTGGAGGAGTTTCCCTACTGCCCGGACAAGGGCGATCACATGTTATTCATGGCCCGGCTGATCTCGCGCAAGGGCCTGCAAGTCGCCATCGAGACGGCCCATGCCGCCGGGGTGAATCTGGTCCTGGCCGGGCAGGGCGTTAAAGAACTGACCGCGACCAAGCTCACCACCGAAGAGGGCGTCGAGATTCCCCTGGGCGACGGCATCGAGTATGCCGGGTACGCCGACTCCGCCAAGCGCTCGGATCTGATGGGTCACGCCCGCTGCCTGATCCTGCCCACGACGTTTATGGAGCCGTTTGGTGGCGTGGTGGTCGAGGCGGCCCTGTGTGGAACCCCTGCCGTGACCACGGATTACGCCGTCTTTGCAGAGACCGTGCGGCAGGGGGTGACCGGCTTCCGGTGCCACACGCTGGCCCAGTTTGTGGAGGCCGTCAAGCGGTGTCCAACGTTGGATACGGCCAAGATCCGGGAGATCGCCACTGCCAACTACGCGACCGCGCGAGTCAAGTATATGTACCAGACGTACTTCGAGATGCTCTCCGGACTCTGGCGGGAAGGCTGGCCGATGCTGGGCGAAGGGGCCGTGCCGGATCTAAAGTGGCTGGAAAAAGCCTGAGCGTACGATTGCGCCGGGTGGTGGTAAATGTCACAATTGGGAGAAGATAGGCGGAGGTAAACACGGCGATGGCGCGGCCCTACCAGATCGAGCGCGACGGCAAGCAGTTGTTTGTGGCGTCGGAGATCGGGGAGGCGCTATTGGGGGCGGCGTATTTACGGATGCTCAACGAGGGCTTACTGGACCTGATGTTCTGGAAAACGCCACCGTCGCTGCGCGAGTTCCTGAATTGGGCCTGCGGCCGGAAAGATGTCGTGGTGATCGGGGGCTTTGTTGAGGACCCCGTGCGGGGCGTGCGGCTGGCCGCCCTGGGCTGGGTGCGCGAGATCCAGGAGCGCCTGGGCAGGAAGTACGCCGATACAGGGGAGCTGGTTTTCCGGGAGTTTCAGACCCGGAGGATCTCGGGGGCGCTGGTGAAGCTGATGCTGGATTATGCGTTCCAGGAAGTCGGGGTAGAGGCGCTGTACGGGTTGACGCCGTCGAAGAATATCGCGGCGGTGCGGTTTATGCGGCACGTGGGGTTCCAGTCCACGGTCGAAGTCCCGCAGCTGTGCTGCCTGCGGGGCGAGATCTGCGGGGGCGTCGTAAGCTGGTTGACGCGCCAGCAATGGCAGGCGGCGCGAAACGCCGAGGTGAGCGCATGACGTACCAGGAATTTCGGGCTTTCGGATATACTTCCCGGCTGAGCCGGTTGCGGTGCGGGCTGTCTTCGACCGAGAAGCAGGCGGAGGACACCCAGATCTCGGCCTCGCAGCAGCAGATGGAATTGGCCCAGAGCCAGGAGCAACTGCAATCCCAGCAGTACAATCAATACCAGCAGGACATCCAGCCCCTCCAGGCCCAGTTGACGGCGCTCTCCACGGGGGACCGTTCGGCGGCGCTCTCGGCCGCCATGCCGGTGGTGCAGCAGCAGACCGCCGGGTTCAACGCCGCCAAAGCCAACATCATGAACACCATGCCTGCGGGGGCGGCGCGCGACACGGCACTAGCCAACCTGGAAACCCAGAAGGCCACCAACATCGGGGCGACCGAGGCCAATCTGGTCCAGCAGGCCCCCCAGCAACTGGCCGCCCTGGGTTCCGGGATCGGGTCGATGTCGCTCCAGCAACTGGGGGCGGCCTTCTCCGGGCTGAGCGGGGCGTCCACATCGTCTTCCCAGGTTGCGCAGGAAGAGAACGCCGCGCAGCAAAACAAGGTCGGTATGATTTCCGGCCTGGCCAACATGGCGGGCACAGCAGCGGGCGGGGCGCTCACCTCGGGCACTTCGCTCAGCAAGATCTTCTCGTAATATGGCCAACCAGAACAATCCCGGCCCGTTCATGCCGGACTTCTCCAACGGCCCCTTCAGCGGGGCCCTGACGCCACCCTCGCCCGCCAGCCAGGCGCAGATCCCCAACCCCTACGGGAGAGTCCCGCGCGGCGCTGCCGCAGCGGCGATCATCGACAAGTTCCTGGAGGGGATGCAGACGGGCCGCGTGCGGGCGTTCGAGAATGCCGAGCGCCAGCGGTTCAACAAGCTACAGACCCTCAATGGCTACTACGCCTCCCAGCAGCAGCGCTTCGCGCGGGGCGACATCAGCAAAGAGGCCATGGACAAAGTAGACTCGATCTACTGGAAGGCCGTGGGAAACTACGGCGGCGTGGAGTTGAGCGGAGGCGAAGACCAGGGTAAGAAGAAAGCGGGCCAGGGCCAGAGCAAGAAGAAAGCGGGCCAGGACCAGAGCCAGGAGCAGGCGCTCAGCCCGGTGCATCACGTCACCAACATCGCCAGGGGCATTTTCACCGGCTTGGCCGGTGGCAAGCTCAGCCCCTCGGTGGATATCGGCGACGCTATGCTACAGATGCACGACGCGGTCTACGACAAGTCCGGGGCGGTGCTGCCACAGTATGACGCCCCCAAGCTAGTGGCTGACGCTCAGGCGGGGCTAGAGAAAGCCGCCGGGACACTCGCGGGGAAAACCTGGCAGGACGCCGCCCCGCTCCTACAGCCATACTTCAACAAGCTGGACCAGCTCAATCCGCAGGTTGGGGCACGGGCGCGCAGCGATTACCAGGCCCGTTTTCAAAGCGCCCCGCCGCCGGGCTCCGCCGACGCCGTGCGCCAGCAGGTGATGGCCGAGTGGGCGGCCCCGACTGCGTCGTCCCCGCTGGGCACCTTGAACTACACCCCTGTACCGCGCGCTTTGTTTGGGCCTCCGCTGCTGGACTCACCTCAGTTGTCCCGCTTGCAGATAGGGGGCTTCGTCAGAAAAGAGGGCAATATCGAAATCACCGGCGCGGACGGCAAGAAAAGCCAGGCCGAAGGAATGCGCGTGAACATTCCCAATCGAGGGGAGTTCTGGTATACGCGCGATCAGGACGGGCAGCCCCAGCCGGTCAACGGAGCCGTCCGGGAGATCGGGACGGCGTCTCCGTCGCCCGCCAAAACCCTGGAAGAGCGCGCCGTGGGGGCGTTCAAGGAGAAGCATAAGATCCCCGCCGACCAGGACTTGAGTGATACGCAATACCTGGCCGCCATCCGCGAGCAGAAAGAGGCCGTCGAGCCAACCGATGCCAAAAACCTGAAAGAACTTAACGAGTTGTTGCTGAAAGAGCGCCAACTGGATTTGGCGGCCAAGCGTCAGCAGCTTGCGGAGGGCAAGGCTGAGATCAAAGACATTGCCGGGGGCATCGAATCGGGCATCCAGCCCCCGGACCTCAGCCGCCTATACGGGAAAACCACGCAAGTGCGGGCGCAACTAGCTAAAGACGGGTATGACCTGACATCCGCCATGAAGGATTGGCAGGCAACCACGACATGGATTCGGTCGATGAACTCCAGCCAGCAGTTACGGCTGCGCCAGGCTACGGAGTTTGCCGACGAATCGCTATCGCTGTTGAGCGACCTGTCGGGCAGGCTGTCCAAGCAGATCGACCGCAAGCAGTACCCCGTATATAACAAAGCCGCGATGACGGCGGCGCTCAACGGGGTTATGGGTCCGGATGCCGCCAATGCCGCCAATAACCTGAATATCCAGATCACGGACCTTCAATCCGAGCTGGCTGTGGTCTACAAGGGCGGCGGCAGCCCCACCGACAAGGGGCTGAAGCAGGCCATGGATATCCTGAGCGGAGACTGGGACGAGAGGCGTCTGAACGAAGCCATCGAGCTTTCCCGGAAAAACCTGAACCTGCGGCTCAACTCCATCCGGAGCGTCGAGCCGATGAGTGGATCAGGGAGCCTGGGGGAGCAGCACGAGCAGTCTCAGGCGGCCCAGCGAAACGCGGGAGCGCCCAATCCTTTCCGGCAAACCGGAGGCGGGGGCGAAGCGCCCGCTCCGCCCGGAGCGGCGGCGGGAAACCCGACGGTGGACCAGTTGGTTCAGAAATACGGCGGCGGAGGGTAATCATCCATGGCCGATGTAAAGGGCATGTTGAACGATCCGGAGTTCAATAAGATGCCCATGCCCCAACAGAAAGAAGCCTTGGGCAAACTCGACCCGGAGTTTTCTAATCTCTCCGACGATCAGTACCAGCAGTTCCGGCAGAAGATGCTGGCCCCCAAGAGAGGCCCGAACTTTCAGCGCCAGCAGGTCTTCCAGAATCCGCTCGCCCCGCCAACGGGCTACAAGCCGCAGGATCTGACCTGGAGGGACTATCGGGCGCTGGGAGTCAACAACATCCCAACCGTAGCGGGTGGGCTAGGCGCGGCCTTTGCGGGGGGAATCCCCGGTGCCGCTGGAGCGGGCATGGCGGGCGAGGCCGCCAAAGAAGCCCTCGTATCTATGGTTGGACAGGAAAACCTGTCAGGGCCGCATATCAAAGTCGAAGCCCCCCCCGGATCGCTGCGGGGCGCTTCCGGCAGAATTGTCCAGTCTGGTATCGAGCAGGGCGGCTTTGAAGCTGGCGGCGAACTGGCGGGGATGCTGACGCGGGGGCTGCTCGGCGGGGCATTCAGCGCCGAAGGCCGGGCCCACGAAAACACCCTAATCAAGAAAGCCTCGGAAGAGTACGGCCTGAAGCTCACCGCCCCGGAGATCGCGGGTAAGGCTCGCATGGCCCAGCGCGTGGGCGAATACAGCATCCTATCGCAGTCGTTCATCCGCAGCAAGTGGGGACAGGCAGCAGCCAACGGCGTTCAGGCCATCGACGATATTCTCAGGCGGATTTACATCCCGACATCCCCCAGCGCAACCGGAGAGGCCGTGCAGGGCATGTTTAAGCTCTCCAGCGATCTCTACCGCCAGGAAGCCCAGAATATGTACGAGCAGCAGTTGAAGCCGGTCGCCGGGAATATCCTGATCGACATGCGCCCGGTCAAGGCCGCCGCGCAGCGGATGCTGGACGCGGTCGTGCCGGTCAAGGCAACGTACAAGAGCGTGGGCGGCCTGGGGACCAAGGCCGAGCAAATGCTCGCGGACATCGCCCACAGTCCCGATGGCGTGCCCTTCTCTGTCGTTCACGAGATGCGCAGCAATCTCATGAAGGTATCCCCCGACGTGGATGCGCTGATGGCCGATAAAGTCCAGGGGGCTGCCAAGAATCTGGTCGGCGAAACCACCGGCGCTACTGATACATCTCTGTCCGCGTCCAACCCGCAGGTGAAACAGCTATGGGAGGACGCGCGGGCGTTCTACAAAGACGGGGCTGATCTATTTGACCACCAGACCATTCAGGGCCTGATGAGCAAGAACCCCGGAGAGGTCTCACGGGCGATCAAGGATCACGATATCGACACCGCCAAGCGCATCAAGGGAGCCATCCTGGAATACCCCCGGCGTTTTGGAGACCCTTCACAGAAGCAAGATGCCGAGCAGACGTGGCGGCAGTTTCAGGAGCAGTTTTTCCGGTCGAATCTCCTGGAAGACCCCGAGCACGCGGGGTTGCCGTTCGACCCGGAGCGGTTGGCTCAGGTCGCGAGGCGTATGGACAAAATCGGTCCAGGGGTATTGAAGGAAATCTACGGCGGCGATCCAGTGGGCCGCGAGGCGCTCGTGAACATCCGCACGATCTCTGATGCGTTCGGGAGAATCCAGAAGCTGCCCAGCGAAGGCCGCAAGTACGTTTACGACATGCTGGCCATGGCGGGCGGGATGACGGGGTTGCTGTCGCATAGTCCGACCGGCGCGCTGGCCAGCGCCGCCGGATTTGAGGCGCTTCCCTTGATGATAAGCGGGGCGATCCATAGCAAAGCCATGACCGGATACCTCATGGATGGGATCGGGGGCCTGATTAAAGCGGCCAAGAACAGACCCATGCAGGCTCTCGGGAAAGCCGTGGTTGACATCCAGGAGCGCACCATCACGTCGGATGCGTCGTACAAGTATCTCGGCAAGGCCATGGCCGATCTCGCCCGCGCGGGCGACCTCTACCGGCAGGCGCAGGCGGCCAAAAAATCAGACCAGCCGCCGGGGGCGGGCAATCAGGTCGATACGATCCACTTAATGGTCAACGAGTGGGCAAGGTGATACGATGGCGGACGATAGCAAGGCCCAACTGCGGTCCCAGGTCGAAACCACGCTGCGCGGCGCGGACATGAGCGATGACGCCAAGGCGCGAGCCTGGGACACGTTCTTTGCCACTACGGACGCGGACCGTTTTCGTGACGGCATGAATTCGGTAACCGGCCTGCCCAACCCGGTCAAGCTCCAGTTATTGAAACTGAAGTTTCCCCAAGCTACCCAGATAGCTCCGCAGCCAACTCCCCATGCAGCGTCCAGCGGGAAGCCGAGCGCCAGCCCGGCGGCTCCTGGCGCTGCGGCCCCGCCCGCACCCACCACACCGCCGGGGGCCGGGAACCGCCCCGACCCCCGCGCGAATAACGGGCTGCTCACGCCGGGCTGGAACGGCGCACCCGGCAGCGCTCAGGACAAATGGCAGCACGGCCTACTGTCCCAGGCCCCTCCGGGGGCCGGGAACCGCACAGGGCCGCGCGCCGACGTGCCCGGCAGCGACCCATCCGTGCAGGGGCTGTTCGACGCCTTTACGACGCCGCTATCGCGGGATTTCGGCGCACCGTCATTGGGCGAGAAGTGGGCGGGCCAGGAGCGCCTGCTGACCAGCTTCCTGCCCAACTGGCTGAAGCCCCTGGGGCGGGCCCAGGAGGGCGTCGCGGAAGCCGCCGGAGGGGCGGTCGAGCAAGTCGGTGCCCCCCTGTCGGTCCTGATGCTGCCGATGGGCATGGTCTCGGAGGGCGTCTCGGCACTGCCCACGGCCGCGCGCCTCACCGGCAGTGCGATCAACGCGCTGGCGGGGGCCGCCGGAGGCTACGACTCCGCCAAGCGGATCTATAACTTCTTCAAGACCGGGTCGTGGGAAGATCTGGGCCGCGCGGCCGTGGAGTTGCCGCTGTCGATCCTGGGCCTGCGGTCCGCCTGGGTCGGCAACCCCGAAGAGGGGGCCGCCCGCCCTCCCGTTGATGAGTTCGCGGAATGGCGCGACGCCAATTTCTCGAAGCTCAAAGACGGCACCTGGCTACGCAAGGGCAACACCTCGGGGACCAGCTACACCGACGAGCGGCTGCACGATATGTTCAAGGGCACCGCGCACGTCGAGTTCCAGGGGGCCGCCGACCGCAAGCCGCAGTTCGGCCGCCCGCCGCTCGGCCCTGGCGGTCCCGAGCCGCGCCGCATATCCAACATTGGACAGGCTCCCCGGCAACTGGAAGCACCCTCGGCCCAGAAGACCGCCATTGAAGACATCGCCCGCAGCGCCGGGCCGTTCAAAAACCAGGTGTACGATTGGGCGACGAAGTCGCTGGACGAAATCACCCGCTTACGCCAGCAGGCGCAGGAGTCTTTTCAGACCGTCCAGCGGCAGTTCAGTGGAGAGACCGCGCCGTTCGCGCAGAACCCGCCGGTCTCGAACGTCTCGCAGAGCGTCCCGAAAACAGCAGACAGCCAGATCCCACAGGGCAAGGGGGATTTCACCCCTGGCGGTCCGCGCGTCCTGCTCGACCGGGCGCGGGCGCAGTATGAAGCGCTCGACAAGCTCTGGCAGATGAAGCGGCGCGAGTCCGGTATCGCCGCCCCGGAGCCGCCCGCCCGCGCCACCGGCCGCCCTATGGGAGAAGCCCTGGGCGGACGCCGCGAGCTGCCCGCTCCCGGCGCGAACCCGGCTCCGCCGGGAGCCATCCGGTTCGATCCGTCGAACTTACCGGATTTCCGCGAGCGGCGGCAACTACCCGCGCCGACCTCGCCCCGGCGAACGTTGGCCGAGAACCTGGAATACGCCCAGGAGCTTCCCCAGGAGGTTCTGGCGCACAACATCCACCAGATGGAAACGGCGGCGGCGATCCACGCCAGCGGGCTGGTCGAACAGGCCGGGAAGGACCCCGCCAAGCAGGCGGCGGCCCGCGAGTTTATCGAGCAGGCGATGGCCCGCCTGAAGCTGTTCAAAGACGCCTACCAGAAGAAATGGGGGACGGCCTTACCGGAGCCACAGGAATCCGGGGTTACGCCCAAGCCTGAAGAACCCGCTCCGGCCCCCGCGCCCGCGCCGCCGGGCGGCGGAGCGCCACCGCCGGACAAGCCTGTGGTATCCAATGACGCGCACGATCCCGACCCCGCCAAACCGACTGCTCCGGACCCGCAGGCGGGTGCGGACACCGGCGGCGTCATGGTCGAGCACATCGACACCCAGTTCAAGACCGCGCGGGAGCAGGGCTTTAAGAAGCTGCTGTTGACGGTCACGCGGGGCGGCGGCAAGCCGGACCTGAAGCTGGGCATCAACCTGGAACTAGACACCCCCGAGGAACTCGCCCAGGCCATCCGGAAGGCCGGTGGCGAAGGGGGTATGGCGACCATCGAGAACCAAGACCCCGAGCGGCCCGTCAAGTGGAAGTTTTTATTGGGCGACGCCCCGGCCCCGCCGGGTGGCGAAGTGCCAGCCCCTGGATCGCCCAGCGCGCCGGTAGTGTCCGAAAAGCCTGCGGCGGATCAGGCTGGCCCGCCGGTTTACGGGTACACCCGATGGAGGACCGAGAACTTCCGGAAGACCGCTCGCGGATGGGAGCCGCTGCCGGAAACCGGGTACGACCAGCGCGGTGCGTCGGTGGCTTACACCGACGAAGCCGTGCATCGCATGTATGACGAGCATCTGGCCAAGCGCTCCGAACCAGCCCCTCCCGAAGGGGCTGAGCCCGACGCGAAACCGGCGGCGGACCGGCCGCCCTTAACGCGCCTGCGTGGTCCGGGGGGCCGTGAACCCAACCCGCCGGGAGAGCCGGTCCCCAGCGCTCCGAGGGGGCCGCTGCCGCCCGCCCCGACCGATAAGCCCAAGCCAACGCGCCTGCGCGGCAAGGGCGATCAGGTCAGCCGCGAAGCGTCCGGCCCGAGGGCGGAAGATGAACAGGTCTCCGCCGCGCGCACCTCTGGCGGCAAAATCAAACTGGGGGCCGATGTAGCATCCCTGGGGAAGGTCCTGGGCTCCAGCCTCTACAGCGGCAAGGAAGCCCATATTGTAACCAAAGAGCTGATGCAGAATGCTTTCGACGCTGTCCGCCACCTGAAAGGGCAGGGCGAAGTCAAGGTCTTCCTGGACCAGTACAGCAACGAGATCACCATCGAGGATGGCGGCAAGGGCATGAGCCCCAAAGACCTGGCCACGGTCTTTACGGACTTGGGGGCCAGCGGCAAGCGCGGCTCAGCGGACGCCTCCGGCGGTTTCGGCCTGGCTAAAGCCGCCCCCCTGATGATGAGCGAGAGTCTGGAAGTGGTCTCCGTGGCGGACGTGGTCAAGGGCCGGGGAGCCGAACGCACCACGCAACGCATCCGCTCCACAATGCGGATGACGCCGCAGCAGTTAATGGGCGAGGGTGTGGACCTCCGGGAAGAGGTAGTGAGCAAAGACACGCCTACCGGAACGCGCATCAAGGCCACCATGCCACCCGATTCGCAGGGTTGGTACGAGGCCAGGAATTTCCTCAACAATTCCCGTAAGTCCATCAACCCGCCCGGCAAGTTAACCACCCGAGGAGGGCACGACGACGAGCCGGTGACCCGGCGCATGGAAAAGATCAAGCAGCTCAGTATTCCGGACTCCGCCGAGGTGTCCATCTACGGCAGCAGTGAGCGCGGCGAAGGGGTCAAGACGGGGTCGGTTCCGCTGGAGGTCAATAACAACGGGATCTACCAGTTTGAGACCTCCATCTATCTAGGCGAAGGGGCGGACCTGGCAGGCATCCCCAAGACATTGGCCGTGGACGTGAAATCGACCGTCGAGGAGGGGCACCCCAACTACCCCTTCGCGGCCAACCGCGAGAGCCTGCGCGACGTGGTCATGGAGAAGGTCAACGAGTACATCGAGGAGGAAATCGTCAAACCCGCGCAGAAGAAGGCCACAGACTTTATCGGGCAGAAGTACGACTCTATGCCGACGTTGGCCAGCCGGGACTACGACATCCCCATCTTCGATTCGGGGGGCCGTTTGGAGCCGCACGAGCTGAGCGCCATCACCAACAACCCCGACGTAATAAACCTGGGGGAGGAGTTCACGATTGCGCTCGACCAGGCCATCGACCGCCTGATTGACAATCCGCAGATGGAATACCCGTATGACCGACTCGGACATACTATCGAGCGCGGCGGGTTCGCCCTGTCCGACAGCCTGCATGGGGTGTACATCAAGCCACAGGGGCGCTCCAAGGCCACCGTGTTCGTGAACCCGTTCAGCTTCGCCACTGAGTCCACCCCCACCCAGGCCGCGCATCTAATGTGGCATACTATCAAGCACGAGATCCTGCACGACAAGGTCGCCGGGCACTACGAGTCCTTCACCACCGGAGAGGCCAAAGTCGCGCAAGCGCTGGGAGAATATGAGCTAGACGCTCTACTGAGGTTGCGCAATGCCTACGCCGAGCCGGGAAACCCCGGACAATTCCGTCAGGGACTTAACGACGCACTACAGATCTATAAAGAATCGCGCGGGCGAAGCCGGCGTGAAGATGATCCTTTCAACGGCACAGCAAGCCGCTCTGCACCTCCGGGACCCGAGGGAGGCCAAGGCCAGCTACCAGATGTGGGCGCAGGTCGAAAAGAACCTGTTCGGGGAGGCGAGCGGCCCGCCGCCGCCGTGGGAGGAGCCGTCCCGCCCGGAGGGGCAAGTGCCCGATAAAGCGGCCCCCAGTCCGGTAGCCCGGTAGTGTAGAATAGCAGGTAGTTCAAGTCTCCGCCCGCGCCAGGAAAGGAGGCGAGGTAAATAAAATGGTCTCAAGAGTACACCACAAAGGCAATCGCGGTGCCCACCCCATGCCGAATGATCCCAAGCGGGCCACCGCCGCCGTGAAGCTGCGCAAGCCGGGCAGCCGCAATGGCATGATCCGCAAAAAGTCCGGGCGCAAGTCGTCGCGCTAAGCAGCCGCATCCTGGCACTCATCAGGCAAGGGAGGCGCGGCTTGCCCTGGAAACCGAAAGACGCCCGCCGCCACACCAAGAAGGCGCGTAGCGGCAAGACCAAACGCCAATGGTCGGCAGTCTCCAACTCCGTCCTGGAGCGCACCGGCGACGAAGGCCGCGCTGTACGCGCGGCCAACGCGGTTATTAAGAAGCGCGGCTCCAAACGCAAGAAAGCCCGCGCCCGCCGCCGGTAGCCGCTACCAGATCTCCAGTTTGAGGTAGGAGTAACGCGCCCGGAAGAGCTTCTCTTTCAAGCGCCAGACCTGGGTGGCCACGCCCTTGGTATCGACCACCACGCGCTCGTCCGGCATGTGATCGGGGAAGCAGCGCAAAAATTGAAAGTCGGCGACGTATTCTATCTTGCGGTGTTTCTTGCCGTGCTCATCCCGGAAGGCTGCCTGGAGCAGGAAGCGTGGCTGGAGTTCCAGGTCGGCGATCAGGCCGCGCTCCTGGGCGATCTTCAAAGACACATACGCACGGGCTTCTTTGGCCGAGGCAAACAGAATCCCGTCCACGGTCCGCCGGGCGCGGCTCCCGGCATCCTGTCCAATGTTGTACTTGGAGCGCTTCTCGCCACCCTCCCCACAGGCGGCTTGGAGCGCCTCGGGCATCTTCAGTCCCTGGCGGGCGTAGACTTTAGCCAGGTCGTTGGTGGACCAGCGCGCGGCCATCACATCACCTGGGTTGGGGCAGGGGCCTCGGAGCCGTCCATGGAAAGCAGAATCGCCATCCCCTCTTCATCGCAGGCGACCATCAGGGACTCGCCATTGTCGAAGCAGAACCGCAGGGTCGCGCCCGCTCGGCCGGGTTCAAACTCTTCATGGCTGTGGAAGCGCAGGCCGATGAGTTTGCGGCCCAGGACCTTGCGCTCCAGTTCGAAGCGGACTTTATCGTCCGTGCCATTCCCGCTGCGATCTATGAGAACGTCGTCAGAATTATCGCCGGGCATCGGGGTCCTCCTCCCGTGCGGGCAGCCCGCTGCCCGTGACCGCCGCCCGGAGGGGGTGCTTCTCACGGACGTGGTCATCCCGCTGGGCGGCGCTCAGCCAGCCCGGCGTAAGCGCTTCTGGCGGGCAGTAGGGGCACCACCAGAGCGGTGACGGGGTTGCTTTATCCGACATCGAGTTTCTCCCACCCCCACGCTTCCACCCCCAGGCCCCACTCGCCGCGCCAGCGGTAGCCCACCCCGGACATCAGGGTTTTCATTTTGGGGTGGATCTCCAGGGCCTCGTTGCGGGTATGTCGCTCGTGGCACTCGGCGCACATACCGCGCAAATTGAAGCGTTGATCGACCCGTCCGTGGGCGCGCGGCTTGATGTGGTCGCAGCTTAGGGCCTTCAAGCCCCAGCAATGCCAGCAGCGCCAGTGCTGCTCGACAAAGACTTGGAGTCGCATCTGGTCGTAGTGCCACTTCACCAGCATCTCCAGGGCCTGGGAGGGGGAGTGGCTGGTGGCTGTATGGAGCGGCCCGTTGGCCCCGTCGGAGTACAGGGCGTAGGCGTTCTGGGGCTGCGGCAGGCATTGCACGCGCAGCCCTGTGATTCGCTCAGCGTGTTTGGAGGTCACGTTTCAATCCACGCGCTTCGTGCACGGAGCGCGATGACCGTCCCTCCCGGCGCTTCGCGCCGAATCTCTTCACCGGTTTGCATGGTACTCCAATTGTACTCAAACTCCCGCCCGCAGGTGCAGCAGGCGACATAGGTCTGCTTTTTGCGGGGGCCTTGCAAGGGGGTAATCGGCCAAGTGATCTGGGAGTGGCGGCAAGTAAAAGCGGACAGTAGCGCGCTAAACATGGGGGTCACTCCGCCGTTTGGGCGGCGGCGGTTTCCTTCTCGGACTGCTGGGCGGCTTCGGCTGCCGCTTCGATCATCTGCTCGCCGCGCGTGATCCACTCGACGGTGCACTCTTCCTGCATGTGCTCCAGGATGTCGGCGACTCTCTCCGAACCGCAGACGGCCTGCACGCGCGGGTCGGCGAACCATTGGTCAAACAACTTCTGCTGCTTCTTGGAGCAGGGGAATTTGAAGTAGGCCCCCTCATTCGACCCGCGCGACACATGCAGGTCTTTATCCAGCTTCTCCCCCAGGGCGGCCTCGGTGTTCTCCTTGGCAAACTCCAGGAGCTTGCGGGCGGTGGCCTTGCCTTCATCGCCCACGCCGATGCTTTGCGAGATCATTTTCAGCTTGCGGCGGCCCACGGAGACGTAATCGGACGGGGGCAGCACACCCGCCCAGCGGCGCGCGTAGTTCAGGGCGTCGTAGGAGGTCTGGCGGCCCAGGCCGAAGCGGTCGGCGAGCGACAGGCGGAAGTCCTCGAAGCGCTCGAACTTCTTGTTCCACAGTTCAGGGTTGAGGCTGGCGACCAGCAGCAGGCGGCCCAGCACGGGGAACATAGCCTCCCGCTGCATGGTGGCTTTCACGATCACCCGGCTGACTGCCGAGAGCGCCAGTTCGAACTTGTCGCTGTCCATGTCGTTGGGGATCAGCACGTCGATCTGGGCTCGGGGGCGGGTGAGTTCTTTGACGAGGTCCTCTTCTTCAGGGGTCCATTTCTTACGGGCGACGGTGGCGGCCGTCGTCAAAATGATGTCTTCAGGCATGGCTGGGAAAATCCTTTCGCCCTGACTGTAGCGCAGGAGCGGCGCGCGAGTCAAGTATTTCTGCGCACAAAAAGCATGTCCAACGTTGGATAGAAGTACACTCAGGCCAGGTCGTTGAAGCACTCGGCCGCCGCTCCGCCGCCCGGCGGCAGCGCCGGAGGGGATGGAGCAGACAAAGCGGCGGCGCGCGGGTGGTGGTCCAGGGCCACGTTGCCGCGCAGCCGGTAAGTCAGTTCGGGCGCTTCGATCAGTCGGTAGGTCTGGGCGATGACCGCCGCGCAGCGCGCCAGGGCCGAGTCCACACGGGTGTAGCGCCGGACCAGTAGATCCGCCCCCCGGACTTCGCGCTTTTCTCCGGTGGCGGTAAACAACTCAGCCAGGACGTAGGCCCGCAGGCGGCTGCGGCCGGTCTGGGCATCCGTTTCCCGGCAGATCTCAATCGTCATCAGCATGGATGTAAATCTCCAATCGTCACTTCAGGACCTTCGAACCGGGATGGACTCGTCCGGCAAAGACTGGAGTGTTTCCAGGGCGTCCCCTTGGAGAATCCGAACCTCACTCATCGCGCTTACATCCTAACTCCGGGCTGGCCTGCGAGTCAAGGGTTTTGCACGGGTCACTCTTCGGCATCGGGGTATAAGCGCTCCTCGGCGCGGTTCTCGAAGCGCCCGTGGGCGGCCAGCCAGGTCAAATTCACCACCCCGGTCGGTCCCTGGCGCTGCTTGCCGAGAATAAACTCGGCTTTCCCGTGGAGCTCGCCCTTGCTGCGGTCGTAGACTTCCGGCCGGTAGAGCAGCCCCACGATATCGGCGTCCTGCTCCAGCGACCCCGATTCGCGCAGATCGCTCAGCATGGGCCGGTGGTCGCCTTTTCTTTGTTCACAGGCGCGGCTCAACTGGGAGAGCACCAGCACGGGCAGGTTAAGGGCCTTAGCCATCAGCTTGGCCGAGCGGGACAGGCCCGAGATTTCCTGGGTGCGGTTCTCGGTTTTGCCTTTACTGGTCATCAGTTGCAAATAGTCGATGACCACCAGAGCCACCGGCCCGGAGCGCCGGATGATGCGGGCGACTTTCGAGCGCATCTCGGTGACGGTCAACTCGGAGGAGTCATCGATCAGGAGCGGTGATTCGCATAGCTCTGTTCGGGCGGCCTCCAGCCGGTCTCGCTCTTCGCGGTCCAGGTCTCCATGGCGAAAGCGCTGGGTGTTGACGCGGCCCTGCGCGCACATCATGCGCTCCAGGAGCGACTCCTTGGACATTTCGAGTGAGAAGATCACCACCCGCTGGCGGCAGCGCACGGCCACGTGGGTGGCGACGTTGGTAGCCCAGGCGGTCTTTCCCATGGAGGGCCGTCCGCCGACGATAATCAGATCCCCGCCGTGCATCCCGCAGGTCATGCGGTCGATATCGCAGAAGCCGGTAGCCAGTCCCGGTGGCCGCAGAGCGGGGTTCATGAACTGGGAGATCCCCCCAGGGTAGTTCGCCAGGATATCTTCCGGGGTGGAGGCTTCAATCCGGGAACGCGGGGCCAGGTTGAGCAACTGCTCTTCGAGTGACGTGACAATCGCTTCTGGGGTCTCGTCCTGAAGTCGCGCCCGGTTGACCAGGCTCTCACCCACAGCCATCAGCCGCCGCAGGGTGGATTTGGATTTGACGATACGGACGTAGCTGTCGATATTGGGAATCTGGGGGATGCCGTCGTCCAGCGAGACGATATAACTGAGTCCATCGCAAGCTTCCAGTTCATTGTGTTTGAGCAGTTCATTGGCGATGGTGATGCGGTCGATGTGTTCTTCCCACTCAAACAACTCCCCCATGCGGTTGAAGATGCGCCGGTGCTTATCGAGCGCGAAATCCTCCGGCACGAGTTCCGCCGCCGCCTGGGCATACAGGTGCTCGTCCAGGAGAATCGATCCCAGCACAAACTTCTCGGCGTCTGAAGATGCGGGCAGGCTGTCGGGCACGGGCTACTCGTCCCCTTTCCGGCCGCCCTGGGCCTGCTGGTAGCCGGTCAGCTTATCGAGCGTCATCCCGTCCTGGGGCGCGAACCCGGCCGACAGGTATATCTCGCGGGCGCGAATCGGAGCGGGCAGCCACTCGCAGCAATCGCGGACCTGTTCGATCAGCCAGATAGCCGGGACTGCGCCCCGGTGCTTGAGGTAGGGGGCTTTCTCTTCGGCCGTCATGTACGGTTCGACCTGGGGATCGAACTTCGGGTTATGCGGCGCGAGGCTCAGAAAGCGCGCCCAGGCTCTGGTGGTGTTGAACAGCTTCCGCTCGGTATCGGGGAATCCCTTGATGTGGCCCTCCAGGGTCAGTAACAGTTCCAGTATTCTCGTTTCGTGTCCATCCAGCAGGCTGAAATCCACCGGCCCATTGAGAATTTCATCGAGCGACCGGCGTTTCGGCAGGGGTTGCATCGGCATCAGTCCTTTCTGCCCGCTTGGCGGCGAGCCATGTCCGGAGACCCTCGAAATCCGCCCCGGCGCGTTTGTCTTTTTTGGGCACCATCCAGTTCAGGCTGCCCAGGAGAAGCTGCTGCCAGCGGTACTGCCCGGCGCGCTTAGGGTCGGTCGAAAGCAGAAAATCAAACGTGAGATCCGCACCGGACGAGATCAAGCCCTTGGCTTTCTCGCAGATCTCGTCAAAGCGCTCGCTGAAGGCCGCCTCACGGTAAGCGGCGGGGTGAGAGGGCAGCAGCGCCGGATCGGTAGGCCGCTCGGGGACCTGCTCGTTCCAGCGGGCCGGGAAATCCACGGGTGGGGTTGTAGGCGGCGGCACCCCCAGGTGAACCCCCTGGGGGGTTGGAATGCAGCGCGGACCCCCATCCACCGCGTCGGCGTACGGCTTCATCTTCCAGCGCTCGGGGTCTTTGGCTTTCTTGGGCCAGCGGCTCTTGGGGTGGCGCTCCAGGGTTTCTTCGGTGTCCAATGTTGGACATCGGGTTTCCAGGGTGTTGTGATTCTCCACAATGGGGGGTAGGGGGGTGTTTTCTTTCTTTTCTTTAAATACACTAAAGGAGGGACCCCCGCCAGAGTCGGAAAAGTTGCAAAGTTTTCCGACTCTGGCCAGAGTCGGATTTTCCGACTCTGGAGGTTCTAGTCCCAGTACTTCCTCGTCCGAATCCCCCTCGAACCGCAGCCGGTAGGTGGTGACGCCCTGGCGGCCGTCCTCGTCCCGCTGTTTCTGGCGGAGGACCATTTTGGAATCACATAGCCATTTCAGGGCATCGATGACCGGCTCGCGGGACAGTCCAGTCCCGGTCTGGACCTGGGTGATGGAGAGCGGGGTGAACGTGTAATCTTTGCGCCACCCCATGGTAGCCCTCACGACGTAGAGCAGGACTTTCAACTGGCTCCCGGTGAGGTCCGCCAGGCAGTCGAAGATGAGATTCGGGGTACGGGTGAATTGCGGCTCGGGAAAACCCGAGAACCGGTCAGGAAGAGGCACGATAATCTCCGGCGGTCCGCTCCGCCAAGCGCTCGGCCGTGATCCATTCACAGCCCGAGCAGAGGTAATGGCCATCGGATTCGCATGGCCCGTCCCCGCTGGGGGCCTTGACGGGGAAGTAAGCCCGGCAGGTAGCATCGGGGTCGCGATGTCCAGGCAGGCCGCTCGGCACCGGCCCGCGCTTCACCGCCCGGCGGTAAGCTAAGCGGCACAGCCACACCCAAAAACGCCCGCGACCGATGGTGATCGTCATTACACTCCTCCGATTCAGGAGTCCGGCTGGCGCGGTGGAATCGGCACCGCGCCAATTGGGAAAAACCGGATTCCGTGCTGCGTCCGCGCGGCCAACGCGAACGCCACTAATAGTACTTCCCATTACACCCAGGAGTCAAGAGAAATGTTAAGTTATTTACAAGTCCATAAAATGTCGTAAAATGTACTTGTTACCGCCCGTGTGCGGAAAGAGGAGAGTTGCCATGACACGAACACTGCTGCTTGTGATGGTTATGCTGGTCATTGCCGCGCCCCTGGGATGGGGTCAAGTTGCCGTATCGTTGAGTGCCGGACCGAGCGTCTATACCGCGACCACGCCCCACGGGGCGATCAACTTATCCATCGGCCTGTGCAGTAACAACGAAGCGACCTGTTCGATGACTACGTTTGAAGCGCGCGGCAGCGCCAATGACTTGCCGGATGTCATCTACTCGACGCAGACCGGCGTCCAGCAGACGGTGGTGAGCGCGCAGACTGGCGCGGTCAAGATCGACGTGTTCGCGCTCGGGCAAGGTGGCGCAGTGACGACCTCCAGTTCGACCGGGATGGGCGCGACAGCCGGGGGCGGCCTCAAGATCCACCCAGCGACCGCCCCTAACTGGACCCTGACGCTGTCGGCCAAGGAGATGTACTCCGTGGCGGGGAATGGCTGGAGTCCCTGGTTCAACGCCCAGGTGGGTTACACGTTTCACGGCGCGGCGACGAGCCTGTCGCAGACCTTCAAGCGAGCCAGGGCCGTCCACCACCTGGGGAGCGCAGTCGTCCGCTGGTGGGAGTAAGGGGGCCGGGATGGATATCCACTGGGACCACCACCCGCCGGACCTGCCGCCGCAGTTCAGGCCGCCCGTGTACTGTTTTGGCCGCATTCCCACGCCCACTCGGCATCGCAGGCGCAACTTAAAACTGGGCGACTACCTCGCGCCGGACCTGCCCGCGCCGCCCTCATCGAGCGGCAACCTGGCACGCGTCTATGCGGCTCTGGGGTCGAGCGACCCGACGGTGCTGTTTCCCCTGGATGGCAATGATGTCACCGGCAACTGCACGATTGCGGGGCTGGCGCACTGGGTCACGATAATCAACGGGTTTCTGGGGCGCAAGCGCATCCCGTCGCTCGAAGAGATCAACGGCCTGTATTTTCAACTGACCGGCGGCGCGGACACCGGCCTGGACCTGGGGACCGTGTGCCGCTACATCCGCGCGAACCGGTGGCTAGGGGAAGACCCGATCCTAGCCTTCGCGGAAGTCAACGTCCGCAAGCCAACCCAGTTCTGCCAAGCCCTCGCGTACTTCGGGCCGCTCTATTCAGGCATCCAGGTCCAAGCCAACGCCATCCAGGACTTTGAAGCCCGCGTGCCGTGGACACCCGGAGACCTGACTGACGGCGGGCACTGCATCATCACGGCAGACTACGCGCCCGACAACGACACGGAATTGACCTGGGGCAATACCGAGCTGGCCACGCCCGCATGGCGCGCGGAGTGTCTGGATGAAGCCTATGTGCTGATTCCCAAAGAAGCCGCCGAGCCGGGTTACATCCCCGGATTCGACAGTGACCGGCTGTTGCGGGACCTGGCGGAGGTGACCGCGTGATGGCCCCCCGCACCTACACCGGCATCACTCCCGGCCGCTTCGCCGCCATCATAACGGAAGCCGACCAGAAGACCGGGCTGCAATTAAACGGCCCGTCCGGGACCGCCTCCGAGCATGGCGTGACGCTTCAGTGGCAATACGACGCGGCCACCGAGATCCTGGTCCTACACTGCCTGGCCAAGCCATGGATCGTGAGCGAGGCGTGCGTGGACGAAAAGCTGGACGCCCTGGTCGCCGGGGCGCAGGAGGAGTCGCATGACTCAGATCGTCAATCACCTGTACTGCCTGCTATGCGTCGCCATAGCGGCCCTGGCTAACATTCCCCCGGACTGGGTGGACCTGTTGGCCTTCTTGCCGGTTTCGGACCACGTCAAGTCCGAGATCAAGATCGTCGTCACCGGGCTGGCGGGGGCGGCTTTATGGGTCAAGGCCCACCAGAATCTGTTCATCTACCCGGACGGCACCTCGGTGACGAGTTCGCGCTGGGACGGCACCCCTCCGCACATACACCCATGACCGTCAAAGCCACGCGCGAGGGCGAGATCGGCGGGCAGTCGGCCAGCACCTGGGCCATCGACCCGTTCATCCCCTTCGTGGCGTTGCCGTCAAGGACGGCGCTGCATCGCACCGTTAAGCTGACCAATCCAGCCAACGGCAAGACCTGCTACGCCATCGTGCTCGATGTCGGCCCCTGGAACACGCGGGACCCCTACTGGCTGTCTAACGCCCGACCGCAGGCCGAGAGCGGCAAGAACCTGAACGGGGAGGTCACCAACGGGTCTGGGATCGATCTAGGGGAGGCTGTCTGGGCGGCCCTGGGGATGCTCGACAACGGGCCGGTCGAGTGGGGGTTTCTGGGGTGACGGTGTCTTACACCAGCCCGTTTCAGGACGCGGCGGGGCGCTGTATAGTCTACGAAAGCAGTGAAGTCCAGCGCTGGCGCTGCCCGCCGCACTGCGGCTGGTGGCATGGGTGGGAGGTCGTCATCTGCCCGCACTGCCACACCCCGCGACCCGCCGGGCAGTGTACACTATAAGGGGACGCCCCCCGCGATTCTGCCAGGAGAAGTGGAGGGCACTTTGGCGGCAGCACTGAATGCCTACTACGGCATCACGATCACTCTGAGCGACACCAACACGCATAATCTCCTGACGCTCCTACAGGCAGTAGACAGCACGCTCGCGGGCATCCAGCAGAACGTGGGCCACCTGGGACTACAGGCCGACTCCGCCAACAGCACCAACGCCATCTATATTGGTGACGCCAACGTGGCTTCGTCCCGGTACGGTCTGGCGCTTGTCGGCACCAGCGCCCCCCAGCCGTACACCAAAGAGGCCGCCAACGTTCCCGTGGGGTCGATATATGTGCGGGCCAGCCAGTCCAACCTGGTCCTGCATGTGGAGATCATTCCGTAGCTACGCGCCCCGGCTCTGCGCGTCGAGGGCGGTGATAGCCCGCGAGAGCGCGCCCTTGGAGTAGTTCGGGTTCCCGGATTCGTGCTGTCGTCGGCAGAAGCGGTAGTAGTCAATAGGCTTATCGTACTCACCCTGTAAGCGCCGGTCGAGGTTCCATAGGCAACCCGCCTGCCGCTCGCTGGGCGGCTCGGATTGCCAGGCGGCCCCGGTTTGCAGGGTCTGCTGCTCCTGTTTCGGCATA
>Ga0181520_10004130_pt1 | contig 24677 bp, 18 predicted proteins | sample PEATcosm2014_Bin_29_FD_132451 | JGI IMG/M metagenome (GOLD analysis project Ga0181520, IMG submission 132451) | Peatland microbial communities from MTU Mesocosm Facility, Houghton, MI, USA - PEATcosm2014_Bin02_30_metaG | ecosystem: Environmental > Terrestrial > Soil > Wetlands > Peat | place...
GTGCCGGAGGCCGGCGCTCCAAACGTAACCACGGTGCCTTTTGCCGAGGTCTCATGGCGGCACTCCCGCCTTCAGCGGCGTCCCCCGACCATCGCCCGGCCATTCCTGGCTGGGTATCGCGTCAACCCAATGCAAAAGTCCCGCGAGGGACGGCAGAAAAACCGGGTGGCCGTCCGCAAGTGGTGGCCGTGCGCAAGCACCTTTCGTCCCTTGTATCTTCCTATTTGTCCTGCTTGGCAGACTTGAAAGAGAACGCCAAGCTGGAGTCCTCCGCCCGGTGGCAACCAGGCGGAGGACGGCGCGCGTGAGAACAATCGTCCCTCGCATACGTTGTGACGTGATGCGTCCGTCAAGCTGGTTCCGCGCGTGCCCATTGTCCTAAACTCGAACCGTTGCTTGAGCACGACAACCACAAATCATCGTAGCTCGTATCCCACAAGTATGAGTCAGCACAATCCAAACATCCTCTATGTCGGCCTGGACGTTGCCAAGCGCTCTTTGCAACTGCATCTCGCCGGACATTTTCACTCCTTGACCAATGACGCCAAGGGTCACACCCAACTCCGCAAACGTCTGCGCGCGCAGCCGCATGCCCACGTCGTTTGCGAAGCCACCGGCGGTTACGAACAGGCCGTCGTGCGTGTCTTGCAGGCGGCGGCCATCCCGGTCAGCCTCGTCGAGGCCGGGCGAGTCCGTTACTTCGCCCGCGCCCAGGGCCAGCGCGCCAAAACCGATCCCATTGACGCCGTCGTGCTGTCGGCATATGGGGCGACCTTTCAGCCCCGGAGCACGCCCCCCGTCTCACCGCAACAGCAGCAGTTGGCCGACCTGACCCAGCGTCGGCACCAGCTCCTCCCAACTGCTGGTCATCGAACGCAACCACGCCGAACACTATGCCGATGCCTTCCGCCAGCGCCAGTCGCGGCAACTCGGCAAAGCCCTGGAAAAACAAATCGAACAATGTGATGCCGCCATCGCCGCACTCATCGCCCAGGACACGGAACTGGCGCATAAAGCCGAACGTCTCAAGGCCATTCCCGGCGTCGGCCCGGTGGTCGCCGCCACCCTGCTCGCGGAAATGCCTGAACTCGGCAAGCTGACCCCGCAAACCGCCGCCGCGCTGGCAGGCGTGGCCCCTTACAATCGCGACAGCGGCGGCCAAAACGGCAGCCGGCGGATCAATGGCGGCCGGGGTGCCGTGCGGAGGGCGCTCTACATGGCCACCTTCAACGCCGTGCGCTACGACCGCATCTTAAAAGAGTTTTACCTGCGCCTGCGGGCCGCCGGCAAGAAACCGCTCGTCGCCATGACTGCGTGTATGCGCAAGCTCGTCATCCTCATGAACCGGCTCCTCAAAAACAATGATTTCCAACTTGCATATTAACACCGTTGCTGCCGGGACTTTGGACGATGGCGGGCAACGAGTCCCAGCCATAAATGGCTGGGCTATTGTCAAAACCCGGCGCACGGACACGGCGGCGAAGGCCGGACGGACGCGATGGATTTCTTGGCCGCGGATGGAACACGGATGGAACACAGATTTTTTGCGGCTCAATTCACCGGATCTTTTTTATGCGGTGCAGCGAGGGATTGTTACCGCACCGTTGGGTCCTGTTTCGGCATCGCCCGCAACTTTCACCACGCCATGACAGACAGTTTCCACGCCGTCGGTTCCTTTCACGGCACCGTGACGGCAAGTTTACACACCGCAACCTCCGGTCATGGTGCGGAAACTTCCTGTCAACGCGCCGCAAGATCCTGTCCACTCACCGGAACATTCTCCCGCCGCACCGAAACCTCCTGTCACCGTGTATAAAATTCGGTTCAACACACCGAAACATTCCGTCACCGCGTATAAACCGCGCGGCAACACACCGAAACATGGTCTGACCACGCCGAAACATCCTCTCCACGCACCGTGACAGCATTGGAACACGCCGAAACTTGGAGTCACCGCGCCGTCCAATGATTTTACCGCGCCGAAACTTCATTTCCCGGTGTATAAAAATCATTTTTATACGCCGAAAAATCATTTCCACGCACGGGGAAATGATTTTTATGCGCCGTTAAATCATGTCGTGACAATGGCTTAGGCGGAAAACAGGCCAAAAACGTCAAAAACCGGGTGTTTCGATGTTTGGACCGTTTGTCGCGGGAAAGGCGGCGTGGCTGGGCTGGGCGCAAAAGCAACTTGTCGCGCCGACTGTCTCGCCGAAGTCGGACGAAGGCGGAAGTGAAACGCAGGCGGAAGCGCAGCACCACGGAAAGGGGCGGGCGTGTCGGGAAAACGGTTGCGGAAAGGAGTGCGCGAGTTGCTACCTGCCTTGAATCGCTTTTATCACTGCATGGATTCGATTGGTTTCAGCTACCAAATCTTGTTCGTGCAAATTCGGATCGCCAAGCCGACCAAACTTAAGCGTCTGTTCACTTATCGTCGTTTTGTTTGTTTCAGTTGTGGCGAGATAGACCAGAAACACTAGATCTGCATCCGTTTGGTGTTCATTCATTGCGAAATGGAATTGACGGTTTATATGAGGCGATGGCTTGTCCTCTTGTTTCTGATTCCAATGCCATTTTCCGCCGCTTTGTTGCTCCATATTTGCCACACGCCCTACAACCTCATCGAAGTCCATTTCATAGGTTTGGGTTTTCCACCGTTCACTTTCCACGAAACGATTGTGTTGAACTTCGTTAAAGATGAACGATAAAACAATCAAAACTGACGGAACCAAAAAGAACAAGGTTTGGTTTATATCTTCACGTCTGCAAACAAACAACTGAACAAGCAAACCGAGCAAAAGAGGCACGGCACATAGGCCGTAGGTAATCATCACTACGGCAGACCAGTGTCCGCCTGAATCAGTTCCGGTAAATGGCGTTGGAAACAGCGTGTTAAAGAATATGCAAAACGGAAGAACAATCACCATGTAGGCTTTGAACGGAAATATAATCAAATTAACCCATCCGGATTTTGTGGAGGGAAACACTTGCATAATCGGTTTAACAATTGCGACTGCGTTTAGTTGCGGTCACGCACCAAACCCTGCCAGCGCCTTCTCAATCCTCGCCATGACGCGTTCCTTGCCGAGAACCTGGAGCAAATGGTAGAGGCTGGGGCCGGCGGGTTTGCCATCACAGCCACGCATATTTAAGCCGCTGCTTTTGCCCGGCGCAGACCGGGGGCTTCAGGCAGCCCCTGAATCAGTCCCTCGACGCTCAAATGGTAGTCCAATTCCGGCCATTCGATGCCATAGCCCGCGCCGATGGGGTGGCAGTTTTTCCGCTCGGCCTCGGTCGCGTGCAGCAGCGTGGGATAATACGCCAGCGGCACGGACAGCACGCGGCCATCCATCAACTCGACGGTCAAAGTGTCGGTCGTCGTTTCGATGCGTTTGACTTTAAGGTCGGAAAAACTCATTCCAATTCCTGCGCAAAGTATTCATTTTGGAAACTGCCGGTCAAAATCTCTGTGGCTGCCAATCCAAACCCAGACCCAAACGTCGCCTTCAAATCTTTGCGCCACGGCGCGGTAATCCCGCGTCACCCGCACCGACCAGAAGCGCGGGTCGGAACGCAGCCGTTCCAATTGCAATGATGGATGCGCCGGATTCTGGATAAACTTTTGATGCGCGGCACGCGCGGCTTCTTTGATGCTCGGCGGCAGCGCGTGGCAAGCCAGCCAGAACTTCTCCGTGCCCAGCGATTTCACTTGGATTATTTGAAGTCGCCGTCCCGAATTTCGCGGAAGGCGGTGGGGCTGGCTTTGAATTGTGCGGCAATTTCGTCGCCCAAAGCCGTGAGCGCGTGGCGCGGGCGCGGGTCGTTGACAAGGCGCTGCCTTTTGGCGTCGCCATCCAATTCCGGAAGAATTGAAGGCAAATTATCCGCCAGACGTTCGCGCTCGGTGGGAGGCAACGCTTTGATGGCAGCTTCAATTTCGGCAACCGTGCTCATCTGCTTGTTAATTTAGTCCGGCGCAGGCGCGTGGTAAAATGATTTTTTCAGGCAAACGATTGCAGCGCCTTCTCAATCCTCGCCATGACGCGTTCTTTGCCGAGGACTTGGAGCAGGTGGTAGAGGCTGGGGCCGGAGGTTTTGCCGGTCACGGCCAGCCGGCAGGGATGCACCAGCACGCCGGCTTTCACGCCCAGCGCCTTGGCGGTTTCCTTGAGCGCGGCTTCCAGGCTCTCGGCGTTGAACGCGGGGGCGTGGGCAAAGGCGTCGCGGAGTTTTTCCAGTCGCGGCTGGTTCTCCGGCACGAAATCTTTCTTGACGGCTTCGGCGTCATATTCAATCGCGTCGGTGAAATAAAAGCCGGCGTAGGCGGGCAGTTCGCTGAACATCTTGAACTTGCCCTTGCAGGTGTCGAGGGCGGCCTTGACGTAGCCGAGCGGGAACCGGTTCGTGTCCACGCCGGCCTTGGCGAAGGTGTGGACGGCGAGTTCGTAAAAGCGTTCAGGCGCGAGTTCGCGGGCGTATTCGCCCTGGAGCCAGAGGAGCTTCTCGTAATCGAACCGCGCGTTGTGCCGGAGAATCTGCGGCAGGTCGAAGCGTTCGATGATCTCGGCGAGGGTGAGCTTCTCGCGGTTTTCCTTGGGCGACCAGCCGAGGAGGCAGAGGAAATTCACGACGGCTTCGGACAAAAAGCCGTTGTCGAGGTAGCTGGTCAGGGACGCGCCCTGGTCACGCTTGCTCATCTTGGTGCCGTCCTTGTTGAGAATGAGCGGGATGTGGGCGTAATGCGGCGGCGGCACGCCGAACGCCTGGAAGAGCGCGATGTGCTTGGCGGTGTTGCTCAAATGATCCTCGCCGCGGATGACGTGGGTGATGTTCATTTCCAAATCGTCAATGACGTTGACGAGGTGGAACACGGGCTGGCCGTCGGAGCGCAGGATGACGAAATCGGGATCAATCTCTTCGCGGTCGGTGAGCTTGCGCACCACGTCACCGACGACGAGGTCGTGGATGGTGATCGGCTCGCGCTGCATCTTGAATTTGATGGCGCCTTCGTGTTCGTAGGCGAGACCGCGCGCGAGCAGGGCTTCGACCCGGCGCTGGTAATTGGCTTTGCGCTGGCTTTGGTAATAGGGGCCGCAGGCGCCTTTGACCGGGCCGGTGGCGTCGCCGGTGAGCGGGCCTTCGTCCCAGTTGAGGCCGAGCCAGCGGAGACCGTTGAGGATGACATCCACGGCTTCCTGGGAATTGCGCGCGGCGTCGGTGTCCTCGATGCGCAGGACGAACGTGCCGCCGGTATGGCGGGCGTAAAGCCAGTTGAACAGCGCGGTGCGCGCGCCGCCGATGTGGAGGTAGCCGGTGGGCGAAGGAGCGAAACGAACGCGAATTTTCATGGATTGATTTTAACCACGGTTCCGCAGGGATGCACATGGTTTTTTGCGGGCAGAAAAATGCGGAAGACCGTTTGAACCGCATCATGGTTCGACCTGGCACGAGGCGGCCAATTTTAAGCGGATCCCCCCTGTTGGGGCGGGAAAAACGCCATATATGAAACCAGTCTCACTGGACACCATCCTGTTGGATCATGCAATCAGTTTCAATTTTATCGGCCACGGAACTCCCGGTGAAAATCAAAATTCGTGATCACTCCAGCCGCCGCCAAGCGAGTTTATCAGTTGCACGCTCGCTGTCATTTGCTCCATCTGCAGGTTCAAGGCGGTGCGCTGATTGCTCAGCAGCGTGGTCTGCGCGGTGATGACGTTGAGGTAGCTGTCAACTCCGAGCTTGTAACGGGTGCTGGCGAGATTGAGATAACGTTGCGACGAGGCGACGGCGGCGTTTTGCTGCCGCAACTCCTGCGACAAAATCCGCAAGGAGGACAGGTTGTCTTCCACTTCCTGAAAAGCCGACAGCACGGTTTCGCGGTAGGCCGCCACCGTGCCGCGATAACTTGCCCAGGCCTGCTCGGTGACGGCCCGGCGTTTGCCGGCATCAAAAATGGTCTCGGCCAGCGTCCCGCCGACTGACCAGACAAAAGCCGGTCCGCTGAAGAGACTGGCCGTGGCGGTGCTTTGATAGCCGACGGAGCCGCTCAAGGTGATCGTCGGGAAATACGCGGCGCGCGCCACGCCGATTTGCGCGTTCGCCTCCCCCACCCTGCGCTCGGCGGCGGCAACGTCGGGCCGGCGTTCGAGCAGTTGCGACGGAACGCCAAAGGGAATGGCAACGGGTCTGGCGGCGAGCGGGTTCGTGCTGATGGAAAAGGCGGAAGCCGGCCGGCCGATGAGCAGTGCGATGGCGTGTTCCATCTGTGCGCGTTGAATGCCGAGATCGGTGGCCTGCGCCTCGGTCGTGTTGAGCTGGGTCTCGGCCTGGGCGACATCCTGGTCGGAATCAATGCCGGTTTTGTGCAGCACGCGCGTCAGTTCGAGCGAATCCCGATAAGCGCGAACAGTGGAGTCCAGGAGCTGCTTCTGCGAATCCAGCGAGTGGAGCGTAAAATAATCCGCCGCCAGTTCGGATTGAACCGTCAGCCGCGTGTTTTCCAATCCGGCCAATGTCGCCTGGGCTTCAAGTTTGTTTGCCTTGTAGGTGTTGCGGATGCCGCCCCAGAAATCCGGTTCCCACGAGGCGTCAAGCGGCAGTGAATATTCCGTCATCATGGAGGCGGCGGCCGGCGACGCAGACGCTCCGGTTCGCAAGGATGATTGCCGCGACCGCGCGACCGAAGGATCGGCGCTGACCGTCGGGAAAAATTCCGCGCGCGTCTGCTTGACGACCGCCCGCGCCGACAGGAAATTTTCAAGCGCCACCGCGACCGTCTGATTGGAGATGTTCACCTGCGCTTCGAGCGCGTTCAAATTGGTGTCGCCAAACAGCTTCCACCATTGGCCGCGAAGCGCGTCGTCCTTCGGCTCGGCGGTTTTCCAGCCGTCCGTTTGCCGGGACTGCTCCGGCGTCAACTCCTTGAACGCTCCGGGCGTTTGGACGGACGGTTTCGCATATTTTGGCGCGAAGCTGCAGCCGCTGGCGAACAAGGCGGCACCGAGAATTGCGACCATCGCCGCCGGTTGCAGCGCCATGCCGGCCCCGGCTTTCTTTTTGTGCGCGCGTTCCCACCACAGGCGCAGGCGGTCCAGATAAAGATAAACCACCGGCGTGGTGAACAGCGTCAGCGCCTGGCTCATGATCAAGCCGCCGACAATCGTGATGCCGAGCGGACGGCGCAGCTCCGAACCGGTTCCGGTGCTTAAAATCAGCGGCAGCGCGCCGAAGATGGCCGACATTGTCGTCATCAAAATCGGACGGAAGCGCAGCAGGCACGCCTGAAAAATGGCATCGCGCGAATTTTTGCCTTCCTCGCGCTCCGCCGCGAGCGCGAAATCCACCATCATGATTGCATTTTTTTTCACAATGCCAATGAGCAGCAAGATGCCGATGATGGCAATGATGCTCATGTCCGTCTGGAAAATCAGCAGCGCGAGCACCGCGCCCACGCCGGCCGACGGCAGCGTCGAAAGGATCGTGACCGGATGAATGTAACTTTCATACAGAATTCCGAGCACGATATACACCGCCACCAGGGCGGCGAGGATCAAAAAAGGCTCGGTCGCCAGCGATTGTTGAAACGCCTGCAGCGTTCCTGAAAAACTGCCGTGAATTGTTCCGGGCATCCTGATTTTCTGTTCCATTTGCTGGATGGTTTTGACGGCGTCGCCCAAGGCGATTCTTGGCGCGAGGTTGAACGAGAGCGTGACGGACGGGAATTGTCCCTGATGGTTCACGGCGATGGGCGCGGTCGTCGGCTGGTAATGCGCGATGGCGTTAAGCGGAACGACCGAGCTGCTGTTGGTCGCGCGGAGATAAATGGCGTTGAGCCCCTGCGGTCCCTGCCAGAACTGCGGGGCCGCCTCCATGACAACATGATATTGGTTCAACGACGTATACATGGTCGAAACCTGCGCCTGCCCGAACGCGTCGTAAAGCGTGTTGTCAATCATCTGCGGTGAAATGCCGAGCCGGGCCGCGGTCGGGCGATCATAAACGAGTGACGCCTGCAGGCCGTTGTTCTGCTGATCGGTGTTCACCTCGGTGAAGCCGGGCAGGGCTTTCATCCGCTGAAGGAGAATCGGCCCCCATTTGACCAGGTCGTCCAGGTTTTCGCTTTGAATCGTGTATTGATATTGCGCGTTGCTCTGCCGTCCGCCGATGCGCAGATCCTGTCCGGCCTGCACAAACACCGACGCGCCCGGCACCGATGCGAGCTTCGGCCGCAGACGGGCGATGATCTGGTCGGCGCGGGATTTCCGCTCTTCAAGCGGCTTGAGCGCCATGAAAATAAACCCGCTGTTGGCGGCGCCACCGCCGCCGGTAAAGGCGATGACGTTCTGCACCGCCGGATCGGTTTTGATCAGATTGTCAAACCGCGCCGCCGCCGACTGCATGGCCGGAAACGAGGCGTCCTGCGCGCCCTGGATGCCGCCCATGATCGTGCCGTTGTCCTGCTGCGGAAAAAAACCTTTCGGCACGATGACAAAAAGATAAATGTTCAGGGCGATGGTCAGCAGCAGCGTCACGAGCGTGATCGCCGGATGCCGCAGCACGACCGTCAAGCTGCGTTCATACGCATGGAGCAGCGTCGTGAAAACCTTTTCGCTCGCGCGATAAAGTTTCCCATGATCCTCCGGTTTCCGGTGCCGGAGCAGGCGCGAACACATCATCGGCGTCGTCGTGAGGGAAATGACCAGCGAGACGAGAATGGCCGTTGACAGCACGACGGCAAATTCGCGGAACAGTCTTCCGACAATTCCGCCCATGAGCAATATCGGGATGAAAACCACCACCAGCGAAACGCTGATGGACAGCACGGTGAAGCCGACTTCGCGCGCACCGCGCAGCGCCGCAGCCATCGGCGTCATGCCGGCCTCCAGATGGCGCGACACGTTTTCAATGACAACAATCGCATCATCCACCACAAAGCCCGTCGAAATCGTCAGCGCCATCAGCGAAAGATTGTCCACGCTGTAGCCGAACAGATACATCACGCCGAACGTGCCGATCAGGGAAACGGGCACGACGACGGCGGGAATCATCGTCGCGCGCGGGCTGCGCAGAAAAATAAACACCACCAGAATCACGAGCGCGATGGAAATAAGCAGGCTGCGCTCGATTTCGCGGACCGAGGCGCGGATCGTGGTCGTGCGGTCGAGCACCACGGCCATGTTCATTCCCGCCGGGATTGACGCCTTGAGCGACGGCAGCGCGGCCTTGATCCGGTCCACGGTTTCAATAATGTTCGCGCCCGGTTCGCGCAGGATGATGAGCGGGATGCTCGGCTTGCCGTTCAGAAAACCGGCGGTGCGGATGTTTTCCACGCCATCTTGCACCTTGGCGACGTCCGAAAGCCGGATGGCGGCGCCGTTGCGATAAGCGACGATGAGCGGTTTGTAATCGGCGGCCTTGAGCAGTTGATCGTTCGCGAGAATGTCCGCCGTGGTGTTGCCGTCGGCAAGCTGGCCTTTTGCCAGGTTAGCATTTTGCTGGCCCAGCATGGTGCTCACATCTTGAAGACTCAAGCCGAAGCTGTTCAGCAAAGTTGGATTGACCTCCACACGCACCGCCGGCAGCGCGCCGCCGCCGATGCCGACCTGGCCGACGCCTTCAATTTGCAGCAGCCGCTGCTGAATGATCGTGGAGGCCGCGTCGTAAAGTTTTCCGCGGTCGTAAATGTCCGACGTCAGCGCGAGAATGATGATCGGCGCGTCGGCGGGATTGACCTTGCGATAAGTCGGATTGCTCGGAAGATTCGCCGGCAGATTGGCGCGCGCAGCGTTGATGGCGGCCTGGACATCGCGCGCCGCGCCGTCAATGTTCCGGCTGAGATCAAATTGCAGCGTGATCGAAGTCGAGCCAAGCGTGCTGGACGAAGTCATTTCGTTCACGCCCGCGATGTGGCCAAGCTGCCGTTCAAGCGGAGCGGCGACGGATGAAGCCATGATTTCCGGGCTCGCGCCCGGCAGCGACGCGCCCACGCTGATGGTCGGAAAATCCACCTGCGGCAGCGGCGCGACGGGCAGTTGCAAATAGGCGACCGCGCCCGCCAGCGCAATCGCCGCCGTCAACAGCGCCGTGCCGACCGAACGGTGAATGAATGGCGCGGAAATGTTCATGAAATGGGGGCCGGAACAGTTTCCCCGCTTTTAACCGTTTCATTCGACCGTGAAAACTTCGCCGCGAGCCGGCCGAAGAAAAGATAAATGACCGGCGTCGTGTAAAGCGTGAGCACCTGGCTCACGATCAATCCGCCGACGATGGCGATGCCGAGCGGCTTGCGTAGTTCCGAGCCGACGCCGTTGCCAAATGCCAGCGGCAGTCCGCCGAACAGTGCGGCAAACGTCGTCATTAAAATCGGCCGGAAACGCAGCAGGCACGCCTGATAAATGGCTTCTTGTGGCGGCCGGTTTTCCTTCCGTTCCAAGTCGAGCGCAAAATCAATCATCATGATCGCGTTCTTCTGCACGATGCCGATCAGCAGAATGATGCCGATAAGCGCCACCACGCCGAGTTCCGTTCCTGTGACCAGCAACGCGAGAATCGCGCCGGCTCCCGCCGATGGCAGCGTTGAAAGAATCGTGATCGGATGAATGTAGCTTTCGTAAAGCACGCCGAGAATGATATACACGGTGACAATCGCCGCGAGGATGAGCAGCGGCTCGTTCGCCAGTGACGCGATGAACGCCTGCGCCGTGCCTTGGAATGAAGCCTGCACGCTCAACGGCATGTTCAATTCTTTTTGCGCGGCTTCGATGGCTTTCGTTGCTTCGCCGAGCGCCGCGCCGGGCGCAAGATTGAAGGAGATGGTCACCGCTGGAAACTGGCCCTGATGATTGATCGCCAGCGGGGCGATGCCGGATTCAAAATGTGTGAATGCGCTCAACGGCACGGCGCCGCCGCCAGACGAGCGCACATAAATGTCATTCAGTTTCGACGGATTGCGCTGAAAGTCCGGCAGCGTCTCCAAAATGACGTGATACTGGTTCAACTGCGTGAAGAGCGTGGAAATTTGCCGCTGGCCGAATGCGTCGTAGAGCGCGTTGTCAATCGCCTGCGGCGTGATGCCGAGCCGCGACGCCGTCACGCGGTCAATCACGAGCGTCGCCTGTGCGCCATGCGTCTGCTGGTCGGTCGCCACGTCGCGGAGCTGTGGCAGCGTCTGCAATTTTTCCACCAGCTTCGTCGTCCACTGATTCAGTTCGTCCGCGTTCGCGTCCTCGAGCGTGTATTGATATTGCGTCCGGCTCACGCGATCTTCGACCGTCAAATCCTGCACCGGCTGCATATTCAGCGTGATGCCGTCCACCTTCGCCAGTTCCGGTTGCAACCGCCGGATCACGTCGCTCGCGCTGATTTTTCTTTGTTCGAGCGGCTTGAGGTTGATGAGAATGCGCCCGCTGTTGAGCGTCGAGTTGATGCCGTCCACGCCGATGAACGACGACAAACTATCCACCGCCGGGTCTTTCAAAATCACCTGTGCGAGCACCTGCTGGCGTTCGGCCATGGCGGTGAAGGAAATGTTTTGCGCGGCATCGGAAATGCCCTGGATCACGCCAGTATCCTGCACGGGGAAAAATCCTTTCGGCACGATGACATAAAGAAAAATTGTCAGCGCGAGCGTGCCGACGGCCACGAACAGCGTCGCTGTTTGATGTTTCAAAATCGTCTGCAGCGTGCGTCCGTAAAATTGAATGATGCGGTTGTAAACACCTTCGGTCGCTTCAAAAAAACGGCCGTGCTTTTTCTCATCGGCTTTTGATTTAAGCAAACGCGAACACATCATCGGCGTGAGCGTCAAGGAAACGCAGGCGGAAACGAGAATCGTCACGCTCAGCGTCACGGCGAATTCGCGGAACAGCCGCCCGACGATGTCGCCCATGAACAGCAGCGGAATCAGCCCGGCGATCAGCGAAATCGTCAGTGAAATAATCGTGAAGCCGATTTGTTCCGCGCCTTTCAACGCGGCCTGCAGCGGCTTTTCGCCCTGCTCGATGTAGCGAAAAACATTTTCGATCATCACGATGGCGTCGTCCACGACGAAACCGGTGGAAATCGTCAGCGCCATCAGCGTGAGATTGTTCAAGCTGTAACCGAGCAGATACATGATGCCCAAAGTGCCGACGAGTGAAAGCGGCACGGCGACGCTGGGAATGATCGTCGCATAAACATTGCGCAGGAACAAAAAGATCGCCAGCACCACGAGCGCGATGGTGAGCATCAGTGAAAATTGCACGTCGCGCACCGACGCGCGGATCGTCGTCGTGCGGTCGGTGAGAATCGAAACGTCCATGGACGCCGGCAGATTGGCCTTGAGCTGCGGCAACAGTTTTTTAACGCGGTCCACGACTTGAATGATGTTCGCACCGGGCTGCCGCTGAATATTCACGATGACCGCCGGCGTGTCGTCCCTCCACGCGGCCAGCTTCGCGTTTTCAACATTGTCAATGATTTTCGCCACGTCGGACAAAACCACCGGCACGCCGTTGCGATAGGCGACGACGAGCGACTGGTAGTCCTTGCTGCTCAAAAGCTGGTCGTTCGCATTGATTTCGTAGGCCTGGTGCGTGCCGTCGAAATTTCCTTTCGCCAGATTCACGCTGGCCGATTGCAGCGCGGTGCGAATGTCATCCAGGTTGATGCCGTAGGCCAGCAGTTCGGTCGGATTGACCTGAACGCGAACGGCCGGTTTTTGTCCGCCGCTGATGGTCACGAGGCCGACGCCGGTCACCTGCGAAATTTTTTGCGCGAGCCGCGTGTCGGTATAATCCTCGACCTGCGACAGCGGAAAACTTTTTGAGGTGACGGCCAGCGTCATGACCGGCGCGTCGGCGGGATTGGATTTGCTGTAAATCGGCGGCGATGGCAGCCCCGCCGGCAGATAAGTCTGCGCCGCGTTGATGGCCGCCTGCACTTCCTGTTCGGCCACGTCAATGTTCAGGTTCAGCGCGAACTGCAGCGTGATGATCGAACTGCCGCCGGAGCTGATCGAAGTCATCTGGTTGAGTCCGGGCAGCTCGCCAAACTGCCGTTCGAGCGGCGCGGTGATGGCGGACGCGGCGACGTCCGGGCTCGCGCCCGGATAAAAAGTGACAACCTGGATTGTCGGATAATCCACTTCCGGCAAGGCGGAAACGGCGAGCTGTTTATAGGCGATGAGGCCGGTCAGCACAACGGCGACCATCAGCAGCGACGTCGCCACCGGACGCAAAATGAATGGGCGCGACGGACTCACTGCGTTTTTTTCTGGTGCATTTTTTTCGGCGAGGCGGCCGGGTTCGGCTCGTTTGTGGATGAACGAACCGTCACCTTCGCGCCGTCGGTCAGCTTGTTGAAATTATCTGCGGCAACCACCGTGCCCGGATCAATTCCCGCCACCGCCGAGATGTCTCCGTCGGTGGTTCCGATGGTGATGGTTTGCAGCGCGACGGTTTGGTCCGGCTTGATCACATAAACGAAGGCGCTGTCGGCGTTGCGCTGAATCACCGTGTTCGGCACAAGCGTTGCGCCGTGCAGCGTGTCCACGAGCAGCCGCGCGTTGACGAACTGGTTGGGGAAAAGCGCCTCGTCGTCATTGGTGAAAACAGCCCGGAACTTGACCGTGCCGGTGGTCGGGTCAATCTGGTTGTCGAGCGTTTCCAAAGTTCCCGTCGCCAGTTTTTTTTGCTGCGCACGGTCGAAGGCATCCACGACCAGTTGTTTGCCTTGTCGCAGTTGCTTCAGGATTGGCGGCAGGTCATCTTCCGCCACGTTGAAAATCACGGTGATCGGCTGAAGCTCCGTGATGACGAGCAAAGGATTCGTGGCGCTGGCTTGAACGATGTTGCCAACGTCCACCAGACGCAGCCCGATGCGGCCGGAAATCGGCGCGTTGATGTAGCAGTAGGCAAGCTGCACCCTGGCGTTGGCGAGCAGTCCTTGATCCAATTTAACGGTGCCTTCGTCCTGATGAACGGCCGCGACTTGCGTGTCCAGTTGCTGCTTGGGAATCGCATTGCTGGCGAACGCTTCCTGATAGCGCTCCAGGTCAAGCCGGGCATTTTCGAGCAGCGCTGCGTCGCGCGCGAGCTGTCCTTCGGCCTGGGTCAGCGCCGCCTGATTCGGCCCCGGATCAATTTCCACCAGCGGGTCACCAGCGTGAACCAACTGCCCTTCCTGGTAATTCACCTTGATGATCTGGCCCTGCACGCGGCTGACAATCGAGACGGTATTGAGCGGCGTCACCACGCCCAGCGCGTTGACATAAATCCCGATGTCGCCCGACTGCGCCGCCGCCGTGCTGACCATGATGGTTGCCGGCCCAGCGCCGCCTCGTCTGTGGGCTGCTTGTGTTTCAGATTGTGCCGGCCCCCGTTGTCGCAAAAAGGAAAAGCCTCCGGCGACGAGCAAGAGCAAAACCACAATCCATACCCAACGCCGCCGTTTTCTGCCGGCCAACGGCTTCATGGGCGCATTGGGGGATTCGCCGGGGCGCGACGGTTGTGAGGTTGCATCAGACATTTTTAACTCCATTCATTTTATTTCCACCCGTCATAAACGCGTTGAAACATTTCGCGCAGTATCAAGCGACTCTGAAGCAACGTCAACTGGGTTGATTTTAGCCCGCCATTTACGTTGCAAGGTTCTCCGCCATTCAAGACTGCCGGCTTCCGGAGAAGTTCTCGGCGCCGCGCCTTGGGCCAGCCGGAAGTGTCGCACGCGCACGGGAAAATCGTCCGTCTCAAATCTGCCTGCCCTGGCAAAACAGGGCTTCGAGCGGCGGGTGTCGCTGATGATAATCACAGGGAATAAGGGGTTTTCCGCAGTGAGTCTTTTAAAAATATTCCATTGTCAGCCAGCGAGATTTTTATCTTCATAACCAAAACTTCATATATGATATGGTCAGCTTGCGCAAAAACCATGCCAATGTCGTTTGGGGCTGGTTGAGCCATCAATTTGGAGGCTTTCCAGTCCCCAAGAAATAGCGGGCGGACAAGAATGCTAAACAAGTATGCAAGACTGCAAAAATCCTTTGCAGGTGGCCTTTTCACCGCCCAGTTATGATGACGTCGCCAGTTAACTGGGATGACTCTTCATGCACTCGATGACGGCTGGATCAAGATTGGCCTGTTGTGCTGCGGCGATGTCCTGCGGGCTGAACTTGGCCTTCGACACCTCAATCTCTTGGGTAATCGCATCTTTTTTGACACCGGCCGAAGCAAGCGCCTTGATGTCGTCCACAGTGAGCGGGATGACGGCCTCGGCCGGCGGAGCCGCCTGAGCTGCCGGTTCTTGTGTTGGTGCCGGAGTTGCTTGTTGCTGTTGCTGCACGACCGCGTCGTTATGCTGGATCACCACCAACGTTTGTGGTGACTGCTGCCGCAGACGCTCCTGCTGTTCCTGATCCATCATGTTCCCGACCAGCCCGCCGACAACCGCACCGGCCAGAGCACCCACCAACGCGTGCTCCCCGGCGTGTCGTCCGCCAGCCGCAGCCCCGGCGAGCGCGCCCAAGGCTCCGCCAAGCAATGCACCGGTTCCCGTGTTGTTTTGCGTGCCATCCGGGTTCACACAGCCGGTCGTAAACACGAGTTCCGTGGACACGAGCACGACCGCGATAGTTCGATACATAATCTTCACAACATTTTCACTTTCTTTTTATTTCCGAACGGTTGATTCCATCAATAATAAATGCCTGCCAATTTAACTGACAAACGCCCTGGCGTTGCGGACATTTCTCCTGGCCAACATCCGGTGGTCATAAGTTTGCCGGTCTTCGGGGTGCTACTTTTTCTTTTGTGCTCCGCCTGCGGATGACGCGGCTGGTTTAGCGGCCGGCGTCGGGGGCCGGAACACCTTGCTGGAAGCTTGTGCCTGCGCCTTGCCCGGGCCGCCAGCCGGCCGGTTAGCCGCGTTGTTGCGGTCTCCAACCGGATGTCTCTCTTCAAAGTTTGAATGTGCCAGCCGTCCCTGGGTGGCGTGTTCCATGCGGTCACGTCCTATGCCATTGTTCACAAACCGACCGTGCTCATCCCGACGAAATTCATTTCTAATGACGCTCCGGCCATAGAACCCATGCAGCCGTTCCCGACCGATGTGATAGCCCCATTCATGCCCTCTCCAGCGACGGAATCCTTCATGGAAATGGTCGTAGCCGACAAAGGTGAAACAGGCTTCGCCCAGGCCAAAATCAAAATCAACACCCACGGCCACTCCGTGATACCTAAATCCCCCATCTACAAAAACCGCTCCCACCGGCAACGGCGCCCAGCCAATGGCGGCGTCCCCTTCGGCATGGCGCCAAAAAACCCATGCCGGCCCCCAGGTATAATCTGGTGCCCAGAGCCAGCCGTGAATGGGATCCAGCACCCAGCGGCCATAGTGAAAAGGAATGTCACCCCAAGTATAATCTGACTGCCAATACAAACCATTGTCAGTTTGAACCCATTGGCCCATGTCATAATAGGGACGCCAGTCGGGATTGGCGCTGATGGCGGCGTCCGGATGCCAATACATCACGCCGCCCACATCCACCCAGGTGCCAAAGGGCGCAAGCTGGTCGTGAAAGTAAGTGAAGTTTATCTCCGGGGCCGGCGGCTCGGCCACCACTGCCACGGCTTGCGGTGCGGGTGCCGGGACTGCGACTGGTGGCGCGGGCATTGGTGCCGGCGGTGGCGGGGTGGTTGGAGCAGAAACAACCGGAGCCGGGCTGGCTGATGATGCAGTCTGGAGCGCGCTGATTACGCCCTGAGAAACTCCCTGGCTGTTCAAATAAATGATGTCATCCGCGCTCAACCGGTAGGATTTTCCTGAATTCCTGATGAAATTTACGATCACATCATCACCCATGTGCGACTGGGAGAGTTTGACCGCCTCCTGCAAGTCGGGCGACAGATTGGACGGCGAGGTTTGGGCGTTGCAAACATTGCCGCCGCTCCAGCACATCCAGCCGATGGCGGCGCAGGCAAGCGCGGCCTTCAGGGCCGTGTTCAGCATTATCAGTTTTTCACTTTTCATAATTGTTCTCCAGTTTGGAGTTTTTCATCTTCCATAGGTCCGCTCCATATGAACGGTCTCGTTGGCCAATACTTGCTCATCCGTGAAACCTTGCAGGATATTTGCAGTTTGAAGCCGGCTGACAAAGCGGACGCCGTCACGAAACAAACAAATTCAATCAACGACCGGTGCCAGCCGAAATGCCGGCCTGCCGTTCAAGAATGTCGTGGAGCTGTTTCCAGCCAGACGACGGAGTTTAAGCATATCAACAAACGCGCAACCATGGCCAACAAAAAAGAACTGCATCTTGTTTGCAGATGGCCATCGTGATTTTCAATAAAGTCGAAACTCCCTTCAAAGCGCCTTTTTACGGAGAAATCGGGTCAACCGACAGACAGATGCTGCGAACCTGGTATGGGGGACGGGCCTGATGCCCGCCCGCCCATACCCTTGTTCCTCCCAGAACCCAATCAGGAATCCAGAAAAACCGGCAGGCACCGGGCGTTGTGGTGGCAACTTCCGGCACTGGCAGTGCCTTGCTGGCCGTTACGGTTCGCCATGTGAAATCTTGCAGAAGGACTAAAAGTTTTTGGATTATGCTGCTGACAAATCATTGCCGTTCTAAACCTGCTTAAAACAGTTCCAAGATGCACCTGTTCAGAATGGTGAGTCCGATCTTCTGTCGGCTGCAAATCTTCAAGGATGGTCGGCCGTGGGAAAAGCCATTTTGCGGACAGTGTGGTTGCTGGTGTCCGCCACATAGACATTTCCGGCTCGATCCACCGCGACGCCACCGGGGGCGTTGAATCGTGCATTCGTGTCAGCGCCGTCGGTCATGCCGCTGGTTCCCGCCAATCCCGCCAAGGTGGTCACCATCCCTGCGGGCGTGATTTTTCTGACCGTGTGGTTGCCCGTGTCGGCCACATAAATGTTTTTCTGGTCGTCAACCACCAACCCCTGAGGATTCCAAAACCGGGCTTCGCTGCCGTTGCCATCGGTGCTGCCGACGTGTCCCGGCAGACCGGCCACGGTGCTGACCACGCCGCCTGGCGTAATTTCCCGAATGGTGTCATTGGCGCTGTCGGAAACATAAAGGTTGTCTGCGTGGTCCACGGCCAAGGCAAATGGATTGTTGAACTGTGCGGCGGTGCCGGTCCCATCCGCGTTGCCACTGACTCCAGCCTGACCGGCCACGGTGCTGACGACACCGGCTGGCGTGATCTTGCGGACGGTGTCATTGCTCATGTCGGCCACATAGACATTGCCCTGATCATCCACGGCGACACTCCAGGGATTGCGAAACTGTGCGCTGACGCCGGGGCCATCCTGGCTGCCGGGATGGCCGGCGAGTCCGGCCAAAGTGCTGACCACGCCGGCCGAAGTAATTTTCCGTATCGCATTGTTGGCCGTGTCGGCCACGAAAACATTGCCGGAACGGTCCGCCGCGATGCCGAACGGGACCCAGAAGCGCGCTTCACCGCCAACCCCATCGGCGCTGCCGTGAGTTCCAGCAGTTCCCGCCAGCGTGCTCACAACTCCGTTCGGAGCAATCTTTCGAATCGTGTTGTTGGCGGTGTCGGCCACATAAACATTGCCGGCCGTGTCCGCAGCCACACTGTTTGGCAGTCGAAATTGAGCCTGGTGCCCGGCACCGTCGGCGGAACCATCCACCCCGGCCTGTCCGGCTAGGGTGGTTGTGTTCCACACCAATCGGCTGGCGACAACGGGAGTTTTAGCCGGGAACGGCGCCGTAACCGGCGGCAGCTTAGTGACCGGCGACGGCGCAACCACAACCACCGGCGAACGTTCACGCCAAAACATCCAGACCATCAAAGCCACCACCGCCAGACACGCAGAAATCCAGAGGATTTTCGGAATGCGACGGACGTGATTGGTTTTGCGCTGTCCCATGGGTTGTTTGTCCTCCTTGATCCGCTGCAAGTCTTTCAGGACATCCCGCATGTCGGCATAACGGTCCCGAAGTTCTCTGGCCATGCAGCCTTCGGCGATGGCGACCAGGCCGCGATCCGCATCGGAATTCAAGCTGGTGATCGGCTTGGGTGCTCCCGCGATGATTTGATCTAAAATTTCCTTGGTGCCCCGGCCCTGGTAGGGCGGCAGACCGGTCAGCATTTCGTAAAGCAAGGCACCGAAGGAATAAATATCGCAGCGTGTGTCCTCGGCGTCACCGGCTGCCACCGCCGGCGACATGTAAGGCGTGGTCCCCTCCAGGTTCCGGTTTTCAACATCCACAATCGAGTCGTTGAAAAGCGTCCGGGCCAGGCCGAAATCCGCCAGACAGGCCTTGCCGTCAGCCGTCAACAGGATGTTGGCCGGCTTCAAATCGCGATGAATGATGCCGCTGCGATGCGCGAAGCTCAGCCCTTCGGCCACTTGCGCGGCGATGTCCAAAATGGACTCGGTGTCCAGCGGCTGGCCGGGCTTGATCCGGCTGGCCAGGCTGCCCTTTTCAAAATAAGGCATGACGAAATAAGGACCTTCCGCCCGGTCGGAAATTTCCTGCACCGGCACCACGTTCGTGTGCCGCAGCCGTTTCAGGTGGCCCGCCTCCTTGAGAAAACGATGAACGACATTTTGATTGGTCACCAAGTCGGATCTGACCAGTTTGACAGCCACCTCGCGTCCGGTCTTTGCATCACGCGCCAGCAGGACAATGCCCATGCCGCCGCCGCCGAGCACACGCAGAATTTCAAACTGATCCAAAATGGCCAGCAAGCCCGGACGCGATGGCGGAACAAGCATCCGCTGCGCGATCAACTCGGCAACCGGCCCTCTGAATACGGAGACGGGGGGCACAAACGCCGCTGGATTTTCCTTGGGTGCGTCTTCGCTCATGACATGGCTCCTTTCTGGACGCCGGATATTTTCCCCAGCGCCTGGGCGAGCAGTTCCTTGGTTTTTTCATCCAGCCAGGCCTGCTCCAGGGTCCATTGCAAGCCGTGCCGCAAATCGGCATCCGGCAACTGGGAGATCCGCGCGTCCAGCCGGATCAGCGCGGCGGCGATGCTCGTGTAGTAAAGCGCGGCGGCAATTTCGCCCGGCAGCCCGCTTTCGGGATGATCCAAGTTCGCCTTGGCAAAGTTTTTGACCAGTTCCAAAAGTTCGATCAGCGGCGACGGATGATGAAAGAGGTCGCCAAAGCTTTTCAAAAGCAGCCCCTGGGCTTCGCTCAAGGTTCGCAGCTTCGTCGCGGTGCGCGAATCAAAACCGCCCAGATCCACCAGCATTGGCGCGGACATCTGGTGCCGGAAAATCGCCGCCAGCTCGTCCGGCCGCCAGAGCCGGGCGTGCTCCTCGCCCGTGGCCAGCAAGGTGGCCAGCTTGTTCGCACGGCTTTGGAACACCGCCGCCGGGGAGTCAGATTCGGACATAACAGTTCTGTCAACCGTTACGGATGGCTGCCGGGGATCTTGCATGCGCTTTTCCAGTTTCATCAGCCCCGTTTCGCCAGCCGGATTAGAAAATCTTCCAGCGCCTGGATCTCCGTGGCGGCGGCGGCGTCTTGTCCGGCATATTCCTTGATCACTCTGCTCAAGTGCGCCTTGAAGATGCGCTTGGCGCTCAAAAGCGTGTTGGACGCGTCCGTGGGTGACTTCAGGCCGAACCGCTCAATCAACTGGTCGTAGGCTGGCGGCACCGTGTCATTGAAGATCGGCTCCAATAAACGGATGCGGAACATTTCCCAGATGTAACTGCGGCGCGGCTGGTCTTCGCCGGGTTTTTTGCAATCGGCCTCCATCCGCCTCAGGGTTTCAGCCAGCACCGCCTGCGCCCAGGCCAGATCGAAGGCTTCGGACGGGGCGGCGGGCGGCGGCGGCTCCTGCTCCAATTCCTCCAGTGAAATCGGCGGGTTTTTCGCCTCCGCCCGGTTCAACCGGTCCAGCACGAAATTCCGCAGGCTCGTTTTCAGAAAATCGCGGAACCGCCCCCGGTTCTGATCCGCTTTCCGCAGCCATCCGTCCTGAAGCAGCTTGTCCTCGGCAAATTCCTGAAGCAACGTGTCAGCCTGCTGCTTCAAGCCGGGGAATGTCGCCATCAGAAAAATCTTCAAGGGCTGCCAATACAGCCGGATGAGCCGGTCGAGGCACGGTGCATCCGCCTCCGTCGCCCTGCCCAGTTCGGCCCAGTCGGTCCGGGGGAAAATCGAACTTTTTGTCGGTTCGGAAACCATTTCTGCTGGTCATATATGTAACAGTGAATCTCATTCAGCCAAGCAAATTCAGTCTGGCAAACTGGATCTTTATGAAATTTTCAGATGCACGCCTTTTGACGCGAGGACAGCTTGGTGTGAACTGCTGGCAGGAAAAGGCCGGTTCGTCCTTGAAATGCCAGCCCCAAGATTTTCGTGCCGAAGTGTAACCTTTTCCGCCTCATGACGGTCTATTTTTACAAGTTTCCCCAAAAATGCGCAGTTGAAAGGCAATTTAGGGCAACTTGAATAAACAACTCACCAATAAAAATGACTATAAGCAAATTCACGAAAATCATGCTGGGCGCGGCGCTGCTGCTCGGTGCAATGACCCAGGCCCAGGCTGCCGACAAAACAGTGGATCCGTCTGGAACCTACTTCTGGACCATGCCCGCCCGCAACGGCGGGGCGGACCGGACCAACACGCTCGTGCTGAAGCTGGACGGCGACAAGCTGACGGGCAAACTGTCCGCCCCAGGACGCGGCGGCGCGGTCAATGAAACGGAAATCGCCGACGGCAAGCTGACCGGCGCGGAGGTGTCTTTCTGCGTGGTGCGCTCGTTCAACGGCAACTCGTTCACAAACAAGTATTCCGGCACGATCGCGGACGGCGCCATCAAGGGAAAAGTTGAATCGGTGAACCGCAACGGCGAACCCCAGTCCCGCACCTGGGAAGCCAGGCTGCAGAAATAATCCGCCGCTTCAAATCCGAACGCTGATTCGCGCGCAACCGAAAGGTTGCGCGCTTTTGTTTTCGCCGGGTTTGGCTATGCTGCGCGCCAATGTTCAGGACCTTGCGCAAAGCCGAATACGCCGAGCTGATGATTTTGTTTTTCATCCAGTCGGTGGCGATGGGCATCTGGTTCGTGCCGCTCGGCCCGATTCTCGACGCGCATGGAATGCATGGCATCAAACCCTTCGCGTTCGCCGCCACGGCCGTCGCCGCCTTCATTTCGCCGCTGATGTTTGGCGCGATGGCCGACCGGCACGTTCCGCCCGCGAAACTGCTGCGCTGGCTCGCGGTGGCCACGGGCGTGACGATGGCGGCCATCGGCGCAGCCATGAAAGCCGGCTGGAATCCGTGGCTGGTGCTGGCCTTGATCCAGCTTTTTTCGCTGTCCTACGCGCCGATGTTCAGCATCTCCACGGCGCTCGTGCTCGCCCGGCTGGCGGACGCGAAAAAGGAATTCGGCTCCATCCGCTCGCTCGCCACCGTCGGCTGGATGGGCGGCGCGCTGCTCGTCGGCGCGCTGAGTCTGGACCGCTCGGCCTTCACGGAGTATCTCGGCGCGGTGATCTGGCTGCTGGTGGCAGCGTTCACCTATTTTCTGCCGGCGCTGGAAATCCCGCCGTCCGCCGAACATCTGTCCTGGCATGAACGCCTCGGCCTCGACGCCCTGACGCTCTTGAAAGACCACGACACCCGCGTCATCTTCATCACCACGACGCTCTTCAACATTCCCGTCGCGGCGTTTTATCCGTATGCTCCGGCGCATCTGCGCGACCTCGGCTTCACGCACACGAGCGCGTGGATGAGCCTGGCGCAGGTCACGGAGGTCATCGCGATGTTCAGCCTGGCGTGGCTGCTGCACCATTGGCGGTTGAAATGGATTTTCGCCTGCGGTCTGGGCTTCGGCGTGCTGCGGTTCGCGTTAAGCGCGTTGAACACCAACGATTCGCTGCTGCTGGGCGTGACGCTGCATGGCGCGTCCTTCGTCCTCGTGTTCATCACGGCGCAGATCTACCTCAACCAGCGGATTGATGCCGCGTGGCGCACCCGGGCGCAGGCCTTGTTGACGCTGCTCAACGGCGGCGTGGGCAGTCTCGTCGGCTACCTCGGCAGCGGCTGGTGGTTCAGCGTCTGCACCTCGGCGAACCGCACGCACTGGCCGCTGTTCTGGTGGGGGCTGACCGCGCTGGTGGTGGCGGCGCTGCTGTATTTTCTGCGGACCTTCCGGGACCGGCCGGAAACAACGCCGTCAGTTGCAGCAGGTCAGAAGGTTTGACCAGAAAGCCGGAACCGAACGGGGAACAGAAGGTGACTTGCCGCCCGTTTCCGCTGCGGCGCGATCAGGGAAGCAGCACAGAACGATAAAAACGTTCTTGTGAAATTGACATTGCCGGGACTGGCATCTTGAAACTGCCCTGCACCGGATGATTTGTGCTCACGATCTCCCAATTGACGAGATTGGTGGAAGTTTGCAACGCGTAATCATAACCGTCGGCACCGGAGAAACAGAGGTTCCAGCCGCCGTTCGTTGCGGACAGTATGCCGACGGAATCCGGGCGCAGCAGCGGCAGCAGTTGGGCGGGAATCTCCTTGTAGGCGGTGTCGGTGATGCCGTATGTGAGCTGAAAGCCATGCGAATAGTTGCCGGTGCTCAACCACGGAGAATTCACGGTCAGTTCTGGAGCGGCCAAAACATCGCCGCTGGAACAAAAATTCTGCCCAGGCTGGCTGGCTTTAACATTGGCCACACCATTGGCAATCACCCAAGCCTGTGGTGAATTGCCTGCCATGACATAACCATCAAATGTTGGCGTAACGGCTGGATTTGGAACAGGCATGGAATTGGAATAAACTGTCAGGCCGTTGAGAAATTTCTGCCAGTCGGCGATGTTCGGGGCATTCACGGAAAAGAGCTGCGTGAGATCGTTCGTGTTCAGCAGCGACATCAATAAACCGGCCAGCCGCCAGTCACTGACCGGGGCCATGAGCGCGGCATCAAGGTATTGTCCGGTAAAATCATCCCGCTGGATATCCCCCGTCCAGTTGGCCCAAGTGTTGGAGCCGACATTCTGGACTCCCTGATTTCCAAAATTACCTGCATAGCTGAGAATATTTGTGGACTTAAGGTAAATGGTTTGCCACGGCGTGCCGCGATGCACCTGCCCCAGCCCGCCTGGGCATGAAAGCAAATTGGTCGGAAAGTTCCAGTAGTCCGGCCCCCAGACCAGCGGGTCTTTGTAGGCCAGATTGAAGCCATTGGTGTCCACACCGGTCAGCGCCAACATTTGTTTGTTCTGGCCCCACGGCTGGTAGCGGTCGCCGATGGGATTGCCCGGCGGGGCGGGCAGCGGCTGACTTGTAACATCATCAGCCTTATACCAGAGGCCGTTCTCCACGCCTGTCTTGAATTCCAAATGGCCAAGGCGCCATTCTGCGAATTCAAATCGCTGGACAGATAATGCACCAGCGGGTCATTCGCCTGCAAAAGGAAGGATGAAAAAACCGTCCGCGTGGGCGTGTAGGGAGCTTGGATGCTCATCTGCGAGTTGGTGTAAATCTGATCCCCATTCGGGCCAGCAAAATAGAAGGAGGGCGTAAAGAACCCATCATAATAGGCCGCTTTCGCCGGCGGGGTGGCGCAACTCACCCACCCCACCCAGCCAGACGAGACGACCGGCTCACAGGTCGCCCATTCGCTCTTTGACCAAACTCGTTTCAGTCTCTGAACCCTTCCCGGTCCAACCCCGAAACCTTCAA
>Ga0181520_10004131_pt1 | contig 24674 bp, 23 predicted proteins | sample PEATcosm2014_Bin_29_FD_132451 | JGI IMG/M metagenome (GOLD analysis project Ga0181520, IMG submission 132451) | Peatland microbial communities from MTU Mesocosm Facility, Houghton, MI, USA - PEATcosm2014_Bin02_30_metaG | ecosystem: Environmental > Terrestrial > Soil > Wetlands > Peat | place...
CTGGACCTTCCCCGCGATGTGCAGACATTGACCCCGGTGTCGATTGTGGCGGATCGGCGCGGCTGGGTCTGGCTGGCCACCGATTCCGGTCTGCTGGTGTGGAACGGGCAATCGTGGCGGCATCTGACGCAAGAAAGCGGCATCGTGTGGAACGACTTGAATCAAGGGGCCATGCTGGAGGCCGGCGACGGCTCGATGTGGATTGGGACCAGCGGCGGCGTGGCGCACCTTTTGCATCCGGAGCGGGTGTTCAATGCGGTTCCGCTGCAGGCCGTGATCACCGGCATTGAACGGGGCTCCGAAAGCTATTCGGCGGGCCAGGAGATCAAGCTTCCGTGGTCTCGTTTGCCCTTGAGGTTCCAGGTCTCCACGCCTGCCATGCGCAACCGCAGCGAGCTGATCTTCAAGGTTCGGATGGAGGGTTTGCATTCCGACTGGATCGAAAGCCGGGATGGGATGGCGGTCTTCTCGAGCCTGCCGCCTGGGGATTACACGTTCATGGCCATGGCCACCAACCCCAGCCTGAGCGCTTTCTCCAGCGTGGTCAAGCTGCGGGTGGTGATTTTGCCCCCCTGGTGGAGGAACAAATGGTTCTTCGCCTTGTACACGCTGCTTTTCCTGCTGCTGTTTTGGGCGGGCGACCGGCTGCGCGCCAGGCACCTGCGCCTGCGGGCCCGGGAACTCGCCAAGATGGTGCAGGATCGCACCCTCGAATTGGAAGAGCGGACCCGGGAGTTGGAAGCGAGCCGGGAGCAGCTGCGCATCCAGGCGGCCGAGGACGGGCTTACCGGCATGTTGAATCATGTCGCCATCTTGCGTGCGCTGACTGCCGAGATGGACCGCTCGCGCCGGGAAAACAAAACCCTGGTGGTGGCCATGGCGGACCTGGACCACTTCAAGCGGGTCAACGATGTTTACGGGCATCTGGCCGGCGATGAAGCGCTGCGCACCTTTGCCACGGCGGTAGGGGCCGCCATCCGCACCTACGACCACTCCGGACGCTACGGGGGAGAGGAATTTCTGCTGATTCTGACCGAGATTCCGCGCGAAGGGATCGAACAGCGGCTGGCAGGCCTGCACGCCTCGATCTCCGGTCTTGAAGTGACGGCGGGCGAGTACAAATTCAGGATCACCTGCAGCATCGGGGCGACGGTCTTCGACCCCTGCGGGTTGCCAAAAACGGTCGAAACCCTGCTTGCGGTTGCGGATCGGGCGCTCTACGCCGCCAAATCGGCAGGCCGCGACCGGGTTATTTTCCGCGATGCGGAAAGCGCGGAAGACGCTCAGCAACGTTCGCCTTTATTGCTCCCATAGGGCGCAATAGAGCGGGGTCCATGGGCTGACGAAGTCCCCGAGGGCGAGGAGGCCCTCAGGACAGCGGGCGAGGACGCCGGCGCTACTTTCCGGAATCCCGCAAGGCCTTGAGCACTTTGGCTGTGGTCACAACCTGGCCAACATGGCGCTGGGTGTGGTCGGCCACGTGAATCAGCGCGCCTCCGATGGAGGTGGGCAACTGCTTGCGGCCCACGCCACGGAAGGTGTCGAAGTCGGCCGTAGCCAACACCCGCACCCGCTCGGCCGCCTGGCTGAAGGCAATTTCGAGCTCGGCGAGCAACGCGGGCAACGGTTCTTCGCCGCCCCGTTCGGCTTTCATGGCCGCGAGTTGCTCGCCGGAAAGCTGCTTGCCTTCCGCATAGCTCAGCAGGCGGTCGGTGGAGCGGGCAATGTGCTTGAGATGGAAGCTGATGGAGGTCAGTCCCAGGGGCTGGGCATGGACTTCGTCGTCGGTCAGACCGGTGGTCCACTTGGAGATGTCGTCGAGGGCCAGGTCGAGGGCGTGGAGCACGGCGCGGCCCACTGCAGGAACATCGGCGTGGGTTCCGCGAATCCAGGGTTCAACGTAAGAAACGGACGCAGGGGAAGTGCTCATGGGGAGGTCCTCGCTCTCAAGAGTCCTCTAACTCACTTACCGTGTTCGTAACGCAAAACATGGCCATCGCGTTTGTCAATCCAGACTTCAGCGACGCCTCCAACCCATCCTTCCTGCAAATGTCCGAAAACAAACCAAGTGGTTCCGGTCAACTTTGCAGCGAAGGGCCTTTCAGACTCAATTTGTTTCTTGCCATAGACGGGAATTAGAGCCGCTTCCGCCACGCGAATGGCCGTTGCCTCATCAGGAACACTCTGTTTGTTTCTGGCATAAGCAAAAGGCGCAATTGAAGGGACGATGAACACAAGGCCTACGAATAAGAACAATCGCTTCATCGTACAAACTCCTTCAAAAACTCAAACCACGCCTTTTACCCCGCGCTCTTCACCCTGACAACGGTGATCTTCTCGAAGCCCTCTTCGAAGACCGGGGGTTTCAGCTTCTCGGCCATCTTGCGCATCACGTCTTCGCTCACCGAGCGGTCGCGCTGGCGATTGCGCTCCAGGCACACTTCCAGGGGTACGTCGAAGAATACGGCCTGCACCTCGTAGCCGAAGCTCTGGGCCATCTTGATCCACTGGCGGCGCTCGTGGATGGAGAGATTTGTGGCATCGACATAGTTCCAGGGCATGCGGGCAATGAGGCGGGCGCGCAGCAGGGAGCGGAGCGTCGAGAAAACCAGCCCCTGATAGCGCTGCTCCTCGACATCGTCGAACAAGATATTGCGCAGCAGGTCGCTGGAGAGCGGGGTGACGCCGCGACGCCGGAACCAGGTGGTCTTGCCGGAGCCGGGCATGCCGATTGCGAGCACGACGTAGCCTTTGGGGGCCTGCGTCGAACGGCCGGCAGTCTCGGAGTCGGCGGACGGCACGGAGGGCAGCTCGGGCTGGGTCTCGAGTTCGATGCGGCCCGGGCCTGCGTCCCATTCCGGGCGGGCCGGCCGGTCCTGCTTGGCAGGTCGAGCGGGAGCCTGGGGTTTGGGTGCGGGAGGCGGGGGCGCTGCCTGGCGCGGTGCGGCCATTTGCGGGGGCGCCGGTCTTGCGGCAACCCGTGCTTTGGCCGGCTCCTCGTCCGCATAGAGGGGCACCAGCGGAGCCGGCTGATTCGCGGGGAGTTCCTGGCCGATTTTACCTGTCGATTCCGAAATATTCGGGGTCCTTCTGGAGTGTCTTCTCATGCCGTCTTGCACACCTTCGCCGCCTTGCCATACCAACCTGATAGTACCCGAATACCATACTTCCCACGGGTGCGGCAAATGGTGTGCACGCCGTCACATACGGAGATGTACCATTGAAGACACACTAGCGCTGAGGGATTTTCTGCTTAAATTCACTCCGGGCGAGTTTCTAGATGGTCCCCGTTGACGAGAGTGTTACGATCATGGGTTTGGTGGAATTGCCTTCTGGACCAATTTCCAGTTGCCGAACACCAAGCGTTTAAAACCACAGCTTCACCGATTACCAAGGAGAATTCAGACATGGCAGTAAAGGTTGGTATCAATGGCTTTGGCCGTATTGGCCGCAACGTTTTTCGCGCCGCCCTGGGCAACCCCGAGATCGAGTTTGTTGCCGTCAACGACTTGACCAGCCCCGCGACGTTGGCTCACCTGCTGAAGTACGACTCGATTCTGGGCAACCTGAAGAACGAAATCAGTGTTGACGGCGACAGCATCGTCGTCGATGGCAAGAAGATCAAGGTTTTCTCCGAGCGCGATCCTGCCAAGCTCGATTGGGCTTCGGTCGGCGCGCAGATCGTGGTTGAGTCCACCGGCTTCTTTACCGATGCCACCAAGGCCAAGGCGCACCTGGGCGAGACCGTCAAGAAGGTCATCATCTCGGCTCCCGCCACCAACGAGGACCTGACCATGGTTCTCGGCGTCAATGCCGACAAGTACGATGCAGCCAAGCACAACATCATCTCCAACGCCAGCTGCACCACCAACTGCCTCGCTCCGGTCGTCAAGGTTCTGCTTGCTCACTGCGGTATTGTCAGCGGCATCATGACCACCATCCACAGCTACACCAACGATCAGGTCATCCTGGACACGCCGCACAAGGATCTGCGCCGCGCCCGCGCCGCTGCCCTGAGCATGATCCCCAGCTCGACCGGCGCCGCCAAGGCCCTGAAGCTGGTCATCCCCGAGACCTCCGGCAAGCTGGACGGCTTCGCGATCCGCGTTCCCACACCCAACGTCTCGATCGTCGATCTCACCTTCATCTCCGAGAAGACCACCGATGCCAAGGCCGTGAACGCCGCCCTGAAGGCTGCCGCCGAAGGCGAACTCAAGGGCATTCTGGGCTACGACGAAAACCAGCTGGTCAGCTCGGACTTCAAGGGCAACCCGCTTTCCTCGATCGTGGACGCGCCCCTGACCAAGGTTGTGGGCAACAGCGTCAAGGTGCTGAGCTGGTACGACAACGAGTGGGGCTATTCCAACCGCGTCGTCGATCTGATCGGCTTCCTGGTCGAAAAGGGACTGTAACTGCAGGGAACAGGGATCAGGGGTCAGGGAACAGTTTTCCCGATCCCTGGCCACTGGTTGCTGAACTCCAAAGTTGGATGCCCCGGGTCCCGCCTTTGGGACCTGGGATATCGCAACATCTGGGTGCCCCACCCTCGCGACGTATTTGTTTTTGTCGCTAGGGTGGGAGCCTCTTGATTGCCATGGATGGTTCCGGACGTTCTGTTGGATTTCCACATGCCAGTTGAAAGCAAACAGAGCACGCGCGTTGACCTTCAACCGGAAGAAATCATCCGTGCTGTGAAGATGCGTTTTCGGATTTGCAGTTACGTGTTCAATACCGGTGCAATCTGGATGTTGGTTAGTGGAGTTGGTGGACTACTGAATGTAATACTTCGTTCACCTTACGATCCACTCGACGCTTCTTCACTATTCACAGTCATGATGATTGGAGTGGCGATTAACACGGTCGGCTTCGCGATCACCCTTGCCATCTACCGTTGCCCCGCGTGTGACACCTACCTCGGCCGGCTTCGCAAAGACAAACTTCGCTGCCCCGGCTGCGACGCCAAGGTAAAATAGTCAAAATGACCCGCAAAAACATCCCCGGCACCTCTCCCTACGAGCCCATCATCGGCTTCTCCCGCGCGGTTCGCGTGGAGGACATCGTTCATCTGTCCGGAACCGGCCCTGTCGGCGCCGACGATCAGGACGCAGCCGGCCAGACCCGCCGCATCTTTGAAATTGCCACTAAGACCCTCGCCGAGGCCGGCGCTTCGCTTGAAGACGTTGTCCGCACCCGCATTTACCTGACCCACGTCGAAGACTGGGAAGCTGTGGGCCGCGTGCATGGCGAGTTCTTTGGCGAAATCCGCCCCGCCGCCACCATGGTGGTCGTCGCTGCGTTGCTCAATCCCGCCTGGCGCCTCGAAATGGAGATGGAAGCCATCATCCCCTACGCCGACGACTGCTGCGGCGGCGATTGCGATTGTGAAGGATGCGAAGACTGCGATTGCGACTGCGGCGAAGACAAGCAACCAGCCACTGACAACTGATCTCTGACAACTGTTTTCAAGGAAGGCAACGCCCATGCCCAAGCTCTCCATTCGCGATATCGATCTGGCCAACAAGCGCGTGTTCATCCGCGTCGACTTCAACGTGCCTCTGACCGAAGACGGCTCGACCATCACCGACGACACCCGCATTGTGGCCACGCTGCCCACCATCCAGTACGCCCTGAAGCATAAGGCGAAAGTCATTCTTGCGTCGCACCTGGGCCGTCCGAAGGGCAAAGTCAATCCCAAGTATTCGCTGCGCCCCGTCGTCGATCGCCTGCGCGCCCTGCTCGACAAGGCTCTCGGCGAGAGCGTCAACGTCGGCTTCGCCCCCGACTGCGTCGGCGAACTCGCTACCGAGCTCAGCCGCCAGTTGGAGTCCGGCCAAGTACTGCTGCTTGAGAACCTGCGCTATCACGCCGAAGAAGAAGCCAACGATCCGGTTTTCTCCAAGGCCCTGGCCTCGCTGGCCGACGTCTATGTCAACGACGCTTTCGGCTCGGCGCATCGCGCCCACGCGTCGACTGAAGGCATCACGCACTTCCTCAAGCCCGCCGTTGCCGGCCTGCTGATGGAAAAGGAAATCACCTACCTCGGCAAGGCACTGGAAGCACCCGAAAAGCCCTTCGTGGCTATCATCGGCGGCTCCAAGATCTCGGGCAAGATCGACGTGATCGATAACTTGCTGGACAAGGTCGATACCCTGGTGATCGTGGGCGGGATGGCTTATACCTTCCAGCGGGCACTCGGAGTAACTACGGGTAAGTCGCTGGTTGAGGAAGACAAGATCGACATGGCCAAGGCGGCGATTGAGAAGGCCAAGGCCAATGGCGTGAATCTTCTGCTGCCCGTGGACAACGTCCTGGCCGACAAGTTCGCTCCCGACGCGGCCACCCAGCCCTGGGATTGCGCGGTCAACTTCCCTGAGGACTGGCAAGGTCTGGACATCGGCCCCAAGTCCATCGCGGCCATTGAAGAAGTGGTTTCGACCGCCCGCACCATCGTGTGGAACGGCCCCGCCGGCGTCTTCGAGTTCCCCCGCTTCGCCATCGGCACCAACGCCATCGCCAAGGCTGTCGCGGGCAACAAGGCGGCCATCTCGATCATCGGCGGCGGCGACTCGGTATCCGCCATCAACAAGGCCGGCTATGCCGACCAGGTGACGCACATCTCCACCGGCGGCGGGGCCAGCCTCGAGTTCCTCGAAGGCAAAAAGCTGCCCGGCGTTGAAGCGCTGACGGACAAGTAGCACCTGCGGTGCGGCCAACTCGCCTTCGGCGCTCAGGCTGCTGTATCAAAACAAATAGCCGTGTCCGACGCAAAACCTGTGGCGGATGCGGCTTTTCTTTTTCCACTTGCACTAGATAAAGCCCAAGACTGTCATCCTGAGCGACCGAAGCGGAGCGAAGGAAGTCGAAGGACCTGCGGTTGTTCTTGTTATTTGTTTGTAAGCTTCGTCCTTGCTTTTGTTGTTGCGAATCTCACTCTGCCCTTTCATGCTATTGGCGAAGGGGGGAATATGCCCGAGCGAACGGAGCAACAGAAGCGTGAGTTGGAATTACTGAAAACGATCGAGGACGAAGACATCGACCTTTCCGACATGCCTGAAATCACAGATTTCAGCGGATTCGAACGGGGCCCACTCTCCGAGATTCTTCAACGCCGCCGAGACCGCATGCGCGGTTTGAAATCCGCTCCTCCGAACCCGGTTCCTGCCAAAGAAGAGCGCATCGCTTAGAAGCTTGTCGATAGCAACCGCGCAATCCTTGCGGCGGGGAGGTCACGTACGGCCCACGAAAGAACGAGCGCAATTTGCAGGGGCGGGGCCTTGGCTTCGAATTGGTGGCGGAGTTCGACTTTGGCTCGGCTGTTTTCGCCGCCGATACACGCAAGGACTACGGCGAGGATCGTACGAGAGCACTCGGGTTCATTGCGGATACGCTCTACGCATTGGTATTCACAGTGCGGAACGGAGCGATCCGCGTGATAAGCCTGAGAAGGGCCAATCGCCGGGAGAGAGCCCGGTATGAAGAAGCCAGACCCTGAATTGAGCGACGACGAAAACCCGGAGTGGACCGAGGAGATGTTCGCGAAAGCGGTTCCCTTCTCAGCGCTGCCCCCTGCATTGCAGGCGATGCTCTCCGAGTCCAAGCAGGTCAAGCCCGACCCGGAACCTGACTCCGAAAAGCAGCCGGCGGCGTGACGAACCGGTAGCTTCGCACCGAGCGGGCCAGCCCCCTTTGGTCCGACTGAATCACTGACAACAAACCACCATCACGGCATAAAATAGAAACCGATCCAGGACAGGCGGAGAATTGACATGCGTACTTTGCGGCTCGCGATCTTGAGTTTTGCGGCTTTGACCTTCTGTGCCTTTGGCAGCAACATCCAGAGTCAAACCATGCAACCGTTGCCCACGCTGGTGCGGAGCGGCGTTCCGAAGCCCGCGGGCGCGGTGGGCAATCTGAAGGTCCTCAACTGGGCGGGCTTTCACGCCGCCGCTACCTACACCTTCGACGACTCGATTCCCTCGCAGATCGCCAACTATCCGCTGCTGCAGGCCACTGGCGTGCACATGACGTTCTTCCTGGTGGGATCGAGCGACGGGAATTCGCCCGTGTGGGCGCAGGCTGCGAAAGACGGCCACGAACTGGGCAATCACACCGAGCACCACTGCCATGCGAACGGCACCGGGTGCGGGTGGGGAACGTATGCAGGCAGTCTCGAAGCGGAATACGATCTGTGCACCGCGCACATCGAGCAGACCTACGGCGTCACTAGCGTGCCCACCACGGCCTCGCCTTATGGAGACACGGGCTACAACGCAACCGCCAAGACGCGCTTCTTTCTGAACCGTGGCGTTTGGGGCGGCCAGATTGCTCCCAACGACAACACAGACCCCTTCAATCTGCCTATCTTCGGCGCAGCCGCGGGACAAACCGCCGCCACCTTCAACCCCGCCATCGACTCGGCCCACACGGCCGGCAATTGGCTGATCTTCCTGTTTCACTCGATGGGCGGCGATGGTGGCTACGCCCCCGTCGATCCGGCCGACGTCGTCGCCAGCATCAACCATGCGAAGTCGTTCGGCGATGTGTGGATCGACAGCATGGTCAACGTCGGCGCGTACTGGGCGGGGCAAAAGGCCGTGACCAATGCCAGCAGTTCTCAATCCGGCAAAGACACTGTGGTTACCTGGACACTGCCTGCTCACTTCCCGCCGGGGAAATCCGTGCGCGTAACGGTGACTGGGGGCAAGCTAACACAGGCAGGAAAAGTGCTGCCCTGGAACGATGCGGGGTACTACGAAGTGGCTCTCGATCCGGGGTCGCTCACCATTTCGAAGTAAGCGACGCTGCAAGGCCCTGCGCCCCTTTGCTGTTCCTATGGCGGTGGGTACTCCAAGGGTCGATCTTTATACCTCGGAATCTCAAGCCTTCTCATCAACGATTACACTCAAATACCTGAGCAATCGAGCATTTCAGGGAGAAAGCAATGGCCTATTACACGCGGGTTCTGTCGAAAAACGAAGAGTTCCCCACCTTCGAGGAACTCTCGGAACTGATCCAGGCCAACCACCCCGATTTCCAGCTCGCGGTTGAAGAGGGCACGGAAGAAGAGTGGGAGACGCTGCTGCTGGCGGGCAACGACGAGGTCGAGGTCGCCCTGATCGAGCGCAATCCCGTTTACGACGGCTCCGTCGGCCAGGACGAGATCGCCGACTTCCTTGAAGACCTGCAGGACTGCAAGCCGGAGAGCGGCGTGCATTGGCTCGAAGAATATCTTGACGAGGTCAAGACCATCTACGCCATCCAGCACCTGCAGGGTGCGGATACGGAGGAGGGCGGCAACGCGCTGCATGGGTTGCGCTCCGCCCTATGGGAACGCGGAGACGCCATCCTGCAGGCGGACAACGAGGGGTTCACCAACGAAGAAGGCTTCCACATCGTCTGGCAGTTTTCCGACTCCGTCTCCGGCCCGTGGAACATGGGCGTGCTGCAAGACGGCACCTGGAACCACTTCAAGATGGATCTGGGGGACCCGGATCACCGCGCCGCCTTCATGGACGGGGAAGTTCCGGACGATTTGTCGATTATTCAGGCCTCCGATCCACTTGGATAGCACTATTTCTCTGTGATTTGAAGAAAACGCCAGTCGATTCCGGGGTAAGATACTCAGAACCGGATCAAAACTGCGAATTGGAGAGTGGCGTTGGGATACTACACGCGCGTTCTGTCGAAGCATGCGGCATTCCCACCTTTCGAAGACATGGTGCAGGTAATTCAGGAAGAGCACCCAGCCTACAAGCTCACCCTGGAAGAGCGCAGCGCCCAGGAATGGACCACTCTTCTGCTAAGCGCCGAGGACGGCACGCCCGTTGCGCTGATCGAGCGCAACCCCGTACTTGAAGATTCGCTTGGCCAGGCGGAGATTGCGGAGTTTCTTGAGGAAATCGGCAATTGCAAGCCGGAAAGCGGCGTTGCCTGGCTGCAGGCCTACCTGAATTCTGTCCAGACCATCTACGCCTTCCAGCACCTTGCCGGAGCGGATTCCGAGGAAGGCTTCGACGCTCTCCATGCCCTGCGTTTCGCCCTGTGGGGCCGGGGCGACGCCATTATCCAGGCCGACGAGGAAGGCTTCACCAACGAGGAAGGCTGCGGCATCGTCTGGCAGTTCTCCGACTCCGTCTCCGGCCCCTGGAATATGGGCGTGCATCAGGATGGCAAGTGGCGCCACTTCGAGATGGACCTGGGCAATCCCGACCATCGGGCCGCTTTTCTGCGCGGCGAGGTTCCGGCCGGCGTAGCCGTCGTTCCGGCGGCCAGCCTGGCTCGGTGACCGCGGAGAACGGTGTTTATGCGCTTGTGCGTTTGTCTATTCAGGTGTAAATTGGATGCGGAGTAGACCATGTCCACAGCCACCACACGCTGGAATCTCGTTGTTTCCAAGCAGCTCGACAAGTCCCTTCGCCAGTTCCTCGCCGACCAGGGCAGGAGCAAGAAGGGCGAGCTCTCCCGCTTTGTCGAGGAAGCGGTCAACAAGCACATCTTCGACACAGCCCTGATGGCAGCGCACGAGCAGAACGCCAATGTGGACCCAGCGGAACTCGACGCTGCTATTGAAGAATCTCTCGCCTGGGCGCGGGCTCGGCTGCGCTGATGCTGGTCCTGCTCGACAGCAACATCTACTTCAGCGCGCTGATCTCTCCGCATAGTTTGCCGGCTCGCATCGTTCACACCTGGAGGAACGGCAAGTTCCGTCTGCTCACTTGCCAGCGGCAGATCGACGAGATTCGGGAAGCCAGCCGCAACCCGAAATTTCGCCTCCTGTTCAAGCCGCACTTGGTGGGTACCATGTTGAATCACCTGTACCGCTCCGACGTTTGGGAAGGCTCATTGCCCCGCCTGCACGAGGCGGCCGATCCGGCGGACAGCTTTCTTCTCGATCTGATTGAAGCGGCACAGCCCGACTATGCGGTCACCGGGGACAAGCGATCCGGACTTCTGCAACTCAAGAAGCTGGGCCGCACCCGGATCTTGAAGGCAAGCGATTTCTGCACGGAAGTCTTGCATCTTTAAGAGCTTCGCCGTCGCGTTTCCCCGCAACTGTCCCACCCTGTGCCCACCGTCACCCCTCGCGGTGTTTCCATCCACTAAAATCACCCTGAGGAGTTCCCAAAAAATGTCGCGTAAAGCACTCATTGCCGCCAACTGGAAGATGTTCAAGACCCCTGCCGAGGCCAAGGCCTTCGTCGATGCCTTTTTGCCGCTCGTTGCCGGCCATGACCGGGACGAGATCGCCCTGTTCCCGTCCCCGGTGCTGCTGCCCACGGTGATTGAAGCCGCCAAGGGGTCGAACGTGGCCGTCGGCGCGCAGAACATTCACTTCGCCGAAGAGGGCGCCTTCACCGGCGAGACCTCGCTGAACCAGCTCAAGGCTGTGGGTGGAACGCATACCCTGATCGGCCACTCCGAGCGCCGCCAGTACTTTGCCGAGACCGACGAAGTCGTCAACAAGAAGCTGCACACCGCTCTCAAGCATGGTGTGGTTCCCGTGGTTTGCGTAGGCGAAGTGCTGGCCGAGCGCGAAGCCGGCAAGACCGCCGACGTGCTCAAGACCCAGATCGCCGGCGCCCTGGTAGGCATCACCGCCGAAGCCGCGGCTCCGATCGTCATCGCCTATGAGCCCGTCTGGGCCATCGGCACCGGCAAGACCGCTACGCCCGAGATGGCCGTCGACGCGCACAAGATCATCCGCGCCGAAGTGGCCAAGCTGCTGGGCGCAGAGGTCGCCGCGGCGGTTCGCATTCTCTACGGCGGCTCGGTGAAGCCCGACAACGCGACCGCGCTGATCGGCCAGGAAGAGATTGACGGTGCCCTGGTGGGCGGCGCCAGCCTCAAGCCCGATTCGTTCGCGGCTATCGTCAAGTACTAAGCTCCAACGATGGCAGGGTGCCCGGGTCTCGCGTCTGAGACCTGGGGTCGCCTCGAAGCATGCCCCAAATTCGCTGATCCCACGCCTTTCTTCCCTGCGCGCAGCGGCACATTTAGCATAGGGCCAGGCAGCCTCCGGCGGCCGATGAAAGAGCCTGCCCATGCCGCACAAGAAAGCCCACCCCGTGCCTCCGTTATCTACGTCCGCCTTCGAGCAGGCCTGGAACAGCAAGCGGCCTGCCTCCGAGCCGCCAAGCACCATCTCCGGGCGGTGGCTGCTCAAGGCTGCCGGCCTCTCCCTGGCGGTCGCTGCGATCTGCTGCTGGGCAGCTCTTTGCCTGCTGTTCTGGCAGGGGAGCTGGCAGTTGCTCTACCACCCCACATCCGCCGTCACGCGCACCCCGGCCAGTGCAGGGCTGCCCTTCGACTCGGTCGGGTTTGCCACTACCGAGGCCGGCGAGGCGCGGCTGGAGGGCTGGTGGATTCCGGCTGCGGCCGACGCAAAGTTCGCGCGCCTCACCGTCGTCTATCTGCATGGGCAGGATGGGAACCTCAGCAACACCGTGGACGATCTGGCCGCGCTGCATAATGCCGGAGTGAATGTGCTGGCGTTCGACTATCGCGGGTATGGGCAGAGCCAGTTCGCGCATCCCAGCGAGGCACATTGGCGCGAAGACGCCAATTGGGCGCTCAAATACCTCACGGAAACGCGCCACGTGGCATCCGGCTCCATTGTTTTGGATGGAAAGGACCTGGGCGCCAACCTGGCCCTGGAGATGGCCGCAGCGCACCCGGAAATCGCAGGAGCGGTGCTCGAGTCCCCATTGCAGCAACCGATGCAAGCCATTTTCAGCGACCCTCGCGCGCGGATGGTGCCGGCCCATTGGCTGGTGCGGGACCGGTTCGATGCCGACGAGGCGGCCACCGGCCTGCATGTGCCTTCGTTGTGGTTTGAAAGCGCGGTTGCGCCGGGAATTGCGGGCTTGCCGGAAAAGCCAGAGGCATTCAAGAATGTCACAGCGCCCAAGATGATGGTTTGGTCGATCACGACCCGCGACGCGCGAACAGACAAGGTCCACGCGCTGGCGCGCTGGCTGGACGATCTGCCGATCAGGATCGGCCAACGTTGAGCCAGAGTTCCTGGAACAAAAAATAGCGAGTTAGCGCCCGCTTTGCAGGCATAGCGAGTTAGCAAGTTAGCGGACTGCGGTCGTTTCATGCGCAGCGGTCCGCAATTATCGGGTTGCAAAACCAGTTTCCATGACGGCTTGGCCTCGAACCGCCGCGTTACCGCGGCATGTCGCGATGCAGGGCCTTCACCTGGTAGCCGGCCTCTTTCATCCGCGCGCTCAACTCTTCCACCATCATCACGCTGCGGTGCTGGCCGCCGGTGCAGCCAATCGCCACGGTGAGGTAGCTCTTGCCTTCTTCGACATAGTGGGGCAACAGGTAGAGCATGAGTTCGGTCACGCGGGTGAGAAACTCGACCGTCTGGGGAAACCCCAGGACGTAAGCGGCAACCTTCGGATCCTGCCCGGTCTTCTTGCGGAACTCCGGCACAAAGTGGGGATTGGGCAGGAAGCGCACATCGAAGACCATGTCGGCATCCAGCGGCACGCCGTTCTTGAAGCCGAAGCTAAGGCACGAGACCAGCAGCCGCTTGCTTTCTTCTTCCTTGTCGAAACGCGACAGGATCTGGGCGCGCAGTTCGTGGACATTGTAGTTCGAGGTGTCGATCAGCGTGTCGGCCACGTTACGAATGGGGTCGAGCAACTGCCGCTCTTCCACGATGGACCGGGAGACTGTCTCGTACTTGCCAAGCGGGTGGGGCCGGCGTGTCTCGGAGAAGCGCAGTACCAGCACGGCATCCTGCGCATCGAGGAAGACGACGCGGGTGTGAAGAAGCTTTCTTACCTTCTTGAGGATCTCCGGGAGCTGGTCGAGAGTCAGCCCTTCGCGAACATCGACCACGATGGCGGCGCGCTCCATATCGGGCGATTTGCGCACCAGGCCGGCGAAATCGGGCAAGAGCTCGAGCGGCAAGTTATCCACGGAATGAAAGCCGAGGTCTTCAAAGGCCTTGAGCGCCGAGGCCTTGCCCGCCCCCGAGATGCCGGTGACAATGACCAGTTCCTTGGCTGGCTCCTGAGCGGTTTGGACTGAGCCGGCACGTTTGGCTGACCCCGAGGGCTTCTTGGCTCGAGCAGCCTGCTTGAGAGGCGTCATGGGCAAATGCTACACGATGCGGGCCGGTCTTTTCCTGACTGGAATCGTTATTCCCTTTCGCGCGGCCCGAAAGCGAATAACAGCCCATAGCCTAGAAGCCTCAAAAACTATGCCGTTCATGCTCGGAGTTTTTGGGGCACTTCGTCGAGAAACGTTACGATGGGACGTGGCTCAGACGAAATTGAATTGGCAATCGAAGACGGTCCTGCTGCTGGTTTTGCCCTTTGCCGGTGCGGCACTGGTGCTGCAGGCTCACTGGTGGGCGGTGAACGCACTGCCGGAAGCGGTCTGGGCGATGGGGTTGAGCCTGCTGCTGGGCCTGGTGGTGTTACGAGTCCACGCGGCCACTTTGGGCGGGGCATTTGCGGGCATGGCCATCACCGCCAGCCTTATGTTCTCCACCCTCGTCGCACCCTATCTGCCATGGCATACGGCGCTGGCGCCGGTGTTGGCGGTATCTCTGCTTGCCTACCTGTCGACCCGCCTGGGGCGCGAGCGGAAGGAGCGTTTGGGTACGGCAGAGCGGCGGCAGGGACGATCCGCGTCGCAGGTTGCGGCAAACCTGGGTGTGGCGGCAATGGCGTCCAGCGAGTTCGCACAGACTTGGATGCTGGACACGCATTGGTTTTCTCCGGCGGGTCTGGCGCCCATGACGCTGTTCGCGCCGGGACTGGCGGCACTGGCCGAAGCGGCAGCCGATACAGTTTCGTCGGAGGTGGGCCAGGTACTGGGCGGCCGGCCGCGGACGATCACCACGCTGCGGTTGTGCGAGCCCGGGACCGACGGCGGTGTGAGTCTGGTCGGAACCGTTGCCGGCGTGGTGGCGGCGGGGATCGTGGCGGGGGTCGGAACATGGGCTCTGCGCGGGCCGTACTCGCTGTTCTGGATCAGCGCGGCGGGGGGTGTGTTTGGGCTGCTCTTCGACAGCCTGCTGGGGGCAACGCTGGAACGCCGCGGCTGGCTGAACAACGATGCTGTGAATTTTCTATCGACAGCGAGCGCGGCGGGGTTTGCGTTAGGCCTGATGGCTGCGTTGCTGCGCCTAACGGCCTAACAAGCACATGAGCAGAATCACCAAGTGCATTCTGCCGCAGCCTACTGCGGACTAACCATTGGAAAACGTGAGCCGTCAGGCTGTTCCGCGCTGCGCTTCCAGATTTGGCTGCGAACCGGTTTTTTATGCAACGCAGCGGGGAATCAACACTTGAAAAGTGGTGCCCTTGTGCTCCGTACTGGTAGCGGAAAGATTCGCGTGGTGCATCTCCGCAATCCATTTTGCGATGGCCAGGCCCAGTCCACTGCCTTCCACCTGACTGCGCGACGGATCGGTGCGATAGAAGCGATCGAAGATACGTGGTAAATCGCCTTGCGCGATACCAATGCCGCTATCGCTGACGCGCAAGATCGCGTTATTCGAATTGGCGCTCAGGGAGACCTCGACAGTGCCAGGTGCAGGGGTGTATTTCAGTGCGTTGTCGAGAAGAATCCAGACAAGTCTGCGCAAGCTTGAAAAATCTCCGAGCACGAACACCGAAAGGCCGGCCGCTGCGGAAATCGAGAGAGTGAGATTGCGTTCATCGGCCAGGGGACGGGCCATTCCGCAAGCCTCCTGAACAACAGCGACCAGGTCCACCTGTTCCAGTGCAGCATCGAAGGAGTTAGAATCGGCGCGCGCCAGAATCAACATTCCTTCCAAGAGTTCCGAGGCTTTGGCGGACTCACCGACGATTTCTTCAAACGCCCTGCGGCTCTCGATGTCGGCGTTGGGATTCCTCAGCGCCACCTCCGCGACCGTGCGTGTGAAGGACAACGGGCCGCGCAGCTCATGCGAGGCATCTGCTGTGAATTGCTTGATCTGCCCAACGGCGGATTCCAATCGCTGCAGCATTGCATTGCAGGTCTCTGCGAGACGCTGCAATTCATCTCCTGTTGTGGTCACGGGCAGTCGTTCGGAGAGATTGCGTATGCTGATGGAGCGCGCCGTGGCCGTGATTCGATCCACCGGCTTCAATGCTTTTCGGCTCATCAGATAGCCGCCCGCAGATGAGATCAGCAGCAGGATGGGCGCCGATGCAAGCAGGCCCATCAAGAAGCTTTGCAAGACGACAAGATTTCCAGATTCAGGCCCCGCTGTAAGGAGAATGAGCGACTGGCCTCCGAGCGAGTAAGGCCGCACCAGGACCCAATAAGGCTGGCCGGCCGATTCAGCATGGACGAACTGCTCGGCATCGCCGCTCTCGATCGAAGGCCACGGAAAGGCCTTGGCGGCTGCCGAAGGCGAAGGGTAGGCGCGGTGCCCATCGGCATGGAAAACTTCCGCAAGGCCGTTACCGGTCGCACGTGCAAAGTCGGAGAAGTCGTGGCCGCGCTCGTCTTCGTCTTCATCTTGAGACTTAGTCAATAACTGTTGCAGCCGGTCGATCCGCCGGGAAAGCGTTTGATAGCGCTCGTTCTTCAGGGTGCTCTTGAGGTTAAGCCACATTACGGTGCCAAACAGCAGCCAGCCGAAGAAGAAGATGCCGCCGAACCAGAATGTAAGGCGAAGCGAAATTGAAAACGGCGGTTTCAGCATGACCCTCCCCGCAAGGAATAGCCGACGCCGCGGACCGTGTGGAGAAGATCCTCTTCACCCTTGTGGGTAATCTTCGATCGCAGTGCGCGAATGAAGACATAGAGGCTGTCATAACTCACATCGGTGTCGGCGCTCCAGCCTTCCTCAATGAGCACGCCGTGCGGCACTACGGTTCGCGCGCGGCGAATCAGGGTCTCAAGCAGCGCGCACTCTGTTCTGGTAAGAGATGCTGTGCGCTTGCCGCGCTGCAACTCGAACAGGTGCGGGCGCAGAATCAGATCTTCGAATACCAGTTCTTGAGGAATTGGAATCGGGACGCGCCGCGCGGCAGCTCTAACCTTGGCTAATAACAAGTTAAGGGCGAAAGGCTTTGTGAGGTAATCGTCTGCCCCGGCATCGAGCCCCGTGATGACATCCTCCATTGAGTCTCGCGCGGAGACGATGATGGTTTGAGTCGTCAGCCGGTCTTCGCGCAATTTGCGAATCACAGTGAAGCCATCGACGCGCGGAAGCATGATGTCGAGGAGGATCAGATCGAAATTGTTGGTGCGGCCCTGTTTGAGCGCGACCTCTCCATCAAAGGCGAGTGTGACGGTGTGGCCCTCGCCTTCAAGTGCACGCCCTATATGGCCGGCGAGGCTTTGTTTGTCTTCCACGATCAAAACTCGCATCGTTCGATCGTAGGCGTTCAATATGAATCTTCCATGAAAATGGCCGTTTGAAAGAGGAGTCCTCAGATTGCGCTTAGATTCGGTTGGGATAATCCGCCCAGATCGAAGTATTCAGCATGAATACGGAATCCGCAGTTTCGAAGAGAGGCCCTATGTTTAATCGAAGAACTATTTGGAGTTCGCGCTCCATGTTCCTGTTCCTTTTGCTTACGCTTTCATTGTTCGCTTCGCGGGGCAACGCGCAAACCAAGGGTGTCATCACTGGCACAGTTGTCGATAACGCAGGCGCAGCTCTCAAAGGAGCGCGCCTTGAACTGCTTCCTCTCAAGCTGGTTGGCGAGAGCAATCCGGAGGGCGATTTCTTGCTGTCCGATGTTCCTGCGGGCAGCTATACATTGTCAGTTTCATTCGTCGGGTTCAAACCAACCAATACCAAGGTCGACGTGGCCGCGGGCAAGACCAAGGTCTTGCAAATCAAACTCGAAGTAGCCTCTGCCAATGAGAGCATTATCGTCAGCGCCGAGCGTGTGCACGGCGAAGCAGACGCCATCAACGAAACGCGCATGGCCGACAATCTTCTGCAGGTTCTGCCCGCAGAGCTGATTGTGAGCTTGCCGAATGCCAATGCTGCCGACGCGATCGGACGTCTGCCCTCTGTTTCGCTCTACCGCATTGAGGGCGAGGGCGTTTACATTCAGATTCGCGGCACCGAGCCCCGGCTTTCGAACGTTACCGTGGATGGCGTTACGATTCCCGCTCCCGAGCCTACCGTTCGCGAGGTTCGTCTGGATGTGCTTCCCTCTTCGATGATTGAGGCAGTCGAGCTCAACAAGACTCTTTCCGCCAATATGGATGCCAACGGCATCGGCGGATCGGTGAATCTGCGCACCAAGACCGCAGGCGAGCAGCCCACCATCGATGCATTTATGGACGGTGGCTACACCAACATCATGAATGGCCGCGCTTCGAATGCAGATGGTGTGACCGTAGGAAAGCGATTCGGTGCAACCAAGCGCTTGGGGATTCTGCTCAACGGCGCTTACGACTACAACGGCCGCGGCATCGACAACTTCCAGCCCGCCCTCGATCCCATGTCGACCTTCGCCACACCGATCTACGACAGCAATACCATTCGCGATTATCGCTACTATCGCTATCGCTATGGGATGTCGGGCAACGTAGATTTCAAACTGAACGAAGACACGAGCTTCTTTGCCAACGGCATCTATTCCGACCTGAAGGACTGGGGCGACAAATGGTATTACTCGCCTGTCTCTTCGGGTAATCCTGCTTTCTATACATCCAGCAAGCGCCCCAACGCCTCGGTCGGAACCCTGATTCTGGGCGGGCGTCACGTCGGCAGCAAGTCCTGGTTCACGGCAGTCGCTTCCAGTTCTTACTCCTACGAGGTTTCTTCTGCGGGCAATCCCAAGGCCGACTTCGCATGGATTGGCCCCTCGCTGGGTACATCCTGCGCATACGTCCAGGGCTCGGCGGACCTCTATCATCCTCACTTCGGCAATTGCGACAACACGGCCAGTTCTCCTCTGCTGGTGGCCGCCAACTGGGCCCTCAAAGATCTGACCACCTCCACCGGAAAAGACTCGCAACTCAACCTGACCGCGGCTTCCTCTTATGCCCGCAACTATATCGCCGGTTCGCATTTTGGAACTTTCGAGATGGGCTTCAAGTTCACCAACGGCCACAAAGCGCAAGACGCTACGGAGACCGTCTACGACGGATGGGCGACGACCAAAGCTGCCGCAAACGGCTCCACTCCCTACACCATGACCGCATTGCAGAGCGGCTTCCAGAACAATGACTATTTTGGCGGAAACTACTTCGGCGGGAAGTTCGGCCCCGTCTCGGACTTCAACAAAGTGGTCAACTTCGTGTTGACTACCCCGGCTTTCCTCGGATCGGTGGATCAAGTCAAAACGGCGGGCGATACCGCTCCCAATCTCTTCGACTTCGTCGAGCAGATTGCGGCAGGCTACGTGATGAACACGATCGATGTCGGCAAACTTCACGCACAGGCCGGCTTGCGCTTTGAAAACACCCAGATGGACACGCTCGGCCACACACTCTGCTACTACAAGAATCTGACCGGCGCAAAAGCGTGCGGTTTGACAACTTATACAGGCAGCGGCGAGCAGTGGGTGGTCAACGCGGTCACAAACAATCCTTCTTATCTCGACGTTCTTCCCGACGTTCAATTGCGCTACGCTCTGAATTCCGACTCCGCACTGCGTGCCGTCTTCTCTCGCGGCGTCGCGCGTCCCACTCCTTACTCCCTGGTCCCTTACGTGACTGAAGACTCCACCAAGAGCCCGATTTCAGTATCCGTAGGCAACCCGTCCCTTCGTCCCGAGCACGCCAACAACTACGATCTGCTTTATGAGACCTCGCTGCATCCGCTGGGCATGATTCAGGCGGGTTTCTTCTTCAAGCAATTGACTGCGCCTCAGGTTCCGACTTCGATCGCGGGCACGGTCAACCTCACAAAACTGCCGGCAGGTTCGGTTCCGACCGAAGAACTGCAGGCCATTGCGAACTACCCCGGGGATTCAATCTCCATCACGGTGAATGGCCAGAACGCGTATCTTTACGGCTTCGAGGCCAGTTACCAACAGCACCTGAGCTTCTTGCCGGGCGTGCTTGGTGGGCTTGGGATCAACGCCAACTACGGCTACACCGCGTCGCAGGAAAAGGGTTTTCCATTACGTCTCGATCAGCCTCGTTTGATTGACCAGGCCACCAACACCTGGAGGATCAGCCCGTCTTACGACAACAAGCGTCTCTCGGCCCGCGTGGGCTTTGCCTACGACGGCCCGAGCGAATTCCAGTACGGCTACATCTCTCCGGCTTTGGTTTCGGGCGCCGACCCCAGCGGCCTTGGGCCGACCGGTCCTTCGGGCGACACCTTTACGCTGGCTCACTATCAGGTGGACGCGCAGGCCAGCTATCGCATCTGGCGCGGACTAACTGCCAAGGTTGTCGGTCTTAACCTCAACAACGAAGTCTTCGGCTACTATCAGGGCAGCGAGCAATTTGTAAACCAGCGCGAGTACTACAAGCCGACCTACACGGCCGGCCTGCGGTATAACTTTGCGCAAGGCCGTTAGCACAGGACAGGATACACGGATGGACTTTTCGGGGCATATGCAAGTCATGCGTATGCCCCGATTTGTTTCGCCGTGTCGATGTCTGCAATCGAGGGCCTCGACGATAATGACATGCGCGGGTGTTTTGAGCATTTTGAGCGCAACGATCAGAACTGGTTAGCACGAGGATATGAATGACAAGGCTGATTCTTCTTGCAAGTGTATTTTTGATGAGCTGTGAAGCCGCATTCGCGCAGACCGTCCCGTCTGCTTCAACGAACAAGGACGCCGATCTGAAGTACGTTGTCTATGTGAGCCGCCACGGGGTTCGCTCTCCCACGGGCAGGCCGGCGCAATACAACACGTATTCGGCCGCGCCCTGGCCCGAGTGGGACGTTCCCCCGGGCTATCTGACGGCACACGGATACCACTTGATGGAGTTGTTCGGCTCATACGACCGGATGCAACTTGCCAGCGAGGGTCTGCTGTCTGCGAAAGGATGCGATGAGGCCGCCAACGTCACGATCCATGCGGATTCCGATCAGCGCACGCGCGAAACGGGAAAGGCGATAGCAAACGGGCTCTTTCCCGGATGCAACATTCCCGTCACGTCATTTCCTGAGGGTACCAACGATCCGCTCTTCCATCCGCGTCCGACAAGCTTTGGACCTGTTGACCCGGCCGCGGCCACAGCGGCGATCGCCGGCCGAATCGGGAACAACCCCTCCAGCGTCGCTGAGGCTTATCGTTCGCAGATTGCCGCGCTTGACAGAATATTGGCCACTTGCGGCGTTGCTTCAGCCCCCCCGCAAAAGCGGGTCTCTCTTTTCGATGTCCCAGCCAGTCTCACTGCGGGACGAGGCGAGCATCTAGCCGATTTGCGCGGCCCTCTCAATGCGGCATCCTCGCTGGCTGAGAATCTGCTGCTTGAGTACGCCGAAGGCATGAGCGCCGACCATGTGGGATGGGGATGCGTGACCGGCGCCAACCTTCGCTCGCTGATGGATCTGCACACCGCTGCGACAGACTTTACGCTGCGCACGCCGGCCCTTGCGCGCATTCAGGCATCGAATCTTCTGGATCACGTTGTGCGCAGTTTGCAGCAGGCGGTAACAGGCAAGCAGGTAGCCGGAGCGCCGGGAAAGCCGACAGACCGGGCCCTGTTTCTGATTGGCCACGACACGAACCTGACAAGCATCGGCGGTGTGCTGGGTTTGACGTGGATCGCGGACGGACGCCGGGACGACACGCCTCCTGGAAGTGCTCTTGTGTTCGAACTGTGGAAGGATCGCAAGAGCGGGGAGTACAGTGTGAAGACCTTCTTTACAGTGCAAACCCTGGAACAGATGCGCTCCGCGAGCGAGTTGAGTTTGAGCGAGCCACCCCAGCGAGTCCCGGTGTTTCTTCCAGGCTGCAGCGGTGCGGATTTCTCCTGCAGTATGCCCGCCTTTGAGCAAACGATGCATAACTCGATCGATCCGGTGCACGTGGACAACCGGTAGGTTGCTGCTGGAAGAAGGCTCCAACCTGGGGGTCCCGATACGACCGTTGGCCGTAAAGGGATCCTTGGATGAGGCAGCGACCGGTGCCGCCACGCACATGGCCGTTCCTGGTTTGAACGGGCACCAAGCGCCTCAGATCGATTGCACCGGCAAGAGAGTGAGGTCGTCTACCAGGCCCACTTCCTTTTGCACAAAGGGCTCGCCGTAGCGTACGCCTGCCAGCAGTCCGTAGTGGCGGGCCTCGGCGAAGGTGCGCTCGCGGATCTCCTCCTCGGGCACAAACAGCCCGCCCCCCGCCTGTTGGTTGGCGTACTGCGACCGGTAAGCCATCAGCGCGGCATGGCGCTGCTCGATGAAGGGGGTAATGTCCACGATGAAGGTGGGGCGCACATCGGCATAGAGGCTGGCATACACAATCTTGAACGGCCGATGCGGCCCCTGCGGCACCTGCGGTGCGGCCAACTCCACCTGCGGTGCGGCCAACTCCACCTGCGGTGGGGCCAACTCCACCTGCGGTGGGGCCAACTTCACCTGCGGTGGGGCCGACTCCACCTGCGGTGGGGCAAGTGGCACAGGGGCCTTGGCCAAGCCGGAGAGGAAGCAGGCTTGGTAGCCCAGGGTGGCCACAATCGCGTGATCCGGGTGGCGGGCCTGCCAATAGGGCAGAATCACCACGCGAGGCCGCACCAGGCGTAGCACGCGAGCGATTTTGAGCCGGTTTTCGAGGGTATTTTCAACCGCGCCATCGGGCAGATCGAGCGCCTGCCGCCAGCCGACGCCCAGCAGGCGAGCCGCTTCGGCTGCTTCCTGGGCCCGTTCCCGGGCGCTGCCGCGGGTTCCGGCCTCGCCCTGGGTCAGGTCAAGAATGCCGCAGCGCAAGCCCCGGGCAGCCATGCGAAGCAGGGTGCCCCCGCAGGTCTGTTCCACGTCGTCGCGGTGCGCGGCAATGGCCAGAACGTCCACTGCCTGCGAACCCGGTGTGGAATCGGCGCTCATCGTGTCAATAGACAGTGTTATTGCCGTCGGTGAGGGCGTCCATGTAGGCCACGTCGTAGGCGGTTCCGGTCACAGTCACATACTGGTTGTCGAGGGACGAGCCGTCCACGGTGGAATAGATGTAGACCTGTCCGCCCTGCGCCACGTAGATCTTGTGCAGGCTGGTCACCGCGGCAATGCCGGTCAGGTCGCCGATGTAGGGTTCGAGCAGGGTCACTGTGTTGGTGCTGGTATTGACCATGGTCAGGCAGCCGTCGGCCAGGCCGGTTGCCGCCCTGACGCCGTTGTTGCACTTGGTCATGCCGATCCAGAGGGTGTTGTCGTCTGCCAGAATCATGCGGCTAAGGGCCCCGGGAGCGCCGTCGCTGATGGCCATTGGCTTGGAGGCGGTGTTGGTGGAGAGGTTCACCACCGTGAGGTTTCCGGCGAACAGGGTCTGCCCCTGCACGGTCTGAGCCTGTTGGCCTACCACGTAGAGCGTGGAAGTATCCAGCAGTGCGTTACTGGCACCGCCGGGAATGGCGATCATGGAACTGTTGAGCGCGCTTTGCGTGGGAAAGGTTCCCGATTGCTGCCCGACCAGGAAGATCATCGGGGCGATGGAAAGGGGCGTCACCGAGGCCACGGAACCGCCGCACTCGGGGCCGCAACTCAACACGTAGGCCGTCCCGCCGTCATCGGAAAAGACCGCCTTGACGGGCCGGTCAAAGCTGAGAGGCTTCGGAGTTGTCTTGGTGCTGGACGGATCCTGGAGCTGGAAGAGACACCAGCCTGGCGAATTGAGGGGTTCGCAATCCTGCGCGCCCACCGGCCAGGTGGACGACCCGCCGGAGTAGGCGATGGTCTCTGCCGCGGTCAGCTTGCGCGGATAGTAGACGTAATTCGAATTCTGTACAAAGGCCAGCGCCACGGAGCCGCCGGGGTTCACGCTGACCCGATACACGCCTGGAAGGTTGAGCGGATAGGAGTTGTTGTTGGTCTTGTCGACCACCGTGAGCACATGGGCGCTTTGACTGGCGGCAATGACGTACGCCTGGTTGCGGGTGATAAAAATGCTGGACGAAAGGCCGTTCAAGCCAGTTTGGCCACCCGACGCGGTTTCGGCTGCGTAGTTCACCAAGGACAACGTGCCGTCGCCGGACGCGTAGACCGCCCCCAACTGCTCCTCAGGCATGTTCTGGATGGAGATGGGCAGGGCGCTGGAATATCCCGAGATGGTAAAGATCGCCTTTTTCGAGTCGTAGCTTGACCGGATGTCGTAGTAGGCATCCACCATCTGCAACGCGCCCCTGTTGGTGGCACTGGGGTTCTGGATCGCGATCAGCACACGGTTCTTCAAGCCGCTCGGCGGCAGGCTGCGTCCCGCAAAATAGGTGGTCGTGCCACATCCTGCCAGCGCGGTTGCAACCGCAAGGGCCGCTACGGCGCTCATGCAAAGACTTCTGTTGTTCAAGATCCCTTACCTCGACGAAAAAGCGTGGAACGTGCTGCGAATGATGACAATGGCTGAGCAGCAAGGCCCTGCTGAGTTTCCGCGGGCCTTCCGCTTCCGTAGGGTTGCGTGAAGTTTGCGGCTCATTCAAGGGGGTCCAGCATCCCAGGAATTGCGTTCTGGCCGCGGTCGCAGCCGCGGCGTGAGCGATATGGTGGCGGTCGCCGGCCGATCTGGCAAACTGCACCAATCGTCGTCCCGTAGCCGGTTTTCCCCCGGCAGATGCCTTCC
>Ga0181520_10004132_pt1 | contig 24673 bp, 26 predicted proteins | sample PEATcosm2014_Bin_29_FD_132451 | JGI IMG/M metagenome (GOLD analysis project Ga0181520, IMG submission 132451) | Peatland microbial communities from MTU Mesocosm Facility, Houghton, MI, USA - PEATcosm2014_Bin02_30_metaG | ecosystem: Environmental > Terrestrial > Soil > Wetlands > Peat | place...
AGATCGGTCCCGCAGGTACTCCGCCCCTCATGGAATTATTCGATGGCAAGAGATATTGACTTTTTAGAAAAGTGGATGAAACCGCGACTTGATTTGTTCGATAGAGCCACAAAGGAATTGTACAACAATCAGTGGTACAAATTAGCATGTAAGGACGATCCCATTGGTTCACACGCGAGCAATACATTTCACGAACTAATCAGTGAAATAATGGTCGGCGTCTATTTACGGTTGGCTGCTTTTCCGTGTACTAAGCCCGCGACCTCAGAAAGTGGTCCAGATTGGGAATCCGACAAATTGATTGTGGAAGCCACAAGACTGGAGCCGCCGACTGAGCAAATGCAACCGTGGAAGGAAGAGCCGAAAGGATGCTGGGTGCAAACTGTGCCTTATAGTTCTGATTACGAGAAGGTCGCTCGTAAATGTGGAAAAGCCATAAATAAGAAATGCGTGCAAGGCGAAAGGCACGCGAATAACAGACCTTTTGTTGTGGCTCTTGCGTGGTCATTTGGGTCAATGATTGGTTGCGGGCAAAAACTTCACATGGAAATTGGCGATGTTGTGCGAGGTATTTATTTGGAAAGATTGTGGAACCGTCCAAAACTCAGTGGAGTTGTATTTTGTAGAGAATACGGTTGTGATTGGTATTTCGGGTATATAGAAAACCCGAATGCAAGTCGTCCAATTGAAATGCCTAATCTTTGGATCAATAATGAATTGATTCCAGTTCGTTGGAATACTTTTGATGAGGAACTGCGGTTTATCGCTACGTGGATAACCCCAGCCGAACTTGGAGGTCTCAAAACGGGGGAAATAAAATGGCAGAAGCCAGAATCTTTCTCATTTGTCGAGGGAGAAAGATATTTGGCGTATGCTTACGATGGTCCTGGCAGCGGCATGTGGCGATCATGTGGCTGTTATGTGGTTCAATATAAGGCTGGAAGATTTGTAAAAGCAGCATACCCGCTCAGTGATGGATTTCAACTTGAGGAAATCGGGATTGAGCGAATCCATGAGATTTGCGACATTCCAGAGTGTTGTAGGTTGTAAATTCGAGGACAACAGCAAGGACAGGTATGGGGTGAGGTGGTGGGCGGCCTGATGGAGCCGATGGGGATGTACCCCGAGCGGTGGCACGTGTTCGAGTTTCCCAGCGACGATCAATTGAAGGCGATGGGCGGTGAGAGAGAAGGCATGACGATTCGATTAACTACGCGGCATTCCGAAGAATTCGACATTTATACTGATGCAGTCGATCCATGCAAGTCACCTTACGCGACTTCCGTGAAGGACTACGCCGCGAAGGTTGTGGCCTTCTATAAACGGCTTGGTGTCCGTTCTGCGATCTGGACGGCACCAGAAGCCGAACGACCGAAGTACCTGGAACGCCATAAGACCGTTGAGTACCTCTTGGAAGTGGGCGAGGACAGAGTGGTTGCCTATGTCGATGAATTGGGCTGGTCAGATTACCTTTATGGGAAGCAAGCCGATTTCGAGTTTTCCAAGACACCCAAGACTTTCGGCATGACGACCATCCTGGTCGCGCCTCCAATAAAAGTCGAAGAGGTCATAGCGATTCGGCGGTATCGTCGTACAAACGGCCCAGATTCCTATGAATTGGTCAACGAGAGTCGTCCAGGGAAACCATTGCCGTGAAAACCCCACTCTCCAAGGACGACTTTGCCAAGCTGATGATGGACAACATCTGTCAAACAGGAGAGAAGGGCAAGATCGTCTACGATTCTAAAGAATTCCACCTGCGAGGCGAGGGCAAGAACTTTGCAATGTTCCTCACGAATGGCTACATGGAATACTGTGCGGCACCCCTCGCTGATCGTAGTCGCGTTATCAGGCATTACGTGCGGAACTGGTTCGCCACGGCCAAGGAAATGCCCAAGGACTTCGAGGACGTCAAGCCCGATCTGCTGCCCGTCGTCCGCTCCCGTGCCTATTTTGAACTCAACAATTTGGACGTTGCGGAACAAAAGCGTCCTGAGTGGCCGCACGAAGTCCTGGGCGAGCATTTCGGCATCGGCCTCGTCTACGACCTGCCCGAGTCCATGCGGTCGATCTCGCAAGGTAGTCTTGATGCTTGGAACGTGAGCTTCTACGAGGCTTTGGAAGCGGCAATGGAGAACCTGCTGTCGCTGGAAGCCAAGTTCATTGGCCCAGATTCGGGCAAAGGGGCCTACCTTTCGGCCACGGGCGACAACTACGACGCCTCCCGTCTCTTGACAAAGGACGCGATTCGCCGCTTTCGAGTCAAGGGCGACCACATCGCCATGATCCCCAATCGGGAGAATCTGATCGTGGTGGGGTCGGAGGATGTTAAGGGCCTAGCGGGGATGGCGAAGCTCGCGGCCAAGGCGATGAAAGAACCACGCTCAATTTCGGGGATTGCCCTGCGGTTAAATGGAGATGATTGGGTTCCGTGGCTTCCCGACGTCTCGCATCCCTCCTACAGGCAGTTTCAAGAGCTTCGTCTTCAGTCCTTCGGGCAGGACTATGCCCAGCAGAAGGAGATGCTCGACAAGTTGTACGAAAAGAATGGCGAGGACGTTTTTGTGGCGAACTTCAGCGCAATCAAACGCCCAGATGGCAAGGTCTTCAGCTACGCGACATGGACGGAAACGACGAATTCGCTCCTGCCCAAGACGGACGTTTTAGTCTTGGGGCGACTTGGTAGCGAGCCACAGATGGTCGAATGGGGGAAGGTGGTGGAAGTGATGGGCGACTTGATGGAGGCGGTAGACATCTATCCGCCGCGTTTTCGAGTTCGGGAGTTCCCCACGGAAAGGCAGTTGGCCGCGATGGGGAATATGTTGAAATGAAGATCGGGCATCGTAAACTAAGGTTCGTTGATTGGAGGTAATTCATGGCTAAGAAGGTAACGAAGGCAAAAGCAACGGCCAAGCGCAAAAAGAAATCGGTTGCCCGCAAGCCTGCGGCAAACGCGCAATCTGCAAAAGCGACACCGCGATCTGCAAAGAAGTTTTTCGACCTGCCGTGCCATTTCTGCGGCGGCGACCATCATCCCGCTCATTGCAGCACTGAATTGTGCGAAGGATGCGGCAAACGTGCCGAAGAATGTAAATGCGACGAACCTTCTCGCATTGCAGCCCACGAACTCTATGAATGGATCGCGGAAACTCTTTGGGAATTCATCCCAAAAGAGGCGACCAAGGAGATTGAGGGCCAAGTCGAAAAGGACGGCCTGCTTAAGACCGTAGAGTGTGCTTTCAAGAAATATCCAAAGCTCTTTCCGTGGCATCTTGAGAGATGGGTCAAAGGGGCCAAGAAACAACCTGAGAGCGTACAGAATCAGTATGGCGACTGCTACCAGTATTCCCTAATTACCTTGATTGGGATGGATCAGGGTGCTGGGATACTTGAGGCTTTCGATCCCGATCCCGACTCAGTGCGGGTCGTCCACGGCTACCCGAGCCTTACTGAGTCGGATGGAGAACACAAGTTCGGCCATGCGTGGATCGAATTCAGCCTTCTCGGCCAGACGTTCGTGCTGGATTGTGGTACGGATGAGTACAGGCCCGAGCTAGCGAATCCCACAACCTACTATGCACAAGGACGAATACAGGACTCCGAATGTCGTCGCTATACAAAGGACCAGGCGATGAAGCAACTCGACGCCAAGAGTACATGGGGGCCGTGGGAACAGCCTCCGAAAGACGCCGAAATCGTTGGATGGCAGGGTGTCAAATAGAGGATCACATGAGCAAACCGTCGCCGCGAAAACAGAAGAAGCAGAAAGAGCGTCAGCGCGAGAATCGGACCCAAAAGCTGGCCGCTGCCCAACGGCAGTTGCTTCGCGCCCGCAAGTCTGAGTACGCGCAGAAGTATCCTGGCTTCCGCTTTGACACCACGAATGGCGATCCTGCGTTTGTGGAATTGGTCAAGAAGGCCGTGGCCCAGATCAATTTCGAGGACGAGTCCGTATTCTTGCCTTGGGAGGCCGAAGTCTATCAACTACTGAAGCAGCGAGGCTCAACGGCTGCGTTTGCGGCCCTTGAGCGGGCCACAGCAGCCTGGAAAGAGGATGGAATGGAAGGCACCGAGCTTGCGGAAGTCCATTTCTCTACCAATCTCGGTCAGGCGGTTTTCAATGTGATCGGTGAAGCGGAACTGCTGAAATATATTCCTTTCAACGACGTGCGATTCTACCAAGTGGGGCACGACATTTCCGTTGTGTTCGGCTCACTACTTCATGCCAAGGGCAGCGGCGGAACGGTCTACTATTCACGCAAGAAGCCCGCAATAGAGATCGACGGCGAAAAGAAGATCGTGGCCTTCTCGAAGCACGCCATCGACCGCATCTGCGACCGCATCAAGGTTCGCTGGAAGACGTATGGTGCGCTCGGTGATTTGTTTGCTTTTCTCAGCCATTGCGTGTATTTCGAGCGGTGTTGTCTTGATGGTGGGCAACTTGCGTTCAGTTTCTACGACATTTGTAGCGATCCTCCATTTTCACAACACTGGTACGTTGAAGAGGTTCTCGGCGAGGAAAACGTCGATCCTGCCAAAGGCGACTGCTATTACCGCCTTGGCTATTGCCCCGCCGTCATCGAGGGCGAGTTCATCAAGGCGAAAACGCTGCTCTTCCCTGGTTTCGCCTCAACTCCTGAATACAGGTTGATTCAGAAATCATCGCTCAGCCGTCAGGAAAAACAGGAGATGGTCGAGAAAACGAAACACCTGGACGCCGACACGCTGTATTCGTCGCACGATTTCAGCCTCATCAAATGGTTCCACGACAACGGGGTTCCACAGGTCGTTCAATTGCAGCAGCCTGCGTTCGATTACAAATAGGGTTGAGAGGAACACCCATGTCAACGAATCAAGACAGCCCTGAGTCGCAAACACCCCTTCCGCCGCGTTTCCAATTCGGCCTTGGCACAATGTTCTGGATCACGACCGTAACGGCCATCGTCTGTGCGCTGTTGTTTCGTGTGCCTGCCGAGATCGCTATTCCGATCATGCTGTTTATCAGCGTGGCGGTGTTGCCAGCCGTATGGACAACGATAATCGTCTATGGACGTGGGTATCGGCGGACCTTTGGCATCGGGGCCATTTTTCCTTCGGGAGCTTTTCTGCTTGTCGTCCTAGTCGCGTTCAATGTTCCTTTCCCCCACTGGGGATCGCGTAGCGAAGATGACTTTTGGCTCCGTTTCGTGATTTTTGCCTTCTGGGTATCGAGCCTCTTGGTCGGCGTGGTTTGCATGGGCGTCCGAAGGCTTGTGGAAAGGCGGCAGACCTTGCCATAGAATTACCCGTCGGCCTCGAAAGCGATGTTAAGGATTCGCATATGAGTACCAAACGCACCATCGACTACGAGCATTCCGCCCATGAAGTGAAGGGCAAGAGGGCGGTCAGGTCCAAGACCCGCGTGCCGTTCCATCTCTACACGGACGCCCAGGATGATCTCGACAAGGCCAATGGCACGGTCTATCTGGAAATGCAGGGCGTTCAGTTCTCGGCCAGCAAGGGCAGCGTGACGGTCGGCATCCCGCCCGACGTGTGGAATCGTATTGTGGCCGCTGGCCCAGTGAAGGTCCGCAAGGGCAGCAGCCCCGAGTTTCCACAGCAAAAGCCAAAACGAAAGGGACGGAGCAATGACTGAGCCTCTGAAATGCTTCGCCTGTGATCGCACGATCAAGGGCGAACCACAACAGGCAGATACGCGCGATAGCCAGGTCGTCCATGTTGGCCCTTGCTGCCTCAAGAAGATCATCGCTGCGGGCGAAGCTGGATATCAACCGCCCAAGGGCGGGCCGAGACTTTATCCAATGCCAGCAGAACGAGCAACCATGAGCCATATCTTCGATTCCGTCATGGCCTTGTGCGCTTGCGGAACGCGGTTCTGGCCGCGACACGAGGACGATACAAAGTGCTACGGCTGCCAGACGAAAGAACGCGATGCTCCGATGGAGGCACAACGGCAAACGTGAACACTTGCGGCCCCACCACGCGAACTTGATAACGAAGAATCGAAGCCATGACTGAAATCTTGCTGATCGTCGCCGTTGTCCTCCTGGTCGTGGTCATTGTCGGTCAGGTCGCCATCTTCTTCCGTAAAGTCCACATCGACCTATCGCCCGTGGAGAAGACCCATGAGCGGACGGAAAAGGCCGTGCGGGACGAAATCGCCAAGAACCGCGAGGAATCATCCAATGCCGCCCGTCAATCGCGGGAGGAGCTTGCCTGCACGCTCAAGGGCGTGGGCGACAGCCTGAATCAGCAGCTTGGCCTTCACGCTCAAACCAACAGCAAACTTATCACCGACTTTATTTCTTGGCAGCGGGTGCAATTCGCCGCCGTGGTCGAGCAGCTAAAGACCCTGACGGATTCCAACGAAAAGCGTCTCGATGCTGTAAAGACGACCTTGGAGCAAAAACTCAAGGCCATGCAGGACGACAATGCCAAGCAGTTGGAGGAAATGCGGAAGACCGTGGACGAAAAACTCCACGACACTTTGGAAAAACGGCTGGGCGAATCCTTCAAGCTCGTCAGCGAACGCTTGGAAGCCGTCCACAAGGGTTTGGGAGAGATGCAGACCTTAGCGACGGGCGTTGGCGATCTCAAGCGGGTACTGACCAACGTGAAGGCCCGTGGCACCTGGGGCGAAGTTCAATTGGGCCGAATGCTGGAAGAGGTTCTCACGCCCGACCAGTACGCAACGAATGTTGCCACCAAGGGAGACAGCGAGCGGGTCGAATTCGCCATCAAACTCCCTGGCCGTGGCGACGACAAGGACGAAATCGTGTGGCTGCCCATCGACGCCAAATTCCCCGTCGAAGATTATCAGCGGCTTGTCGAGGCACAGGAGGCGGGCGATGCGGAGGCGATGGAAACAGCGTCGAAGCAGCTTGAAGTACGGATTAAGGGCTGCGCCAACGACATTTGTTCCAAGTACCTGTCGCCACCCAAGACCACGGACTTCGGCATTTTGTTCCTCCCAACGGAGGGTCTGTTTGCTGAGGTCGTTCGTCGCCCTGGCTTGGCCGAGGCTATTCAGCGCAACCATCGTGTCGTCATCGCTGGCCCGACAACCCTGTGGTCGATCCTCAATAGCCTGCAAATTGGCTTCCGCACGTTGGCGATTCAGCAGCGGTCCAGCGAGGTGTGGAATTTGCTGGCGGCGGTGAAGACCGAGTTCGGTAAGTACGCGGGAGTCCTCGATCAGGTGAAGGAAAAACTCCGACAGGCATCGGATAAGATTGATGACGTGGCCGTTCGCTCGCGGGCGATCGGGCGGAAGCTGAAGAAGGTCGAAGAATTGCCCGTGGGGGATGCGGACAAGGTGCTGATGCTGGAAGGCACGGATGGCGTAGTAGAGGGTGACGGGGAAGCAGAGTGATGCGTATTCATCCCATCGCTGGCGTGGCCGCGATCTCGTTCTTGCTTTTGGGCGCGGTTGTCGCCGTGCGCGGAGAAATGAATGCTCAAGCCTTGCAGCATCGCCGCGACGAGATACTAGCCGATCTTCCTCGCCGCGCCCGCGAGATAGAGAAACAATTGTCGGACCCTGCGTTAGACGCGACGACAAGGGAACGATTACAGGGACAGCTTGACGCATACAAGCACGGGCAAACTGGAATTCCCGCCCATTTTCCCTACAACGAGCGAGTCTCAGGTTACGTCATTGGTGCGGGTTTGGTCGCTATGGGGCTGGTGTGCCTGCTGTACAGGCCCAAGGCGATCAGCAGTCGTTCTTCAGCAGGCCCACATTCCCAATCAAAGGAGTCCAAGATGCCAGTTATTGACATGAACAAGTACGGAATTGTCCCATTGACTTTCTTCGGCACGGTCTGCGAGTCTCCCGCGACGGAAGGCGACCTCCATGAGGCCCCCGTGATCTTCCTGATTGATGAGTGCCATGATGATCCAAAGGTTGTCACTAATAACGAGGTCGTGGCCGAGAACGTCCAGCAAGTGGCGAACATACTGAATGAACTAGAGGCCGTTGTTGGGATCGAACATCATCCGTCTAGGATGCCGATTACGAAGCAGACCCCTCCGCGTGGCTCGACGTTTCACAGACAGCTACTCGAAAGCTGTCCCAATGCTCACATTATTGGGGTGGATCACGCAGAGTGTCTCACGCATCTTGATGCTCTCTGTACGGATATGTACTCGATTCCTGTTTCCGAGTTAGACGATCCACTGGGACCGCAACTCTCTATTCAAGAAAAGGAAGAGAAGAAAGTCGAATACGATCGCGCCTACATCCAAGCGTCAAACACTGATCCCTGTCAATGGGTGCGTTCTCACACGTTTATCGAAACCGTCCTCAATGTCCTCAGAGAGTCTGGCGGTCGTGCTGGGATTATCAACGCGGGCAGCCACCATAATGACCATATTTGGACCAACACCAATAATGGAGGTGGTGAGCTATTCGGTGGACGGCGGGCCGTGTCACTTATTCGCGTTCGCTGCCCATCGCACCCCACATTGCTGAATTGTGGGCCAGCCGCCGCCGCTGAGTAATCCCGTGGACTTCTTCAGCTACACCACGATGCGGGATTGGGCGCGACGGGCGATGCCTGAAGATCGCTTCGCCAATGATCCTGATGGGTTCTATGGTAGGGTCTTTACCGACGCGGCCCGCATTCATTCAGGCCAGCTTCTCGGCCAGGGGAAAAACGAACGCGATTGGGAGCGGCTGCGACGGCCCTACTACAATGTCTGGCCCGCCATCGTTCCCATGCTCACGCGTCTCGATTTGGACCTCGATTCCAGCCTGATTCAGATTCCCCTTCCAACCCTCTGCATCCGATTCCCGAAGGACGTTGGCAAGAACCCCTTGAAATTCGATTGGAAGGGGGCGATGGTCCCTATCCGCTGCATCCTGTTGGGCTACATCAACGGCGAGACGGGGATTTCGCTGCTGATCGACATTGGGGAGACGATGGCGGGCTTGCCCGACAATTGTTCGCAGAACAAGATGCCAATGGGCGTCCCGATTTGCAGCTACCGCAATTTCCCGCGCAAGCCAGGGCTGACCGTCGAAGAGTCCTTGGCGGGCCTGAAGATGGACTGCTTCGCGGAAATCGGCATCGTGATCCCCGAAGATTTGATGACGGACTGCGTTCGCCTCTGCTGCACGCTCTGCCTGATGGAGAACAACCCTGAGATAATCTCCCCCGACGTGCTGGCCGACGACCGTGCCAAGTTTGAGCAGACGGGCGATCAGAAATATATCGACAAGGCCCACCGACGCGGCAAAGTTGGTTGGGATGTAGGGCGGCACGTCGAGGTCATGCCCCATTACCGCCGCCCGCACATGACCTTGGTTTGGACAGGCCGAGGGCGGGCGATGCCGAAGATCGTGCCACGGCGCGGCAGCGTGGTCCATCGTGAAGTCGTGGAAAAGGTGCCGATGGGGTGGGAGGGGTGAGCAAGCTCTTTTGCCATCCCCCGAAAATGCTTGCACACTCAGCCTGCCGACGATATTCTAGCCATTATCCTCAGTGCGGCAATCTCTGAACGAATCGCCAGGAGCCACTATGTCCATTCACATCAAGCAACTCGAAAAAGCTCTCGATAAGTCTTTCAAGGGACTTATTGACCTCACCGACGTTTCCCAGCACGCGCCGCCGAACCTTCGTAAGATGTTTCTCACCAGATCGTTGGCAGCGTATTCGCTCCATGTCCTGGCAGGTATTCCGCGCGAGGTAGCAGCCGACGCCGTAGTTGATGGCTTTGAAGATATGGGGATTGATGCCGTCCATGTTGACCATCAGCGGAAGACGCTGTGGATAGTTCAGTCCAAGTGGATCGCAAGTGGGAACGGTTGCCCCGACCGTGCGGAACTCGCCAAGTTCCGAGACGGCGTTAAGCGTCTTCACGAACTCGACTTTCCCTCCGACAACGCAAGGCTGCTTCGCAAGGCACGCGATGTACGGGACGCCCTTACCGATCCTAATGTTCGAGAACGCCTTGTGTTGGTGTACACTGGCACACCTCTGAACAAGGGAAGTCACGGCATCATGGCAGACTTCATTAGCGGCATCAACAAGCATGGTGAGATGGCGGAATTCATCTCCATGCCGTTAGCTGAGATTCATCGTCGCCTGCGCGAAGTGATCGAAGGGCAACCGTTTGATGCTCAAATCGGCCTAGAGAATTGGGGGCAGTTCTCTGGGCCTTACACGTCATACTATGGCTATGTTCAGGCGCAAGTTATTGCGGAATGGTGGGCAAATAGACGCGAACGCCTCTTTTCGCAGAACATCCGCGCGTTTCTTGGAACGACGGACGTTAATTCCTCGATCCGAAACACGCTTCGTACCGAGCCAGAGAACTTCTGGTATTTCAACAACGGAATTACGATCCTATGCAGCAAAATCAAGAAGACGCTGCTTTTTGGAGATAAGAGTTCCTCTGGCGTGTTTGATTGCTGTGGCGTAAGCATCGTCAATGGCCTTCAGACAGTCGGGACGATTGGCGAGGCATACCTAGAGAACCCTGCCAGCCTAAATGAGGCGAAAGTCTTCGTTCGGCTCATTTCTCTTGAGAATTGTCCAGCGGACTTCGCAAAGAGGGTTACAAGGGCAACGAATACGCAGAACCAAGTGGAGATTCAGGATTTCGTCTCCCTTTGTCAGCAGCAGCAGCGGCTTAGGAAGGAGTTGCTCTACGATGGTGTTGACTACGAACTCCAACACAGGAGTTTGGACGCCCCACACGTCAAGGACCATGCTCACTGCTGCCTGCGAGAGGCAACTGAGGCACTCGCTTGTGAATCCACGGATGTTGGACTTGCGATTGCGGTGATAGCAAGAAACCTTGACCCGATTTGGAGGGACATAACGATTCCACCGTACACCGCACTTTTCAACAACAAACTTACTGGTACGAGACTGTGGCGAGCGATCCGAGTGTTTCGAGATGTCGAGGCACGAACAGCGAGTGGAATCGGGTTCGATTTATCACAGCGAGTAGTTGTCTGCTACGGATGGCACCTTATTGCGCACCTTGTGTTCCGAATGATAGACCCTCGCGCCCTGGAAGATACCAATTTCGATTTCGAGACGTTTTGTGGTCAAGAGTTGCCTGCCGTAATAAGCGCGGTCATTGCAGATTTGGCACGGGCGTATCGGAAAGTGTACCGAAAAACAAATCGTCTGCACTTTTCACTTAACTCCGTATGCCGCAAACTCCGCTCAGCGGTACTCAAGCCGAACTTCATTCAGGAACTTCGCGCCACGGGACACGACTCCGAGACTGCCAGCGTGACAGAGATCGTTACCTGGGCTGAAAAGCATGGTCTTGTGACCGATTGGCGGAGAACGTCTGCTGGATGGATTTTCGCGTCGTACTGTATCGAGAAGGAATCTCACGTCAACACAATGATTCTGAGTAGTTCGGGAAAGATCAGCCTGCCGTTGGATCACTTATCGAAGTATCCGCCTTTTGACACGGAAATTGTGAGGCTGGTACTCCTAGAGCGTCTCAACCGCATTCCAGGCGTAAGCATCCCTGCGACGCAAAACACTAGCAGGGTATCGCTTCCGTTGACTCAGTTTAGTGGGGCGTCGGAAAGAGCATGTTTGCTGCAAATCCTGGCCTGGATGGCAGCACAAATTGGCAAACCCGACAGTGGCGCACAGGCGGCTGCCAAGAGTGCCTAAGCATTTGAGGCGATACCCATTTACGCCGACAACGCCTGCCGCCACGTCGGCCCAAGGTGCCGCAACACCTTCTCCATGACCCAAACTTGCCCATTGGCCTTCTCCGTCTGTTCGTAGGCCCATTGGGCAATTTGAACCGACCCCGACAAGTCGAATGGTAAGGCCGCGTCCAAGATTCGGCTACGAAGCTCCTCCTGATTCTGCTTGTTCCGCTCTGCCCACGCGGCCAAATGATCCTCGGCCGCCAAGTGGTCCGACTTGGCGTGGTTGCAGGCGTTGTGGGCCAGGACGAAGTTTGGGCCAAGGTCCGTAGGATACCGCGACCACGGAACAAAATGATCGACTTGGGATTGCTTCGGCAACGGTTTGCGACAGTACATGCAGTTGCCGCGCTGAACGTCCATCAGGATCGGACGGTAAACTTCCAAGCTGGCCCGCTCATGGCCGAAGAGGAATGTTCCCAGGTCGGTGAGGTTGCCAAGTTTGTTAGCGTTGACCTTCTGCACGAACCGTACCCAGGCCCCCTGGATCATGTCGCGGAGGAGTTCATAGAAGGTCCGCAGGCAATAGGCCACCCCAGCCTTCAAAATAATCTCCGTCCCGCGATCCACGTTGCAGTAAAGGAAATCGAGCCGCTCGTCTCCGACGGTCTGCAATTTCCAGAGCGGCATGACGCGGACGACCTGATCGACTTCGCTGACCAATGACGACCATTGGGTGGGGGCAACCTGTTTCAAGCGGAAGAGCGCACCCCCACACTTCTGCTGGGATTCCACGATTTGCGAGATGATCGCGGCCTGCTTGCCCGTGTTCTGCTGAAGGATCAGGCCCGTATTCTCGCCGCTGATCTGAAATGGCCGACATTGCCGCCAGTACAATTCCACGAACTTGGCGGCAATGTCCTTGGTATCGAGATGAAGCGGCGCACCCGTGTCGTCGCCCTTCAGTACCGCAAGATCGGCCAGGGCGTGGAGCAGGGCGAACTTGTACGACGCGACGAACAGGCCCTCGGCCAGCAGCCGTTGAATGTTGCGGAGGAACTTCACTTGGTCGTCAGGGCTGGGAATCGTCCACGTCATTTCTCGGCCTCGCCCCAATACTTGGCCTTTTCGGGCTTTATCCAACGCACGCCACCCCTTGGATCAGGGGAATCGCCCTTTCGTCTGGGGATAATGTGAACGTGGGCGTGCATGACCGTCTGGCCCGCAGCTTTGCCGTCATTGACGCCCACGTTGAATCCGTCTGCATTCATGTCGGCCATCAACTTGGCGCGAACGTGAGCCACCAAACGCGAAACCGCCGCTTGTTCTTCGTCGGAGAGGTCGAAAAGGCTGGCGACATGCCGCTTGGGGATGACCAGGGTGTGGCCTTCCGCGATGGGAAAAGCATCGGGAATGGCGAACGCAACCTCGTTTTCGGCAACGATGCGGCTGGCGGTCACGGCGCAAAATGGGCATTTGTTCTCTGCCATGTCTTTGCCTTCCAAGGTCTTGCTTATAAGTCTTGCGCATTCCAAGCAGCAGAGTGCTGGAATGGACGCAGTGCCCTGCATCATTGCACCGACTTCTTCAGAACGTCTGCCACAAAAACTGCAAAGGACGGCAGGCGAAGTCTTAGACTGTTTGGTTGGCATCGTGGTCCTTTAGACGCAAAATGGGCAATTGTTCTCGGCCATGCCCATGATTTAAGCACTTTGAGGCCCCGCTTGCAAGCCTCTTCTTGCAGCAGCGGGGCCAATGGGAGAAAATGACAATAGAACCATGCTTTCCCAGAGGACCGAACGATGAGAACGCTTCTGACTTTGGCGATATGTCTCGCCGCCCAGCAAATCGCATTGTCCCAGCAGAAAGAGAAGGACGCCCTGCCTGCTGCCCCAAGCTACGCGGGAAAGGACCTCAGCGAATGGCTTGCCCTGACGAAGGACAAAGACGCGAAGGTTCGCGCGCAAGCTGTCAACGCCCTTGGGATGATCGGCCCCGAAACAAATGCAGTCATTCCAGCGATAACCGAATTACTCAAAGATAAAGAATGGGAGGTTCGGAACTCTGCTGCCTTTGCTCTGGGGTCTCTCGGTAACCAATCCAACGTAGAGACCGCCGTTCGTCTTGTCACGGAATCGCTCAAAGACAGGGACGAAAGGGTGCGGGAAGACGCTGCTTACAATTTGGGATGCATAGGCCCCGCCGCAAGAACAGCCGTTCCAGCCCTCACCGAATTGCTCAAGGACAAAGTCAAGTTGGTTCGGGAGAGCGCTGCTCAAGCCCTCGGGCGCATCGGCCCCGAGGCGAAGACAGCTATTCCAGCGATAACGGAAACGATCAAGAAGAATCAAATGGTTCATTGGATCGCTGCCGACGCCCTGGGACAAATTGGCCCCGCAGCCTTTCCAGCCCTCACCGAATTACTCAAGGACAAGTCTGAGTTCGCTCGCGCGGCTGCTGCTACCGCCCTTGGGAAAGCCAAGGTCGAGACCGCCATTCCTGCGCTCGCCGAATTGCTTAAAGACCACAGCGAGTTGGTTCGGGAGCATGCTGCTTATGCCCTTGGGTACATCGGTCCCGAGGCGAAGATGGTCATTCCAACGCTCACCGAATTGCTCAAAGACAAGAACGGGGCGGTTCGAGGAGCCGCTGCTTCCGCGTTAGGGGAATTCGGTCCCGACGCAAAGATCGCCATTATGCCCCTGACGGAATTATTAGATGACAAGAGCGAGGATGTTCGGCGTAACGCAACATCGGCCTTGAGGCACATCAGCCCCAAGGCGGTCGCCATCCCAGCCCTCATAAAACTACTCAAGGACAAAGATTGGACTGTTCGGGAAGCGGCTGCCGCGACTGCTGCGCAGGTCGGCCCAACGGTTATTCCACCCATCGTGGACTTGCTCAAGGACCAGAGTAAGGACGTTCGGTGGGGCGCTGCTCAAGCCCTTGGCTATATTGGTCCCGCAGCAAAGATAGCCATTCCTGCCCTTACCGAATTGCTAAAGGACAAGGACGAGGGGGTTAAGGCGACCACTGCATGGGCCTTGGAACGGATCGGCCCCGAGGCAACGACCGCCATTCCCTCTCTCATAGCATTGCTCAAGGACAGGGATGCGAGGGTTCGAGGGGCTGCTGCCAAAGCCTTGGAAACTATCAATCGCCTTCCACCGACTCCCTTCGCTTCCAGTGGTTTCCAGCCTGAAAAGGAAGAAATCAATTCCATCCTACCTCCTGCACCCAAGGATCAAACTTGGGTACTCGTTTGGCACGACGAATTCGACGGCACGACGCTCGACACCGCCAAATGGGAGATCATGCCCGACGCCCCAAGAAAGGGCGGCTTTTGGTCTCCCAAAGCAGTCTCGCTGGACGGCAAAGGCCACCTGGTCATCAGCACCATCAAAGAGGGCGATAAGTTCATCGACGGCTGCGTGCGGACCAAGGGCAAGTTCGAGCATTCCTTTGGCTACTACGTCGCCCGCGTTCAACTTCAGAAGCAGCCAGGCCATTGGTCGGCGTTTTGGATCATGGGCGACGGTGTGGGCAAGGTCGGCAGCGGTGGCCGTGACGGTACGGAAATCGACATCTACGAGAAGCCGTGGCTCGATGATCGTGTCCAGCACACACTCCATTGGGACGGCTACGGCAAGGACCATAAATCTGAAGGCCACGTCGCCAAGGTGACAGGGATCATGGACGGCTGGCACACCTTCGGCCTGTGGTGGAAGCCCGACGAGTATATTTTCTACGTCGATGGCAAGGAAACATGGCGCACAAAAGGTGCGTGTCAGGTGCCCGAATACATGAAATTGAGCGACGAGATCGGCAATTGGGGCGGCGACATCAAGACGGCCAAGCTGCCCGACGCATTCTTAGTGGATTATGTGCGGGTTTACGACGTGGTGGAGATGAAGTGAAGTTGATGTCGGACGCAACGCCGCAGTCTGAAAGCCGCTCTTTTTCCAGGCATTGGATCGTGCTTGGGTTGCTTGTGGTGGCACAAACTGGGATCGGGGCGTACTTCAACGGACAAATCGACATGAGGGGGAATGGTTGGCTTCTCACGATAGGACTTCTTTTTTCCCAGCCGATCTTGCTGGCGTTCTGGGCGGCATTCGCTCCGCAGCCATTCTACCAACGGTTCCTGTGGTCGTTTCTGCTCTGCACCGTGGTCTCGTTTTTCGAGCAACTGAACGCCTTGGACGCACAAAACGTGGTCAAGGGCATTATTATGATGATGTTCCTGGCGATCTTTATCGTGGCGACAATCGTGTTCTTGGCCTTCCGCTGGGTATTCCGCTGGCAGATTAAACATACGCTGATCGAAAATGTTCCGTCAGATTACCAACGAGGTCAGTTCGGCATCAAGCATCTGATTATCCTCATCACAGTCAGCGCTCTTTGCTGCGGACTAATCCGCTCGCTCTGCGTTATTAACCGTAACTGGCACTCGGACGAGCCGATTGTCCAATCGGTCGGCAGAGCATGTGCGATGCTTTTCTTGGTTCTTCCCGTCACTGTTGTCCCGTGGATCGTAATGTCGCACCGTCCAAAGGTAGTGCGGTCGCTTCTTGCCATGATAAGCGTGGAAATCGTGTGTGCGGTCTCAGGCGGCTATATTATATCGCTATGTTTCTCAACGTATCTCTCTCTTAGCTCCGTATTCGTGAGGGAAGGCAGAGCGATGCTGATTATTCAGCTTGGTGCGGGCCTCTCCGTCCTCATCAGCACCATCGTCATGCGATTTTGCGGTTTCAGGATGGTGCGAGTGCCGAAAGCCAGTCCCCGCTAAAAGAGGGCCTCAATGTACGAACGATTTACTGACCGCAGCCGCAAAGTAATGAAGCTGGCGAACGAAGAGGCCATGCGATTCAATCACGAATACCTCGGCACGGAGCATATTCTGTTGGGATTGGTGAAGGAAGGCAGTGGCGTGGCCGCCAATGTGCTGAACAACCTCAACATGGACTTGCGAAGGATTCGCCTAGAGGTCGAAAACCTCGTGAAAAGTGGTGACATGATAATGATGGGGCTGCCGCTGATGACGCCCGCTGTCAAGAGAGTGATTAAGTATGCGATTGAGGAATCGGCAACTCTCAAGCACGACTACGTTGGCACCGAGCATATACTGCTCGGTCTCCTGCGTGAAGTTTCGGGCGTTGCGGCACAAATCCTAATGACCTGTGGCATTCGGTTGGAAGAACTGCGAACGGAGGTCGAAAATGTCCTCAGTCAACGAGTTGATTGGGGACGGGGACTGCCTGCTGCCTTGCCCGAGGCATGTCCAAAGTGCGGTCAGCCCATAGTCCGTGTGATCTGGGGGTTTACCCATCTTGGCGAAAATGATCTGGCGGATTTCGGGAATCTGGAAGATGTCCAAGCAGGGCGGGCAATCCTTGCTCCAGAGGTTGAATTAGGGGGTCCGTCCTGGGTATGCCTGAAATGCGGCCCGAAGTGGTCTGAGATTCATAATCTGGCGATGCAAGATTACGGATTGCAGGTGGAGAAGGCAAAGGCGATAGTGGCAAACGATTCCGAAAAGGAGGAACGGTGTCGTGATGTCCAGGAAGGGCTGTGGCTCCAATTGGGCATTCTGTTTGACGAATTGGCGAGGAACGAATGATAGTCCTTGGCACGGAGCATCTTCTCTTGGGGCTAGTTCGAGAAGATGGTGGGGTACGAAGATCGAACGGACACTCGGTAGATAATCCAATGAAGCCCGATATTGGAAAAGAACCATGTTTGGCTGGCTGAAAGGCGAGTCCCGATGCCCCGTGGCCCCCAAGCTACAAGCATGGCTGGAAGGCCGTGCGGCATGGATCGCGCAGGAGTTTGGCATCGAGCGGCTGCGCGATGAAGCGGTCTTGCCGAATGACGACTTCTTTCCTGGCGAGTATAACGGCACCGAGGATGATGTCCGCAGGTTGTTCGGGCAGGTCTGTGAATACATGGGGGTTGATTTGAGTCGCGTCGATCTGCGATTCTACAAGGTGGGCGACCGCCGTGCCTTGACCCCTCTTGATGGCTGGGCATGGGCAGTAGGGCTATATCAGGACAAGGACGGGCGTGCCGTCGTGCAGATCGAAGAGTCTCAGTTCGATGAACCGCTCTCATTGGTCGCCACATTCGCACATGAACTGGCCCATGTGTTGCTGCTGGGGGAACATCGTCTGAAAGGAGATGAAGAAGACGGCGAACGAGTGACTGACCTCCTGGCGGTATTCTTGGGCTTCGGAGTTTTCTTGGCGAATTCGGCAGCACAGTCCAACGTGTTTCTTGGCCTAGTCGAAGGCCGTGAGAGTTCAAGACTCGGCTATTTGAGCGACACCGAACTCGCCTATGCCCTGGCAATCGTCGCTTGGCTGCATTACGAGGGCATGCCCGCGTGGGCCAATCTCCTGCGCCCGAATGTCCGTGAGCCGATGTTGGAAGGAATTCGTTGGTTGACAGAGGAAGATCAGAATACCGAGCTTCCGCGTGGCCGTCGTTTTGACGACCTCGGGGTGAAGGCTGACGCCTTTCCCCTGGTGCGACATCCAGCTTCGGCCCACTTTGCCAGGGAATCTGCCGAACAGGGGGAGGATCGCGGCAATCTCGACCATTTCAGTCTGGGCCTTTGGGCCGCCACTGACGGTCATTTTGATGAAGCAGTGCGGGAACTGAGTTTATCTATTGAAGACGATCCTGACGATGCGGAAGCCTATCAGCAGCGGGCACAGGCTTATTTGGGCCTTAACCGTGTGGAAGAGGCCCTGGCAGACGCAGAAAAGGCTATGGCAATCGAACCCGATGATGTTGCGTCCCATTGTATTCGCGGCAAGGCCCTAGTTCGTAGCGGCCATTACGATGCCGCTGCGGCGGATTTGGACGTGGTAATTGCCGAAAGCGAGCCGCATGGCAACGAGATCGAGCAACTGGCCGAGGCATATTTTCTGCGGGGGTTGATTCGCGCCCTTAGAGAAGACTTATCGGCGGCGATTCGAGACTTCACTCGATCCATCATCACGGTTCCCTATCGTCCCGAAGTGTACGAGGCGAGGGCGGCTGCGTATGAGCGTCAAGGCAAAACGAAAAAGGCTCAACTTGACCGCGAAGAAGCAGAGTACCGCAGGTCGAAACCGCCGCAATGACAACATGAAACGCCGCTGAGAATCTCAGCAGGGACACAGGAATGTACGAACGATTTACTGACCGCAGCCGCAAAGTGATGAAGCTGGCGAACGAAGAGGCCATGCGGTTCGGGCATGAATACATCGGCACGGAGCATATTCTGTTGGGATTGGTAAAGGAAGGCAGTGGCGTGGCCGCCAACGTGTTGAGAAACCTCGGTATTGATCTGCGAAAAGTCCGCATTGAGGTCGAGAAGCTCGTTCATAGTGGTTCCGACATGGTGACGATGAGCAAGCTGCCGCAGACGCCCCGTGCCAAGAAGGTCATCGAGTATTCGATGGAAGAGGCCCGCAATCTCGGCCATAACTACGTCGGCACCGAACACATTCTCTTGGGCCTGTTGCGCGACCAAGAGGGCGTTGCCGCAACCGTGCTTTTGAACTTGGGCCTCCACATAGAGGAGATACGGAGGGAAATTGAAAATCTTCTTGGCAAGTCCCAATCCCCAGGAGAGTCGAACGCAGAGAAAGTGGACTTGCCCAAGGTTTGTCCGAAATGCGGCCAGCCCGTGGTTCGCGTCATTTGGCATCGTGTCCGTCTGCTTGAAAAAGACCTCGAAGACGTTGCTGCGGGCCGAGCCATCCTTGGTTCCTCAGTTGGCACCGTGGGACCAGAATGGGCTTGCCTGCAATGCGCGCCCAAGTGGTCCGAAGTCCATCGTCTGGCCGTAGAAGAACAGGAATTGCAAGTCGAGAAGGAGAATGCTATAGCGGCGAAGCAGTTTGAGAAAGCGGCGCAATCCAACGACAGGCAGATGGAAGTGCGGCAACAACTCATGCGCCTGCTCAGCGAAATTCTCGCGGGGGATGAACGATTTATTCGGCAGTGTCAAGTGAAGCCGCCGCACGCGTGTTCCAAGTGCGGCCACTCACGCCTCGTCCGCGTGATTTGGGGTGGCTACTGTCTTTCTGACAAAGACCTAGAAGAAATCAAGTCAGGGCAAACCCTTCTCGGTTCGGTTGCAGGCGATAAGAAGGGGCCGCCGTGGGCCTGTCTGGAATGTGCCCCCAAGTGGTCCGAGGTCCACGACCTGGCTATGCAGGACTACGAATTGCAGTTGGAAAAAGCGAAGGCGATAGAATCGCAGGATTTTGAGAAGGCCGCACGGTGCCTCCGTTCCCAAGAAAAGTTGCGGAGTCAGTTGGCCGTGCTGTACGAGGAACTGTCGAAAGACAAATGATTCACACCCCTGAATCCAAGATCAAAGAAGCCATCCTCCATCCCGTACATGAGATTCGGGGGACGATGGCAAGGCTATGAGCATGGCAGACGTTTGGACCAAAGAACAGTACGAGGAGTTTGTGCGAGATTCCTATGATTACCTGAACAAGGTGCAGGAGGCCACTAAGCGGGATTTCGCCTTGGGAAGTTACGAGAGGTACGACTGGGACCAGAGGAAGGGGACGCTGACCTTCTCGGACAACGGTATGCCGAAGGTAATCGCGCAGGTCGCGTTCGTTGGCTCTATCTCCAAACGGACCAAGACGTGGCTTTGGTCATGGGACAACGACAGCATTTTGCCCTCGGTCAAGGAGCATATCGCTGAAGTCCGCAGGTTTGGGGAACTGCACGGGCTTCGGGAATTGACAATCCCGAAGTGGGATGCGGCTGAAGAAGACGGGTGGGCAATGACGGCGGTGACGGCCCGAATCCTTCAAGCCAAAGGCGCGTATCGCTCGCCCGACGACAACGGATTCACGTTCCTCGTCTTCACCAGTCTCGAATGGGCGAGCGAGAGTGACGATGTGCCGCAATCACGCCCGATGTAGCGACGAGTTGCAACCATGAACAGGACTGTGGATCGACTGAACCGTGACGCCTTGGTGGCCGCGATCAACCGCTACCTCGATGGCGAGACGACCGCCTTCAAGTTCGATGACGAGATTTTCGGCATCGACAGCGACGATCCCACGATTTCCTACCTCGTCCGTCAACTTTGGCTCTTCTACGACGACCTCAAGGATCATAAGGCTCAATTGTCGAAGGAGGCTTGGGACTACTTTCAACGGCTTGTTCTCGTCCTGCAATCCGATGCGCACATTGAAGTCAGCACGCGGCGTCGATGGGACTATAGCCATGTGATCGCCTTTGACGCACTTCTTCTTTTCGTCTACGCCGCTTGGTGGCTGGGCTGGGGGCCGCAGTTGATTGTCCTGGCGATTCCCTTCGGTGCGGTTTCGATTGCCATTTCTTGGTGGCGAGGTCGTGCAGCAGCACAAGAAGTGGACAAGAACCAAATTGCCCTTATGCCCTTCTCGTCGGTCAGCGAATTGCTACCTCTACGCCGCCGCGTGCAGAACTTTAGGAAGCGCAAGTACCCTGTAGGCATGACGCCGTTCAAGGTTCGCAGCCCCTTGGAGGAAACGGCCATGAAGCTGCAAAGCTATGCGTCGTGGCTGCGATTCTCTCCATTGGTCTTGATGTTCCAAGTCCTGCCGACCACGGAAACGAATACGCGAATCGTGATCGACGACAGGAGGCTCGTCGGCCCTACACGATCTTATTAGGCACGGGAGCAGAAGCATGTTGGTTTGGGACCGCAAGAAGTACCAAGGCATCGTCATAAACGACAACATCGTCGTGACCGTCCTCGAAATTCGCGGCGACAAGGTACGCCTCGGCGTCGAGAACGCATCGTCCGTTCGCAGAAGAGAAACGTTTGGCTCGCCCCATCAGGCGGAACAAGAAACGAAAAGCCCCTCGCAGGGCGGCGCGAGCGAAGGGTCCAGAGGGGAGCATGACCCGCCAATTTGAAGTACAGCGATCTCGCTGCTACGCTAGGAAGGGTAGGATAACGCATTCGCGCCAGGGCCGAAATGGTCCGTAAAATGAACCATCAAATGGAGTATCGCATGATTATCTTTACAAGGTTGCTTGGATTTGGAACCGTTCTTCTTTCGGTAGTCGCGCTGCTTTTATGCTTTGCGGGAATCGTCAGCGTGTGGATGGTCAAGAGTCGCGTGAAGGCCATCGGGAATGCCGCGTTCTCAGCCGCCGATGATTCGTTGGTGTTCGTGGACGCCAAACTGAATCGGGTGAAAGAGGCGTTGGACAGGAGCCACCAGCGCGTGGGTTGGATTTCCAAGGCAGCGGAGCGGTTGCGGGATGCGCAAGCGGACGCACGAAAGGAGGCTGAGCCACTGCTGCAATCTCTCGATGAGGTCTTTCAGCAATTGAAGGCCGCTGAATCTTGGCTGGATTCCTGCCATGCGGTCGCCAGCGGCGTCAGCAGGGTATCGGAAGCCGTGGTGTCGTCTGAGTATGCCGCCTCGCACAAAGACTCGCCTGGTATCGCCATTGCCAAGCGGATTCAGGAGTTGTCCGATTCGACTACCGAAGTTCTCGCCACACTTCAGGTTGTGCGGCAGAAACTTGTCGATCTACGCGACACAGGAAAACTCGCCCGAGAGGTCGTCGCAACGGTTGTGGCCCATGTAGCCGATCTGGATGGGAAATTGGCGAACCTTTCGGCACGCCTTGAAAAGTTCGACAACAAGGTGACGCAAACCAAGGCGGCAGTTGACGCCGCGCATCAAAGACTCCGCTGGTGGATCAGAATTGCGGCGGTCGCCCTAACGGTCCTCATGGCGTGGTTTGCCGTTTCGCAAATTGGAATGATTCGATGCGGATGGCGTTGTTTGCGCAACGATCTTCCGTTTGCGACAGCACGATGACGACCCTACGCAGGTCGAGTCCGATGGACAGAAAGCCATTTCAGTATTCGCTCTCTGGCCTGTTTATTCTGACGACGGCCTGCGCGGTGCTGATGAGTATCGTGAAGACCTTTCCCAACGCATCAGCCCATCTCGCGGGACTCGGCCTTATGTTGGCGGGGCCATTGCTGTTCTTCCTGGGAAGCCTCCTTGTCTTCCACGGAGAAGTCTTCTTTCGCCACAGCAAGCGATTCGCTCGCGTCTACGCGCCCTTGATAGGTCTTCTCTGCATCATCGCTGGGGTAATCTTGTTCTTGTTTCTGCCGTCACTTTGACGCCGCTGTCCGCGTCTACACGACCTTCTTGATCTCCAAGGCCGCCGCGAGGGCCTGCTTCGCAATTTCAACGCTGCCTACGGCCTTGAGAAAAGCAAAGGCCGCTTTGATCTCGGGGATGCCCACGACGCCGCCTTGGGCAACGACATTCTCGACGACCGCCTTCACCGCACGCCGCCGCCGCTTGCTCCTGGCCTTGATGTTCCCGACGTAGTTGGCCGTGACCGTGATGCCCTCCGCCGCGAGGGCCTCCACGATTTCGTTTCTGTCCGCCTTCTTGTGCGCCTTCAGATAGTCGCGCACAGCCTGGGTCTTGTTAACTTCGGCTTGTGGCTTCGTGTCTACAGCTTGGCTTTTCGCCATCTTCTTGGCAACGGCCCGCTGGTTATGCTTGGACTTGACAGCGTAGATAAGGCCAGTATTGACCGTGACGCCTTCTTTTGCCAAGGCATCGACAACCTCCTGGGGCGTGGCCTTGGGGTTTTTCTTGCAGTAGTCGCGGATGGCTTGGGATCGGTTGACTTCGGGTTTCTCTGCCATGATTTGGCTCCTTGTGGTGGGGGGATTTGGAAAAGAACAGTTTCGCAAGCCCCAAAACGATTGTCAAGGGTTTGCGGCATAGTCACTTGCCATAGCTGACTTGAACTTGAATAATTCATCTGCCGTGGGAAATGCCTTTTGGAGAAAGGAGGACAATGTGTTTAAGATAGGCGGGGCCATCGTTCTTGCCATTGCGGTCCTGTCAGGATGTGCCAAGCGAGAAACAGATGCGGATCGACAAGGGGCAGCGGGCGACAAGGGCCGCGAAGCCATCCATCTAGTTATGAGCCAGCTTGGCCTCTTCGAGACGGCACTTGGTCGATACCAACAATCGGTCGGTGACTTTCCCACCAGCAAGCAGGGATTGCAGGCCCTTCGTACCCGTCCACCCGATCTGCCGAAGCCAAAGAAATGGAACGGTCCTTATCTGAATCCAGAAGTGTCGCTTCAACCGTTGAATTTGGAACTGCCGCTTGATCCGTGGGGGCATCCCTACCATTATCGTTGCCCAGGAATCCATAACCCCGAGAGGTTTGACGTGTGGTCAGATGGCCCTGATGGCGTGGACGGATCAGCAGACGACATCGGAAACTGGAAATAGAAGATTCTTGCCATTCCTAAGTTGAAAACAGATAATTATTAGGGAAGGGAGAACTGCCATGATCCACGTCGCTTTCTTCTGTCTGCTCATAGGGCAAGTACCGCCACCGCCAATGCCGCACCCGCCTGAAAGTTACAAGGAATCAACGCCCGCTGATTCTCAAGCCGAGCGTGAATGGCTTCTGGACCATCTGTTCGCGGATTTGCAGGCGCAGGGCAAACTCGATGCCCAGAAGCGGCAGGAAGTCGAGCGAATGGTGAACAGGGCCACGGACCTACAAATAGCCCATGCCGTTCAGCATTATCGAGACCTCAGTGCCCAAGTCGAGGCCCAGAAATTGGCCGAAGCACAAGCCAACCTTCGCCGCTTGCAAGCCTACCGCGACGATCTAAAGCGGGAAGTCGAGCGTCGAAAAGAAGTCTATCAAAAAGAACAGGCGATGATGGCCTACGGCTCAGCCCTTGCCGCTCAACAGGCACAGTGGGCGATGGGCAATTTCTATGCTGCCCCGTACTATTACGCGCCCTACCCGCACCACCATCATCATTGGTGATTTAGTTCCGTCCACGGCAGTAGGCTTCCCGTCAAACAACCTCCTCCATCGCCGCCATTTAATTGAAATGTGTTAGCGGCGGCCAGCGATTGTACCATTATGGCGGTCAGAACTGGACCAGTTTTGGAGGAAGAAACAGACGTAAGTACCTGGGCCTCTTCTCTGTTACGGTTTTGCTAGCTACCCAAAAGG
>Ga0181520_10004133_pt1 | contig 24672 bp, 29 predicted proteins | sample PEATcosm2014_Bin_29_FD_132451 | JGI IMG/M metagenome (GOLD analysis project Ga0181520, IMG submission 132451) | Peatland microbial communities from MTU Mesocosm Facility, Houghton, MI, USA - PEATcosm2014_Bin02_30_metaG | ecosystem: Environmental > Terrestrial > Soil > Wetlands > Peat | place...
ATCGAGGGTAACTGCGCCATTTTGCGCTAACACGCGGCCCTCTACATTTGTGCCGGTGTTGAGCGTCGCGGACGTCAAAGCCAAAATATCTCCCTTGAAAATAGAATTTGTACCCAGCGTCGCGGAACTGCCGACTTGCCAAAAGACATTGCAGGCCTGAGCATTATTGATTAGTTTGACCACACTGGCCGATGCGGTGGTGAGCGTGGAGCCCGCTTGGAAAACAAAGACGGCGTTCGGGTCGCCGCCGCCGTCGAGCGTGAGCGTTCCCGTGAGTCCGATTGAGGAACCGGAATTATAGACGCCTGGCGACAATATTTGACCACCGAGGTCAGCACTAATCGCGGAGATCGGTCCCTCGCCGACTGCGGTGTTATAGGCAGTTGTCAAATCGTTTTTGGCGCCTTGCGTAGTCGCATCGCCTGCATGATTCGTTCCAGTCAAGGTCACTGAGCCGAAGCCAGTCTCGGTCAGAGTCGGATACGTCCCGACGTCCCCAGTGATCACGGTTGAACCAGTGTTGGTGATACCGGCACCAGATAAGACCGCGAAACTGTCCGCCGTGCCAAGAGGTACCGCGGTTGCCGCAGCTTTCGCTAACACAGCCAGACCAAGCGCGCATACCATAGCCAATACAACTGCTGATATTTTGCCAGATGTTTTCATAGTCAATTGGAGAGTTTAGGTATAATCCTCTTCACAGTTTACCCTAAAAAGACCTTTTATTGTCAATTCACTGGGGATAAGTTATTGAGAATTCAAAACAACCGTGTTGCCGACGCTGCTCCCTTGTGGCGCTGACGATGTGAATTCCACTGATGGTATAGATATTAGATATCGCCAGTTCGATTCCGGTACCCATGCTTAAAATCGTTCATTTTTGCTGTGATTGCGACACAAATTTGTGTCGAATACGAGAAACGGAATCGAACTGGAAATATGTTGTATATGCTGCATACGCAAAAATCACTCTCGTGGTTTTATGCGCTTTTATGAGCGAACAGGGGCGGCGGTACAGTACTGATTTTCGTATGGGGGCCGGAATGGTTCCGGCGTCACAACCGTGTTGCGGGGGTCATAGACGAACCGACGATTCCGTCGCATAAATACTCATCTCGCTTCGGTTCGATTCCGATACCCATCATAATAAAAACAAATCGGGACTGCCCACTAAAGGACAGCCCCGAATTTTTTCGAGCCCAAGGATCAAGAATACAAAAGAGCCAAGGACTCGAAGTTCAAGAATCACTCCTGCGGAAGGAACGCCGACGCGGAGCCATAGCAACCGCCCGCGCCGCCGACCCCATCCGCGCCGAACCCGAGCCTGCCGCCGTGGAAGAAGAAGATCGGCGCGCGCGAAAACACGCGCTCACCACCCGGCTTGAACTCGTCGCCAGCACAATCGATCCAGAGATCGTCGTAGTTGGCGAGGCGTTCCGGATGAAGCAGGAGCATGATCCCCACTTCGAAGGCACCGAGACCAAAGCCCTTGCCGCCAATGACCACGCGTGCCCGGCGAACCGAGCGGCCGCGGTGAACGATACCGAACTGCGCAGGGATGACCAAGAGGTCAGAATCCTTTTGCTGTTCGGCGATTGTCGCCATGGCTTCCGCTTTCCATGCAGTTTCGCGCAAGTGTGCAGAGTCCATCTCGTTCTCGCGCCAGTTGGAGAATTGCCCCTTGCGGGTTTCCTTCAACTTGGCGAGGACGATTCTGACGGCTTCGGCATAGGTCGTGACATGGTGGAGCTTTGCGAAGGACTGCCACGTCGGAATGACGAACAGGCCTTCTGCTCCCTTCGGCATTGCCATCTGCGCCGCCTTCTCGTCGTGGAAGCCCACACCGGGAAACAATTCGCGCGAGCAGTTCGACTGCCAGGCGACGTCCCTCGGCTTGATGTAGCCGGAGAGGTAGCCATAGGTCGAGGCGACTTCTTCATTTGCGAACTGATTTGAGATGGAGCAGCGCTTGATCAGGTCGGCCAGTCCCGCCGGGAACTCGGGGTTCTCGTTCAGATACTGCGCGTCGTCTTCGACCAAGTTCGCCTTGTTATAGGCGGCCCGGAAAAGCTCGACGGCCTTTTGACCCTTCTTGTGATCTGCGGTAACGGTAGACGTGGACAACGTTTTCGTCGGCATCATCTTTCTCCTTTGTTTTGCGAGATTCGCTCCCGCTTGCGGCTCTATGAGACGAGCTGTTTAAGGCCTAACGAATAAGCCACAAAAAGCTCGCCTCATAGTCAATGATTCTTGGATTGGAAAGGACTTGATAATCTGATTAGAGGATAGCACATCTGATATGGATAGTCAAGGCGCGTCGTGGATGCTATATTTTGGAGCGAGTCTAGGCTCATGCACGGTTCTCCACGGACGACCGTCGCCGAACTCTTTCTCTTCGAGAAACTGGGCCAGAGTTGTGCCGATTACGATTTGCACAAGCGTGCTCTTTGGTGAGGAGATACTGCTTGCCTTCGCCCAAGGCGAACCGATATGGTGCCGCCAGATGAAATTCAGGAGCGAGAGACGGTCTCAAGCTCCGGTGCCAGGGATGGGCGAAGACAAACGCCGAGTGATGAGCGCGAGTTTTCGAACGCGCCGATCTTCAACTTCAACGACGGCAAGCTCAAGTTCGACACGAATAGGGTCGACAACACGAACGATAACTATGGCTCCGCGTCGGCGTTCCTTCCGAAGTCACTTCTCACCGCAAACGGCGTCTTATTGGCGTCGTTTGTTATATCGATCGTATCCATCCGCCGAGCATCCGACCGATTTCATCAATCATTTCTTGAAGCTTCACGTACTTCTTCGTATCGATGGAGTGAGTTTCTTTAAGAAGACGGATGAAGAAGCGGACTACATTGAGTTTCATGCTCGCACGCTCGAGAATGACTGATTTCTGTGCATTTTTCGAATATCCGGCTTCAAGAATTGCTTCGACCATATCGAGGATTGCGTTTTCGCAGCGTTCGTAGAGGGTGAAGCGCTCGGCTTTGGGCACGACGCGCCGATACATATGAAAAGTGAGATATAGATCATACACTTTCTTCAGAATTGGAATATCAGCATCATTCATACATGAAAACTTATGAGCACGTTTTTGATAAAATAGCCTCCTCCGAGGCGCTCTTCCGCGCATGGGATGAATTCAAACGCGGCAAGCGGATGAAAGAAGATGTGCTCGCATTCGAGAAGGAATTGGAGCACAATATTTTCGATCTGCATCGCGATTTGAAGACCAATCACTATCGGCATGGACCTTATACCGATTTTTATATCCAAGATCCCAAGCTCCGGCATATATACAAAGCGAGTGTTCGCGATCGAGTGTTGCATCATGCGATGTTCGCCGCTCTGAATCCGATTTTTGAGCCAACATACATCTCCTACTCTTTTTCGTGCCGCATTGGGAAAGGAACTCACAAAGGTGTTGAGGTACTGGCGCAAATGCTTCGCGCTGTGAGTAGAAATGGTACACAACCGTGCTATGTACTTAAGTGTGATGTTAGAAAATTCTTTGATAGTATCGATCACGACATTCTGTTCGGCATTCTTGAAAAACGAATTACTGATCCGAGTGTTCGCTGGCTTATGAGAGAAATAATCGGAAGTTACGGGGCGGCGGGCTTTGCGAGAGAGAGAGAGAGAGGAAAATGCGCCGAGAAAAGGACTGCCCATCGGCAATCTCACGAGCCAGCTTTTCGCCAATATTTACATGAACGAGTTCGATCAGTTTGTGAAGCATGCTCTGCATATTAAACACTATGTCCGCTATACTGACGACTTTTTGATTGTGGGCAACGATCCTGCGGAGCTGGAAACTTTCCTGCAGCCGATACAGAATTTCTTGCGCAAACGACTCAAGCTCGAGCTTCATCCAGACAAAGTTGAGATACGACGATATACCAAGGGTGTGGATTTTCTGGGATACGTCGCTTTTCCACATTTCAGATTGTTGCGAAAGAAAACCGAAAAGCGAATGTATCGCAAGCTCGGGCGCGTGATTGCTGGTTATCAACAAAATCGGATAGCAAAGGAGCGGGCAGAGGCATCGCTCAATTCATATTTAGGAATACTGTCGCATGCCGATGCGTATCGACTCAGCGAGAAAATGAAGAATGACTTTTGGATCAAAATACATTAGTGATTTATGTGCCGCTCGTGTGTTTAAGCCATATTTCCCGATGACTTCCGATACCCATGAGGGGAACAGAAGTAGAAACTTGCATAAACACTGAACATTTTTGATTCAATTCCGGCGCCCCTGCTCGAAACCAAATCATTTTCACTGTGATTACGACACGAAACAGCTCTGAATACGAGAATCGGAATTGAACTGAAAATATGTTGGAAATGCTGCATGCGTAAAAATCGCTCTCGTGGTTTTATGCGTTTTTATGGATGAACAAGGGCGTCGGTACAGTACCGATTTTGCCATGGGGGCAGGAATGGTTCCTGGCGTCACAACCGTGTTGCGGGGGCCGGAATCGAACCGGCGTCTGGAGGTTATGGGCCTCCCGAGGTACCTCTCCTCTACCCCGCGATGTTTAAATTACTATACCCGCTTGAACAAGTTGTGCAACATTATATCATCTTAAATTCACGAAAGACGGATTCATAACGCGCGATGGTTCGGTGCGCGAGCGATTCGGAAAGATCAAAAGCCGAACCCTCGTGCGCGATTTGATTTCGCACTTTGTGCGCTTCCCAGGCGTCAGAGAGCGTGCTGAACTCATGCGGCTCAACGCTCTTCAACTTTTCACCAACGCCATCGCCCCGGTATCCTTGTTTTGCCAGGAGCTCATCGAGCATAATGTCGGCCTCGATAATCGCCTCGCGCCACTCGCTTGCGGAAGCACCGCTCGCGAGCAACTCAATGTGTCGCCATCGAGGAGAGCTCGTTCTCGCGTTTGGTGCGGGAATGAGAGTGCTATAATGTTCCTTTTCGCGCGCCCGTAACTGAAAGAGGCGCACGCTGATATAAACGATGGCGAAGAGTCCTACTATCGAAAGCGCGTAGCCGAAACCGATAATCCAGAGCCAAAGACGCGTGAGGAAGGTTGAGAATTCATTCGCGCTTATCGAACCGTAACAAGCGCCGCGCAGACAATCATACAAAAGACGAAACCAATATTCTATATTGAGCTGAAACGAAGGCATTGCTTTTAGTATACTGCAGTGCCGAGGGGAAAAAGTATGTTTTCCGCCTGGTGTGGTGCGATGAATTGGATGCCGACGGGAAGTTTCTTGCTATTGCGTTCAACAAAACCCATCGGGACGGAAATCGCCGGCATACCGGTTAAATTAGCGAGAACGGTGAATATGTCTTCGAGATACAAAGTGAGCGGATCCGATTTTTCTCCTATTTTGAAAGCCGGTGTCGGCATGGTCGGCGTCGCGATGATATCAACTTCTTTAAAAGCGTCCATAAACTCGCGCGTGAGCTGTGTCCGCGCGGCAATCGCCTTGTGATAATACGCGTCAATATAACCCGAAGAAAGCACGAAAGTTCCAAGCAGAATCCGCCGGCGCGATTCTTCGCCGAATCCATTTGTTCGCGAAAGGAGGTAATCGTCGAGTAATGTTTCTCCGCGTTTCGCGAGTCCGTAGCGCATGCCGTCAAAGCGCGCAAGATTCGTCGAGACCTCGGCAAAGTTGATAATGTAATAGGCGGCGAGTGCCGGTTTCGCTGAAGGAATTTCAATCTCTTTAATTTTTACTCCGCATTTTTTAAGCGTTGACTGGAAACGCTCTAACATATCTTTCCCGAGAATATCGGCGAAAAGATGCATTGGCACGCCGATCGTTTTTATTTTCTTTTTGTTGTGCGGGTATACATCATCGGGAATCGTCGTCGAGTCCTTTTCATCAATGCCGCGGATGACATTGAAAAGAATCCTCGCGTCTTCAGCCGTTTTTGTAATTGGTCCAACTTGGTCGAATGATGACACCGCCGCGATGATGCCGGAGCGCGAGACCGCGCCGTAAGTCGGTTTTAATCCAATGACACCGCAGTAGCTCGAAGGATTTCGAATCGAGCCGCCGGTGTCGGTGCCTAGCGCCGCGATGACGAGATGCGCGGCGACGGCCGCCGCCGAGCCGCCGGAGGTACCGCCGGGAACGCGGCTGGTGTCGTGCGGATTTTTCGTGACACCGAACGCGGAGTTCTCGGTCGAACCGCCGAGCGCGAATTCGTCCATGTTAGTGCGCCCGAGAAAGAGCGCGCCGGCATTTTTTAATTTTTTAATAACGGTTGCGTCGTAGGTCGCGCGATAATTTTCCAGCATCTTCGATGCCGCACTCGCGGTTTTCCCTTCGATTAAAATATTGTCTTTTATCGCGAGCGGAATGCCGCAAAGAAGCGAAGAATCATTCGCATCAATTCTTTTTTGCGTGGCAGTAATCGCCACATCATCGGCGTCAAAAATTTCAAGAAATGCGTGAAGTTCCGGATTCCGCGCGTGCGCCGCTTCAAAACACGCATCCCAAAGCTCGCGGACGGAACACTCCCGCGCGCGAAGCGCGCGGGCGGCTTCTGCGATTGTCATTTCATTTGGTTTTCTCATGAGAGATTATCTGCTTCACAATGAGCGCGTTTTTATCGCTCGCGGGAAATTGTTTGACGACTTTTTCAGTATACATTCCCGGCGTATTTGGCTCGCCATCTTTTCGCATCACATTACGCAGTGCCGGTTTTGTTTCTTTTTCGTTAGATAATTCGAGCTTTTCCAATTGTCCGACATACGCGAGAATCGCATCGAATTCGCGCGTGAATTTCTCAAGTTCTTTATCCTCGACTCTAATCCGCGCGAGCGCCGCGAGCTTCTTCACCTCTTCCGCCGTTGCCATGTTGGAAACTCTATCATTTTTTATCCGATTTCGGAATTTGCATTAAAAGCTTCCCGTATTCGCCTACTGCCACTTTCTATTTTAGCAAAAGGAAAGTCCCGCATCTGCCGAGAGGGCAAAATGCGGGACTAAGTGTTGAGAATCCAAGTGCAAGCACCTAGATTCAAATGTACGAGTTCTAACTTGCGGGGAGGACGAAGGCGAACGCGCCATCGTCAATCCACCGATAGTCGGGATCGCCCCAACAGCCGCCGAGACATCGCCCATCGAAGTAGCGGTACGAGTAGAGCACGTACGGGTAGCCGTCGACAGCCGGGATGGTCTCATGGAGAGCAGCGATGTACCAGATCCCCATTTCTTCCATCTGCTTGTCGGAGACCGTCTCGCGGATGCGCGGGACGATACCGGCTAACGGTTTCCCGTAGCCGAGTTTCTCCGCTTCAGCCCGCAGATTTCTCGTCTTGCGATCCGAATCGCGGGCAATGCAGTTGCCCGGCAAAAGAACGATCCGATACTTCTGTCCCACGATGAGACGGTGTTTGGCGTCGTATCCATCGGGCTTAGTGCTCGTGAGTATCTGCCCGGCGTAATCGTTAATGCAGTATCCTGCATTCTTGAGCCGTTCGATCTCCTGCACACCGGCGAGGTCGAGGCCGGTGATCGTTAAGACGATGTGGCCATGTTCGTTGCGCTCGAATGCGAATGGATTGCGTCGCTCAAGATACGCTTGAAACGTATCTCGGTTAACATGACTGCCGCTTGGCAGAGATGCTAATCTGAAGAACTCACTCATTTGCGAGGCCGAAATGTTCGTCCCCGCGATGTCAACTTTCGTTGCCATGATTTCCTCCTTTTTCTGTATTTTGTGCTGGCGGGTTCTTGGTCTATTCCAAGTTTGCCACAGCAAAGAAAGGCCTAGAGAATAAGCCACTTTCTGCTATGGCAAACCACAAGGTTTTATCAAAGAACTATGCGAAAGATAGCATAACTGAACTATGCTGTCAAGCGCCGAAATTCGGTTTCGTCGATGATTGGGACGCCGAGTTTTTTTGCTTTGTCGAACTTGCTGCCCGGATTGTCGCCTGCGACAACAAATGATGTTTTGGCGGAAACGGAGCTGGCAGCTTTTCCGCCGGCGGCACGCACTTTTGCTTCCGCTTCTTCGCGCGAGAGTGTCGGCAACGTGCCAGTGATGACGACGCTTTGTCCGGCGAGTGACCCGGATAGCGCGGCGATTTTTTTAATCGTGAGATATTTCTCGAGCCGCGCGAGCAACGCGCGATTATTTTTATCCTCGAACCACTCTGCAACTGCTTGTCCGATAATCGGACCGATGCCGTTTATGTTTGAAATCGATTCCTCGCTCGCAGAACGAAGTTGCGCGAGCGTCCTGAAATGCGTCGCGAGAAGAAATGCCGTCTCTTCGCCCACATGCGGGATGCCGAGGCCGGTCAGAAGCCGATCGAGCGAAACTTTTTTCGCAACTCCAATCGCGTTGATAAGATTCTCGGCTTTTGTTTCTTCAAATCCTTCGAGCGTGAGCAATTCATCTTTCGTCAATTCGAAAATATCGTCGAAATCGGAAATCAGATTTTGTTCCATCAACGTCCGCACGGTTTCGCGTCCGCAGCCGGTGATGTCGAGCGCGCTCTTCCCCGCGAAGTGGATCATGCGCCGCGCCTGTTGCTCGAACGAACCCGCGACTTTGCAGCGATGCGCGGCTTCACCCTTCACTCGCTCAATAGAACCGTCGCCACCGCATAATGATGAGTGCGTCGGAAACTGCCACGGCTTTGCATTCTTTGGCCGCAACTCTTTTATCACCGAGACGATTTCGGGAATAACATCCCCCGCTTTCTGCAAAATAACCGTATCGCCGATGCGGATATCTTTTTCTTTAATGAAATCTTCGTTGTGCAATGTCGCGCGCGCGACGACTGAGCCGGCAACCGATACCGGCTTCAAATGCGCGACTGGCGTGAGTTTTCCCGTTCGCCCGACTTGCAGGGTGATGTCTTCAAGAATCGTTTCGACTTGTTCGGGCGGAAATTTATACGCAATCGCGAAGCGCGGCGCCTTGCCGGTATAGCCGAGCGACTCCTGCAGGGCGCGCGATTCGATTTTCAACACGATACCGTCTATTTGATAATCGACTTTCTCGCGCGCGCTTCCCTTCCATTTCTTCCAATAGGCGAAAATCTCCGCAAGAGAATTCGCGTGTCGATATTCCGGATTCACCGGTAGTCCGAGTTTTTTCAGATAGTCGAGCTCTTCGCTCTGCGTTTTTGGAAACGCTTCGCTCGTTTCTGCAACATCGTAGAGAAACGCGCCAAGCGGCCGCTCTGCCGCAATTTTCGGGTCAAGTTGGCGAATAGAACCGGCGGCGGCGTTGCGCGGATTTGCGAATAACGCTTCGCCCTGCTTTTTTTGCAGAGCGTTCAGTTTTAAAAATCCCGACCGCGTGAGATACACTTCGCCCTCGGCAATAAGGTCAATCGGGCGAGTAAGCTTCTCCGGTAGTTCAGAAATAGTGCGGACATTGTGCGTCACATCCTCGCCAATCACGCCGTCGCCGCGCGTTGCGGCTTGTTCGAGCTTGCCCTTTTTATAAGTGAACACAATTTTGAGCCCGTCTATTTTCAATTCCATATCGTAGTCCGCCTGTTTCCCCGCGAACTTACGCACGCGTTCGTCAAATGCACGAATTTCTTCCTCTGAAAATGCATCGTTGAACGACCACTGCGGAACTTTGTGCCGCACTTTTTTTAGAAACGGCAGGGCGTCGCCGACGATGCGCCGCGTGACCGAATCGTTTTTCACGAGTTCGGGATATTTTTCTTCAAGCGCGCGCAATTCACGCGCGAGCGAATCGTACGCGTTGTCCGAAATTTCCGGTGCATCGAGCGTGTAATAGCGGTGCGCATGATGCGCGAGCAATCCTCGAAGCGTGTCTGCGCGAGCTTTTGCTTTTTTCGGAGCCATATTAGTAAGTCGTGCTCTCGCCGCGCGATACGAAACGCGCTCCAGAACCCTGAACCGTCGGGCAGGAAACATCGTAGCCCTGCGAGAAAATATAGGTGGTTACATTGTTCGTCTGCGGTGTGCTGTATTTATAGACCGTTACTTCCGCGCAACGAGGAGCATACGGAGAATCTCCGTCGAGCGAAATCCACGCCGTTGAAATAAGTTCGCCCGATGAAGGAGACGAGGTTGAGATTGAGAAATTTCTTCCTCCACACACAAGAGAAGCGCCCGCCGGAGGATTGCTGAATAAATTTGCCGGACAGTTTAGCAATTTGGGATTGCTCGAATCGCATTGGTCGGCATACAACGCACATTCAAGCCCTGCGTCGGCGGCGTAAAATGCGTACTGCGATTCAACCGCGGAAGAAGCGAGCGTTTCCTGCTTATAGCCGAGCGAACCGAGCGCGAGGCCGAGCGCCAGCATCACGGACATAAAAATGACGGCGATAAGAAGCGCGAATCCTCGTTGTGTTTTTTTTATTGCCATGGCGTTAATTGGTCGGTAACGGTCACCGAATACGAAACTCCTTGGAAAAGCCACGACACCGTTGAGACCACGCGCTTATCGGGATACGGATTGCCATACGGATTGCCTGGCGTGATGCCAGGAGCCAAAGTGTCGATTACTTCAATCGTGCGAGTGAAGGGTGTCGGTGTCCCTGTCTGACTTTCATTATAAACACCGGTGGGCGCGAGATACAGCGGCGCACAAGAGCCCGCCTTTCTGATATCACAAGGCATGAGCGAATAACCGCTTCCGGTTCCCATTCCTCCGGTTGCGCTGAGGTCGAGCGTGCAGGCTGTGTTACGACATCCTTCAACCGACGCTGGATTCGAAGACGGATCATAATTATTGAGAAAATTATTCCATGCGGTTATAGAAACATTCGTTCCCCCCGCTTGATACGCGGCGAGGTATTCGTCATCGCGCATCATGCGCACATATTCGATTCCTTCCTGCGCGAGATTCGAGGCGGTGAGCTGATCTTGCGCGATTTCTGCGGCGATCATCGCACGGCTCGCGACGACCAAAGGCCCCGCGACTGCGAGCAGGAGTATCGCGATGGCGACCATGGTCTCAATAAGTGTAAATCCGTGATTGGCGGTAGATTCTTTTTTCATACTCATAAGTTAGTGCCGCGCATTGTCGCTCCGGTTTCAACGGAAAATGTTTCTGTCTTCCCTTGACCGCCCGATACCGTGCCGGAAATGATGATGGTGACCTGGGGTTGCGCCGACAACGGTTGCGTTCCTGTTACATAAAAAACGAGATTCGTGACATTCACCGAGACCGGATCGGTAAGCGGAACATTGTTTTGGGTGGTGACGCCTTTCGAGGAAACGATGGTTTGGGTAATAGCGTTATTGGAAAGGGTGTAGCTTACCGTATTGCCGTTCGTATCTGTTACAAAAAAACTATTCAACCCGCCCGAGCAATCGCCTCCATTTGCGTTACCGCAATTATAATTTGTACCCGTGCGAATGGTGCGCGTCATGGTTTCAATCGCAAATGAAAGATTGTCAATGCCGGTTGCGAGGCCTTGCGCCTGCCGCGTCACGCCGATCATTACCAGATACGCGCCTGAAACAAGCGTCATAATGAGCGCGAAAAGTCCGATTGCGACCAAGAGTTCGATGAGCGTGTAGCCGCGCGATGTTTTTGTACTATTTTTCATGGACACGAAGCGGCATTCGCTGTTATTTCTCCTGATGCGGCGACTGAGACATACTTAAATCCTCCTTGAGGCGAAGTTACCGCGATACAGGCCTCAGTTACCGGAGAGAGTGTTGAATAAACACCGCCCGCACTTATAAATGGAATTGGATTCGGTCGCGCAAAAACAATATCGAGCGATGGTAATCCTCCGCTGTAAGTACTCGTTGCATTTTCACACGACCATCCTCCATTTTGGGAAGCACAAAAATTACTTATTGTGATGCCGTTTCCGAGCGTGTAGTTCGTCACCATTTCGCCTTGGCTCGCGTCATACGCACAGTTACCGGGCTGTGCGCTTGGTCCCGTCGAATTATACACGGGCGGCGTATGACAAAGCGTCGAAGGATTACTCCCGACCGGCGGATAGGTGTCGGCGAAAAGTGTGAATGTTCCGGGCGTCGCATTCTGAAAGTCCACGCCATATCCGGTGTTTGTGTTTGCGTTTATCGCACTACTGCCGAGACCGTAGGTTTCCGCATCGCGCAGTGTCAGCGCGATGTCGTACGCGGTGTCGGTAAGAACAAATGTTTTATTGAACGAGCTTTGGCTGGTAAACACAACCGCCATAACAATCGTTATGATGGCTAAAACGACCAAAAGTTCAATCAGTGTAAAAGCGCGATGTAGGCGAAGGGATTCCATTGGGTGAAATAAGCGAGGAGGAAACCGGCGGCGAGAAAGGGCGCGAACGGCACCTCGCTATTCATTCTAAAGCTACGAGGCCTTCGCGCCAACAACAGAAGACCGATAGCGGCGCCGACCCAAAATGAAAAAACAAATCCGGGAAATGCGGCGGGACCGACGAGAAGCGCGAGCCCGAAAGCGAACGGCGCGTCGGCGAGCCCCATACAACGACCGCCCGAGAAGAAATGAATGAGCGCGAGAAAAAGCCCGGTGCCAAAAGCGACCAGAAGCGAATCAAGAAATGCGGCGAAAGACGGAGACAGAAGAAATCCAGTTAGAGCGCTCGCGGCAACAAAGAGCGCGAGCGGTGTTGGTGGCAATATCTGATGCGCGAAATCATAGAGCACAAGCGCGAGAAGCAATGACAGCGAAATCAACATAAAAAATAACGCGCTCCCAAAACCGATGGAAAAATACGCGAGAACAAAAAGACCGCCGAGCAGAATTTCCGTGAGTGGCGCATAAAAAGAAATTCGCGCGCCGCAACAGCGTGCGCGGCGGTTGGAAGTAAAATAAGAAATAATCGGCACGAGCGCGACGGCCGAAAGCGGCGCATTACACGCGTCGCAACGAGAACGGCCGAAGAGAAAGCTCTGGTCGGTATTCATCCGCGCAACAATCACGCCGACGAAACTCGCGATAATCGCGCCGAGGATGAAAAAAATAAGAGGAATAAAAAACACTTTTTATTTATGGGCAGAGCGTGCCGGCGGCAAAAGTAGGAACGGACGCAACATTCTCGTTTTTTTCAGTACTGTCAACACACTGATAGTTCTGATTCGTTTTGACCTGCACTGCGACGGCATACGAAGTTCCATTCGCGAAACATTCGACGCCTCCGTAACCGGCTTTAATCGCTGCAGTGATGGCGGCTTCGATATTTGTATTGCTGAACATTCCAGCTCCAGCTTCACAAGTAGCGGCGGTAGTGCTTTGAGTTTGCGTCCCATAGCTGACAGGGTTTTGAGTGCCGTAGTAGATTTCTGCTTGTGTCTGGATTGTATTCATATCCGCCTTAACGGCCGCGTCACCGCCTTTTGAGCTGGCGGTATTAAGCGACGCGAGCACGACTGCCGAGAGGATGCCGATGATGGCGATGACGACGAGTAATTCGATGAGGGTGAAGCCTCGTTTATTCTTCATAAGCATAGTAAGTTATACACAGACAGTATAGAACATTTTAATAGAAAGAAATCCCCCGTTTGAGATTCGGGGGATTTCTTTTTGAGAACAATCAAGAGTGATTATGGGCACACCGTAACGGCTCCTGGAGCAGTAGCTTCTTGTTTAGAGTTGCCGGTGCTGTCTATGCACCAATATCCCGTTGCAGAAACAGTCGGGACGGCAACAATCCATGCAGCAAGGTTCGCAGTATAGCCGCACGTATCCTTCGTCACGGTAGCGTATGAAGTGCCAGCGCCTCCCGCCGCTTTATCTGCAGCCGCTAATGCCGCTGAAACATTTGGATCTGCAAAGAGAGAAGTCGCGCCCGCACCTGTACATCCCGCAACTGACGGAGTGGTAACAGCGGCAACGGTGCCAGTGTCATAGGAATTGTTAGTGCTGTAAAAGATCGCTGACTGAGTCTCGACAGTTGCGAGGTTCGACTGAATAGCCGCGTCATTACCCTTCGACCGGGCGGTATTAAGCGACGCGAGCACGACTGCCGAGAGGATGCCGATGATGGCGATGACGACGAGTAATTCGATGAGGGTGAAGCCACGGGAACGATTTTTGTACATAATTATTTATATTTGGTTAATGCCCGAATTATACGCTATGCAAGCCGTCCAGAAAACAAGGATGTGGATAACTTAATCTAATCTACATCGCGCCGGCGAGATTGTAGATCGGGAGCAGAACTGCGGCGACTAATATGCCGACGCCAAGGCCGAGAAGCACGATCATAATCGGCTCGATAAGGCCGACCAGCGTATCAACGGCGTTGGTTACTTCGCGATTGTAGAACTTTGCCAATGTCGTCAATATCTTTCCCAGCTCGCCCGATTCCTCGCCGACTTTAATCATGCCGACCATAATGCCCGGAATCTCCGGATGTTTGCCGAACGCGTCGGATATCGAAGAACCGCCTTTCACATCTTTCCCGACATCCGCGAGCACTGCCTTGTATGCGGCATTATCGATCACCGAACTGGTAATATCTATCGCTTCAATAACCGAAACGCCGGAAAGAAGCATGGTGGAGAAATTGTCCGAGATGCGCGAGAGATAGAGTTTTTGGTATAAATCACCGACATACGGCACCGAGAGTTTCAACTTATCGAGAACTAGTTTCCCATGCGCGGTCTTTCCGAGCCGCCACAGATAAAAGCCGACGCCGATGAGTGCGATGAGGATAAAGATGCCGTAGTTAACGAGAAAGTTCGAAAAATCGATGACGATGGCGGTATAAATCGGTATTGGTTGGCCGCCATCAACCAAGACGGAAGTAATTTTTGGGATAACGAGCGTCAGCATAAGTGCCATCACGGCGAAGAAGACTACGGCGACGAAGGCCGGATAAATAAGCGCGTTTTCCGCTTTGCTTATAATGTCGTAGGAGCGGTCGAGATAATCGGCGAGATACATGAATGTTTCCGATAGTTTCCCCGATTCTTCTCCCGCACGAACCATATTCACATAAAACAATGAGAAGACCTTCGGATGGCTCGCGAGCGCTTTGCTGATAGGACTTCCGCCTTGAATATCGTCGCCGACTGCGGAAAGAACGGCGGCAAGCTGTTTATTGTCAACTTCGGCGGCGAGAAGACGAAAGATGCGAAGTGCGGAAACCTGCGCTTCGAACAGCGTCGCCACTTGGCGCGAAAGAATAACGATATCCTTGTTCGTGATTCGGCCGAAGAACGGCAACTGCATATCGAGTAGGGAATGTTTTTCTGCTGACTTAATCACCGAAACGATGAGGTTGCGCCGCTGGAGCGCAGAGACCGCGGCTTCTTGAGATAGCGCCTCGATGGTGCCGTCCCGTTCGTGTCCGTCCTGATCAATCGCATGGTAGGTAAAAAGCATAAGAATAAATTACATGTATCGCTCGAAGGTTTTCGAATCCATCGCGTGTTCGTACGCGTGTTCGACGGTCACTTCCCCGCGCTTCACCAAATCCGCGAGTGAACGATCTATGTCGATCATGCCTTCCTGCGAAGAAGTTTGGATGACGGCGCTGATTTCGTGCGTGCGCGCATCTCGAATGAGCGTGGAAACCGCATTGTCGTTTATGAGAAGCTCGTACGCCGGAATGAGTCCGCCGGAAATGCGCGGAATGAGCCGCTGGGAAAAGATGCCGGCGAGCGAGCCCGCGAGCTGGACGCGCACCTGCGATTGTTGCTCGGCGGGAAACATATCGATAATGCGATCAATGGTTTGCGCGGCGTTATTGGTGTGAAGCGTAGAAAAAACGAGGTGGCCGGTTTCAGCGGCGGTAACCGCGCTCGAAATGGTTTCGTAATCGCGCATTTCGCCGACCATGATGACATCGACATCTTCGCGAAAAGAACTTTGCAGAGCCGTATGGAAATCCGGCACATCAATATGAACTTCGCGCTGATGGATAAGCGATTTCTTCGGCGTGAAGAGATACTCAACGGGATCTTCGATGGTGAGGATATGTTCCGCGCGCGAATCGTTGATGCGGTCGATCATTGCGGCGAGCGTTGTTGATTTCCCATTTCCCACCGGCCCGACGACGAGAAAGAATCCTTGTTTTCGTTGTGTGAAGACCTCAAGGATGGAAGGGAGATTTAGCTCAGAAAACGAACGAATGGCGTGCGGCACCAAGCGGAGCGCGAAAGCGGTTGTTCCTTGCACGCGATAGCCGTTCACACGGAAGCGCGCGTCTCCCTTATGGGCATAGGAAAGATCAATGGCCTGGTTCTCTTTGAACGAATTCCAACGAACTTCGGGCACAATGCTTTTCAGCATCGCCTCGGTTTCTTCGGCGGTGAACGCCGGATATTTCGTGAGAGGAATTAACACGCCCGCGACGCGAATCACCGGCGACCCGCCAGCATAAATGTGCAAGTCAGAGCCGCCCTGCGCGACGACGAGGTCAAGAAGTTCTTCGAGGCGTTTGTCGATAGTCATGGCATTATTGATTTCCCGCGACGATACGCAATGTTTCGTCGAACACTTCAGAGGGAATCGCGGAGGCCTTTATGATGTAGCCGTCAACGGCGAGCTGTTTTGCTCTTTGGATGTCAGAGTCCTTGCTTTGGTTTGAAAGTATGATGATTTTCGTTCCTTTCGCGAGATTCTCCTTGCGAATCGCTTCAAGCGCTTCGAAACCACTGATGCCCTGCATAATGACATCGAGCAGAATGGCGTCCGGAGCAGTGGCATCAGTTTTCCGTAACGCACACAACAAATCCTCGCCGTTGCTGAACGCGCTCACTTCGTGTCCGGCGTCTTTAAACTTGACCGCATAGAGGTCGAGAAGAAATCGGTCGTCGTCAACAAGATAAATGCGATAGACCATGGCAAGAATTAAAAATAGTATACTCTATTTTTCATCAATCTTTTCTTCGGTAACGAAAAGTTCGCCGCCGAGCGTGTTGACTTCTTCAAACGGTATCTCGCCGGTAAGTGCCTTCACGATGGCATCTTCGCGCATAGTTAACATGCCGCTCGCGCGCGCGGCGGCATATATTTTTTCTTCAACCGGCTCTTTCAGCACCACTTGTTCGATGTCTTTGTTCATGCGAAACAGTTCAAAGACACCGGTCCGGCCGCGCGTGCCGTTCGGACAGTCGGGAGTTGATCCCGCGTGATAAAACTCTTTGAAGGGCGGCAGAGCGTTTCGATATTCTTTCGGCAGATCGGCGAATTCCCGATCGAGAAATACTTTGATGCTGTCGGTAATGGGAAACGGCTTTCCGCCTCCCTCGCAAAGCTTCCTAACTAGGCGTTGTCCGATGACGGCGACCAGTGTCGGCGCGATGAGGAACGGGTCAACGCCCATGTCGATGAGACGCGGGATAGCGCCGGAGGCGGTGTTGGTGTGAATGGTTGAAAAAACAAGATGGCCGGTCAATGCCGCTTGTACCGCAAGCGCCGCGGTTTCTTTATCGCGAATCTCGCCAACCATAATGATGTCCGGGTCCTGGCGAAGAATGGAACGAAGTCCGTTGGCGAATGTGTAGCCGATCTCGGGCCGCACTTGGCTCTGCGAAACACCGGGAATCTCGTATTCCACCGGATCTTCGAGCGACACGACATTCGACATCTCGCGATCGGTCTCTGAAAGCATTGCGAAAAGAGTCGTCGACTTACCCGAACCGGTCGGACCGGCGATGAGAATAATACCGTACGGAACTTTCATCACTTCACGAACCTTAACGAGTTTGTCGGCCGTAAATCCGATCGATTCGAGCGTCGCGGTCGCGGTCGATTGGTCGAGAATACGCATCGCGACTTTTTCGCCGTATTCCGTCGGAAAGGTGGAAACACGAAAATCAATGCGACGTTTTTCGACGGTCGCCGAGAAACGACCGTCTTGCGGCTTGCGTTTTTCGTCGAGACGCAATTTCGAGAGAATTTTAATGCGCGCGACAACCGCTTCATGCACTTTCATCGGCAATTCCAGAGAAGTATGCAAATCACCGTCCACGCGAAAACGAACGCGCATTTTATCGGGCAATGGTTCGATGTGAATGTCGGACGAATGTCCTTCAATGGCGTAGCGGAGTATGGTCGAAACGATTTTTGTTACCGGTGCATCTTCTTTTAATGCTTCGTGCGGACCGGTGAGAACGAGCGGCTCCTCGCTTAATCCCAACGCTTCTTCGGTTGCCGACGGTGCTTTGCCCGCCGATTTTTTCTCCGTTTCGGCAGAAGGCGGTTTCGCCGTTGTCTCGTATTCTGAAAGAGCCTTCCCCACTTCGCCTAAAAGATTTTGGTAGGCGTCAAGCACGCGATCAAAGTCCTGTTTCGTAATAAGAAAAATCTTATACGGGATGCCTGTTTTGCTGGAAATAAACTGCAGAGCATCAAGCGCTTCGATGTTGTCGGGATCGACGATGCCAACCTCGAGCACGCCGTCCGCGATATCAAGCGGCACAAATCCGTAATGGCGGGCGGAATCAACCGGAACATAACTGAATACATTTTCATCGGCGGGCGGGTCGCCGAGGAGACGAGTCGGGAGTTCATACGCCTTCCCCGCTTCAGCAAAAGCATCGGCAAGCGAAACACCATACTCAGAAAGCACTTCAGCGAACGGTCGCTTCTTCGCGAGCTCCGCTTCGACCTTCGCGCGGTCATTCGCGGAAAGAAATCCTTTATCAACAAATAGTCCGAGGAGATTCATTCCTTTATGGTTTATGGTTCATTTGCGCTTGGACTCGTCGAACTGGTGCTGGCGGTAGTGCTGGTACCGACGCTTGGAACAGCGTCCGAGCCGGAAACAGGTGCGAACGGATCGAGACGACCGATGGTTTCCGGAGATATCGGCGTCGTGATATCGACCAGCACATTAAAACGCGGGTCGGAAAAAATACTGGTATCGAATGAAATCGGTGTGAGCTCGCTCACAAGCGCTTGAAATTGCGTTTGCGCCTGCGTGGTAGAAGCACTTTCCGACAACGGCGGTTGATTCCCCGTTCCAGTGAAAAAATACCAATATGCGCCTGCGGCGACGATGATGGTGGCAATTATGATAAGTATCGTGTTGGATTTCATAATGGAAAGATTATTGCAACCAGTACAAACGCAAGGTCATATGATAGGTGTACACGCCGGTGTCGGAGCCGGACACTACAATGTCTCGAACATCAAGAATGCGCACGCTTTTTTCCACTCCCTGTAAAAAGTTTTGCAGAGACGCATAGGTGCCGACGGCAGAAAGCGAGAGGTCGACCGAATTTACCGAATTCGTCACGGCGGTCGGAAGCGCTCCCGATGCAGTGCTGGCTGAAGAAGACGCCGTAGTGTTCCCTGCAACATCAATACTGGAGAGAGAAAGTCCGCTTCGTGCGGCGAGCGCGTTTAAATCAAGGATGAGTCCGACATTGTCCACCGAATTTGGCAGAAAAATGTTAAGCCGCGCGAGATCCGCAGAATTAATCGCATCGCGTGCGGAAGCGAGCTCGTTTTGTTGTGCGGTGTACTGGCTCGCGGTCACAAGCGCTTGGTCATCGGAGGCAATCGCGGCTTTTGCCGCGGCTATTGAGCCGGACCAGGTCGGATTTATGTACATGAAGAATATGCACGCGGCAATTATGAGAGCGATCAATGGAATGATGCGGCTACTCATGGCGAAAAGGCGACCGTCTGCGGATCGAGCGTGGCGGAGAGCGCGAAAGATACGGAACCATCCTTCGAGTCCACGGAAATATTCGAGAAAATGGCGTTTTTAATACGACCGTCATTGGCGAATGCCGTTGAAGCGGCGGCAAGCGCATTGAAACTTTTCGCAACGCCCGCCCCATTCACACTTATCGTTCCGTCGGTGTTCACGGAAAGATGCAACGAACTAAAACGAACCGTCGAAGGCATGACGGTTTCAAGTAAAGCGAAGAACTTCGAGAATGCGACATGATTCGCGAGCAAGGTCTTGCTCGAAACGAGGCGGTTGCGTAATTGTACGAAACTGTTGACCGTTGCTGGATTGATATTCGACTCGACTTTGGCGAGTGCGGCATCTTTCGCGGATTGGTTCTGGGCGAGAATTCTGCCGTAAAAAAATACGCCAATTGCGAGCGCAAAAACGACAACGAAAACTATATAGGCGAAAAAACCGAACACGCTGGCGATATCGCTCCGAGCTCCGCGCGACGCCAGAGACGCGGGACGCGGGACGAATGAAGTTGGCATAGAAGGAGGAGTGTCCATTTTCTTCAGTATACCCAGTACAAACCGATTCGCATACGAGCGTTATCCACTATTCATCGAGTTTTCGAAGCGCGAGACCGACGGCAACCGCAAATTCAGGACCAATATCTTCAAGAACGGGACGCATGAAAGCCGGCGCTTCTGTTTTTGCGAAAGGATCCGCGACATGCACATCTATCGAAAAGATATTTTTCGCGTAGGCGCCGAGTTCTTTGGTAACGCCGCCGCCGCCCGTGAGCACAATCGAGGTGATTGATTTCTTATGCGCCGTTTCGTACTGCACCAACACGCGCCGTGCTTCCGCGAAGATGCGCGAGAAAACAAGTTCCGGCGAATTGAGCGCGCCGGTGCCGTCAATTCCTTCTTCCTTCTTCAACGCCTCGGCTTGCGCGATGGAGATGTTACCGGAAACCGAGATGGCGCGCGTGATGTCCTGGCTTCCCGTGCTTATGGAATGTGAGAACGCCACGATACCGTGCTCGACGACATAGGTTTTCGTCGAAGCGGCGCCGACATCGAGTATCATAACCGGCTTAATCGGCTCTTCAATCACCGCACGAATCGTGCTGAAGATTTCAATCTCATAAAAACTCGCGGAAAGTCCGGCGCCGGCGACAATGTTCTGAAGCAGTGAAAGTTCGTCGTTGTGAACGGCAACGAGAAGCACTTCGATCTTTTCGTTTTTGTCGGCTGATGTGTTTTCGGCGTTTGACGGATTCTCTTTGGGCACCACGAACCAATCGAGCTGAACCTCGGCGACGGGTACGGGAATATATTTTCGCGCTTCGAGCTCAATGACGGTTTTTTGTTCCTTCGGATTTTTTCGGTACGGCAGATCGACCAGCGTGAGCAGAGATCGCGCGAACGGTATCGAGACGCCGCAACTCGCGGTCGTTACTTTCGCCTCGCGCAGAAGATCTTTCAGCGTCTCGATAATTTGTTCGGCGGAAAGATTCGTCGCTTGTCCAACTTCTTTTCCGCCGTAAGGCCCGAGCGCGAGCTCGCCGTAGGTTTCGAGCACCGCTTTGCCGTGTTGCTTGCGTAATTGGACAACTTTTAAAGACGACGAGCCGATATCAATGCCGAGCACGCTTTTTTCCTTCTTCGCAAAGGCATTTCCGAAGAATGACATATGCGAAAATGATACCATAGAAAAAATGCACTGGCTTGATTTTCTCTTTACTCCGCGCGCGGATGAAATAACGGTGCGGAATATTTCAACTGATGATTTTCTCGCGCTCGTCGTTCCGCGGCTCGTGCCAGAAACGCGCCCGGGAACAGTCGCGCTTATTCCTTTCCATGATCCGCGCGGGCGGGCGGTTATTCACGAGGCGAAATATCGCGGCAATACTCATGCGCATGAATTGCTCGGCTCTGCACTCGCCGAATATCTGCGCGATGCCGATGAAATAAGCGCGAAATCTTCCGTCGTCATCGTGCCGATACCGCTCGGCAAGAGACGATTTAAAGAACGCGGATTTAATCAAGCCGAAGAAATAGCTTGCTGTGCTCTCCGAAGCCTTGGCGAAGGATGGGGCGGCGCGGTGATTGTCGACGCTTCGCTTCTCGCGCGCACGCGCGAAACCATTTCGCAGGTCTCATTGCCTCGTCATAAACGCGAAAAGAACATGCGCGGCGCCTTCGGCGCCGCGCATTCCGTTAATCCTTCAGCCACTTACATCATTCTCGACGATGTTCTCACCACCGGCGCCACGCTCCAAGCCGCTATTGATGCGCTTAAAAAATCCGGTGCGAAAGAAATTATCCCGCTCGCTCTCGCGCATTAAATTTGATAAGCTTGCGAGAATGGATGGGTCGCATAGAGGCCTAGTGCGGCGGGTTGCTAACTCGCTATACGAGTAAAATCGTATCGAGGGTTCGAATCCCTCCCCATCCGCTAACCTATTTCATCAGCAACACATTCCACATATTCGGGTCTTCGCCGCCATCGAGCTTGAAGATGGCGATACCGCGGATGCCGAGCTGTTTCGCTAATTGAATTTTGTCGTTAATGGCGCTCGCGTCGCTCCACCAGACGATTCGTTGCGAAGTTGTTGCCATCGCGGGCGTTGAGGTTGGTGTATAAATAAAATCTAATTCGCCCGCACTGTTGCGCGTCGGTGTGATGCCGAACTCGGATGCGAGCGTTGTGGCGTAGTCGGGGTTAAACGCCCAATCGAGATTGTAATTATATCCTTCGGCAAGTTTGGTGAGATCATATTCGTAGCCGTAAGTGGCGACGCCGATGATGATTTTTTTCTTGGAAATGGTCTGCGCCGCGAGATTAACCACTTTTTCTACCCACTTCGGGTCGGCGATGGGAATGTAGGGCGTGGAATCAGCCGCCGCATTCAATTTTAAATCAACTGTGTCCTGGTCGTAGGTCATAATTTCCACGCGGTCGCAATATTTGTTGACAGCAGTGTAGTCGTTAGCGTATTGCATCGTTGCCGGCGGGACAGCGAATTCTGAAGAAGGCGGCGTGCGCGGTTCGATACTGCAATACACCCACTTAGCCCCCATACGCGAATACAATCCTTCGAGAAAAAGCGAGAAATACGGCTCGGTTTGCGCCAATTTATTTTCGAAATCAATGTTAACGCCATCGAAATTTTCTGTCTTCGCGAGCGTGGCGATGCTGGTCTCGAGCGCTTGGCGCGTTTTCGCCTTGCTTAATATCGTATCAATCGCTTGGCCGTTGCTCCACATCACGGTCGGGATAATTTTTACTTTTTCGGCTTTGGCAACCGTTTGCAACAAGGCGGGGATTGAGGTAGAAGACGCGGCATTCAAACCGAACGCATCATAGATCGAGCCGTCGTTTTGGACGATATAGCCGAACGGCATTATCGCGTTGAAATCTTGCATATGCGACAAAGTGTCGACGGTTCCGGTCGCCTCGCACCAATATGGAATCCATCCTGAGACCTCAAATGATGTCGTAGCGGCGAATGCGGAAGACGGCAGAAGAATAAAAATAAAAACGCCGGCGAACAATGCGCGATTCATAATTATTTTATATTATACTAAAAAATATGTTCATTCGTATCTTCGCGGGCATTCTAATTTTTTCGCTCGCGATTTTTATTTTAAGCGCGCCGATGCGAACCGATGCCGCATATCATTTCGCCAATTATCGCGGCACGCCGCCGATCCATATTTATGGAGGAACTTCGAAAACGCCGCAAGGAATGACGCCTATCGAAATAAAAACTGCCTACCACCTCCCTGCTTCTGGAGGGAGAGGCACGATTGCGATTATTGACGCGTATGACGACGCGACGATGGAAAAAGATCTTGGAGATTTCGACAAAGAATTTAATTTGCCCGCGTGCACCTCTGCGAACGGCTGTTTCGAAAAGCATAAAATGAGCGCGACGGTTTCGTCCAACAGCGGCTGGGCGCTCGAGACGACGCTCGATGTCGAATGGGCACACGCGATCGCGCCGTCGGCGAAAATTTTGTTGATTGAAGCGACCACGCCCTCCGGTGCGAATCTTTTAAAAGCGATTGACTATGCGGCGAGCCGCGCGGATGTCGTTTCAGTTTCAATGAGCTGGGGCGGCGCGGAATTCCCGGAAGAAACGACGATGGATTCGCATTTTATCTCGAAATCAAACGCAGTATTTTTCGCTTCTTCCGGCGATGACGGCACGGGCGCTTCGTGGCCGGCATCGTCGCCGAATGTGGTCGGCGTTGGGGGCACTTCGCTCACTTTATTTAAAAACAATTCTACAAAAAGCGAGATCGCATGGAGCGGGAGCGGCGGCGGCATCAGCGCGTATGAAAAAGCGCCGGCGTTCCAACAAAATTATTCCATTCCTAAAAGCGGCGGCATGCGCGCCGTACCGGATGTCGCGTACGATGCGAATCCTTCGAGCGGATTTTCAATTATTCGGGGTGGCGTTTGGGAAGTTGTCGGCGGGACGAGTGCCGGTGCTCCGCAATGGGCGGCCATCGCCGCGCTTGGAACTGGCGCGAACAATACCGATTTTTATGCCGACAAATCATCAAGCGGTTCTCTGAACTATTTTCACGACATCGTGAGCGGCAGTAATGGCGATTGCGGCTACATCTGCGCGGCTCGCGCGCATTATGATTTCGTCACCGGCCTCGGTTCTCCGCTGACGGTGAATTTCTAAATCATTTTTAAACACAGAATCACCGGTGCTCGGCACCGGTGATTCTCTCTGATTCGCACTTTGTAATTTATTTTACCGAACCATTGTCGGCGTGATAATCCTTCTTGTGTTTCTTAAATATAAGAATAAGCGCCGAGATGCCGACGAGCAGATAGATGAGATTCTCGAGCCACGACCATGAACCGAAGATGAGATTTATAACATTCCAGTTGCTTCCCATCCAATTGCCGAGCGCGATAAGACCCCAGTCGAGCCCGCCAATGATGAGAAGCCAAAACGCTGTTTTATGGAGTGCTTTCATGTAGATGTGTAAGTGAGTAACGGTTATAGCGGGGGTGGTGGTCCGCTTCCTCCAGGATGACTCTTTATCTAGACGCCGCGGAGCATGGGTGTGCAAAACGCAATTAAAGA